>Ga0182006_1000207_pt1 | contig 59202 bp, 57 predicted proteins | sample Sormic07211104_1_FD_123022 | JGI IMG/M metagenome (GOLD analysis project Ga0182006, IMG submission 123022) | Rhizosphere microbial communities from Sorghum bicolor, Mead, Nebraska, USA - 072115-104_1 MetaG | ecosystem: Host-associated > Plants > Roots > Rhizosphere | place: USA: Nebraska...
CTTAGCCCAAAGCGTCGTTCACCTGCTCGCGGAACTCGCTCAGGCTGACTGCGGCGCCGATTTCCCGCGGCAGCGCATCGCGCACCGAGAACACGCCGAGCACCTTCGCTCCCGCCACCAGCGGCAGGTGGCGAAAGCCGCGCTCGAGCATGAGCACCACGGCATCGGACACCAGCGTTTCAGGCGGCACGCAGATCGGGTTGGGCGTCATGACTTCGCGCACCGCGGTGTGATCGGGATCGAGTCCGCGGGCCAGCACCCGGGTCATGAGGTCGCGCTCGGTGAGGATGCCCAGCAGGGTGTCCGGCAGCTCCATGACGAGCACGCTGCCGCAACTGGCCCGCGTCATCACGCAGGCAGCGTCGCGCACGCTGGCCTGCGGGCCCAGGCTGACCACATGTGTGCGCGAGATGGATTGGAAAACGGTGCGCTCGGCCATGGTGCGCCCTCCGGAAGTAGCGTGAATGGTGCCGCCGGCTTTCGCTCAGCGCAAGGAGTCGTTGAGCCGCTCCAGCGCCTCGGCGCCGGGGCACAGATGGGCCGGCCCCAGCGCGTTGAGCGGCCGGTCGCTGGTGTTGAGCGCCGTGTGCAGGTCGGTGGCCAGCGGATCGACATAGAGCAGTCCGGTGACCACTTCGCCCATCTCCTGGTGCCGTTGCATGTAGGCCATAGCGGCATAGCGGTCGCCGGGGTTGTAGTCGGAATGCAGGCTGCGCAGGCGCAGCAGCGTGCCGTCGTGCTGGCGCACGTCCACCACTTCGCCCGCCCCCATGTCGACGGTGATTTCCTCCCGCCCGCTGATGAAGTCGATGCGGCTCACCGCCTCGTTGTGCTCGCGCACGTAGTCGTAGCTCTTGGTGCTGCCGGGGTGGTTGTTGAAGGCCACGCAGGGGCTGATCACGTCGATGAAGGCAGACCCGCCGTGGCTGATCGCGCCCTTGATGAGTGGCACAAGTTGCGCCTTGTTACCCGAAAACCCCCGCCCCACGTAGCTGGCTCCCAGTTGCAGCGCCATGGCGACAAGGTCCACCGGGCTGTCGCTGTTGACGACGCCCTTCTTGCTCCTGGAACCCTGGTCGGCGGTGGCCGAGAACTGGCCCTTGGTCAGGCCGTAGACGCCGTTGTTCTCCACGATGTAGGCCATGCGCACGCCGCGCCGCATGGCGTGGGCGAACTGTCCCAGGCCAATGGACGCCGAATCCCCGTCGCCCGAGACACCCAGGTACAGCAGGTCGCGGTTGGCGAGGTTGGCGCCGGTCAGCACGCTGGGCATGCGGCCATGGACGGTGTTGAAGCCGTGCGATGCACCGAGGAAGTAGTCCGGCGTCTTGGAGCTGCAGCCGATACCCGAGAGCTTGGCCACGCGATGCGGTTCGATGTCCAGCTCCCAGCAGGCCTCGATGATGGCGGCGGAGATCGAATCGTGGCCGCAGCCGGCGCACAGCGTGGATATCTTGCCTTCGTAGTCGCGCCGCGTGTAGCCGACCTTGTTGGTGGTCAGCGTCGGATGGCGCAGCCGGGGCTTGGCGAGATAGGTCATGCAAGTTCCTTCGTCCCGGTGCTGCCGGATGCATGCGTCTGCACGTGCGAGCTGATCGCCTGCACGATGAAGCGCGCGGTGATCGGCGTGCCGTCGAAATGCAGCACGCGCACGAGCCGGGCGGGGTCGGCGTCCAGTTCGTTGACCAGCAGGCTGCGCATCTGCGCGTCGCGGTTCTGCTCGACCACGAACACCTTGTCGTGCTGCGCCAGGAACTGCACCACGCTGTCCGGAAAGGGAAAGGCGCGCAGCCGCAGTGCATCGAGGTGGATGCCGCGCTCTTCCAGCGCCTGCAGCGCCTCATGCATCGACGGGCTGGTCGAGCCGAAATAGATCACGCCGAGCGCGGTCTTTTGGGCGGCCGGCCGCAACACCGGCTGCGGCACCAGCGTGGCCGCGGTCGCGAACTTCTTCAGCAGCCGCTCCATGTTGTAGATGTAGTCGGGGCCGCGCTCCGAATACCGGGCATAGGCGTCGCGCGTCGTGCCGCGCGTGAAGTAGCTGCCCTTGGTCGGGTGCGTACCCGGCAGCGTGCGCCACGGAATGCCGTCGCCGTCCACGTCCTTGTAGCGGCCGAAGTCGCGGCCCGCCTCGAGCTCCTCGGCGCTCATGACCTTGCCGCGGTCGTAGGCCTTGCTGTCGTCCCAGGCGAAGGGCTTGCACAGGCGCTGGTTCATGCCGATGTCCAGATCCGTCATCAGGAACACAGGCGTCTGCAGCCGGTCGGCCAGGTCCAGCGCCGCCGCCGCTTGCTCGAAGCATTCGTGCGGGTCTTCGGGGAACAGCAGCACGTGCTTGGTGTCGCCGTGCGAGGCATAGGCGCAGGACAGGATGTCGGCCTGCTGCGTGCGCGTCGGCATGCCGGTGGAAGGGCCGCCGCGCTGCACGTTGATGAGCGTGATCGGGATCTCGGCGAAGTAGGCCAGCCCGATGAACTCGGCCATCAGCGAAATGCCCGGCCCCGAAGTCGCCGTGAAGGCGCGTGCGCCGTTCCAGCCGGCGCCGACCACCATGCCGATCGAGGCCAGTTCGTCTTCCGCCTGCACGATGGCGAAGCGGTGCTGGCCCGTGGCCGGGTCCACGCGGAATTTCGCGCAGTACTTCTGGAAGGCCTCGGCCACCGAGGACGACGGCGTGATCGGATACCAGGCCGCGACCGTGGCGCCGCCATACACGCAGCCCAGCGCCGCGGCACTGTTGCCGTCCACAAAGATCCGGTCGCCCACCCGGTCGGCGCGCCGCACCTGCAGCCCCACGGGCTCGCGCAGGTTCTCCCTCGCGAAGTCGCAGCCCAGGTGCAGTGCCTGCACGTTGGAGGCCAACAATTTTTCCTTGCCCTTGTACTGCTCGCCGAACAGCTTCTCGACCACTTCCGGCTCGATGCCGAGCAGGATCGCCAGCGCACCCACATAGACGATGTTCTTGAACAGCTGGCGCTGGCGCGGGTCCTGGTAGACCGCGTTGCAGATCTCCGTCAGCGGCATGCCGATGACGCGGATGTCGTCGCGGAACTTCGATGGCGGCAGCGGCCGCGTGCTGTCGTAGAAGAGATAGCCGCCGGGCTCCAGTTCGGCCACGTCGGCGTCCCAGGTCTGCGGGTTCATCGCCACCATCATGTCGGTGCCGCCACGCCGCCCGAGATGGCCCTGCTCGGTCACCCGCACCTCGTACCAGGTCGGCAGGCCCTGGATGTTGCTCGGGAAGATGTTGCGCGGGCTCACCGGCACGCCCATGCGCAGGATGGCCTTGGCGAACAGTTCGTTGGCCGAGGCCGAACCCGAGCCGTTGACGTTGGCGAACTTGATGACGAAGTCGTTGACCGCCTCTATCTGCTTCATGCTCATGCGGCCACCCCCTGCCCTGCCGGCGTCATCTTCAGCAGGAACTTCTGCATGTCCCACGCGCCGGTGGGACAGCGCTCGGCGCACAGGCCGCAGTGCAGGCAGACATCTTCGTCCTTGACCATCACGCGGCCCGTCTTGAGCCCGCCGGAGACGTACAGATCTTGCGCCAGGTTCAGTGCCGGCGCCTTGAGCCGGGGCCGCAGTTCGGCTTCGTCGCCGTTGTCGATGAAGTTGATGCAGTCCATCGGGCAGATGTCCACGCAGGCATCGCATTCGATGCAGGCGGCCTCGGTGAACACGGTCTGCACATCGCAGTTCAGGCAGCGCTCGGCCTCCTTGAAGGCGGTGGCGGCGTCGAAGCCAAGCTCGACCTCCACGCGGATGCTCGCCAGCGCCATCTCGGCCTTGGCCCACGGCACCTTGTAGCGCAGGTCGTTGGAGGTGTCGTTGCCGTAGCTCCATTCGTGGATGCCCATCTTCTGCGACACCAGGTTGGTCATGGGCGCGGGCCGCACATACACCGGTTCGGCACGCAGCAGCTTGTCGATCGACACTGCCGCCTCGTGCCCGTGGGCCACGGCCGTGATGATGTTCCTGGGCCCCAAGGCCGCATCGCCACCGAAGAACACGTTGGGCACCGTCGACTGGAAGCTGGTCTTCTCGAGCACCGGCAAGCCCGACTTGTCGAAGTCGATGCCGCTGTCGCGCTCGATCCACGGAAAGGCGTTTTCCTGGCCCACCGCGACCAGCACCTCGTCGCATTCGAAGTACGCGTCCGGTGCGCCCGTCGGCACCAGCGTACGGCGGCCCTGGCTGTCGTATTCGGCCCGGACGATTTCGAATCGCATGCCCAGCAGCTTGCCCTCCTCGTGCACGAAGGCCTTGGGCACATGGAAGTCGATGATCGGAATGCCTTCGTGCTGGGCATCTTCCTTCTCCCAGGGCGAGGCCTTCATTTCGTCGAAGCCGCTGCGCACGATGACCTTCACGTCGGTACCGCCCAGGCGGCGTGCCGACCGGCAGCAGTCCATCGCCGTGTTGCCGCCGCCCAGCACGATCACGCGCCGGCCGATGCTGCTGACGTGGCCGAAGGACACGGAGTTCAGCCAGTCGATGCCGATGTGGATGCAGGCCGCTGCCTCCCGGCGCCCGGGAACGTCCAGGTCGCGCCCGCGCGGTGCGCCGCAGCCGACGAAGATCGCGTCCCATCCCTGCGCCAGCAATGCCTTCATCGAATCGATGCGCTCGCCGCCGCGGAATTCGACGCCCAGGTCGAGGATGTAGCCCGTCTCTTCGTCGATCACCGACTCCGGCAGGCGAAAGCGCGGTATCTGCGTGCGGATGAACCCGCCGGCCTTGGCCTCGCCGTCGAACACCGTCACTTCGTAGCCCAACGGCGCGAGGTCGCGCGCCACGGTGAGCGAGGCCGGCCCCGCACCGACGCAGGCGACCCGCTTGCCGTTCTTCGGTTCGGGCTTCGGCATGCGCGCGCGCACGTCTTCCTTCATGTCGGCCGCCACGCGCTTGAGGCGGCAGATCGCCACCGGCTCGGGCTCCTTCGTGTTGCCTTCTTCCACTCGCCCGCGCCGGCAAGCCGGTTCGCAGGGACGGTCGCAGGTGCGCCCCAGGATGCCGGGAAAGACGTTGGAGACCCAGTTGATCATGTAGGCGTCGCCGTAGCGGCGCTGCGCGACCATGCGGATGTATTCAGGGACGGGGGTATGCGACGGACAGGCGTACTGGCAATCGACAACCTTGTGGAAGTAGGCCGGATCTGCAATGTTGGTGCGTTGCAATGCGTGTCTCCTGGCAAGCCTCCCTCGACCCCGGAGGGGCCGGCATGCGGCTTTGCCGCCAGTATGCGCCGCACTGGCGGGCGCACGGCCTTGGTGGAATCCCGCAGCGCTCCGGGCCATGCCTCGGTGGCCAATCCCCGCATCGATGCCGGCAATGCGTGTGCGCCCGGGCCTGCGCTATCCCTTCGCAACGATCACGTGCGCCTGTATCTTGCCGGCCACCGGGCCTTCGCCATGGCGGCTGGCGATCGCCTGCGTTGCGCGGTCCGTCGCGAGCTGAAGCAAGCTGGCGTCGCGCGCCTCGATTTCGTTGCGCAGAGGCGTTCCCTGGCAATAGGCGGTGGCGACCTCGCGTGCCGAGGGCGCGCGACTCACCTCCTCGCGCGTCTCGATCTCGATGCCGGTGAACCCTGCGCGGCTCACATCCTCGCGGATCAGTGCGACATCGTGATAGCCGTGCGGCGTGCGGGCAAGGAATCGCGGAGGGTCGTCCGGAAACATCGCGGCAACGGCGTTGGTGACATCGTCGGCAAAGGCGTTCTCTTCGATGCGGTCCCAGACGTTGAAGACGAAGCGCCCGCCAGGCCTCAGCACGCGACGCGCCTCGGCGTAGCCGGCGACCCTGTTGGGGAAGAACATCGCGCCGAACTGGCAGCAAACGACATCGAACGAGGCATCTTCGAACGGCAGGCCGAGCGCATCCGCCTGCCGCCATTCGATGCGGCCGTCGGGCCCCTGGCGGGCGGCGGCATAGTCGAGCATGGGCTGGTTGAGGTCGCTCACCACATAGCGTGCGTCGGCGCGGAGTCTTGGTGCAAGCGCACGCGTGACCACGCCGCTGCCGGCGGCCGTCTCAAGCACCGCGCCGGGCGAGAAGGCAGCGACGCGCTGCGCCATGTCGGCGGCATAGGCCTCGAAGATCAGGGGGACCATCAGCGTGTCGTAGAACTTCGGGATCGAACCCGCGAACACCTTGTCGCTCTCAGCCATGGGATCTCCTTGAAAGCTCCGAACGGCGCCTTGAGCTTCCGTTCCCGAGCGGGCCAGTCCTCCCCGACGAGTCCGCCGCGTGGGACACCCGCGACGACCCGCCATGGTGGACGCGCCTGCCGGCCTCGTCAACGTCGTCGTCCTGCGGTCTGCCCCTCAAGGTAACCTGTCGCCATGGATTCCCTCATCGCCGCCTCCGCCCGCGCCCTTGCCGCCGGCGATGCACTCGGCGCCCTCAAGCGGATCGCCCTGCGCGACGATCCGCCGGCGCTGGCCCTGCGCGGCATCGCCATGGCGCAGCTCGGAGAACACCCCCGCGCGCGCGAGTTGCTGCGGCGCGCCGCGCGCGACTTCGGCGCCCATGAAGAGCTGTCGCGCGCCCGCTGCATCGTCGCCGAGGCCGAGGTCGCGCTGGCCATGCGCGACCTCGGCGGCTCCCCTCGCCCGCTGACCGCGGCGGCGGCCGCGCTGGAGGCGCACGACGATCACGCCAACGCATTGCAGGCGCGGCTGATCGCGGCGCGCAGGCTCCTGCTGCTCGGCCGCCTCGACGAAGCCGCCGCCGCACTGATGCACCTCGATGCGCGCGGCCTGCCGCCAGCGCTGGGGGCGGTGGCCGAACTGACCTCGGCCGAACTGGCGCTGCGCTCGCTGCGCATCGGCCCGGCCCAGGCCGCACTCGCCCGCGCACACGAAGCGGCCGGCCGCGCGCGCGTGCCCGCGCTGCTGGCCGAGGTGGCGGAGGCGCGTGCGGCCTTCGAGCGACCCGCCGCGCGGCGCCTCTTCGCGGGTGGCGAGCAGGCGCTGCGCCTCGACGAAGTGGCCGCCCTCCTCGCCTCGAACGCGCTGGTGGTCGACGCCTGCCGCCGGGGCCTGGGCGCTGGCGACGCATGGCTGCCCCTTGCTCGCCGGCCGATCCTTTTCACGCTGGCACGCACGCTGGCAGAAGCGTGGCCCGCAGACGTCGACCGCGAAGCCTTGATCGCATCCGCCTTCCGCACCCACCGCCCCGACGAAACGCATCGCGCGCGGCTGCGGGTCGAGATCGGCCGCCTGCGCGCGCTCGCCACCACGCTGGCGGGCATCGAGGCCACGCCGCGCGGCTTCGTGCTCAAGCCGCATGGCGAGCGCACCGTCGCGCTGCTGGCACCGCCCATCGACGGAGACCAGGCCTCGCTGGTCGCGTTGCTGTCCGACGGCGCGGCGTGGTCGACCTCGGCCCTGGCGCTGGCGCTCGGGGCCAGCCAGCGCACCGTGCAGCGCGCCCTCGCCGAACTGGAGGCCGAAGGACGGGTGCGCTCCATCGGCCAGACGCGGGCGCGCCGCTGGCTGTCGCCGCCGCTGGCGGGATTCACGACGATCTTGTTACTCCCCGCTGCGCTGCCGTTTGAATAAAGTTGTCTCCAGGCGCCGATCCACGGCGCTACAGGAGCCAACAATGACCAGCAGGAAGAGCAAGGACACCACCCAGCCCACGGTGCGGCCGGCCGAGATCGTGCGCGAGTACGGCCCCTTCGGCGGTTCCGGCAGCATCGCCGGCGTGACCCATGACGGCCAACGCGTCTGGGCCGCCACCGGCACCAAGCTGGTGGCCTTCGACCCCGCCAGCGGCGAGACCACGCGCACGCTCGATGCCGCCTGCGACGCCGGCACCGCCTTCGACGGCACGCACCTCTACCAGATCGCCGAGTCGCGCATCGACAAGATCGACCCCGCCACCGGCAAGGTGCTGGCGTCGATCCCCACACCCGGCCACGGCTACGACTCGGGGCTCACCTGGGCCGAAGGCAGTCTGTGGGTGGGGCAATACCGCGACCGCAAGATCCACCAGATCAACCCCGAGACCGGAGCCATCGTGCGCACCATCGAGTCGAACCGCTTCGTCACCGGCGTGACCTGGGTCGACGGCGAGCTGTGGCACGCCACCTGGGAAGCCGAAGAAAGCGACATCCGCCGGATCGACCCGCAAAGCGGCGCCGTGCTCGAGCGGCTCGAGATGCCGCGCGGCGTCGGCGTGAGCGGGCTCGAATCCGACGGGGCCGATCTCTTCTATGCCGGCGGCGGCGAGAGCGGAAAGGTCCGCGCCGTTCGCCGTCCCCACAACCCTACGGAGCACTGACATGACCGGCCTCGCCACCACCACCAAGAACCCCGCCATCGAACCGGGCCTCGCCAACCATCCCGTCGTATCCGGCGAACGATGGCTCGCCGAGCGCAAGGCATTGCTGGCGCGCGAGAAGGAGCTCACGCACCTGCGCGACCAGATCGCCCGCGAGCGCCGCGCGCTGCCGTGGGAGCGCGTGCAGAAGAACTACCTCTTCGACACGCCCGCCGGCCAGCGCACGCTCGCCGGACTCTTCGAGGGCCGGCGCCAGCTGCTGGTGCAGCACTTCATGTTCGGTCCGGGATGGGAGCAGGGCTGCCAGAGCTGCTCCTTCATGGCGGACCACACCGACGGCATGAACGTGCACCTGGCGCACCGCGACATCACGCTGGTCGCCATCTCGCGCGCACCGCTGGCCGAGATCGCGCGCTTTCGCGAGCGCATGGGCTGGCAGTTCAACTGGGTGTCGTCGAACGGCAGCGACTTCAACCGGGACTTCCACGTCAGCTTCTCGCCCGAGGAACGCGCCGGCGGCGAGGTCTACTACAACTACGGCATGCAGCCCTTCCCGCAGGAGGAAGCGCCCGGCGTCAGCGTGTTCTACAAGGACGACGCAGGCGAGGTGTTCCACACCTACTCGACCTTCGGCCGCGGCGTGGAAGTGATGATGGGCGCGTACAACCTGATGGACCTCGTGCCGGAGGGCCGCGGCGAGCGCGACGTGCCCTACAAGATGGAATGGGTGCGCCACCACGATCTGTACGAACCACAGCCCGATGCGAAGGCTGCCGGGTCGTGCTGCTCGGAACACAGCTGAAGCGCGAGCGGCCCCGGCGCGTGGAGACAACATCATGGCAAGCCTCTGGCCATGGCTGGCGGTCGCGGGGGTCGGCGCCCTTCACGGGCTGAACCCCACCACCGGCTGGATGTTCGCCGCCGCCCGGGGCGTGCGGTCGCGCGACCGGACGAAGGCGCTGCGGGCCCTGCTGCCGATCGCCATCGGACACGCCGCATCGGTCGCGCTTGTCGCGGCCGCGGTGGCGCTTGGCCTGTCGATGGGCGGCGTGATGCTGCAGGTGCTGGCGGGCGGGCTTCTTGTCGCCGTCGCGGTGCATCACCTGCGGCGCCGCAATGCAAGGCATGCGCGGGCAGCGGCCGGGAATGCCGGGCTGGCACTCTGGTCTTTCATGATGTCCACCGCGCACGGCGCGGGGCTGATGCTGGTGCCGGCGCTGATCCCGCTGTGCATGAGCGGCGCACCGGCAGCCCGCGAGATCACCGCGTCGGGCTCGCTGCTGCTGGCGCTCGCGGCCGTCGGCGTTCACACCGCGGCGATGCTTGCCGTCACCGGCGTGATGGCCATTGGTGTTTGCCTGGGCTTCAACGCCGTCCGTGCTAACTCCGCTCCTTCGGCAGGCGAAAATCCGGCGACCGACGGTCTGGCGCGCAGGCGTCGGTTCGCTCCGAACCGGAACTAGCGGGCGGCCGATCCGCGAGCGCCGCTGCCCTTGCCGGCAATGACAAGCCCCGCGCTCTCGACGAATCCGTGAATCAATTTCAGCCGCGGCGACGCGCGCGGCCACAGGACGCCGAAGCGCCGGGTCTCCGAGGGCAATGGCAGTGGAATCTTGGCGACCCGCTGCCCCTCCAGCAGCGGCGATGCGATGTCGGGCACGATCGACACGCCAAGGCCGCGGTCGACCATCATCGCGATGGCCAGCAGTGAACTGAGCTCGAAGCGCTCCTGCGGAACGATGCCCGCCGCGCGCAGGTAGCGGTCGGCCTGCTTGCCGCCGCCGAGATTGCGGTCGTAGCGGATGAGCGGTGAAGTTCGCAGCAGCCCGTGCGGGTCGCGCCGCGCGAGCCGACTGGGCGCGAGCAGCACCAGCGGCTCCTCGCGCAGCAGCGCCCAGTCGAAGGTCTTCGCGAGCGCGAACGACGGATACAAGCACACCGCCGCATCGAGTTCGCCCTGCTGCATCGACTTGTAGAGCGTGGCGGTGGTGCCCGACTGCAGGAACACCTTGACGCCCGGATGCGTCTTCACGAAGCGCGCGAGGATGTCCGGCAGCAGGCTGTGGATGGCCGTATTGATGGTGCCGATGACCAACTCGCCGCTGGCTGCTTCGCTGCCGAGCATCGCCTTGATGTCGCTCACATCGCGCAGCAGCGTGCGGGCCCGCTGAACCAGCCGGTGCCCCGCCTCGGTCGGCTGCACCGTGCGGCCGGCGCGCGCGAGCAGCGGCGCGGCGAGTTCGCGCTCGAGCGCGCGGATCTGCTGCGCCACCGCGCCGGGCGTCAGGTCAAGCCGGCGTGCGGCCTCCGACATCGAGCCCGATTCCACCACCAGAAGAAAGCTTTGCAGGTAGGCCGTTTCCATGAAGATAGATTTTCTACGATGTGATCGCAGGAAGCAGCTGTTTTTCTCCTCTCATGAACTGCGGACACTGCATCCATGAGAAGCAAACTCTTCGTTCCCGGCACCCGCCCAGAGCTGTTCGCCAAGGCACTGGCCAGTGCAGCGGATGCCATCTGCCTCGACCTGGAAGACGCGGTGTCCGAGCCGCGCAAGGACGAGGCACGCGAAACCGTGCGCAAGTTCCTCGAAAGCGGCAAAGCGGCCGCGTCGCACATGACGCTGATCGTTCGCATCAATGCCATGGACACGCCGCACTTCGAGCGCGACGTGGCAGCGGTGGCGCAGGCCGGCGTGCACCTGATCAACTTGCCCAAGCCGCAGAGCCCGGCGCATGTGCGCACGGCGGCCGAAGCCATCGAGCGCGCGGAGCGGGCCAACGGTGTGCATGCGCCCATCGGCCTGCTGCTGAACATCGAGACACCCGCTGCCCTGCGCACGGCCGCCGAGCTCGCACTGGCGCATCCGCGCGTGGCGGGGTTGCAGCTGGGGCTGGGCGACCTCTTCGAGCCGCTGGGCATCGCGCGGCGCGAGCCCTCCGCGATCCGGCAGGCAATGTTCGCGGTGCGCATCGCGGCCGGCGAAGCGGGCCTGTATGCCTGCGACAGCGCCTTCGCCGACATCCGCGACGCCGAGGGCTTTCGTGCCGAGGCGATGCTCGCGCGCGACCTCGGCTTCCTCGGCAAGACCTGCATCCACCCGAGCCAGATCGCCATCGCCAACGAAGTGTTCCGACCGACCGACGAAGAAATCGCGCACGCCCGCAAGGTGGTCGAGGCGGCGCAAGAGGCCGATGCCAAGGGCGTCGGCGCCTACGTGGTGGACGGAAAGATGATCGACATCCCCTTCGTGATCCGCGCGCGCGCCATCGTCAAGAGCGCACGCAGCTTGGGGCTGCTGCCCGGCTGAGCTTCCCTATTCGAAAAAAGAACCGGAGACAAAAAAATGCGTATCCCTTCATTCATTCGTCCGCTCGCGGTGGCCTGGGCCGTCGCACTCGCCGGCACCGCGTTCGCACAGGCCGCCTATCCCACCAAGGCCATCACGATCGTCGTGCCCTACCCGGCCGGCGGATCCAACGACACCTTCGCGCGCCAGGTTGCCAAGGAGCTCGGCGATGCGCTCAAGCAACCCGTGATCATCGACAACCGCCCCGGCGCGAGCGGCAACACCGGCACCGGCCAGGTGGCCAAGGCGGCGCCGGACGGCTACACGCTCGTGGCCGTGTCCTCCAGCATGACGACCAATGCGGCCGTGCAGTCGAAGCTGCCCTTCGATCCGGTGAAGGGCCTCGCGCCCGTGGCCATGTTCGCCAAGGGCCCGTTCATCGTCGCGGTCAACAACGAGTTTCCCGCGAAGACGCCGGCCGAGCTGATCGGCGCCATCAAGGCGAAGCCGGGCCAGTACAACTACGCCTCGTCGGGCTCGGGCAGCGTGAACCAGTTCGGCACCGAGTTGCTCAAGGCCAAGGTAGGCGACCTGCAGATCGCGCACATCCCCTACAAGGGCATGGGCCCGGCCGTGACGGACCTGGTCGGAAACCAGACGCAGCTGCTGATTTCCAGCGGCCCCTCGCTGCTGCCGATGGTGCGTGCCGGCAAGCTGCGCGCCGTTGGCATCACGAGCCTGAAGCCCAGCCCCATCGCCCCCGATCTCACGCCGATGGCCACGGCCGTACCCGGCTACGAGTTCGAACTCTGGTGGGGCCTGCTGGCACCGGCGGGCACGCCGGCCGACGTGGTCGCGAAGCTGAACGGAGCCGTCAACCAGATCCTGGCAAGGCCCGAGATCACCGCCAACTTCCTGCGCGAAGGCGCCATCGCCACCCCGCTCACGCCGGCGCAGTTCGGCACCGTCATCGCCGAGGACGTGGAGCGCTGGAAGAAGCTGGCGAAGCAGCAGAACATCACCGCCGATTGAGGAAAGAAAGAAGGAAAGAAAAGCCCATGAGCACCACCGTCCCCGACGACGCGTCCCTGCCTGTCCGCCAAGGCCCCGCCGGGCCGTTGAGCGGCCTGCGCGTGCTCGACCTGAGCGCCTACATCGCAGGCCCCTACGGCTGCTCGCTGCTGGCCGACCAGGGCGCGGAGGTCATCAAGATCGAGCCGCCCACCGGCGACAACCTGCGCAAGTACCCGTCGTCGCTGGAGGCCGAGAGCCGCGCGTTCGTCGGCGTCAATCGCAGCAAGCTGGGCGTGGTGCTCGACCTCAAGAACCCGCAGGACCTTGCCGCGCTGATGGCGCTGGTGCGCACGGCCGACGTTCTGGTGCACAACTTCCGCCCCAGCGTGCCGCCGCGGCTGGGCATTGCCTACGACCAGCTGAAGGCCGTGAACCCGCGCCTCATCTACTGCGCCGTGACGGGCTACGGCGAGACGGGGCCGCTGCGCGAGAAGGCCGGCTACGACCAGGTGCTGCAGACCATGACCGGCATGTGCGCACTGCAGGGCAAGCGCGGCGAGCCGCCCGAGATCATCTACGGCTCGGTGGTCGACTACTACGCGGCCGCGCTGGTGGCCGCCGGCGTCGCCTCGGCGCTGTACGAGCGCGAGAAGAGCGGCGAAGGCCAGTTCGTCGGCGTGTCGCTGCTGCGCTCCGCGCTCACGATGCAGTCGGCGCGCATGGTGTGGGCCGAGGGCGAGCCGAAGGACGTGGGACGCGACATGCGTTCGGGCGGCATCACTGGCATCCACCCGACCCGCGAAGGGCACATCTACATCTCGGCCAACACGCCGCATTTCTGGCAGGCGCTGTGCGCCAAGGTCGGGCTGCAGGAGCTGGCCAACGACGAGCGCTACGACTCGGTGCGCAAGCGCGCGCAACATTTCGCGGAGATCGTTCCGAAGCTTCGCGCCGCGCTGGCCGAACGCACCGCGCTCGAATGGGAAGAACTGTTCGGCGAGGACGTGCCCTGCGCCGCGGCCCGCACGGTGGAAGACATGTTCGACGACGAACAGGTGCTGGCCGAGGACATGGTCGCGAACTTCGCGCACCCCACGCTGGGCTCCTACCGCGGCTTCACCCGTCCCGTGAAGTTCGGCCGCACGCCCGGCCCCGAACCCTTCGCGGCGCCCACACTGGGCCAGCACACGCAGCACGTGCTGACCCCGAAAGCGGCCGCCAGCCGCACGGGCGACTGAGCCCATGCGCGCCGATCTCGCGGTGCCGCACAGCAGCGGCACACGCAAGCCCACCCATGCAGCGCCCGAAGACGCCTGCGACGCCCACATGCACGTGTACGACCGCCGCTTCGCGCTGCAGGGATCGCCCGACGCCATGCTCGACCATGCCACCGCCGACGACTATCGCCTGCTGCAGCGGCGCATCGGCACGCAGCGCACGGTGGTCGTGCAGCCGCGCGTGCACGGCACCGACAACAGCGTGACACTGGCGGCCATCCGCGAACTGGGCGCGCAGCACACACGCGGCGTGGCGGTGGTGCGGCCCGACGCGAGCGACGCCGAACTCGAAGGGCTGCACGCGGGCGGCATCCGCGGCATCCGCTTCACGCTGTACACGCCGACGAATGCAGCGACGGACTTCGGCATGGTCGAGCCGCTGGCGCACCGGGTGCATGCGCTCGGCTGGCATGTGCAGCTGCATTGGAGCGCCGGCCAGATCGCGGAACACGCGGCGCTGCTCGCGCGGTTGCCTTGCACCGTCGTCTTCGACCATCTCGCGCGCATGCCGCAGCCCGATGCGCAGGCGCATCCCGCGTTCGAGGTGGTGCACCGGCTGCTCGACAACGGCCGCACCTGGATCAAGCTGTCCGGCGCGTACCTCGACTCGCGGGTCGGCGCGCAAGGCGGCTATGCCGACACCGTCGCGCTCGCGCGGGCGTGGGTGATGCAGGCGCCCGAACGCGTGGTGTGGGGCAGCGACTGGCCGCATCCCACGGAGCGCATCGCCAAGCCCGACGACGCGCAGCTCTTCGACCTGCTGAGCCAGTGGGTGCCCGACGAAGTGCAGCGCCGGCGCGTGCTGGTCGACAACCCGGCGCGGCTCTACGACTTTTCCTGAACCACAAGACCCGAGACATCGACATGAACAAGCGACTCCTGAAATCCGTCGCGGCCCTGGCCGCCTGCGCCGCTCCACTGCTGGGCTGGGCCGCCTGGCCCGACAAGCCGATCCGCATGGTGGTGCCGTATGCCGCGGGCGGCGGTGCCGACAACACCGCGCGCATCGTTGCGCAGCAGATGAGCACCGCGCTGGGCCAGCAGATCGTGATCGACAACAAGCCGGGCGCGGGCGGCGTGATCGGCGCCGACAACGTAGCCAAGGCGGCGGCCGACGGCTACACCGTGCTGTACGACGCGTCGGCGTTCTCGGTGAACCCCTCGCTGCGCAAGCTGCCCTTCGACGCGGCGAAGGATTTCATTCCCGTGTCGCTGGTGGCCACGGCGCCGCAGATCCTCGTGGTGCCGGCGACCGCGCCCTACAAGACGGTGCCGGAGTTCATCGACTACGCACGCAAGAACCCCGGCAAGCTGAGCTTCGCGTCGGCCGGCGGCGGCACCGGTTCGCACCTCGCCGGCGAGGCATTGAACGAGCAGGCGAAGATCGGCCTGATGCACGTGCCCTACAAGGGCGGCGCGCCCGCGCTGACCGACGTGATGGGCGAGCAGGTGTCGGCCTACTTCGGCAACGTGGCCTCGACGCTGGGCTACGTCAAGAGCGGCAAGCTGCGCGCGCTGGGCGTGAGCTCCATCAAGCGCGTGCCGGGACTGCCCGACGTGCCGACGCTGGCCGAGTCGGGCCTGCCGGGCTACAACGTGGTCGAGTGGAACGGCATGTTCCTGCCCAAGGGGACGCCGGTCGACATCGTGCAGAAGCTCGGCAAGGCGGTGCAGGCGGCGGTCGCCGATCCGGCCGTGCGGCAAAAGCTGCTGCAGCTGGGCCTGGAGCCCGCGGGCACCGCGCCCGAGGCGTTCGCGAAGTTCGTGCAGGACGAGACGGCGAGAGTGAGTGCGCTGGTGCGCTCGCGCAACATCAGGGTCGATTGACCATGCGCGTCCGCGCGGGATGTGAAACGTAGTGTGTGGGGTTCGTCCCGCGGATACAGAGGCATACGCATTTCGCTCCGCGGCGGGGTGGCCCGGCGAAGAATCGGCTCCGTTCACAGACGAACGCCCGTCACTCTTCCGAAGGAATCGCCATGCGCTTTCGCTCTCCCGCCCTCTTCTTTGCCGTCGCCATCGCGGCCTCTGCGGCAGCCCTCACGCTGACCTTTGCCGCGCCCTCGCCGCTGGGCGGCGAGGGCGCGGCCGGCGAGGCCGTGCCCGCACCGGAATTCCAGAACATCGACACCTGGCTCAATTCGCCGCCGCTGAAGCTAAGCGAGCTGCGCGGCAAGGTGGTGCTGGTCGACTTCTGGACCTACACCTGCATCAACTGCCTCAACCACCTGCCCTACGTGAAGGAGTGGAACGAGAAGTACAAGGACAAGGGCCTGGTCGTCGTGGGCGTTCACACGCCGGAGTTCGCGTACGAGAAATCGACGAAGAACGTGAAGGACGCCATCGCGCGTCTGCAGATCAAGCATGCCGTGGCGCAGGACAACAGCTACGGCACCTGGAAGGCCTTCAGGAACCAGTACTGGCCGGCCGTGTACCTGATCGACAAGCAGGGAAAGATCGTCTATTCGCACTTTGGCGAAGGCAGCTACGGCACTACCGAGAAGAAGATTCAGGCGCTGCTGGCTGAGCCTTCTGGGACTTGAGACGGCGCAGTAGTTCGGGGTGCGATCACGACGACGGGGGACCTTCGCGGAGGGGAGCGCCCGGTGCCATTCGCACGCCCCCAGAACACAAGCAACCACAACACAAGACAAACAAGAGAAATGAACAAGCTCTGGTTCGCCCTCCTCTTCCTCGCAGGCGGCATCTCGCAGGAAATCCGCAACCCGGTGAACTGCCAATGCATCCCCTCCCGCACAGGCGTCAGTCGAGCGCCTCGACGGCCGACGAAAAGACGTAGCCCTCGCTGCGCACCGTCTTGATGTAGCGCGGCTCGCGTGCGTCGTCCCGCAGGCGCTGGCGCAGGCGGCTCACCAGCAGGTCGATGGAGCGCTCGAAGAGTTCCGCCTCGCGACCTTGGGTGAGGCTCAGCAGCTGGTCGCGGCTCAGCACCTTCTGGGGATGATCGAGAAACACCATCAGCAGCCGGTACTCCGCGCCGCTGAGCGCCACCATCACGCCGCTGTCGTCGATCAGGTTGCGCGCGGTGGTGTCGACCTGCCAGTCGCCGAAGGCCAGCTTCGAGGCCGACTCGGTGGAGCGCATGTTCGGCGGCAGCATGCGCGTGCGGCGCAGCACCGAGCGGATGCGCGCCAGCAGCTCGCGCGCGGAGAATGGCTTGGCAAGGTAGTCGTCGGCGCCCATCTCCAGGCCGAGGATGCGGTCGGCCTCCTCGCTGCGGGCGGTGAGCATCAGGATGGGCGTGGCCTTGTACTTGCCCGTGCGCAGGTCGCGGCATAGCGTGAGCCCGTCTTCGCCCGGCAGCATCAGGTCAAGAATGATCAGGTCGAAAGGTCCCGACTCCTCCAGCGCCGCGCGCATGTGCCGCCCCGTGGGTACCGTCACCACCCGCAGGCCGTTCTTGACCAGGTAGGTGGAGAGCAGTTCGCGGATTTCCCGGTCGTCGTCGACGATGAGGATGTGGTCGGAGGTCTTGGCAATGTTCATGGAAGTGCGGTGATGCGCCCGCAGGGCGACGGGCAGGTGCAATGTAGCCCGTGCAGGCGAAGGATCGGGCGGTTTTGTATGCCCGTGTATCCGGCGGGCCGGGCGACCACACTATGTTGCTTGCACGGGCGCGCCGGCAGGGCCGGCGCCGTGGAGGCAGACCGGGCGCGACGGGTAATGTTGTATGTCAGGCCACGCGGCCCAACACACTGGAATACAAACCGCCGCGCCTTGGAGCGGGACCGGGTCTATAAACCCGTCCATGCCTACTCCCGCCGCCAGCCTTCCCGCCGACATCGCGCCGGCCTCCTGCGCCCCCATGGGCCTGCGCCGGCTGCTGCCGCGCTCGCTGTTCTCGCGGGTGACGCTGATCATCGTCGTCGGGCTGGCCATCGCGCAGCTGCTGACCTTCATGGCCATCGGCTACGAGCGCGGCATCGCGATGCGCGAGCTGATGATGATCGGCATCGAGCGCGACATCGCCAGCTCGGTCGCCATCCTCGATCGGCTGCCGGCCGCCGAACGCGAGGGCTGGCTGGCGCGGCTGGAGCGGCGCAACTACCGCTTCGTGCTCGGCGGGAACGCGCAGGGCAAGGCGCCCGACACGCCGTCGTCGCAGCAGTTCGCGACCGCGATCGCCGACGCGATGCGCCCCTTCGAGATCGTGAAGATCGGGCAGGTGAGCAACCCGCCGCAGGGCCTGCAGATCCAGGTGCGGCTGTCGGACGGCTCCTCGGTGGTGGTGCATGCGCGGCGCGTGGACATGCCGGTGTCGAGCTGGGTGATGTGGCTGCTGTGGGTGCAGCTGCTGGTGCTGGCGGTGTGTGCCTGGTACGCGGTGCGGCTGGTCACCCGGCCGCTGGCGCAGCTGGCCGACGCGGCCGACGAGCTGGGCCCCGACCTGAAGGGCCGGCAACTGGCCGAAGAGGGGCCGACCGAGGTAAAGCACGCGGCGCGCGCCTTCAACGCGATGCAGATGCGCATCGCCGGCTACATGGCCGAGCGGGTGGAAATACTCGCGGCCATCTCGCACGACCTGCAGACGCCCATCACCCGCATGCGGCTGCGCACCGACCTGATGGACGACGGCCATGACCGCGACAAGTTCCGCCAGGACCTCGACGCCATGCACACCCTGGTGCGCGAAGGCGTGACCTACGCGCGCACGCTGCACGGTGCCACCGAGCCGCCGCGCCGCATCGACGCCGACGCGCTGTTCGAGAGCATGGTGGCCGACTATGAGGACTCGGGCGAGCAGGTGCTGCTCGAAGGCCGCGTGGGCGAGCCCATGATGACGCGGCCGAACGCGCTGCGGCGCATCCTGACGAACCTGATCGACAACGCGCTGAAGTTCGGCACCGACGTACGCCTGCAGGTGCATGCAGACGCCGGCAACCGGCTGACGCTGGCCGTGGTCGACAACGGCCCCGGCATTCCGACCGACCAGTTGGAGAACGTGCTCAAGCCCTTCTACCGCGTCGAGGGCTCGCGCAACCGCGGCACCGGCGGCACCGGGCTGGGCCTGGCCATTGCACAGCAGCTGGCGACGGCGATGGGCGCGGAGCTCACGTTGCGCAACCGGGACGAAGGCGGGCTGGAAGCCCGGCTGACCATGAATACCAACGCGGCCGCGCCACCGGACTGAGCCGGCTGCGCGGCAGCCGCCGCAGCAGCACCACCGACCGAAGAAGAAAGAGAAGAGCGGCTCGCATGGCGAGACCGTGAAGGGCCCCGCTCGCTCTCGACTTCCTGTTTAGCCCTTCATCGACAACATTCACCGACTGGAATCCGATCATGCTGCTCCTCATCGTTGCCTACCTCGGTGGCGTGCTCACCATCCTGAGCCCGTGCATCCTGCCCGTGCTCCCGTTCGTGTTCGCGCGCGCCGACCGGCCGTTCCGCTCGCACGGCCTTCCCATGCTGCTGGGGATGGCGCTGGCGTTCTCGGCCATTGCCACGCTCGCGGCCGTGGGCGGCGGCTGGGTCGTGGCGCTCAACCAGTACGGGCGCTATGCCGCGATTGCGATGCTCGCGGTATTCGGCGTGACGCTGCTGTTTCCGTCGGTGGCCGACCGGTTGAGCCGGCCGCTGGTGGCACTCGGCCTGAGGCTGGCGGGGCCAGCACCGGAAACAAAGGCGTCGGTGTTCTCGCCGCTCCTGCTGGGGGTTGGCACGGGGCTGCTGTGGGCGCCTTGCGCGGGGCCGATCCTCGGACTGATCCTGACGGGCGCGGCGCTCAACGGCGCAAGCATCGGCACCTCGCTGCTGCTGCTGGCCTACGCGGCAGGTGCGTGCACCTCGCTGGCGGCCGCGCTGCTCTTCGGCGGGCGGCTGTTCTCGGCGATGAAGGGCTCGCTGCGCACCGGCGAATGGGTACGGCGTGCAGCCGGCGTGGCCGTGCTCGCGGGTGTCGGCGCCATCGCGCTGGGGCTGGACACCGGGCTGCTCAGCCGCCTGTCGGTCGGCACCACTTCGGCCTTGGAGAAAGCACTTGTGGAGAAGATCGGCATGCCAATGCCGATCCCCGTGCCGTTGTCGCAACCTCGCGCACCGGCGCTGCCCGACGAAGGCGGCCTTCCTTCGCTCGCGGGCGCCACCGAATGGCTGAACTCCGCCCCGCTGACCGCCGAGATCCTGCGCGGCAAGGTGGTGCTGGTCGACTTCTGGACCTACTCGTGCATCAACTGCCTGCGCACCCTGCCCTACGTTCGTGCCTGGGCCGAGAAGTACAAGGATGCGGGACTGGTGGTCGTCGGCGTGCATGCGCCGGAGTTCGCGTTCGAGAAGCTGCCCGCCAACGTGCGCCGCGCGACGAAGGACCTGGGCATCGGTTTCCCCGTGGCCATCGACAGCGACTACGCGATCTGGCGCGCCTTCGGCAACCAGTACTGGCCGGCGTTCTACATCGTCGATGCGCAGGGGCGCATCCGGCATCACCAGTTCGGCGAGGGCCAGTATGCGAAGGCGGAACAGGTCATCCAGCAGTTGCTGGCGGAAGCGGGGCGGCCCGCCGTGCCGGCCGACCTGGTCTCGCCGCAAGGCCAGGGCACGCAGGCCGCGCCGGCCAAATCGCCGGCCCTGTCGGGCGAAACCTACCTGGGCTACGAGCGCGCGCACAACTTCGCTTCGCCCGGCGGCATATCGAACGACCATGCGCACGTCTATTCAGCGGCTGCGCCATCGCTGCGCACCAACCAATGGGCACTGGCAGGTGAATGGACGGTGGAGAGCGAACGCGCGGTGCTGGTCCGCGCCAACGGGCGCATCGCCTACCGCTTCCATGCACGCGACCTGCACCTCGTGCTCGGCCCGTCGGCCGATGGCAAGCTGGTGCGCTTCAGGGTGCTGGTCGACGGCAAGCCTCCGCTCGCGGACCACGGCGCCGATACCGATGCGCAGGGCAACGGCACCATCGACGGGCAGCGGCTGTACCAGCTGGTGCGCCAGGCGGCGAACGACAGGGAGCGCCTGTTCGAGATCGAATTCCTCGATGCCGGCGCGCAGGCCTACGTGTTCACCTTCGGCTGAGTGCCTCGCGGCAGCGGGCGCGTGCCCCTTTCACAGGTGCTGAGCCACCAGCACCACGGCTCCGGCGATAGAGATGACGCCGCCAACGAACTTCCTGAATGCCTTCATGGCGTTCTCCTTCAATGAGGCTCCATGGTGCCGCGTGGCTGTGCGTTCGTGGGTTGGGAATTCTCATGTGCAGGATAGAAAAACCCAACCCGCAAGGCATTGCTCGGTCGTGCGGCATCTACGACCGGGCACTCGGCAAGAAAAGCCGCGCCCTCGCGAACTGGCTGGCGCGAAGCCTCACGCGCTCCACTGCCGCTTCCAGCGTGGGCTGCTGCATGAATACGAGCACTCCCTGCTTGAGCCCGCGAAGGCTCAGCTCGGCAACGCCGGCGTAGCGGCCGTTCGTGGTCCGCTGGATATCGATGCGGCTCGACCAGCCATCGGGCAGTTTGACGAGAAGCTGTAGCTGTTGTGTGACGCTCATGAGGGCGCCGAGGATAGGCGCCGCGACGTTGGCCCCCAAGGAAATAGTTCCTTGGTATTCGAGATACTTCAAGGTTGGCATCGAGTGAATCTCCGGACCCATCCTCTTTGCAAACTGAGCAAGTTCAGTTCTGACAATCGTGAAATGCGTCCCTGTCTGGAGCTCGCCGCCTCCGATGGCATGGCCGAAGAGTCAACCGACATGCGGCGAGGACGTTGACAGCCACATGCACGTGTTTTCGTGTGACCCTTGAGGTGCAATCATGAAAAAAGCCCTGATCCTGTTGGCTGCCGGAACTGTCTTCACCGCTTCGGTCTTTGCGCAGCAGCCACCGGCTGCAGCAGCAACGACGAGCCCCGCTCCCGCTGCAAAAATGGCACCAGCACCGGCACCAGCCGCTGCGCCCGCGGCCGCAGCACCCGCAGCCGCAGCGCCCGCGGCCAAACCCGCAACGACCACCACGGCAGCAGCACCTGCCGCAGGCCAGGTCTGGGTCAACGGCAAGGTCTATCACTGCGCGACCGACAAGTATTTCGGCAAGACGAAGCACGGCTCGTACATGTCGGAGGCCGACGCAAAGGCCAAGGGCGCTCACGCAGCCCACGGCAAGGCCTGCTGAACGTCGCAATGCCGGGGCGCGGGCTGCTTCGCGCCCGTGCCCCGGCGAAAACCCACGAGCAGACAGCGGCCTGCTGCTCCCCTCGCTTTCCCCCCGCTCCCTTCGTTGTGGCTATCGGCCGAAACTGCTAGCATCAGTTAACTTACCGGCCGGCATGTAAAACAAACCTCCAGCCTCGGCGGCCCGTGGCGCACCACAACAAGGCACCCTCATGCGACTCTTCAAACAAACCCTGTGTGCGGCCGCGATGGGCATCGTGTCGGCCATGGCTTCGGCGGCGACGCCGCAACCCTTGCTCGATCGTGCGCTCGCCCTGTCCGATGCCGCGGAGCCCAACGTGATCGCATGGCGCCGGCATATCCACCAGCACCCCGAGCTGGCCTACGAAGAGATCGAGACGGCCAGGTACATCGCCGCAGTCCTGGCGAAGATTCCCGGCATCGAAGTGCAGACCGGCATCGCCGGAACCGGCATCAAGGCGGTGCTTCGCGGCGGCAAGCACGGCCCGGTGGTGGCGCTGCGCGCCGACATGGATGCCCTTCCCGTCGAGGAGCGCAACGACCTGCCGTTCCGCTCGAAGGCCAAGGCCATGTGGCGTGGCCAGGAGGTGTCGGTGGCGCACGTCTGCGGCCACGACACCCACGTGGCGATGCTGCTGGGCGCGGCGCAGGCGTTCTCGGCCATGCGCGCCGAACTGCCCGGCACGGTGGTGTTCCTGTTCCAGCCGGCCGAGGAGATCGGCCCCGGCGACCGCCCGAGCGGCGCGCTGGCCATGGTCAAGGCGGGCGTGCTCGACAACCCCAAGGTCGACGTCGTGCTGGGCCAGCACATCGGCTCGCAAGCGCCCAAGGGTTCGATCTCTTATCGCCCAGGCGCGATGCTGGCCAGCATCGATGTGTTCGACATCAAGCTCAGCGGTGCGGGCGGACACGGCGCCGCGCCCTGGGCCGCCAATACGCCGATGCTGGCGGCCGCGGAGATCACGCTGGGCCTGCAGAACATCGTGAGCCATCGCACCAACCCGACCATTGACGGCGGCGCCACCGTGGTCACGGTGGGCATGCTGCAAAGCGGCAACCGCTTCAACATCCTGCCCGAGACCGCCGAACTCTCCGGCACGGTGCGCGCGCTGTCGGCGCAGAACCAGAAGACGGCCCACGAGCAGATCCGCATGAAGGCCGAGCACATCGCAGCCAGCTATGGCGTGAAGGCCGACGTGCGCATCGACACCGGCGGCGGCTATGGCGTGCTGGTCAACGACGTACCGTCCACCCTGGCGCTGGTCGATGGCCTGAAGGCCGCAGCGGGCAAGGACAAGGTCGCGGAAATCCTGCCGTCGATGGGCTCCGAGGACTTCGGCGCGTTCGGCGCCACGGGCATCCCGGTGGTCTTCTGGATCCTCAACGCCTCGCCCTATCCGGACCGCGCGGGTCCGACGAACCACTCGCCGCTGTTCACCATCGACGAGTCGGCCATGCGCATCGGCGTGCGCGCGCTGACCAGCGCAACCCTCGCCCAGATGACGCGTGCCAACGGCACGTCGCCTTGAAGACAGCCGACGGCTGATCCCCGGGTTTCCCCCGACCCACCCGCGTTGTGGCTGTCAGCCAAAACTGCTAGCATGAATTAACTTACCGGCCGGCATGTAAAAACAAGCATCGAGGCCGGCGGCCGAGACCACAGAACCAGAGACGCGAGACAACGAATGAACGCCCTGATGCAAGACAACGCGCTGCTGATTTCCAGCCTGCTGGAACACGCGGCCCGCCATCATCCGGACGTCGAGATCGTCTCGCACCTCGACATGCGGACCTGCGTGCGAACCACCTGGCGCAAGGTGGCGCTGCGCGCGGCCAGGCTCGCCTCCGCCCTGCGGACGCTCGGCATCCAGCCCGGCGCACGCGTCGCGACGCTGGCCTGGAACACGCACCGGCACCTCGAGCTCTACTACGCCGCCTCGGGCATGGGCGCGGTGCTCCACACCGTGAACCCGCGGCTCTTTCCCGAGCAGATCGGCTACATCGTCAACCACGCGGCCGACGAGTTGGTCTTCTTCGACCTGGGCTTTGCGCCGCTGCTCGAGCAGGTCGCACCGCAGCTGAAATCGGTCAAGGGATTCGTGGCGATGTGTTCGCGCGCGGAGCTGCCTGCGCTGAACCTGCCCGGCCCCCTGCTGTGCTACGAAGACCTCGTGGCCGATGCCGAGCCACTCGCCGAATGGCCCTCGCTCGACGAGAACACCGCCTCGTCGCTGTGCTACACCTCCGGCACCACGGGCAACCCCAAGGGCGTGCTCTACAGCCACCGTTCGACGGTGCTGCACTCGTGGGCCGCCTGTGCCGCCGATGGCCTGCAGCTGTGCGCGCGCGACAGCGTGCTGCTCGCGGTGCCGATGTTCCATGTGAACGCCTGGGGCATTCCCTACGCGGCGGCCATGTGCGGCGCCAAGCTGGTGCTGCCGGGCCCGGACCTCGGCGGCGAGCGCCTCTTCAACCTGATGCGTGACGAGCGCTGTACCTTCTCGCTCGGTGTACCGACCGTGTGGCTGGGCTTCTTCCAGCACGCGGAGAAGCTCGATGCGGCTGCGCGCGCCGGCCTGTGCCTCGAGCGCGTCGTGGTCGGCGGCTCCGCCGCGCCGCGCGCCATCGTCGAGAAGTTCGAGCACCTGTTCGGCGCCTACGTGATCCAGGCCTGGGGCATGACCGAGACCAGCCCGCTGGCCACCATCTGCAACCTGCTGCCGCGCCACGACGGCATTCCCCTGGAAGAGCGCTTCGACGTGCAGACCCGCCAGGGACGCGCCATCTTCGGCGTGGAGATCGCGGTGTTCGACGCCGAAGGCCGCCGGCTGCCCGCCGACGACCACACGCCCGGGGAACTGAAGGTGCGCGGCCCCTGGGTCGTATCGGCCTACTACGGCCAGGAGCCCGGCGCCGAGCTCGACGCGAACGGCTGGTTCGCCACCGGCGACGTCGCGCTGATCGACAAGGACGGCTACGTGCAGATCACTGATCGCTCGAAGGACGTGATCAAGTCGGGCGGCGAATGGATCTCCTCCATCGACCTCGAGAACCTCGCGGTCGGCCATCCCAAGGTGAAGGAAGCCGCAGTGATCGGCGCGTACCACAGCAAGTGGCAGGAGCGCCCGTTGCTGATCGTGGTACCGAACGAAGGCGCAGAGGTCACGGCTGCGGAAATCCTCGGCTTCATGCAGGACCGCGTGGCCCGCTGGTGGATGCCCGACGACGTGGTCTTCGTCGACGAACTGCCCCACACCGCCACCGGCAAGCTGTTGAAGACACGGCTGCGCGAGCAGTTCCAGGGCCACCGGCTGCCGACCGACGCGGCCGTTGCCGACTGAGGTTCGGGCGCCCCCCAAACACGCCCCCGACACCCGCCGGTGCTGCGGCCGAGTTCACGCGACAGCAACCCTGAAAACAATGGAGAGACAAGCATGCAACATCGATTCCGGCTCGCGGCCTCTGCGGCCATTCTTCTCGCCTGCGCTGCGGCTGCTGCGCAGGGCACCCCGAACACCATCAGCGACGACGTCGTGCGCATCGGCGTCATGGCCGACCAGACCGGCCCCTACTCGGGCAATGGCGGCCCCGGCTCTTCGCTGGCCGTGAAGATGGCGGTCGAGGACTTCGGCGGCAAGGTGCTCGGCAAGCCCGTCGAGGTGCTGGTGGCCGACGACCAGAACAAGCCCGACGTGGGCCTGAACATCGCGCGCAAGTGGCTGGACACCGAGAAGGTCGACACCATCGTCGGCGGCTCGGCCTCGTCGATCGCGCTGGGGGTCTCGTCGCTGCTCAAGGAGCGCAAGAAGCCGTACCTGATTGCCGGCACGGTGAGCGCGGAGCTCACCAACAAGTCGTGCTCGCCGATGAACTTCCAGTTCCTCACGGACACCTATGCGCTGCCCAAGGCGGGCGTGCAAAGCCTGATGAAGCAGGGCGTGAAGAGCTTCTACTTCATCACCGTGGACTACGCCTTCGGCCAGGCCTTCCAGGACGACGCCACCAGGTTCATCCAGGCCGCCGGCGGCAAGGTGGTGGGCTCGGTCAAGCATCCGCTGGGCGCCACCGACTTCTCGTCGTACCTGCTGCAGGCGCAGTCCAGCGGCGCGCAGGCCATCGTCATCCTCAACGCCGGCCTCGACCTGTCGAACGCGTTGAAGCAGGCGGCCGAGTACAAGCTCACGCGCAACGGCCAGATGGTGTCGGTGTTCGGCATGACCATCAACAGCGTGTCGGCCATGGGCCTGGACGTGGCCCAGGGCCTGCAGCTCACGGTGCCGTTCTACTGGGACCGCGACGACGCCTCGCGCGAATGGTCGAAGCGCTTCATGGCGCGCAACAAGGGCGTGGTGCCAACCTATATTCACGCCGGCGCCTACAGCGCGACCATGCACTACCTGAATGCGGTCAAGGCCGCCGGCACCGACGACGGCGCCACGGTCGCGGCGAAGATGAAGGCCACGCCGATCAACGATTTCTTCTCGAAGGACGTCAAGATCCGCGAGGACGGCCAGGCGCTGCGCCCGGTGTATGCCGTGCAGGTGAAGAAGCCGGCCGAGTCGAAGGGTGCGAACGACTACTACGCGGTGCGCGCCGAGATTCCACCCGAACAGACCTGGCGTCCGCTGGCCGAGAGCAGCTGCGACTTCATCAAGGGCAAGTGAGCGGTACGGTGGGCATGCAGATCGACATCCTCGAGCTCCGGCGCGACCTGCTCGGCGAATGCCCGCTGTGGGACGCGCGCAGCCAGTCGCTCTACTGGATCGACGGCCGCGCGCAACGCGTGCGCCGCCACACGCCCGCCACCGGCGCCAGCGCCGAGTGGCATGCGCCGCAGCACATCGGCTCGATCGCGCTGTGCGAGAGCGGCCGCCTGCTGCTGGCGCTGGAACACGACTTCTGGCAGCTCGACCCCGACAGTGGCGCGATCGTGCCCATGGACGCGGGCGTCACGCATGCGGCCGATCGCATGCGCCTGAACGACGGCCGCACCGACCGCGCCGGCCGCTTCGTCGTCGGCTCGATGACCCTGGGCCGCGCCGAGCCCGAAGGCGCGCTTTACCAATTGACGGCCGGCGGGGCAGTGAAGACGCTGGACACCGGCATCGCGGTTGCCAATGCCACCTGCTTCAGCCCGGACGGCCGCTGGCTCTACTTCGCGGACAGCCACACGCACCAGATCCGCCGCTATCCCTACGACACGGCCACCGGCGCAGCCGGCGCGAGCGAAGTGCTGGTCGATACCCTGCCACTCGGCTCGGTGCCCGACGGCGCCACCGTCGATGCCGAAGGCCACCTGTGGGTGGCGCTGGTGCAGGCCGGCCAGCTCGCGCGCTTCACGCCCGAAGGCCGGCTCGAGCGCACCATCCAGCTGCCGGTGACCTACGTCTCCTGCCCCTGCTTCGGCGGCCCCGGGCTCGACGTGATCTACCTCACGTCGATCAGCAACAGCGGCAACCTGCTGCGCAGCGACCATCCGGACGCGGGCGCGGTGTTCGCCATCCACAGTGTCGGCGTCCGCGGGCTCGAGGAGTCCCGCTTCGCCGACCTCCCTCCCCTCATCTGACAAGGCAGACAACATGGCTCGACGTTTCGAAGGCAAGGTGGCGCTGGTCACCGGCGGTGCACGCGGCATCGGCCGCGCCATCTTGGAAGCCCTGGCGGCCGAAGGCGCCGTGGTGGGCGTGCTGGACCGGCAGGAAGACCTGGCGCGCGAAGCCGCCGAATCCATCAAGGCCCAAGGCGGCCACGCCGTGGCCTTCGGTGGCGACGTGGCGCGCCGCGACACCTTCGCCCAGTCCATCCCGGCGCTGAAGCAGCAGTTCGGCCGCTTCGACATCCTGGTGAACAACGCGATCTGGGTGCGCTACGGCCCCATCGAGGCCATCACGCCCGAGATGCTCGAGCGCATGGTCGGCACCGGCTTCAACTCGGTGGCCTGGGGCATCCAGGTCGCGGCCGAGGCCATGGGCGAAGGCGGCAGCATCGTCAACATCGCCTCGTCGGCGGCCTACCTCGGCCTGCCCGAGGGCATGCTGTACTGCGGCGTGAAGGCGGGCGTGCTGGGCCTCACGCGCTCGGCAGCGGTCGACCTCGGGCCGCGCGGCATCCGCGTCAACGCGATCTGCCCGGGCTCGATCGAGACCGAAGGCGTGAAGATCAACCTGACACCCGAAAAGACCAAGATCCGCCTGGCCAAGACGCCGATGAAGCGGCTCGGCGCGGTGGACGACGTGGCCAAGGCCGCCTGCTTCCTCGCCTCGTCCGACAGCAGCTTCATCACCGGCGAATCGCTGCTGGTCGACGGCGGCGTGACGCACGCCTTTCTCTGAACACCGGGCCCGCCCACGCCATGGACACCATCCTCGAAGCGCACCAGCTCAGCCGGCAGTTCAGCGGCTTCTTCGCCGTGAAGAACGTCGACCTGCGCGTGCGCCGGCATTCCGTACACGCGCTGATCGGCCCCAATGGCGCGGGCAAGACCACCTGCTTCAATCTGCTGACCACCTTCCTGCGGCCCAGCGCCGGGCGCGTGACCTTCAACGGCCGCGACATCTCTCGCAGCGACCCGGCCTCGGTGGCCATGGCCGGCCTGGTGCGCTCGTTCCAGATCTCGGCCGTGTTCGGCCAGATGACGGTGCTGGAGAACGTGCGCGTGGCGCTGCAGAAGAAGGCCGGCGGCAGCTTCGCCTTCTGGCGCAACGTGCGCGTGCTGCGCAGCCTGGACGCGCGCGCCATGGAGCTGCTGGAGCGCGTGGGCCTCGCGCACTGGCGCGACACGATGGCCGGCGAACTGCCCTATGGCCGCAAGCGCGCACTGGAGCTCGCCACCACCATCGCGATGGACCCCGAGATGATCCTGCTCGACGAGCCCATGGCCGGCCTCGGCCACGAGGACATCGGCCCCGTGGTCGAGCTGATCCGCGATGCGGCCAAGGGTCGCACCGTGCTGATGGTCGAGCACAACATGAAGGTCATCGAGGCGCTGTGCGACCGCGTGACCGTGCTGCAGGCCGGCCAGGTGCTGGCCGAAGGCAGTTACGACGAGGTGTCGCGCGACGCCCGCGTGATCGAAGCCTATGTGGGGGGCGCGCATGCCTGAGACCCTGGAAGCGGCGGCCCCCACCGCCATGCTGCGCGTGGACGGCCTGCGCGGCTGGTACGGCGAAACACTGGCGCTGCAGGGCATCGACCTGGAAGTGCATGAAGGCGAAGTGGTCTGCCTGCTCGGGCGCAACGGCGCCGGCAAGACCACCACGCTGCGCGCCATCATGGGTCTGCTCGGGCGGCGCGAAGGACAGATCCGCATCGGCTCGACCCCGTCCATCGGCCTGCAGCCCGAAGCCATTGCGCGGCTCGGGCTGGCCTACTGCCCCGAAGAGCGCGGCATCTTCGCCAGCCTCACGACGCAAGAGAACCTGATGCTGCCGCCGGTGCTGCGCCCGGGCGGCCTGAGCGTGGACGAGATCTACACGCTGTTCCCCAACCTGCTGCAGCGCCGCCACAGCCCCGGCACGCGGCTGTCGGGCGGCGAGCAGCAGATGCTGGCCATCGCGCGCATCCTGCGCACCGGCGCGCGGCTGCTGCTGCTCGACGAGCCGACCGAAGGCCTCGCGCCCGTGATCGTCGAGCGCATCGGCCAGACCATCGGCATGCTGCGCGAGCGCGGCTTCACCGTGCTGATGGTGGAGCAGAACTTCCGCTTCGCATCCACCCTGGCCGATCGCTTCTACGTGATCGAGGAAGGCCAGGTCGCGGCGCACTTCCGCCGCGACGAGCTGGACGCCCAGCGCAGCCGCATCGAGTCCCTGCTGGGGCTCTGAGCAAAGCAACCAACGCAGGACACACCACAAGATGGACGGGCTACTCGGAATTCCCCCGGCGGCACTGATCGGGCAGCTGATGGTCGGGCTCATCAACGGCGCCTTCTACGCGCTGATGAGCCTGGGGCTGTCGATCATCTTCGGGCTGCTGCGCGTGGTGAACTTCGCGCACGGCGCGCAGTACATGCTGGGCGCCTTCGTCACCTGGGGGCTGCTGGAGTACCTGGGCATCGGCTACTGGGGCGCGATCGTCATCGCGCCGCTGGTGGTGGCGGCCTTCGGGCTGCTGTTCGAGCGCTGGATGCTGCGGCGCCTGTACACGCTGGACCATGTCTACGCGCTGCTGCTGACCTTCGGCGTCGCCTTGCTCATGGAGGGCGCGTTCCGCCTGCAGTTCGGCGTGAGCGGTCAGCCCTACCCCAACCCGCTGTCGGGCGGCCTGGACGTGGGCGTCACCTTCCTGCCGATGTACCGCGTGTGGGTCATCGTGGCCGCGCTGGCAGTGTGCATGGGCACCTGGTTCTTCATCGAGAAGACGAAGCTCGGCGCCTACCTGCGCGCCGCCAACGAGAACGCACCGCTGGTGCGCACCTTCGGCATCAACGTGCCGCGCATGCTGATGCTGACCTACGGTCTCGGCGTGGGCCTTGCCGGCCTCAGCGGCGTGATGGCCGCGCCCATCTACCAGGTGAGCCCGCTGATGGGTTCGAACCTGATCATCGTGGTGTTCGCGGTGGTGGTGATCGGCGGCATGGGCTCGATCCTCGGCTCGATCGTCACGGGCTTCGGCCTCGGCGCGATCGAAGGGCTCACCAAGATCTTCTATCCGGACGGTGCCGGCGTCGTCATCTTCGTCGTGATGATCCTGGTCCTCGCGGTCCGCCCCCACGGCCTGTTCGGCCGCGCCTACTGAAGAAAGCCGACATGGACGCTCTCCACCGCCGCACGAACATTGCATTGCTGGCAGCCGCCCTGGCGGCGCTCGCCATCGCGCCCTTCGCGGTCTATCCGATGTTCCTCATGAAGCTGATGTGCTTCGCGCTGCTCGCCGCCTCGGTCAACCTGCTGGTGGGCTATGTGGGCCTGCTGTCCTTCGGCCACGCCATGTTCTACGGCACCGCGGGCTACGTCACGGCGCACGCGGTCAAGGTCTGGGGCTGGGACGGCATGGCGGGCATCCTGGCGGGCGTGGCCACGGCGGCGCTCGTCGGGCTGGTCACGGGCCTGCTGGCCATTCGCCGCCAGGGCATCTACTTCTCGATGATCACGCTGGCCTTCGCGCAGTTGGTGTACTTCATTGCGCTGCGCATGCCCTTCACCGGCGGGGAAGACGGCATCCAGGAGATCCCGCGCCCGATGGTGCTGGGCCTGTTCTCGCTGCAGAACACCCTGGTGCTCTACTACTTCGTCGCGGCGCTGATCGTGTTCGGCTTCTGGCTGATCTACCGCGTGGTGCATTCGCCCTTCGGCCAGATCCTTCGCGCCATCCGCGACAACGAGCCGCGCGCCCAGTCGCTGGGCTACCGCGTCAACCGCTACAAGCTGCTGGCCTTCGTGCTGTCGGCCGGGCTGGCGGGGCTGGCCGGTTCGCTCAAGGTGCTGGTGTTCCAGCTCGCCTCGCTGACCGACGTGCACTGGGCCACCTCGGGCGAGGCGCTGCTGATCTGCATCGTCGGCGGCATGCACACGCTGCTCGGGCCGGTCGTCGGCTCGATCGTCATCGTGTCGATGGAGAACTACCTCGCCTCGTTCGCCGAATGGGTGCTGATCATCCAGGGCGTCGTCTTCGTGCTGGTCGTCATGCTGTTCCGCAAGGGCATCGTCGGCCAGTTCCATTCGCATCTCGCCGCGCGCCGGCAGCGCCGCGCCGCGGCTTCCTGAGGAGCATGCCCATGGCAGCCCACGACCTTCCCTCCACCTGGCCGGCCACGCCAGGCCTGTTGTCCGGCCGGCTGGCGCTGGTGACCGGCGCCGCCAGCGGCATCGGCCGCGCCATCGCGACGGCCTATGCCCAGGCGGGCGCACGCGTCGTCGTGACCGACCTGAGCAGCGATCGCTGCGCCGAAACACTGGCGGCCGTGCACGCCGCCGGCGTCGAGGGCTGGGCCTACGCGCTCGATGTGTCCGATGCCCAGGCCTGCCTCGCGCTGGCCGAGGCGGTGCACGACACCGCGGGCGACATCGACACGCTGGTCAACAACGCCGGCGTGATCATCCGCGAAGGCATCGACAGCCCGCGTGCGCAGGAGAACCTGCACCGCACGATGGACGTGAACCTGTTCGGCGTATTCAACACCGTGCATGCGTGGCTGCCGGCCTTGCGGCGCACGCGGGGCTGCATCCTCAACGTGGCCTCGGGGGCCGCGTTCATCGCCCAGGGCGGCGCGCTGGGCTACTCGGCCTCCAAGGCCGCGGTGAAGATGTTCACGCAGACGCTGGCGCTCGACCTTGCGCCGGACGGCATCCGCGTCAACGCGCTCGCGCCCGGCGTGATCGAAACGCCCATGACCGAAGCCACGCGCGCCGATCCGGCGCGGCTGGGCCGATTCATGCAGCGCATCCCGGCCGGCCGGCTGGGCCAGCCGCACGAGCTCGCGGGGCCCGCGGTGTTCCTGGCCTCCGGGCTGGCGAGTTTCGTCAACGGCGTCACCTTGCCGGTGGACGGCGGCACGCTGGCCGTGTAAGGCCCCGGGACCCGCAACAGCGGGTCCACGCCTTGGCATCAGGCCGCTAGTGCTTGCTGCGCGCGTTCGAACACGAAGTCGCGATAACCGCCCTGCGCCGCCGCGGCGCAATGCTCCCGGTACTTCAGGAAGCCGCCCGTGAAGAGCGTGAGCCCTTGCGGCTTGTCCTTCACGTTCGCGCCGACGTACCAGGTCTTGGCCTTGGTCAGCAGTGTGCGCTGCGAGAGCGCGTAGACAAGGTCCATCCAGGCTTGCTCGGCCTGCGCGGTCGGCTCGATGGTCGACAGGCCGTTCTCTTCCATGTGCGTCATGGCCGCCGCGATCCAGTCGACGTCGTGCTCGCTGATGCGGATGATGTTGGCGAGCGCGGCCGGGCCGTTCGGTCCGGTGGTCATGAACAGGTTCGGAAAGCCTTCCATCATCAGGCCCAGGTGGGAACGCGCGCCGTCCTTCCACTTCTCGTTCATCGTGCGCCCGTCGCGCCCGACGATGTCGAAGGCCAGCAGCGCGCCCGTGAGGCCGTCGTAGCCGGTGGCGAAGATGAGCATGTCGAGCTCGACCTCGCCGGCCTGCGTCTTCACGCCACGCTCGGTGATCTCCACGATCGGGTCGGCGATGCAATCCTTCAGGTGGACGTTGGGCCGGTTGAAGGTCTCGTAGTAGCTGCTGTCCAGGCAGGGGCGGCGCGCGAAGATGGGGTAGCCGCGCGGCTTCAGCTTCTCGGCCGTTACCGGGTCCTTCACGGTCTCGCCGATCTTGCCGCGCACGAATTCGGCCACGTGCTCGTTGGCTTCCGGGTTGGCCAGCAGGTCCGAGAAGGTGCCGAGCATCGCAAGCCCGCCGTTCTTCCAGGCGTCTTCGAGCAGCTGCTGGCGCTGCCTGGGCGTCACGCTGAAGAAGGCCCGCGTGGACTGCGGGCGCACGCCGCCCACCGCGCTGTTGCGGGCCGATTCGCGAATGCTGGCGTAGTTGCGCTTGACCTCGGCCACATAGTCGGGCTCTAGTACTTCGTTGCGCATCGGCATGGTGAAGCTGGGCGTGCGCTGGAACACGAAAAGCTCGCCGGCTTCCTTGCCCACTTCCTGCACGATCTGGATGCCCGTCGATCCGGTGCCGATGACGCCCACGCGCTTGCCCGCGAAACCGACGGGCTGGTGCGGCCACTTGGCGGCGCGCAGCAGCTGGCCCTTGAAGCGGTCGATGCCGGGAATCTCGGGGTCCTTGGGAATCGACAAGGGGCCGGTCGCCATGATGCAGTACGTGGCCTCGTAGGTGTCGCCGCGATCGGTCGTCACGGTCCACAGCTTGCGCGCCTCGTCCCACACCGCGCGGGTCACGCGCGTCTTGAACTGGATGTGCCGGCGCAGGTCGAGCCTGTCGGCCACGAAGTTGATGTACTTCAGCAATTCAGGCTGGGCCGCGAACTGCTCCGACCACGTCCACTCCTGCTCGATCTCGGGAGAGAACGAAAAGCTGTAGTCGATGCTCGGCAGGTCGACGCGCGCACCGGGGTAGCGGTTCCAGTACCAGACACCGCCGACGTCGCCGCCCGCTTCGAAGCCCTGCACCCTGAAGCCCATTTCGCGGAAGCGGTACGTGGCGTACATGCCGCCGAAGCCGGCGCCGACCACGACCACGTCGACGCGCCTGGCGCCGGTCTGCGGGTTCAATGGATGGTGGGATGGATGCAGGTTGATGGGTTCGGCGGTCATGTGTGTCTCCTTGTTGATTCCAGCCACGGCGGGCAGGTTTGCGTGCAAGGGAAATGATGCCCACCGTGGGGAAGCCCATCAAGAAAATCACACTGGCGCTGAACAACATTACATCCGTGATTTCCGCGCCCTATGCGGTCCCGTCTTCTTCCAGCTGCTGCACGAGCCTTCGCATGAGTGCGGTGTAGCGCGCACGATGCGGGCGCATGCGCTCGATGGTCCCGCCCATGCCCAGCACCGCGATGCGCCCCTGCACCAGGCAAGGCAGCACCACGCCGACGGTGGCGCCGCCGAGCAGCGGCATGTTCTCCATGTAGATCGACTTGCGCTCGCGCGCATCGGCCACCTGCGCCGCAACGACTTCCAGCGGCACGCGGTCTTCCTTGCGCGGCGTGGCGATGTTGGCGCGGCGCACGAGCTTCTCGATCTCGGCATCGGAGCGGTCGGTCAGCAGCAGCCACCCCATCGCCGACAGTGTGAGCGGCCGCATGCTTCCCTCGTCGGTGTGAAAGCGCAGCTGGTGCGTCGACTGGATCACGCGGATGTACTGCAGGTAGATGTCGTTGAGCATGCAGATCGACACCGTCTCGCCCGTGGCGCTGTGCAGGTCGCGCATCACCTCGACGACGCGGCCTTGCCCGAACAGCGCCTGCGTGACCCAGTCGCCCAGCGAGGCCACGCGCGGCGTGGGGAAGTACACGCGATCGGCGCGGTTGTAGTTGAGGTAGCCCAGTGCGATGAGGTTCTTCAGCAGCACCGTGGTGCTGGACTGCGGATACCCCAGCGCGTCGCTGATCTGCTTGAGGGCCAGGGGTGTGCGCACCTGCGCGAAATGCTCCAGCACCTGAAGCACCCGCGTGGCCGATTTGACTGTGCCGATGGGCATCGATGTCCTTCAGAAATCACGCATGCGATGGTAGTTGTCGTACATGCGTGTCCTCCACCGGGTGAACCATAGGCTAGAACGCCACGCGCACCCCGACGTGGGTGGCGTGGCTGTTGCCGCCGCGGTCCAGCCCGGCCTGGGAGGTGGCGCCCGTCACCGCATACGCCGCGCCGTTGCGGTTGCGGATGCGGCCGTAGTCGGCGTACAGGCTGGTGCGCTTCGACAGCGCGTAGATGTAGGCGATGCCGAACTGCGTGGCGTCGCGGTTCAACGGCCCCTTGTCATCCACGCGCACCACCTGTGCGAGCACGGTGCTCACGCCAAAGGGCACGGCGATGCCGATCGACGCGCTGCGGTCGTCCTGCCCGCTGTAGTAGCCCACCAGCGGAAAGCCCGCGAACATGAGGTTGTTGTCCGCGGCGGCATGCGTGGCCGGCGTGACCGCAGCGCCCGGATTGCGGAAGGTCGCGTATGAGCCGAACAGCTTGGCCGCACCGAAGTCGTAGGCCGCGGCGGAATGGAACCAATGCAGGGTGCTCGCGTCCGCCAGTTGCCTGTAGGTGGAATAGCCGATGGCGGCGCTCAGCCCGCCCTTGAGGTAGAACACCGACGCGGCCGTGCTCGCGCCGGACCTGGAGCTGGTCGCCGTTCCGCTGGTCACGGTGGTCTCCCCCGGCGAGTAGGACAGCTTGGCGATGAATCCGCCGAAATTCGGCGACTGGTACCAGATGGTGTTGTTGACCCGCCCCGGCGCCGGCTGGATGCCCTGCAGGTTGCCGCCGCCGCCCAGGCCGAAGGCGTCGCCCACCGCCTGCACCTCGGAGCCGATGGCCACCACGGTGCGCCCGAGCCGGATCTCGCCCATCGAGCCCGACAGGCCGACGATCGCTCCGCGGCCGAACGACTTGGCGCCCGCGCCCTGGTTCTGGCCCATCGTTCCCGCATCGGAGTTGAGGCCCATCTCCAGCAGGAAGTTGGCGCGCAGTCCGTCACCCAGGTCTTCGCTGCCCTTGAACCCGAGGCGCGAGCCGTTCATGTGGCCGCTGTCCATCCGTCTCACCCGCCCGCCGGCATTGCTGGCCGATGCCAGGCTCGTGTCGACCAGGCCATACATCGTGAGGCTGGACGGCGAGGCCGCCATGCCGCCCGCCGGCTGCACGATCTGGCGCAACTCTTCTTTCTGTGCCTGCTGGGCCAGCGCTGGCGATGTGCCACAAAGGCCGGTGGCAAAAAGCGTCACGGCGAGCGGCATGCGACGCGGGGTGTTCAAGAAACTCGACAAGATTTGTCTCCTCGTATGGGATTTCTGGTTGCAGGCCCGCCTTGCAAAGGGCCTGGCCGCCGTCAACGCGTGGTTGTCGGCCGGCATGCAGAAAGCCGCCCTGCGGCAATGCCGGGGGCGGAAGTCGAAGAGAACGGAGGTTTCGTCAGGTAGTTGCCGGGGGCAGCGACGCCAGGAGCGCGTACCAGGGGTCGTCGGGCGCGCGCCCGCCGATCGGCTGGCGCACGCCGAAGCGCTCGGCCTCGGTGCCGGCGGGCGCTGCCGACTCGCGGATCCAGTCGTAGGCCACGGTGCGCGCGGCCACCCGCCATTCGCCCGCGCCGCGCCGCTCGAAGCGGTCGATGTAGCGGCCGCACAGGAAGGTCTCGCGCAGCTTGCCCTGCGCGTCGGTGTCGGTCTGGAAGGCCTGGAAGTAGCTCTCCACCGCGGCCTCGGCGCCACGCAGTTCGATCGCGATGTTGCCGATCGTGTGGATCACGCGGCCGCCCTCCTTGAGCTTTGCCAGCGCCCAATCGATGAAGCCGCTGGCGCTGCCGCTGTAGGGGCCGTGGCGATCGGTGGCGTCGGGCCAGTACGACGAGCGCAGCGCGGCCTCGTCGCAGCGGTCGATGCCGCGGCAATAGCGATAGAGGCATGCGCGGATCGCCTCGCGCGCGCTCAGCGCCTCGAGCCGGGCCTCCAGTGCGATCAGGCGTCCTTCAGTCTGCATGCGAATGCTCCTTCGTTTCCGTGCCGCGCAGCACGATCACCGCGTCGAGGCAGGCGGCACCGTCGGTGCGCACCACCAGGGGATTGATGTCGACGCTTTCGAGCTCGTCGGCATGGGCGATGCCGAAGTCGGACAGGCGGCACAGGGCGTCGGCCAGCGCCGCCTCGTCGTAGCGCGGGCCGCCGCGCCAGCCGCGCAGCAGCTGCGTGGAGCGCACGCGCTCGATCAGCGCGGCGGCACGCCCGGGCGTCAACGGCGCGGAGGCGAAGGCCACGTCCTTGAAGAGCTCGACGGCCGTGCCGCCCGAGCCGTACATCACCATCGGCCCGAAGGTCGGGTCGCGGTGGATGCCGAGGATCACCTCGACACCGCCCTGCAGCATCGGCGCGACCAGCACGCCTTCGAGCCGCGCGTCGGGCCGCGCCTTGCGGGCGCGCGCCATCAGCTCGTCGTACGCGGCCTCGACCGCCGCCGCGTCCTGCAGGCGCAGCATGACGCCGCCGACCTCGGTCTTGTGGGGAATGTCGGGCGAGACGATCTTCGCAACCACCGGAAAGCCCAGCGTCCGCGCGGCAGCCGCCGCATCGGCGGCGCTGCGGCACAGGCGCTCGGGCAATACCGGCAGGCCCGCATGCGCCAGCGCGCGCTTGGCACCGTCCTCGGTCGACACGTCGCCGCGCAGCGGCTCAGCAGCCGCACACCGCACGGGCTTGTAAAGCGTTTCGCGGCGTGCACGGATATGCGCGAGCGCGGCCAGCGCACGCACCGCGCGCGACGGGTCCTCGAACACCGGAATGCCGTGCTGTTCGAGCGCGCGGTTGACTTCGGGCTTCGACAGCATCACCAGCACCATGAGCCGGTCCGGATGCCGCTGGCGCTGCGCGATCAGTTCCGCCTGCGTCGAGGCGAAGCGCTCCGGCGAAAGGCCCACGTGAGCGAGGTAGGCGAACACCGCGCCGTAGTCCGCGTGGTCCAGCATGACGCCCACCGTGCGCGACACGCCGCTGGGCACCGAGGTGACCTGCGCCGTCATGTCCAGCGGATTGCTCGCCACCGCGAACGGCAGCAGGTCGAGCGCGGCACGGCGTGCGGCCTCGGGCAGCGGCGGCAGCGACATGCCGCGCCCACCGGCATCGTCGGCCATCAGCACGCCGATGCCGCCGGAGCCGGTGACGATGCCCATGCCGGCGTTGTGCGGCAGGGCCCGCGCGACCGAGAACGCGTAGGCGATGTCGAGCATCTCCTCGATCGATTCGGGCCGCCATGCGCCGCACTCTGCGAAGACGGTGTCGTAGACCGTGTCGTTGCCGGCCAGCGAACCGGTGTGCGTGGAAGCCGCGGCGGCGCCGACCTCGGTGCGGCCCACTTTCATGATGAGCACGGGCTTGCCCGCAGCCGCGGCCTTCAGCAGCGCGCGCCGAAGGCGCTCGCCGTCGCGGCACGACTCCAGCGCGGCGCAGATGACGCGCGTGTCGGCGTCGTCCACGAGGTAGTCGATGCACTCGGCCACATCGACGTCGCCTTCGTTGCCGGTCGCGATGATCTTGCTGAAACCCAGGCCGCGCAGCGAGGCCATGCCGTAGGCCGCGGAGCCGAAGGCGCCGCTTTGCGTGGCCAGCGCGATGGGCCCGGGCACGGGCTTCAGGCCGTTCAGCGCGGTCGAGAAAGTCGAGAAGAAGCGCGTCGGCACGTTGAGCAGGCCGAGCGAGTTCGGCCCCACCATGCGCACGCCGGCATCGCGGCACATCTGCACCAGGCGGTCCTGCAGCGCACGGCCCGCGGCGTCGATTTCGGCAAAGCCGGCGGTCAGCACCTGGATCGCCTTCACGCCCTTGCCGATGCTGTCGCGCACGGCCGCCTCCACGCCGGCCACCGGCACGGCAATGACGGCCTGGTCGACCGGGTGCGGAATGTCGAGCACGCTGGCGAAGGCGGGCAGGCCCTGGATGGTGTCGCCGCTCTTGTTGACCGGGTAGAGCGGCGCCTCGAAGCCGCCTTCGAGCATGAAGCGCAGCGGTCGTCCGCCGATGCGTTCGGGGTCGGACGAAGCGCCGATCAGCGCCACGGAAGAGGGATTGAAAAGCGAATCGAGCGAATGCACCACAAGCTCCTCAATGCAGCACGGCATCGGCGGCGAGCCGGTCGAGCTGGCTGAAACGATCACCCCACCGCTGGCTGCAGGCCAGCGCATGCATGGCGAGCCGCGCCGCCGGCAGCTCGCGCGACATGCCGATGCCGCCGTGCAACTGGATGGCAGTCTCCGCGACCTGGCGGCCTGTGAAGGCGAGGTACAGCTTCACCAGCGCCAGTTCGCGCCGCACCTCGCGCCCCGGCAACGCCGAGCCCATGCCGTCGAGCACCAGCACCTGCTGGCGCACCATGCCGCGCACATTCTCGTAGGCCACGTACATCTCGACCACCTTGTGGCGCAGGGCCTGGAAGGTGGCGAGCGCCACGCCGAACTGCTCGCGCGTGCCGAGGTACTCGATGGTCTGCTCGATCATCGCGCCGATGGCGCCGACCATCTGCGCGCACGACAGCAGCGCGCCGACCGCGTTGGCGTGGTCCACCAGCGGGCGAACCGCGGCGCCGCTCAGCAGCACGGCGGCCTCGGGCAGCGCGAGGCCCTCGACGTCGATGTCGGTGGTGTGGCGTGCATCGATGCCCGTGTAGCTGCGTGCGGCGCCTGCCAGCACAGCGCGCGGCAGCAGCACCAGCGCGTCCTTGCCGTCCAGCGCGACGAACGCCAGCAGGTGCGTCACGGGTTCGGTGAGGTCCGCGCCGCGCAGGCTGCCGTGCAGCACCACGCGTGCGCCTTGCAGGCGCGCGGCAGGGGCCGCGTCGTCGAGCGCCAGCACCGGGCAGGCCGAGGCCTCGCCGCTCGCGATGTCGCCCAGCAGCGTTTCGGCGGCGGGGTTGCCGCCGATGCGCGACAGCAGCGTGGGCACCACGGCGCAACGCTCGACCAGTGGCGCGGCCAGCGCGTGGCGTCCGGCCGCCTCGGCGATGGCGGCGATGTCGCCCAGCGAGGCGCCGGCACCGCCGCTGGCTTCGGCCACCAGCACGGCCTGCCAGCCCAGGCCCAGGAACTGGCGCCAGGTTGCGCTCGATGCATGGGCATCGGCATCGGCGGTCGTGGTGGCAGCGGCGGCAACGCGCAGCGTCGTGTCGTAGAGGTCGCCGGGGAACATCGGCTCTGCGTGGAATGGCATGGATTCAGGCTCCGAAAAGGTCGCGCGCGATGACGTTCTTCTGAACTTCGCTGGTGCCGCCGGCGATGGTGCGCGAGCGATAGAAAAGATAGGTGTGCACGAGCTCGCGCTGCAGGTCGGCATCCTGCTGCGCGTCGACGCCGGTGGCAGCCACCAATCGCGCCGCGTGCGCCGGGCCCGCGATGTCGAACGCGATGCCGATGATCTGCTGCGACAGCTCCGAACAGTAGAGCTTCAGCGCCGACGACTTGGAGGCCGCGAGCGTGCCCTGCATCTCCTCCTGGATGGCGCTCAGCAGCATCTCGCGTGCGCCCTTCACGCCGGCCTGCGCGAGATAGAGGCGCTCCAGCAGCACGTGGAAGCTGGGCGAGGCGGCGCTGGCGGCATTGGCGTCGCGCCGCGCCGTCAGCAGCTCTTCGACCTGCTCGGCAAGCCGCGCCAGCCGCGGCACGGTCGCGGGCGACAGGCGTTCGCGGTCGAGCAGGAACTTGGCGCACTTCCAGCCCTCGCCTTCGGCGCCGACCAGGTTCTCGCACGGCACGCGCACGTCGTTGAGGAACACCTCGTTGACGTGGTGCCAGTGGTCGATGGTGGGAATCGGGCGCACCTCGATGCCCGGCGTGTTCATCGGCACCAGCAGCAGCGAGATGCCGGCCTGCTTGCGCCCCTCGTTCGAGGTGCGCACCAGCGTGTACATCATGTCGGCCTCCTGCGCGTGCGAGGTCCAGATCTTCTGGCCGTTGAGCACGTAGTGGTCGCCGTCGCGGCGCGCGGAGGTCTTGAGCGAGGCCAGGTCGGAGCCGGCGCCGGGCTCCGAGTAGCCCTGGCACCACCACTCGCTGCCGTCGAGGATGCGCGGCAGGAAGCGCGCCTTCTGCGCCTCGGTGCCGAAGTGCAGGATCACCGGGCCGATGTGGCCCAGGCCGTGGTGGTACTGCGGCGGGCAATCGGCCTGCGCGGTGATCTCCTCGAACAGGTAGCGCTGCTGCAGGTCCCAGCCGGTGCCGCCGTGGGCCACGGGCCAGTTGGGCGCGGCCCAGCCGCGGGCGAACAGCTTCTCTTGCCAGACGCGGTATTCGTTGCGCGTGATCTTCTGGTTGCTGCGCACGAAGCGCTTGAGTTCTTCCGGGCACTGCTCGGCGGCGAACTGGCGCAGCTCCTCGCGGAACGCGGCGTAGGGATCGGTCTGTGTTGGCGTTGTCATGTGTCGGTGTGCTTTTTTTCGAAGGCAGTCATCTCGGGTCTTGTTCAGTCGAGCTGGATGCGGCGCTCGCGGATCACCGGCGCCCAGCGGTCGTGCTCGGCGCGCAGGTAGGCCGCGAACTCCGGTTGCGTCATGAGGCGCGGCTCCACGCCGGCGCGCTCGAGGGCCGCGCGCACTTCGGGTGTCTCGAGCACCGCGCGCAGGTCGGCATAGATGCGTTGCTGCAGTTCGGCGGGCGTCTTGCTCGGCAGGAAGAAACCGAACCAGCCGCCCGCGGCGAAGCCCGCAAGCTGCGGCACGCCCGAGCGCGCGATGGGCACCACCTCGGGCATCCGCGCCACCGGCGCGTCGCTGGCAACGCCGAGCGCCTTGAGCCGGCCTGCGCGCACGTAGGACATCGAGGCGGCCGAATCGAACATGGCCTGCACCTGGCCGCCCAGCAGGTCGTTCAACGCAGGACCGTTGCCGCGGTAAGGCGCGTGCACGATGTCGATGCCCGTCAGCGAGGCCAGCAGCTCGGCGGCGATGTGCGGGCTCGATCCGTTGCCGGAGGACGCAAACACAACCCCCTTGGGATGCGCCTTGGCATAGGAGACCAGCTCGGGCACCGTGTTCACCGGCAGCCTGGCCGACACGAACAGCACGCTCGGCGCGTCGGCCACGATGGTGACCGGCACCAGCGCGGCGGGATCGTAGGGCAGGTTCTTCATCAGCAGCGGATTGCCGATGTAGCCGAAGGCGGTGAGCAGCAGCGTGTAGCCGTCGCCCGGCGCACGCGCGGCCGCGGCGGTGCCGATGGAGGTGCCTCCCCCGTTGCGGTTGTCGATCACCACCGGCTGGCCCCAGCGCGCCGACAGCGCAGGGGCGACGATGCGTGCGAGGTTGTCGGTCAGCCCGCCGGCCGCGTACGGAACGATCAGTTGCACCGGCTTGTCGGGAAACGCCAGGGCCATGGCCGGCACCGCGGCAAGCGCGCCGCAGCACATCGCGAGAAGGAATCGTTGAAGGACTTGCATCGCTGGATCTCGAAGGAAGTTTACTTAACGGCCGGTAAGTTACGAATCGGGTTTACCCTTCCAGGCGATGCAGCGCGCGTGGGCGCCGCAGCGTCGCCAAGGTTCAGCGCTTTGGTGTCGCGCGCAGGCCGCCGAAGGCCATGTCGAGGTACTGCTCGATCACCTCGCGGGTGCTCAGGCGGCCCTTGGGCGAATGCCAGCGGCAGATGTGGTTGAGCATCGACAGCAGCATGCGTCCCGCGATGGCGGGGTCGACCTTGCGCACCTCCCCCTTGGCGATGGCCTCGGCGATGCAGTCGCGCAAGAGATGCTCGTATTCGTCGCGCAGGTAGACGGCCCCTGCGCGCGGATCGCCCTCACTGCCGGACCAGAACGCGTTGGAGCCCGCGATCCAGGAATTGCGGCTGCGGTCCAGGAAGTCGGCGGACGACTCCATGAACAGGCGCACCTTGTCCAGCGGACTCTTGCCGCGGGACATCGCCTCGCGCACCGAGTCCACCAGCGCCTGCATCGACTCCAGCACGATGCGCTCGTACAGCGCTTCCTTGTTGGGGAAGTGATAGTAGAGCGCAGCCTTGGTGATCTTGGCTTCGTCGGCGATGTCGCGCAGCGACGTGCCTTCGTAGCCCTTCTTGGCGAAGAGCCGGCAGGCGATTTCGGTCAGCTGCTCCTGGCGCACGTCGGACTTGCGCCTGGAGCCCCGTTCCGGATCTGCCGCCTCGGCGACGTTGGACTGGGTTGCCATGGGCGAAGGTCCTCTTGAAATTCTTGGCGTGGGAGCTTGCGGGGGCAGCGGCTGAACAGCCATGCAATCGGTCCGCAATCGATCAAAAAATAATAGCACGCACCATGTCGGCGCAAGGTCCCGGTGCCGCGCGCCATCAGCGTCCGGTGTAGACGGGCGCGCGCTTCTCGAGGAAGGCGCGCTGCGCTTCCTTCGCGTCTTCCGTCTTCGACAGCGCCACCGTGTTGCCCTGCTCATAGCGGTAGGCATCGCGCGACGGCATCACCTGCGTCATGCGGGCCGCTTCCTTGGCCAGGCGCAGCGCGATCGGGCTCTTGGAGGCGATCTCGGCGGCGATCTCCATCGCGTAGGGCATGAGTTCGTCGGCCGGCAGGCAGGCTTCCACGAGGCCGAGGCGGTACAGCTCCTGGCCGGTGACCTTCATGCCCGTGTAGAACATGCGCCGCGCGCGCGAGCGGCCGAACACCTCCTGCAGGAAGGTCACGCCGCCGGCCAGGCCGACGTTGATCTCGGGCATCGAGACGAAGGCGTCCTCCGACGCCACCCAGATGTCGGAGGCCATCACGAGGCCGAAGCCCGCGCCCATGGCCGGGCCGTTGATGGCCGCGATGACGGGCTTGGCGCACTCCACCACCGCGTAGTACGACTCGCGCACCAGGCGGTTGTGGCGGCCATAGGCGCCGGGCGTGGCGCCGAGGTTGGGCCGCTCGCGGATGTCCGCGCCGGCCGAGAAAGTCTTGCCACTGCCGGTGAGCACGATGACCGAGACGTCGTCGCGATCGGAAAGCTCGTCGAACACCTGCGTCAGCTCGCTGCGCAGCTCGGCGTTCTGGGCGTTGACGGGAGGGCGATTGAGCGTGAGCACCGCGATCCGGTCCTTGACCTCGAGCAGCAACGTATTGAAAGTCATCATGTCTCCTTGGGTGTCCTTGAAAATATTACCTGTCGCACGGTAAGTTATTTTGGGGCAGACCGCGCTCTTTTGGCAACTGCCGCGGCCCCAAGACAGGTCGCGGTCGGGACAGCCGCGCCGAAGCCATCTATGCCAGAGGGGCCGATGCGGGGCCGCATGTGCGCCGCGGAATTCAGGTGCTCATAATGCCGGCGACCACGCCAGAGGTCACCCTCGAACCCGAGGCTCCGCGCCCTCCAGCCGGGCCGGCCGCTCTCCTCTCCTGGCATTTAGGGGACGACATCATGAGCGCACTGCACATGTTTCTACCGGCGTGCGAGCCAGCGCGCAGCGAGATGCTCGCGCAGCTGGTGAAGACGCACCACGTACCCCGCCACCTTGTCAAAGGCATCGTGCCCAGGAGCCACGGCACGCGCGTGGAGACCACTTCGGCCGATACGCCGCAAGGCCAGCAACAGGCGCAGCAAGCGCCGCCGCAGGAATCCGGGGCACCGGCCGCACAGGAGTAATTGCCGCGCAAACCCCCGGCCGTCGGGGATGGGGGAATCTCCTACAGCGCGATGGTGCTGCAACCGATCCGCGCGTCTCCCACGCAGAGCGACACCTCCTCCCTGGGCTCTGCAAGCAAACGCCGGCGCTTTCCCAGAAGTGCCGTCAAGGAGATATTCATGGCAGCCACTTCCATTGCCACCGTGATCTCGTCGGATCGCGTCGAGGGGACGAGTGTCTACAACACATCGGGCGACAAGCTCGGCTCGATCGACGACCTCATGATCGACAAACTCACGGGCCAGGTCCGCTATGCGGTGCTGGAGTTCGGCGGTTTCCTCGGCATCGGCACCGACCGCTATCCCATTCCCTGGAGCATGCTCAAGTACGACACCTCGCAGGACGGCTACGTGGTGCCCCTGGACAAGGCCATGCTCGACAAGGCGCCGCGCTACACCGACGACCAGGTGCCGGACTACGACGACCGGTACAGCGCCACCATCAACAAGTACTACGGCTTCTGACGCGGCGATCGCGGGCCCGCCAGGCGGATCCGCGCGCCGGACGTGATCGGCAGCTTCAGGAACTCCTTCAGCTGCCGCAGCACGATGTCGTTGCGCCTGGCCGACTGAGAGGCCACGCAATCGCGCGGCACCACCACCGAGAGGTCGCGCATTCCTGCCTCGCTCGCCGTCACGAGAACGCACTGGTCGCTCGCCACGCCCGTAAGGATGAGGCGGTCGGCGTCCAGGTGCTGCAGCAGCAGTTCGAGCGGCGTGCCGAAGAACGCGGACTGCTTGGGCTTGAGCAGGAAGTAGTCGTCGGCGTCGGGATTCAACGCATTCGCGATCGCTGCACCGGCGCCGCCCTGCGCCAGCGCCTGGTCCACCAGTGCGCGGAAATCGGAGCGCCAGCGGCCCCGGTTGTCGTTCGCGTAGATCACCGGCACGCCGGCCTTGCGGCACCGCGCCTTCAGCGCCGCGATGGGCCGCGCGATCCGCGCAGCGCGCACGAGCAGCTTTTCCGCATCGGGGAAATCCCAGCAACTGATCATGTCGATGATCAGCAGCGCGGTGTGGCCCGCGGCGCTTTCGTCGGCGAGCACGCCTGGAGATGCGGCAGATCGGGAAGGCATGCGGCCATTTTTTCATTTGCAGCACCCGTGTGCGCAGCGGCAGCGCCATTCGCGGCTTCGTCCGACATCGCATGGCGGCGCAGCGCGGCGGGCCCGCGCTTTCGCACGGAAGAACGTCGGCCTTTTCCACCTGCCCTCGACCACGAGCCCGGAGTCTTCCGATGAAAAGTACCGTCAGCGATCTCGTTGTCCAGCGTAGTGCCACGACCGCGAGAGGAGAAGCGGCCGTGCCCACGCGCCTTTCGGTCGCACGCACGCGCGAGGCGCTGCTCGAGCTGAAGAAGGCGACCGACCGATGCCGCGAATGCCCCCTCGGTGCGCGCGCCACGCAGGCCGTGTGCGGCGAGGGCCGGGTTCGCTCGGCCATCATGGTGGTCGGCGAGCAGCCCGGCGACAAGGAGGACGTGCAGGGCCGGCCTTTCGTCGGACCGGCTGGCAAGCTCCTCGACCGGGCGTTGGACGAACTGGGCTGGACGCGCGAAGAACTCTATGTGACCAATGCGGTCAAGCATTTCAAGTACGAGCTGCGCGGCAAGCGGCGCATGCACAAGACGCCGGCCCAGCGCGAGGCCGAAGCCTGCCATCACTGGCTGCAGGACGAGATCGATCTCGTGCGCCCCCCTGCCCTCGTCGCCCTGGGCGCCACGGCAGCGCGCGTACTTCTCGGACGGCAGGTGGCGGTGACGAAGGAGCGCGGCCGCTGGCACGGCGACCCGTCGGGGCGGCCCGTGCTGGTCACCCTGCATCCCTCCGCATTGCTGCGTGGCGACCCCCGGCAGCGCGACGAGGCCTGGCAGGCGTGGCTGAAGGATCTGGGGATTGCGCTGCCGCGCAAGGCGAAGGACTGACACGAGCGATGGGCCGTTTCTCACACGCGCGGCCCGTGAATCCTGCAGATTGAAGACTGCCCAGTTTCGACCCCGAAGGACTTCCATGACTGCCAGCATTCCCGGCTCACCGGGCACACCCGACTCGAGCGATGTCGTCGATCGGCTTCTCACGTTCGCATACCGCGGATGGATCGTTTCCTGCGGCACCCAGCGCATCGATCGCGGCCTCTACAGGCCGGTCGTGTTCTGCCGTCCGGACGATCCGGGAGAAAAGGACACCAGGCTTCCCGCCGACACGGACAACGCCGCTTATGCAAGCGAGGCCGAGGCGCTGCGCCATGGAGAGCAACAGGCCATGCGGTGGGTCCACGACCGCACCGGGGGACAGGGCGAGTTCTGAACGATTCGCCCGGCAACCGCGGCGGCCATTGGCGGCGACTGCCTACATCCGCATGGGGGTGTGGCGTCGTGCGCTCGCGCGAGACGATCCCTACGATGGCCTCGTCCAAGTGTTGCAGGAGGCTCGCATGCAAATACGGCGACATCGAATCCTCATCCACCACCACCGCCCGTTCCACCTCCATGTTCTCGGCACGTTGGCGATATTGGCAGTGCTGCTGACCTCGTCGATGGCAACGCATTCGCAACGCCACGGAATCCTGGTCGCCGCCGACGCGCCGGCCATCGAGGCGCAGGCCGCCGCCGGGCAGCTCGATCCGGCCGACAGCGCCCTGCTGCGCGACATTGCCGAGGCCAATCTGGCGGAGATCGAATCGGGCCAGCTCGCCCTCGAGAGAGCGCAGAGCGACCAGATCCGGCAGTTCGCGCGAACCATGGTCGACAACCACACGCAGGCCATGAAGGAAACTGAACTGTTCGCAAGGGAAAAGAACATCCGGCTGCCTTCGGGTCCGGGCGCACGATACGCCGTCGCCCTCGCCGAACTCAAGGCGCTCAAGGGCGCAGCCTTCGACCGGCAGTACATGTCGCAGTCCGGCTTCGGCCAGCACAAGGCGACCGTCGAGCTGCTGCAGAAGACCCAGTCGACGGCAAAGGACCCGGAGCTGAAGGCCCTGGCCGTGAAGCTGCTCCCGATCGTCCAGAAGCAGCTGCAGTACGCCACCTGAGACGTGGCGGCCTACTGCGCACGCTCGCGCGCAGCCGCCCAGCGCGGATCGGTGTCGCGCCCTTCGTACTCGCGGTCGATTTCGTCGATCAGCTTTTCGGCGTTCTTCGGATCGACCGCCGCGAGGATGGCGTCGATCTTCGCCTCCACCCGGTCGTTGCCCTCCTTCGATTGAGGAGAGCCGACGTACAGGAGAAAGGCCAATCCGCCGATCTGCCATAGCAGCTGCAAGAACTCTGACTGCCAGTTCTCCAGCGTGTCGCGGCCCATCTGCATCGCATAGCCTGCGAACTCGACGGGGTGGCCGAACTGCTTCTGTTCGTCCACGTAGGCAAACCAGCCGAACACCCAATGCCCGAGCAGCGAGACCAGGAAGAAGCCCAGAGTGACCCAGCCATATCCGTAGAGTTTCCAGATGGATTTCTTCACGCTTCTTCCTTCCGGTTGTTGTGTGCCGGGATTTATCGGACCGTGGGAAGACGGGCCGTGAAGGCTGCCATCTGAAGCGCGTGATCGGTCCGTCCTACGCCTCGGGCACACCGGCTCCCAGGCGCTGCGCGAGCCGGGCGGCATCGTGCGGGGCATGCACCTTGATGTCGTTGTCGAAATAGCAGAACACGTCGCGCATGCCGCGCCGCGCCGGACGCGGCGAGGCCAGCCTCGCTCCTGCCAGCTGCCGGCCATGGCGCCATGCATCGATGCGCGCGGCCCACTTCGCGAGTGCTTCGTCGCCGTAGCCGCTCGCATAGAGTTCCTTGTCGCCGTGCAGCCGCAGGTAGACGAAATCGGCGGTGATGTCCTCGATCAGCGGCCACCGCCCGGCCGTGTCGGCGACCACGAGCGCGACCTCGTGGCGGCGCAGCATCGCCACGAAGTCGGGCGTGGCGAAGCTCGGATGCCGCACTTCGATCGCGTGCCTGATGCGAAGCCCGCGCGGCGCTTGCAGGAAGCTGCGCCCGTCGACGCGCTCGTCGTGCAATTGCGCAAGCCCCAGTGCCGAGCGACCGTCGCGCGGCAGTACCGACAGGAAGGCGTCGATGCGCTCGGCGTCGTAGGCCAGGCGCGGCGGCAGTTGCCACAGCACCGGCCCCAGCTTGGCGCCCAGCGCGAGCACGCCCGAAGCGAAGAAGTTCGCCAAGGCAATCTCCGCGTCCTCCAGACGCATCATGTGCGTGATGTAGCGCGAACCCTTGACCGCGAAGAGAAAGTCCTCCGGCGTCTGCTCTCGCCACGCCTCATACGACTCGGGTCTCTGCAAAGAGTAGAAGGAGCCGTTGATCTCGATGGTCGACACCTTCCTCGACGCGAATTCGAGTTCGCGGCGCTGCGCAAGCCCCCGCGGATAGAACTTGCCGCGCCACGGCGCGTATTTCCATCCGGAGATCCCGATGCGTGTTTCGCCCGGCATGGCGCTTCCATACGCCCGGGTACCGGCTGCGCCGCGACGTCCTCAGGGTGCGCTCGCCGCCATGTTGCGGCACTCCTGCGCGCAGCTCCTGCAGGCCGTCGCGCACGCCTGGCAGTGATCGTGGTCATGGCTGGCGCATTCGTCGCCGCAGGCACTGCAGACCTCGGCGCACAGCCGGCAGGCGGCTCTGGCGTGCACGCTGCCGCGGGCCATCAGCGATGCGCAGAGCCTGCACATGGCCTCACAGTCGGTGTCCAGCGCGATGCACGCGGCCAATGATTTCACGTCCGGTTCGCGCAGGCATGCCGCCGCGCAACGGCCGCATGCAGTGGCACAGGCATTGCACGCGGCAATGCATCGATCGAAGAGTTCCTGGGTCATCAGAGTCCTTCCTTGCGTTTCGGCAGGAGTTCCGTTGCGGCGCGCAACGGGCGGGGCCCGGGCTCCCGGGGTGCATCGGTCGGCGCGCTTCCTGGTGCACTTCCGGAAATCGGCCATCGCGAGCGCCGGTCGTCCGGGCCAAGCCAAGGTTCGGCCCAGGCGGCGCGCGCCATGTCGGACAGATGCGGACGCGGCGGTCGGCTGCCGTCGAAAAACCGGGGCTCGCGGCGTTGCCGGTTGCCGGCCCATTCGCCTGCATCGAAAAAGCGCAGCGCTCCTACATCCCTGCGAGCTGGGCGGATGAAGAACACACCTTTCACCTCGAAAGGAACGCACATGACCGACCCACGCAAAGCGGCGCCGCGCCCGCCGTTTTCCACCCCCGAACAGCAGCCGCCCGGACTCCAGTCCCGCATGGACCCGCCGCCCGACTCCGGCGAGAACTCGTACGTGGGAAGCGGCAAGCTGCAGGGCAAGGCCACCCTGGTCACGGGCGGGGACAGCGGCATTGGGCGCGCCGTCGCACTCGCCTTCGCGCGCGAGGGCGCCGACGTGCTCATCTCCTACCTGGCCGAAGAAGAGGAAGACGCCCGAGTCACCGCTCAATGGGTCGAGCGCGCGGGGCGCAGCTGCGTCTGCGTGGCAGGCGACATCCGCGAGGAAGCGCACTGCCGGCGGCTCGTGGACACGGCCATCGAGCGCTTCGGCAAGCTCGACGTGCTCGTGAACAACGCGGCATTCCAGATGAGCCACAAGTCGCTGGACGAGATCTCCGAGGAAGAGTTCGACCGGACCTTCCGCACCAACGTCTACGCCACTTTCTTCCTCAGCAAGGCAGCGGCCGCGCACATGAAGCCGGGCAGCTCGATCATCAGCACGGCCTCGGTCAACGCCGACAAGCCCAACGCGACCCTCGTGGCCTACGCGGCCACGAAGGGGGCGATCCAGAACATGTCCGGCGGCATGGCGCAACTGCTCGCCGAAAAGGGCATCCGGGTGAACTGCGTGGCGCCCGGTCCGTTCTGGACGCCGCTCATTCCTTCCACGATGCCGCCCGACAAGGTCAGGGAATTCGGCAGCCAGACGCCGCTGAAGCGCCCCGGCCAACCGGCCGAGCTGCAGGCCGTGTACGTGCTTCTCGCCTCGGACCAGGCAAGCTACATCTCAGGCGCCACCATTCCGGTGACGGGCGGGGTGCCCTTCATCTGAGGCGGGACGCGAAGGCCGCCTGCCGGTCTGCCGCATGAGCGCGGCAGTCCAGGGCGGCTCTCCGCATGGCTCCAGCTCAGGCCTTGGCACTGCGCATCTGGTCGCGCAGGGACTTGATCTGGTCGTGGTTGCGCTGGGCACCGTCGGCCTGGCGCTGCACCACGGCACGCACATCCGCCGGGAGTTCCTGCTTGAGCGCCTTGCGATAGCGCGCGACCGCCGCGTCCTCGCCGCGTTCGCATTCCTCCAGCATGGACAGCGGGCTGTCCGCGCCGACCTTGCCCTTCACGTGCACCCAGCCGCGGTGCATCGCGCCGGCGACCGTGCCGCCGTCATCGACTTCGCCTCCGTACTGCCGGATGAGCCCCGCCAGTTCCGATGCAGCGCTGGCGCACTGGCCGGCGCGCTCCCGGAACACCTGCTTCAGTTGCGCCGAGTCGACCTCTTCCGCGCAGGCGCGGAAGCCGTACTCGCCGTCGCGCGTGTTTTCCAGGAGATCGTCGAGCACGTCCACGACCTGGTCGTTGGGAATGACGCTCGTAGTGGTACCGGTGGTTGTGTGGGTGTAGCTGGTCATGAAATCGCTCCATGCAAATGCCGGGCAGCCGCGGCGCCGGCGGGGTTGAAGAAAAGGAAAAATCGCAATGAAGCTTCATCGTGTGCCGCTCGCGTGCGGCCCGTGTCGTCTACACCCGATGGCGGCTGTAAGCCTTCTCCGAGGCGCAGCATCCCGCGGGCGGGAACCGCCGCTTCATGCAACCAGCCTCCCCGCGGAAATGGAGGAGTCGCCCGGATCGAGTTGCGCGAGGATGGCGAACAACTCGTCCACGCGGTGCGCGCAGGTGTGGCGGGCGAGCACCGTGGCAAGGCCGTGCTGCGCCAGCGAATCGGCGAATTCGCGGTCCCCGAGCACGTCGTGCAGGTGTTGGCGCATTGCGGTGCCGTCGTTCGCGACGAGGAAATCGCGGCCCGGCGTGAACAACCCCTCGGTGTCGTGCCAGGGCGCGCTCACCAGTGGAATGCCGCACGCCAACGCCTCGAACGTGCGGATGGTGGGAACGCCGCGCAGCGCTTCCACGTGGGGCCGGTGCGGCAGGTGCACCGTTACACGGTGGCGCGCGAACACGAGCGGCACCTTGTAGTTGGCGATCCATCCGCCGTACTCGATGCCGGCCCCGCTCAGGCGGTCGAGCGCGGGATCGGGGTAACGCACGCCGTGCACCAGGGCCTTCAGGCCGAGGTCGCGCACCGGTCCGAGCAGGAATTCGTCGATCTCGGCCACGCGCTCGTCGTCGCCCCAGTTGCCGATCCACACCAGGTCGCCGGTGCGTGCCACCTCGGGGCGTGGATGAAAACGCCGCACGTCCGCGGCCTCGTGCCACGTCCACGCCTCGCGTGTCCAACCCTTGCTGCGGTACAGGTCGCGAATCACATCGCCGAAGGCCAGCGCGCCGTCGTAATGGGCGAGGTCGTAGGCGGCCATGGATCTTTCGTCCGTCACCGCGCGGTGATGCGTGTCGTGGAACAGCAGGCGGTAGCGGCCGCCGTCGCGCCGGTGCAGGCCGATGCGGCGCACCAGCGCAGGCTCATTCCATTCGTGCACGAGGACGACGTCCGCACCGTCGAGCACGGCATCGAGGTCGAGCGTCGCGCGATCGTACGGCGTGCTTCGCAGTTCGGGGTAGGCGCGCGCGAAGCCTTCCACGGGCCTGCGGCCGTGTCCGGCCTCGAGGTTGGCTCGGCTCCAGCCGCGGCGCGGTTCGTACACGGCCACTTCGTGGCCTCGCGCGACAAGCTCGCTGCAGATGCCGCGCAAGAAGTGAGCATTGCCATGGTTCCAATCGGAAACGAGTGAATGGCAGAACATCACGAAGCGCATGAAATCTCCCTGTTTTGCTGTTTTGCTGTTGGACGGCAAGGTGGAAGCAACGGGATCGGCGACCCCGGGCCTCAGTGCCTGCGCCTCGCCACGAGATAGCCCGCCGCGGCGGCCAGTGCCAGGGCGCCTCCCGCCGCGACGATGCCCGCTGCCAGCCCCGGCATCTCCGGGCGGGGCGGCGTGCGCTGCGCGGTGGCGCGCGCCGGTGCGGGCGCCGCGGACACCGGCATCGACTTCGACACGCTCACCGACACCGGATCGCTCGCCGGGAACGACTCTTCGATGCCGTGGTCGATCGCGTCCTCGTGCGGCATCTCGGTCACGGCCCGGGCAGGGGGCGTCCCGCCGCTGTGCGCGGGTGGAGCGGAGTGATCCTCCGACGTGGGGAAACGGAAGGCGCGGTCCTCGTCCGGGGTGCTGCTGGAAGTGGGGGTGCTCATGGAAGGACTCCTGGATATGGTTCGGCTTCGGATCAGATTGCCGGTCTATCCAAGCGCCGCACCGCCGTGTGTGGGAGCCCGGGGTCAGCGCCTGTAGGAGCGGCGGACTAGGGCCGGCCACACGGGCGCGGCGGGGAAAAAAGCCCGGCCGGTATGGGTGCGCTCCGACGCGAAGACGGGATTCCGGGACGCGGTGGCCGTCGCTTCCGGACGACGCCTCCACGGGGCCGGCGCAACCAGCATCGGGGCCCCAGGAGGAATACGCCCATGGACCGACTCTTCGCTTCGTTCGCCAACCACGTCGCGCGCATCGCGGGGAGCCCGACGACCTTCCTGCTCTGCGTCGCGGTGGTGGTGGTGTGGGCCGCCACGGGGCCCATGTTCGGCTTCTCGGAGACCTGGCAGCTGATCATCAATACCGGTACGACGATCGTGACGTTCCTGATGGTGTTCCTGATCCAGAACACCCAGAACCGCGACGGCCTGGCGCTGCAGACCAAGCTCGACGAACTCATCCGCTCGTCCGACGCGCAGGACGAATTCATGGGCATCGAGAAGCTCACCGACAAGGAACTGGTCGTGCTGCACCAGAAGTGCGAGGCGGCTGCGAGACAGAGCCAGGCCACGCTGGAGCGCGCGCTCGCCGAACGCCGCAGGCGCGGCCATGCGGGCGTGCCCGAAGGCGAGCGCGAGGAGGTGGCCGATGGCCGGAATCGCGGCATGGGCGAACCTTGAATTCGAGCGGCCGAGACCGAATAATGGGCCGCAGGCGCCGCCCCTGCCGCCCCTATCCGTATCCGCCGCGTTCCTTGTTCATTCATCCCTTTCGAGGAGATCGTCTTGACAATGAAGATCGCGCAGATTGCGCCACTGTACGAAGCCGTTCCACCCAGGTTTTATGGCGGCACCGAAAGAGTCGTCGCGCACCTTGCCAATGCGCTGGCGGACCTCGGCCATGAGGTCACGCTGTTCGCCTGTGCCGACGCGCGCAGCCGCGCGAAGGTGGTGCCGATGCGCGCCCAGGCACTGCGGCTGGACCCCGCGCCACTGAAGTCGGACCTGGCCAGCCACCTGACCATGCTCCACGAGGTTCGGCGCCGCGCCGGCGAGTTCGACGTGCTTCATTTCCACGTCGACCTGGTGCACTTCCCGTTCTTCGAGGACATGGCCGAGCGCACGCTGACCACGCTGCACGGGCGGCTCGACATCGCCGACCTGCCCGAGGCCTACATGCGCTGGAACAGGTATCCGCTGGCATCGATCTCGCGCCACCAGCGCCGCCCCCTGCCCTTCGCCAACTGGCTCGCGAACGTGCCGCACGGGATCGATGAATCGGCCTACGCGTTCGGACAGGGCACGGGCGGCTACCTGGCGTTCCTCGGCCGCATCTCGCCCGAGAAACGGCCGGACCGCGCCATCTCGATCGCCAGGAAGGCGGGCCTGCCGCTGCGCATCGCCGCCAAGGTGGACCCCGCCGACCGGCACTATTTCGAGCAGGAGATCCGCCGCCTGCTCGACGACCCGCTGGTCGATTTCATCGGCGAGATCGGCGACGAGGACAAGGCGGCCTTCCTCGGCGGCGCGCGCGCGCTCCTGTTTCCCATCGACTGGCCGGAGCCCTTCGGGCTCGTGATGATCGAAGCCATGGCCTGCGGCACGCCGGTGATCGGCTGGCGCTGCGGATCGGTGCCCGAGATCGTCGAGGACGGCGTGAGCGGTGTGATCGTCGAGAGCGAGGCGCAGGCCGTCGCGGCGGTGCACGAGATCGACCGGCTCGACCGCCGCCTCGTGCGGCAGGCCTTCGACAGCCGCTTCTCCGCGCGCGCCATGGCCAAGGCCTACCTGGAGCTCTATGCGCGCCTCGTGGGCGGCGGCAGCCCCCTGCCGGAGAAGCAGCCGCCGCTGCCGGTTCTCCAGAAAGCGGCCTGAGACATGAGCACCGATGCAGAAACCACCGCCGCCGACCAGGCCGAGCCGGCCACGGAGCGCGCCGTGCAGCAGGCCTTCGTCCTGAAGGAAGGCGACACCTATTTCGTGATGGACGCGCTGGGCGACGTGGGCGGCGGCGTCGACGGACTGTTCCACAACGACACGCGCATGCTCTCGACCTTCACGCTGAGCCTCGACGCGCAGCGGCCATCGCTGCTTTCCAGCGGCGTGAGCCAGGACAACGTGTTCTTCATCGCGAACCTCACGAACCATCCGCTGCCCGTGCTCGGCTCGACGTCGATGCCGCAGGGCGTGATCCACCTGGAGCGCAAGCGCTTCCTGTGGAACGCCCGCCTCTTCGAACGCATCCGCCTCGTGAACTACGGCGAGCAGGCGGCCCACGTGCCGCTGGGCCTGCGCTTCGGCGCCGACTTCCGCGACATGTTCGAGGTGCGCGGGCAGCGCCGCGCCCGGCGTGGCGACTTCGACGCCCCCGAAGTGCGCCCCGACGGCGCGACGCTTCGCTATCGCGGGCTCGACACCCTCCTGCGCAGCGCCTGCATCGATTTCTCCATGACCCCGCGCAGCATGGACGCCGGCAGCGCCGAATTCGATGTGCGGCTCGCCGCGCACGGCGAATGGACCTTGCATGTCGAAGTGGGCGAGCAGCCCGCGCGGCCGACTCCGCAGCGATTTCGCGAAGCCTGCACGCTCGCGCGGTGGCGCATGCGCGCGCGGCAGCGCAGGGGCGCCCGCCTGCAGAGTTCGGGGCGCCTGTTCCAGGCATGGCTGGAGCGCTCGCGCGCAGACCTGGCGCTGCTGACCACCGACTTGCCCACCGGGCCCTATCCGTACGCCGGCATCCCCTGGTTCTCCACGCCTTTCGGGCGCGACGCGATCGTGACCTCGTTCCAGACGCTGTGGATCGATCCGCGGCTGGCCGAGGGCGTGCTCACCTTCCTGTCGGCGAGACAGGCGCGCCAGACCTCCACCTTCCGCGACTCCGAGCCGGGGAAGATCATGCACGAGACCCGCAAGGGCGAAATGGCCGCCGTGGACGAGCTGCCCTTCGGCGAGTACTACGGCGGCGTCGACACCACGCCGCTGTTCGTGGCGCTCGCGGGCGCCTATGCGCGGCGCACCGGCGACCACGCCGCCATCGCGCGCATCTGGCCCTCGCTGTGCGCCGCCTGCGACTGGATGGAGCGCAACATGTCGCGCCACCCCGAGGGGCTGCTGGCCTACCAGCGCGGCGAGGCCAGCGGCCTCGTCAACCAGGGCTGGAAGGACAGCCACGATTCGATCTTCCACGCCGACGGGCGCACGCCCATGGGGCCCATTGCGCTGGTCGAGGTGCAGGGCTACGCGTACGACGCGTTCCTTGCGATGTCGACGATGGCCGAATGGCGCGGCGACGCGGCCGCGGGGCGCTGGCGCCGGCGCGCCGAGGCGGTGCTCGAGGCGGTCGAGAGATGCTTCTGGCTCGAGGACCAGCAGTTCTATGCACTGGCCGTCGACGGCCTGGGGCTGCCCTGCCGCGTCCGCGCCTCCAACGCCGGCCATCTGCTGTTCTTCGGCCTGCCGGACCAGGACCGTGCCGCGGCGGTGGGGCGGCAACTGATGTCGTCCTCGTTCACCTCCGGATGGGGCGTTCGCACGCTGCCCACGGAGGCCGTGCGCTTCAATCCCATGTCCTACCACAACGGCTCGGTGTGGCCGCACGACACCGCCCTGTGCGCGGCGGGCCTGGCGCGGTACGGCGAGCGCGAGGGCGTGATGCGCATCCTCGACGAGCTCTTCGAATCCGCCGCGCATTTCGGCATGCGCCTGCCGGAACTCTTCTGCGGCTTCGACCGCCAGCCCGGCCAGGCCCCCGTGGCCTACCCGGTCGCATGCCTGCCGCAGGCATGGGCAGCGGGTTCGGCGTTCATGCTGGTCCAGGCCTGCCTCGGCGTGGAGATCGACGGCATCCGCAACAAGGTGCGCATCGTGCAGCCGCGCCTGCCGGCGAACATCGAGCAGCTGCGCGTGGAACGGCTGAAGGTCGGCCAGGGCCTTGTGGACCTGAGGTTCCAGCGCATCGGCAACCGCATCGTGGTTTCGGCGGAATCGCCGCCGCGCGGCCCGCACGTGGAGGTGGAGCTTTGCCTCTGACGCCCGCGACGGGTGTCTAGAGCCCGCCGACGATGGTCTTCAGCTCGTCGATCGACGCCGGTTTCGGCAGGTGCGCATTGAAGCCCGCCTCGAGCGCGCGGCGCACATCCGCGCGCCGGCCCAGGCCCGACATCGCGATCGAGCGCAGCTCGCGCGTCGCGGGCCGGCGGCGCACCTCCGCGATGAGCTCGAAGCCATCCATCTGCGGCATTCCGAGGTCGGACACGAGCAGGTCGTAGGTGTTCTTCTCGAGCAGATCCAGCGCTTCCCTGGCGCTCTCCGCGACGTCGACGGTCGCGCCTTCCAGCCGCAGCACCTCCGCGAACGGAATCAGCGCGTCGGCGTAGTCATCCACCGCCAGCACGCGCCAACCTTTGAAATCGACCTCGGCCTGCGCCTGTGCCTGCGTTGCCGCCTGCTCGGCGCCCTTGCCTTCGAGCGGAAGCCACACGCTGAACTCGCACCCTTTCCCGATGCCGGCCGAGAACGCCTTGACCCGCCCCTGGTGGGCATGCGCGAGTTCCTGCACGAGGGCCAGGCCGATGCCCATCCCGGCGTTGGATGGCGCTGCCTCGTCGACGGCCTGGTTGAACATGCCGAACACATGCGGCAGGAACTCGCTGGAGATGCCGCAGCCGCTGTCCGTCACGGTGAGCCTGGCGAATCCGCCCTCGGCCTCCACGCGGGCGCAGATGCGCCCGCCCGCGGGCGTGAACTTGACGGCGTTGCTCAACAGGTTCCAGGCGATCTGCTCAACGCGCACCCGGTCGCCATGGCACTCGATGCCCGGTTCGCAGTGCGTCTCCAGCACCAGCTTCTTCTCGGGCGCGGCTGCAACGGCGGCATTCGCGGCAGCCTGCACGATCTCGCCCAGGTCGACGCGCACCCGGTTCAACCGCAACTTGCCGGTGCGGATGCGCGAGAGGTCCAGCAGGTCGTTGATGATGCGGGTCTGGCTGCCGACGGCGCGCTTGATGGTCTCGCTCACCCGCCGGACCTTGGCGTTTTCCATGGCCACCGGCAGGTGCAGCAGCAGTTCCGCGTTCATCTGGATCAGGTTGAGCGGCTGCTTCAGCTCGTGCGACATCACCGCGAGGAACCTGTCCTTCAGCTCGTTGGCCATCTGGGCGTTCAGGCTCGCCTTTTTTTCCTTGACCAGCAGATGGTCCAGCGTGAGCTCGTGCCGCTTGGTGCCGGTCATGTCCCGCGCGATCTTGGCGAAGCCGCCTCCCGCCCTGTCGTCCAGCAGCGTCATCACGCCGCTGCAGAAGAAGCGCGTGCCGTCCTTTCGCTGGTGCCAGCGCTCGTCTTCGGCGCGGCCGGACTGCGCCGCGCAGCGCATTTCCGCTTCGGGTACGCCGTGCGCGCGGTCCTCGGGCGTGAAGATGGTCGCGATCGGGCTGCCGATCATCTCTGCCTCGCCGTAGCCGAAGATGCGCTCGGCACCGAGATTCCAGCTGGTGACGATGCCCTGCGGGTCGGCCGTGATGATGGCGAAGTCGCTCGTCGTCGCGGCCGCCCGCCGCAGCCGCTCCTCGCCCGCACGCACGCGCTCTTCCGCGGTCCGCAATTCGGTGATGTCGAAGAAGTTGAGGATGGCCCCCTCGATCCGGTCCTCGGCCGTCCGGTACGGAAGGATGCGCGCGAGGAAATGCCGTCCGTCGGCGCTCTTCACGTGGCGCTCGCTCGCGCGCAATTCCCTGAAGGCCGACGCCGTGTCCTCGGCCAGCTCGGGGTAGTCGAGCCGGGTCGTGATGTCGAACAGCGAGCGCCCCAGGTCCGAGGGAATCAGGTTGAAGAGGTTGCTCGCATGCGGCGTGTAGCGCTTGATGTGCATGCTCCGGTCGACGAACACGGTGGCGATCTCGGCCGAGGCGATCAGGTTCTGCAGGTCGTCGTTGATGTGCTCCCATTCCTCGACCTTGATCTTGAGCTCGAAGTTGACGGTCACCAGCTCCTCGTTCATCGACTGGAGCTCTTCCTTGCTCGTCTCCAGTTCCTCGCTGGCCGAGCGCAGTTCC
>Ga0182006_1000208_pt1 | contig 58504 bp, 58 predicted proteins | sample Sormic07211104_1_FD_123022 | JGI IMG/M metagenome (GOLD analysis project Ga0182006, IMG submission 123022) | Rhizosphere microbial communities from Sorghum bicolor, Mead, Nebraska, USA - 072115-104_1 MetaG | ecosystem: Host-associated > Plants > Roots > Rhizosphere | place: USA: Nebraska...
CGTCCTGCGGGGATCCACGTCCAGACTTCCAAAGACTTCCAGGGTGACCACCATGTACAAGTACGCACTCCTTGCCGCCATCGCGCTCGGCTCGCTGGCGCTCGCCGGCTGCAACAAGGGCGAAGACGAAAATGCCTGCCAGGCCACCGCGCAGGCCGCGCAGGTGGCCAAGCCGACGGATCCGAACGACGCCAAGGCGTGGAACTCGTACCTCGGCCAGATCGTGCAGAAGAACATGCAGGGCATGACCGCCGATCGCCCGTATCCCTACCTGGTCAACGCCGGCGACAGCGACGACGACAAGGCCAAGCGCGACCGCCAGCTCTCGAACGTGCAGGACACCGTGGCCCGCGGCGTGCTGCCGGGCAACATGCTGGTGTTCGCCGGTCCCGAGTCGGCCAAGACCGCCGACCTGATGGTCGAGGCCTTCAAGGGTGCGAACCCGGGCTCGTTCAAGAACGTGATCGTGCTGTTCATCGGCGACCAGGCCGACCAGCAGCGCGTCGCCGACGCCGTCGGCCCGAGCGGCGCGACGTTCCGTTTCGTCGCGATGTAATCGAGCCGGGTAACCGGCTCGGACGAAGGGCGCCGCTTGCGGCGCCCTTTTTCGTGCGCCCCGTGGCAGCCGCGCCCTGATGGGAGCCGCATCCTTGTGGGAGCCTCACCCTGATGGGAACCGCACTCTTGTGGGAGCCGACTTCGTCGGCGATCCCGCGGCAGCGGGCCAGTTCGAGGCAAGCACCCATCGCCGACGAAGTCGGCTCCCACAAAGGGCTTGGGGCAAGCACCCATCGCCGACAAGGTCGGCTCCCACCAGGCACGGTTTCCGTCGAGGTTGGCTCCTATGAGGCACGGCTTCCGCTGGGGGCGGCCGGGCGGGCGCAGGTAGGGTAAAATGGGGCCATGTCCCTGCTTATCCTCGATACCTGCGTCAACTGCGACGTCTGCGAGCCCGTGTGCCCGAACAAGGCCATTTCGCTGGGCGAGCAGTACTACGTGATCGACCCGAACCTGTGCACGGAGTGCGTCGGCCACTTCGACAATCCGCAATGTGTCGAGGTATGCCCGGTCGAGTGCATCCCGCACGATCCCGACCACGTGGAAACGCGCGAGCAGCTCATGCTCAAGTACGAACACCTGATGGCGAAGGCCGGTACGTAAACGCTCCACGGGTGTCATGGGTTAATCTCAGGGGTAGCGATATCCCTTTCGGAGAGAAATCCCCATGGTCCATGCTCCGTCGTGGCGCGTACTTGCCGCGAGCCTTTTCCTCGTCGTCGGTGCCGGCCAGGCTGCCGCCAAGGATGCTCCCGCTTCACGGGGCCCCGGTCAGGCCGCCATCGCCAGCGCCAACTTCCTGGCCACCAATGCCGGATTCGAAGTACTCGCCAAGGGCGGCAACGCGTTCGACGCGGCCGTCGCGGTGTCCTCCACGCTGGCCGTGGTGGAACAGCAGAGTTCCGGCATCGGCGGTGGCTTCATGGCCCTGCTTCACAAGGCGTCCGATGGGCGCAACGTGTTCATCGACGCCCGCGAAACGGCGCCCAAGGCCGTGGACATGAAGGTCTACGTCGGCAAGGACGGCAAGCCGAACCGCGACGTATCGACCAACGGCCCGTTGTCGGCTGGCATTCCGGGTGAGCCCGCGGGCCTGGTCTGGATGGCCGAGCATTACGGCAAGCTGCCCTTGTCCGCATCGCTGGCCCCGGCGATCCGGATCGCGAAGGAGGGCTTCCAGCCCGACGCGCGCTTCATCGGCACCATCGAGGACCGCAAGGACGTCCTCGCGCGCTACCCCGCATCGGCCGCGATCTACCTGCCCGACGGCAAGGTGCCCGCGCAGGGCTGGACCTTGCGCCAGCCCGACCTCGCGAAGACGCTGGAACGCCTTGCCGCCAAGGGCGCCGACGGCTTCTACAAGGGCGAGACGGCGACGTTGCTGATTGCCGCCTCGCGCGGTGCCGGCGGCAACTGGACGGAGGCCGATCTGGAGGCGTACCGCGTGAAGGAGCGCGAGCCCCTGAGCGTCGACTACAAGGGTTACCGCATCGTCACCGCGCCGCCGCCGTCGTCGGGCGGCGTGGCGATCGCCGAGGTGCTCAACATCCTCGCCGGCTTCGACCTCGCCAAGCTCGATCTCGCCCATGCCACGCACCTGACCATCGAAGCGATGCGACGCGCCTTCCGCGACCACAACGAATACCTGGGCGATCCGGACTTCGTGAAGATGCCGCTCGACATGCTGTTGTCGAAGTACTACGCGGACGGCTTGCGCGCGACCATCTCGCCGGACAAGGCGACCCCGTCCGACTTGCTGCCGGCGGCCATGGCGGCCGATCCGGGCATGCACACCACGCATTTTTCCGTGATCGACGCCGATGGCAACATGGTGGCGTCCACGCTCACCGTGAACCTGGAATTCGGCTCGGGCTTCGTCGCCAAGGGTACGGGCGTGGTGCTCAACGACGAGATGGACGACTTCGCCCTGGTGCCGGGCCAACCCAACGCCTTCGGCCTTCGCGGCGCACTGGCCAACGCCCCCGAACCGGGCAAGCGCATGCTTTCCTCGATGACGCCCAGCTTCGTCTTCGGCGCCGATCGCACGGCGGTGATCGGTTCACCGGGTGGTTCGACCATCATCACGCAGGTCCTCGAAGGCATCCTCGCCTTCATCGACGGCAAGAGCGCCTCCCAGATCACGGCTCAGAAGCGCTATCACCACCAGTACCTGCCCGATCGCGTGGACGTGGAAGCGGGTGCGTTCGACGAGGCCACGGCCAAGACGCTCACGGACATGGGCCACGTATTGAAGACCCGGTCGCCGTGGGGTTTCATGAACGTGGTCACCTGGGATCACCGGACCAATGCGCTGGATGCCGCCACCGATCCACGCCGTCCGTCGGGCCTGGGCAAGGTAGGTGCAGTAAAGTCCGTCCCATGAAGCTCTGGTCACTGATCGGCAATTCGCAAAAGCTCGACGGCGGCGCCATGTTCGGCAACGCGCCGCGCGCCATGTGGGCGCGCTGGATCGAACCTGACGAACAGAACCGCATTCCGCTGGCATGTCGTTGCCTGCTCGTCACCGGGTTGGATGGCCGCAACGTGCTCTTCGAGACGGGCATCGGCGCGTTCTTCGAGCCCGCGATGCGCGAGCGCTACGGCGTGGTGGAGGAGCGGCACGTGCTGCTCGATTCGCTCGCCGAGGCGGGGCTGGGGCATGAAGACATCGACGCTGTGGTGCTCTCGCACCTGCATTTCGACCATGCGGGTGGCTTACTCGCCCCATGGGCGGAAGGTGAGCCGGCACGGCTGCTGTTCCCGAACGCGCGCTTCCTCGTCGGGGCGGCGCATTGGGAACGCGCCCGGAACCCGCATCCACGCGATCGCGCCTCCTTCATTCCCGACATCGTCCGGCTGCTGGAAGAGAGCGGCCGGCTGGAACTGGTGGAAGAGGGCAAGCCATCGTCGCTGGGCGATGCCGTGCGCTTCGAATTCTCCGAAGGACACACGCCCGGGCTGATGCTCGCCGAAGTGGGTGGCGTGGTGTTCTGCGCCGACCTCATTCCCGGACGCGCCTGGGTGCACGTGCCGGTGACGATGGGATACGACCGATGGCCGGAGAAGCTCATCGACGAGAAAAAGTCCTTCCTGGACGACAAGATCGCGCGTGGCGTGAAGCTGTTCTTCACGCACGATCACGATTGCGCGCTGGCGAAGGTGGAGAAAGACGACAAGGGCCGCTACACGGCGGCCGATACGCTTGGGCGACTGGCTGGGCTCGATGTCTAGGCGAGCAGGGGATGGGGGCAGGATGTCACCGAACTACAGGATGAACCAGACGGGGATGGCCTTGGGAACCCGGCTCGCCGGTGCCGTGCTGTTGCTGGCCGGCCTGGGCCTCGTCGCCTGGAACGAACGCCGCGTGATGGACTACGCCGCCGCGCTGGCGCGGCATGGCTCGCCGGTGCTCGACCTCGGCGCCGCGGGACGACCCACGTCCGGGCAATACGGTGCGCTCACCCGGGTCAGCGGCATGCCATTGATCGTCGAGGCGCCACGCGACCCGGAATTCGACGTCCGCGCGGAATCGCCGATCCTCATCCGCCACGTGGAGATGTTCCAGTGGCGCGAGATCACCGTGGGCGGCGCCTCCCACTATGAGCTCGATTGGGTGGACCGCCCCATCGACGCGACGAATTTCGCCAAGCCGGCGGGCCACGTGAATCCGGGTGCCTTTCCGATCCAGGGCAGGCAATTCGAAGCCGGCGAGGTGAAGCTGGGTAACTTCAAGCTGTCCGAGACGATCCTGCGCGCGTTCCCGGGACGCGTGGCCGTTCCGCCGGACGAGAAGAAACTTCCGCCGAACCTGGCCGCCACCTTCCAGCGCGCCGGCGACGCGCTGGTCACGAGCGCCAAGCCAGCCAATCCTCGCCTCGGTGACCTGCGCATCAGCTGGGAAGCGGTGCCTTTGCAACCGATGACCGTGCTGGCACGCATCGACGGCGACACGCTGGTGCCGGCGGCGAGCCGCGATGGCGACAATGGCTTCGACGTCCAGGTGGGCGAACGCAGCCTGCTCGACGTACTGCCCGCGCTGCCCGAACCGCCGGACGCCGTCGTGCTCGCGCGTGCGGGTTCGTTCGTGCTGGCGATACTCGGGTCGCTGCTGCTCGCCTGCACCAGCCGTCTACGTAACGACGTGCTGTTCGCCATCGGCATCGGCGCGGTGGTGGTATCCGCCGTCGCCGGCGTCATGTGGCTGACCGGCGACGCGATGACGGCCAGCGTATGGTTGCTGGTGGCCGTGCTGGGCGCGGGGCTTGCGATCTGGCGGGTTCAGGCCTCGGCTTCGACGGCCGCCGTGCCATCGGCGAAGGAGTAGACGTGGTCGGCCCAGTTCGCCGCCTCCACGTACATCGCCGCCATCGTGTGCACGTGCTGCTCGCGCAAAGCCGTATCGCTTTCCAGTTCGCCCTGTTCCCAATGGCGGATCTGGTCGAGGATCGGAGCGAACGGTCCGGTTCCTTCCAGCAAGGCTTCGCGGATCTCGATCGCCAGCGGCAGGTGCTCGAGCACATAGGCCATGGACACGTTCATGAGCGTGTCCAGCAATGAGAACAAGCCGGCGGTGAAGGCCATTTCCTGCAGTTCAGGCTTGATGGCGCGGGCGAGCTTCTCGCACATGTGCGCGCGGATCAGGGCAAGGCGGAGCAATTCCGGCGGACGCTCGTCCATGCCCGATACGGCCATGGTGAAGATCCAGTTGCGCATGCGGTTGACACCGAAGAACACCGCCGCCTGTTCCACCGACTTCAACTGGCGGGGCAGGGCGAAGTAGGCGGAGTTCACGCAGCCCAGCAGCTTGTAGCTGAGGATGGCGTCGTCGCGGATGATCTTGCCGAGTTCGACCGGGCCGTTCTCCGGGTCTTGCAGCGCGCCCATGAGGCGCAGGACGCCGAGCTTGCTCGGACTCAGGCGCGGCATGTCGACGCGCTCCGGGCGGAGCAGGTACTTGCCCTGGAAACCGTCGACGTCCTGGTCGGCGTAGTCGACGAAGGTTTCGTGCGTATCGACGCCGGTGACGATCACCTTCACGCCGAACGCGTGCACGTAATCCATGTGCGCGCGGGCGGCCACGGGGTGACGATGATCCACCGCCACCTTCGCGAACTGCACGATGCGCAGCAAGGCATCGACGCCGGCCCGGTGTTCCGGATCGGCGGGCAGGTTGAAATCCTCGAGCATGAAGAGGCAACCGTGGCCCTTCAGTTCGCGCAGCTTCACCAGGAGCTGTTCGTCGGTGCCGACGTCGGCACTGATGCTGGCGCCGAGTCGCGCGTTGTGGCGCAGGAGGTCGGCGTGCTGCAACAGCAGGTCGCGCGACATGTGCAGGAAGGCGCGGTTGTCACGAACGAGGCGCTTCAGGCTGCCGTCGGCGATCGCGCTGAGCGTCGCCTGCGTATGGGCGAGCGAGGCGGCGTCGATATCGCTGCCGATCGGCCGGGGAAAGAGCAGTTCATAAGCGAACAGGGACTGCTTCTTGTCCAGGATGGGCACGCGGACGATGGGGAGGATACCGTCGTCGTTCACCGCTGCCGGCTGGGGATGTGCTGCCATTGCTTCCTTCTTGCGCCGTCTGGGTGAGACTTGAGTATCGCTGCTTCGTTTCGGTCAAACCTGTGCAAGGGTCGCGGAACGAAGATTCACTTTCGCCACGCCGTTGCGGCCGTAGGTCGAGCCGCCTGGCGATTCGCCGGAGATCAGGGCGAGGGCCTGGCGGACGTGGCCCATGCGCTGGGCGACGATGCGGCCATTCACTTCATTGAGCTGCCGGCATTCGCCCAGGCGCTCGAGGGTGTGCAGCCAACGCGGGTCGAGGAGGCTGTCGATGCCGGCCGCGTCGCCCAACTGGCGACGCTCCACGTCGAGTTTCTCGATCCGGTCGAGCAGCTTGCCTTTCGCCCGGCCGGCGGCTTCCAGCGCCTGCGGGTCCGCCTGGCCAAGGGCCATGCGCTCTTCGACCAGACTGGCATGCAGGGCGTCGACCTCACGGGCGAGGTCGCCCATGACCGCGACGAGCGCGGCATCGAAGTCGGGGCCGAGCGGGCCGGTCATGCCTTGCTACCGCCCATCTGGCCTTCCAGCGCGAGGAACTTGCTGGCGATGGCCTGGGCATCCGGTTTGTAGGTGCCATCGGCGAGGCGGGCGCGGATCTCGTCCACGCGCTTCGTGTCGATGTCGTCGCCGCGGCTCGCGGCGTCGAGCGCCTTGGCCGAATCCGTGATCTTGACGCTGTCGTCGCTCGGGCGCACCGAACCGGTGCCCTGGGTCGAACCGGCGGAGCCGGCGGCCGGGTTCTGGGTGCGGAGCTGCACCTGGGGCTGCGGGGCCTGGAGGCCGGGTTTGATGGTCGTCGTCATGGATGTATCCCTCGGATCATTTTTCCGTCAGACCTTTATCGGCGGCCGGCGGGCGAACTTTAGCCGGCCCCGGGCCGTGAAGTGTGACCTGGTTCGGATTTCGTTCACGGCAGGACCGCGACGGTGCCGGGGCCGCTCACGATCGCGTCGAGCACCTTGCCCGACGAGGCGTTGCGGACCTTGAGACGCGCACCGGTATCGCCGGCACCCATGGCCACGCCTTCGGCGTGGATCGTCACGCCGTCGACGCTGGCTTCCATGCTCACGGCGTCGCCGATGCGCACGGCCTGGCGGCCGGCGAGCATGCCGGGGGTGAGCACGGTGCCCGCGCCGAGCGGCCGGGCCAGCGAACGGCCACCGATCTGGTCGAGGTCGGCCACGTAGCCATACGCGAGCGTGGCGACGTCGCGTTCTTCGGCATGGACGTCGCCCGCGCCGATGCCGTCACCGCGGGCGAGCGGCCTGCTGGTGACCAGCACGTTGGTGAGCATTTTCACCCGCACGGGCACGCGCACCGTCCAGCCGCCCGGCACGGGGCAGTGGACCGTCACGCTGACCCGTGCCCCGAGCGGGCGATTGCCGGGCAACGACGCGTCCAGCGGGGCGGCGCAATCGGCGAGGCGCAGCCGGCTGTCGAGGGTTCCGGCCTCGGCGGTCATGCGGGCGCCCGGCAGGTTGCGATGCTGTTGCAGCCAGTCGACGGCGGTGTTGCGTATCGCGTCCAGCGACTGGCCCGCTTCCACGGACGGGGGAACGGCGAGCATCGCGGCGAAGGCGAGGCCGATGGCGAGAACGCGATGGATCACGCGGCGCGTTCCGCCAGCGAGGTGGAAAGACCCTGCGCGATGGCGTCCAACTCCTTCACGAGGCCCGGCAGCATGTGCCCGGCATCGGCGTGGCGGCCTTCGCCCAGGGTGATGGCGTACTGCGAGGCGAGGATGGAAAAACGCTCGCCGGCGGCGCGGATGGCATCGGCGGAGTCGTCGGGCCGGCGCGCGCGGAACTGGTCGATGCAACGCATCATCGGGGTGGTGTCGAGCCAGCGGCGATCGAGGCTGGACGGGTCGCGCGACGCGAGTTCGAGGGCATAGCGCAAGCCCTGGCTGGCTTCGCGAATCATCTGGCTGAGACTGGCGGCATCGAGGTTGCCCTCGGTTTCCAGCTTCGCGAGGCTCAGGCGATGGGCGAGGACGGCGGCGCGCGCGGCCGCGTCGGCCTGGCGCCGTGCGTCGTTGCCGATACGGCTGAGCGTGCCTTGCGTGGCCTGGATCGCGGCGATGCGGCCCTGCAGCGCACCCATGCCTTCGCGTGCGGCCTCGAGGCTGCCGCGCGCCCCGCGCACGGCGTCGTCGACGCGTCCGAGCGAGGCCTGCATGCCGGCGATACCGGACTGCGACTGGTCCAGGCGGCGCAGGCTCGTCTGCACGGCCTCGTCGAGATGTCCGGAGAATTCGCCCACCGCCTGGGTGACCTGATCGATCTCGGCGGTCGCCTGCGTGGTCTTTTCCGCCAGTTGCTTCACTTCGTCGGCCACCACCGCGAAGCCACGGCCGGCTTCACCGGCACGGGCCGCCTCGATGGCGGCGTTCAACGCCACGAGATTGGTCTGGTGGGCGATGTCCTGCACCGCGGCCGTGAGCTTGCGGATGGCGGTGAAATAATCGGCGAACTGGGCGTGGTTGCGGCTCATCCCCGACAAGGCGCTGCGCAGCAGGCGCAGTTGGCCGTCGAGTTCGGCCGACGTGGTTTGTCCCTGGCTGCCGGCATCGGCCATCCCGGCGACGCCGGCATGGGCCTGGTCGATCGCCGTCGAAATCCTGGCGCTGGCCTCCGTCAATCGACCGGCGGTATCGCGCGCGCCTTCGACGGCGGTGCCGAGTTCCTGCAGGGTCGTGCCGAGCGCCTGGGCATTGGTCAACACCATGCCCTGTTGCTCGATCGCCTGGATGGTCGTCGCCGCCGCGGTACGTGGCTCGGCGGGCTTGAGCAGGGCACCCAGCGCGCTGGCGGCCGCCGGATACTGGGCGGCGAGCGCCCGCACGCGCGCGGTGTCGCCCGTGGCGGCGGCATGGGCTAGGAGGCGGACGTGCTGGCTCCAGAGGAGGGTCATGATTTCGCTTTCGCTTTGTTCGGGTGGTCGCCTCACTACATCGGTAGGAAGGCCGGCTTCTTGAGCCAAGCAATCGTCATGCCATGAGGCGCACCTCAAGCTCGCCCGTCCCCGGCCGATACGTTCCGCGACATCTTCCATAGACGCATGCGCAGCCCATGGCCCGACCGCTCCTCGATACCGTGGAAACCTTCACCCGCCTCGCGGGCCATAACCGCGTGGCGATGCTGCTGTTCCGGCTGGGCGATGGCCAGGCCTTCGGCATCAACGTGTTCAAGGTGCGCGAGGTACTGCGCCGGCCGCGGCTGGAGCGTATGCCCAGCATGCACGAGCTCGTCGCGGGCAGCTTCGACTACCGCGGCAGCACCATTCCGGTGGTCGATCTCGCCGCGGCCATGGGCTATCCGCCGCTTGCCACGGAAGACGGGGCGCACCTGATCGTGACCGAGTTCAACCGGTCGGTGCAGGGTTTCCTGGTCTCCGACGTGGACCGCATCGTCCACGTGGACGGCGGCAACCTGGCGGCGCCGCCCCCCGCGCTGGGCTATGGCCCGCGCGTGAACGCGGTAACCCGGTTGGACGGCAACCTGATGGCGGTGGTCGATGTCGAGCAGGTGCTGGCCAGCGTCGATCCACGCGTGGCGGAACTGTCCGAACGCGTGCAGCAGGCGGCCCAGGTCCAGCAGGCGTCGAATCGCCGGGTGCTGGTGGTCGACGACTCCCTCGTCGCCCGCACGCAACTGGTCGACCTCTTCCGCAAGATGGACCTGGAGTGCGTGGTGGCCAAGGACGGCAGCGAAGGGCTCGACATGCTACGCAGCCTGGCGATGGGACCGGCCGCGGAGCGGATCGCCCTGGTGGTGTCCGACATCGAGATGCCAGCGATGGACGGGTATGCGCTCACCCGCGCCATCCGCGAGGACGCCCAGCTGCGTCACCTCAAGGTCTTGCTGCACAGCTCCCTGAGTGGCGTCTTCAACGAGGCGATGGTGGAACGGGTCGGCGCCGACCGCTTCATCGCGAAGTTCCAGCCCGACGTGCTGGCCACCGCCGTGCTCGAGTTGCTGCCGGCCTGATAGCCGCCGCCACCCTGTCAGCGATGTGACGCAGGCGGGCGCCGGAATTCCGTCACGGTAGCGGGTGGACATGGTCCCCCGCCCCTGAAAACGGCGCCACGACGCCGTTTCACCCGTGCCGCCCTCGCGTGGCACGCGAATTGCTCAACCCCTCGGGCCAAGGTCACGAGAGGGCAGAGCCCATGATCGACAAACCCGATGCGCTGTTCGGCGTTCACGCCCAGGCCCTTGGCCTGTGGCAGAGCCGTGCCGAGGTGATTTCCTCGAACCTCGCCAATGCCGATACGCCCGGCTTTCTCGCCCGCGATCTCGATTTCCGCAAGGTCATGACCGCCGCCACCGGCGCCGTGGATGGCAATACGTTGCCGATGACCGCGACCGAGGCCGGCCATATCGGGGGCAACCCGGCCGCGGCGCTCGCCGATGCCCAGAAGCTCGCCTATCGCGCCGAGACCCAGCCGACGATGGACGGCAACACCGTCGATACCCAGGTCGAGCAGGCACAGTTCGCCGCCAACGCGATCCATTACCAGGCGTCGCTCGGCTTCATCAATGCGCAGATCCACACCATGCGCCTCGCCATCACAGGGTCCAGCTCATGAGCCTGCTCAAGATCTTCGATGTCGCCGGTTCCGGCATGGCCGCGCAGTCGGCGCGCCTCAACACCACGGCCAGCAACATGGCCAACGCCGACAGCCTCGCGAGCAGCGAAGCCGGTGCCTACCGCGCGAAGCAGCCCTTGTTCTCTGCGGTGCAGCGCCAGGTGAACGGGCAGATGGAGAACGAGGGCGTGCGCACGCTCGGCGTCACCGAAAGCCAGGCGCCCGTGCAGTCGCGCTTCGAGCCGTCCAACCCGCTCGCCGATGCCAATGGCTACGTGTATTCGAGCAACGTCAACCCGGTCGACGAGCTGGTCAACATGATCTCCGCGTCGCGCTCCTACCAGAACAACGTCGAAGTCATGAACAGCGCCAAGCAGCTCATGCAGAAGACGCTCGACCTCGGCAAGTAAGGATTCCCATGGCAGTCGATACCGTCAACGGCAGCTCAACCTCCACCGCCCAGTCGTCCTCCGGCCAGCTTCAACAGCAGACGCTGAGCCAGTCGGATTTCCTGAAGCTGATGGTCACCCAGATGACCAACCAGGACCCGACCAAGCCCATGGACTCCACCCAGATGGTGGCCCAGATGGCGCAGTTCTCGCAGGTGGCCGCCACCCAGGAACTGCAGCAGTCGTTCGACTCGCTGGCCACCAACCTGAGCGGCGACCAGTTCGTGCGCGCCGCGGCGCTGGTGGGCCAGGAAGTGCTGGTGCCGTCCACGGCGGGCAAGCTCACCGATGGCACGTTCGGCGGTGCCGTCAACGTCGGTACGTCGGGTACCTACGTGAACGTGCAGGTCAAGGATTCGGCCGGGAACACCGTCCGCACGATTTCGTTGGGCCAGCCCGATGCCGGCCTCGTCCCCTTCACATGGGACGGCAAGTCCGACGACGGCACGCAGCTGGACGACGGCGTCTACAAGATATCCGCTACTTCCGGCGGGACCGCGATCGATACCTTCGTTCGCGGCAAGGTGGAAGGCGTCGGCGCCTCGGGCACCGACGGAACCTACGTGCAGGTGGCCGGCTACGGCGGTGCCCTGCTCAGCCAGATCGCACAAATCCTGTAATTCCAGCGAGGAAACCCACCATGCCATTCGACATCGCCCTCAGCGGCATCAACGCGGCGTCTTCCGACCTGGAAGTCACCGCCAACAACATCGCCAACGTGAACACGGTCGGCTTCAAGGGCTCGCGCGCCGAGTTCTCGCAGGTCTATTCCGTGGCCGGCGAGAACCTCTCGGCCACGGCCGCCGGCAGCGGCGTGCGCCTGACCAACATCGCCCAGCAGTTCGGCGACGGCAACGTCACCCAGACCGGCAACTCCTACGATTTCGCCCTCAGTGGCGCGGGCTTCTTCACGCTTCGTGACGGCGCGGGTTATTCGTACTCGCGCGCGGGCAACTTTCACCCGGACGAGAACGGCAACATCATCAACGGCACGGGCCAGTTCGTGCAGGCCTATCCGCCGACCGCCACGGGCGGTTTCGACATCAGCAGCCTCGCCGACCTGAAGATCACCAACGGCTCCAGCCCGGCCAAGGCCAGCGCCGGTATCGGCATCACGGCAAACCTGCCGTCCAACGCCACGGCGCCGACCGGCGGCGCGTTCGATCCGACGGACGACAAGACCTACAACAACCTGTCGACTTTCCAGGCCTATGACTCGCTCGGCGCCTCGCACACGGTCAACCTGTACTACGTGAAGGACGCGACCGCCGCGAACACGTGGAACGTGAGCATGACGGTGGACGGCACGCAGGTCGGCACGCCGCAGCAGGTGGCGTTCAATTCGGGCGGTGCGCTGGTGCCGACCAACGGCGGCAAGCTGAACTTCGGCGCGGTGTCGCCGAACCCGGGTGCCGCGCCGATGGACCTGACCATCGACATGAACAAGGTCACCCAGTTCGGCAACACCTTCGCCACCACGGCGGTGCTCAACGACGGTTACGCCGCCGGCACGTTCTCCAAGATCGATGTGGCGAAGGACGGTACCGTCTCGGCCATCTATTCCAATGGCGTCTCCACGCCGCTGGGCCAGCTGGCGATCGCCACCTTCGCGAACAACCAGGGCCTGCGCCAGCTCAACGACACCAACTGGGTGCCGTCGTCGGAATCGGGCCAGCCGATCCGTGGCGTCGCCAACTCCGGCGATGTCGGCACCATCCAGGCCGGTTCGCTCGAATCGTCCAACACCGCCGACCTGACCGCCCAGCTGGTCAACATGATCAAGGCGCAGCGCAACTACCAGGCGAACGCGCAGGTCATCTCGACCGACGACAAGCTGACCCAGACCATCATCAACATCCGCAACTAAGCGCGCCCGCGCCCGACGGCTCCCGAGGACTCCGCCATGGACCGCTCCGTATATGTCGCGATGACCGGCGCCACGCAGATCATGCGTGCGCAGGCCGAGGTGGCACACAACCTCGCCAATGCCAACACCGCCGGGTTCAAGGCGGAGTTGTCGGCGTTCCAGAGCCTGCCGGTGCAGGGCGATGGTTTGCAGACGCGTATCAATGGCGTGGCACAAGGCACCGGTTGGGACATGACCGCGGGCAACCAGATGCAGACCGGCAACGATCTCGACATCTCGGTGCAGGGCGATGGCTGGATCGCGGTGCAGACCCCGGACGGCACGGAAGGCTACACCCGTGCCGGAAACCTGCGCATCGACGCCGACGGTTTGTTGACGGACATGCGCGGCAACGCGGTGCTTGGCGGCGGCGGCCCGATCACGATCCCGCAGGCGTCCAGCGTGAAGATCGGCTCCGACGGCACGATCTCGGTCGTGCCCCTCGGCGAAACGCCGGCCACCGTCGCCACCACCGACCGGATCAAGCTGGTCAACCCGGGCAACGACCAGCTGGCGTACGGCAGCGATGGCCTCATGCACATGAAGGACGGTACCCAGGCGCCCGCCGACGCCAACGTGCGCGTCGATGCCGGCGCCTTGGAATCGAGCAACGTCAATCCTTCCGACGTGCTGGTGAAGATGATCTCGCTGTCCCGCGAATTCGAAATGCAGGTCCGTTCGATCAAGACCGCCGACGACAACGCCCAGTCGGCATCGAAATTGCTACAGGTGGGGTAACCACCGCCACGCGACGCAAAACCGTCGCCGGCACGTAAAGCGCTCGCGCGCAGGAGTCAACGATGTTCACGTCCCTCTGGATCGCCAAGACCGGCCTCGATGCGCAGCAGACGCGCATGGATGTCGTATCGAACAACCTGGCCAACACCAACACGACCGCGTTCAAGCGCTCGCGTGCCGAGTTCGAGGACCTGTCCTACCAGAACCGCGGCCAGGCCGGTGCGCAGACGACCGAACAGACGCAGTCCCCCACCGGCTTCATGCTCGGTACGGGCGTGCGCGTGGTCGGCACGCAGAAGATGTTCGAGCAGGGTGGCGTGCAGCAGTCCGACAATCCGCTGGACATGCGCATCGAGGGCCGTGGCTTCCTGCAGGTGACCCTGCCCGACGGCACCGTCGGCTATACGCGCGACGGCGGCCTCAAGCAGGACCAGGACGGCCAGATCGTCACCAACGACGGCTACCCGCTCGAACCCGCGATCACCATTCCCGCCAACGCGAAGACCATCAGCATCGGCACCGACGGCACGGTCAGCGTGACGACCGCCGCCAGTGCGGCTTCACAGCAGATCGGCACGATCCAGCTCGCCGACTTCGTCAACCCGGCGGGCCTCGAACCGCGCGGCGACAACCTCTACCTGGAAACGGCGGCCAGTGGCGCGCCGCAGACCGGTACCGCGGGCCTCAACGGCCTGGGCACCATCGAACAGAACTCCCTGGAAACCTCGAACGTCAACGTGGTCGAGGAAATGGTGAACATGATCGAGACGCAGCGCGCCTACGAGATGAACTCGAAGGCGATTTCCGCGGCGGACCAGATGCTGCAGTTCATCTCCAACAAGACCTGAGAAACGTCATGAACCGTTCCCTCGTCCGCCTTCTCGTCGCCGCGCTGCCGTTCGCGGCACTCGGTGGCTGCGCCATCGTCCCGCCCACGCCCAAGCCGATGTACACGGCGACGCTTCCCGTCGAACCGGCTGCGCAGCCGCAGGCCACCGGCTCCATCTACGCCGACCAGCAGTCGATGGAACTGTTCGCCGACCCGCGCGCGCATCGCATCGGCGACATCCTGACCATCACCCTGGTCGAGTCCACGCAGGCCAGCAAGAAGGCCGCGACCAGCACGAACAAGAAGAACGGCAACACCCTCTCGTCGCCGACCCTGCTCGGCCAGGGCCTGCGGATCGGTGGGAAGACCGCCGACAGTTCCCTGTCCAGCAGCAACGCGTTCGCCGGCGACGGCTCCAGCGAGCAGAGCAACCAGCTCACCGGCGAGATCACCGTCACGGTGGCGCAGCGCCTGTCCAACGGCGCACTGGTGGTCCGCGGCGAGAAGTGGCTGACGATCAACCAGGGCGAGGAACTGGTGCGCATCTCCGGCATCGTCCGTCCGCAGGACATCGGCAACGACAATATCGTCGCGTCCAGCCGCGTCGCCGACGCGCGCATCGAGTACGTGGGCAAGGGCACGCTGGCCGATGCGAACACGCGCGGCTGGTTGTCACGCTTCTTCGATTCGAAGTGGATGCCATTCTGATGAAGACCACGCAGCGCCTCCGCATGCTCGTTCGCAGCGCCGCCGCCGTGCTGGCCCTGGGCATCGTCGTGCCCGTGCAGGCCGATCGCATCCGCGACCTGGTGCAGGTGGGCGGCGTGCGCAGCAACCAGTTGATCGGCTACGGGCTCGTCGTCGGCCTCGATGGCAGTGGCGACCAGACCAGCCAGGCGCCGTTCACGACGCAGAGCCTGGAGAACATGCTTCAGCAGTTCGGCGTCAACGTGCCGTCCAACGTCCGTCCGCAGCTGAAAAACGCCGCGGCGGTGACGATCACGGCCGAACTGCCGCCATTCGCCAAGCCCGGCCAGCGCATCGACGTGACGGTGGCTTCGATCGGCAATGCCAAGAGCATCCGTGGTGGCGAACTGCTGATGTCACCGCTGAAGGGCGCCGACGGGCAGGTGTATGCGATCGCCCAGGGCAGTGTCGTCGTGGGCGGCGTCAGCGCCCAGGGCAAGAGCGGTTCCAGCGTGCAGGTGAATATCTCCGCCAGCGGCCGTATCCCCGGCGGCGCCAGTATCGAGCGCAGCGTCGCCTCGTCCTTCGACAAGGGCGGCGACCTCATGCTCAACCTCAACACGGCCGACTTCACGACGGCCTCCCGCATCGCCCAGGCGGTGAACCAGAGCTTCGGCGCAGGTACGGCCAACGCCATCGACTCCGCGTCGGTCGCCGTGCGCGCGCCGCTGGACCCCTCGCAGCGCGTGTCGTGGCTGTCCACCATCCAGGCCCTGGAAGTCACCCCGGGCGACGCACCGGCCCGCATCATCGTGAACTCGCGTACGGGCACGGTCGTGATCGGTTCCGACGTGAAGGTGGGTGCGGCCGCGGTGGCGCATGGTTCGATCCAGGTCACCATCAGCGAGCAACCGCAGGTCAGCCAGCCCGGCGCGTTCAGCCGCGGCCAGACCGCCGTGGTGCCCAGCAGCCAGGTCGCCGTGAGCGAGGAAGGCGGCCACATGTTCAAGTTCGGCCCGGGTACCAGCCTGGACGCCATCGTGCGTGCCGTGAACCAGGTGGGTGCGTCGCCGAGCGACCTCATTTCGATCCTGCAGGCGCTGAAGCAGTCCGGCGCGCTGCACGCGGAACTGGTGGTGATCTGACATGGCCGCCGCCGTCGACACCCAGAGGCTCGGCACCTACACGGACATGTCCGCGTTCGCCGGATTGCGGTCGGCTGCGCAAAAGGATTCCAAGGCGGCCCTGCCGACCGTCGCGAAACAGTTCGAGTCCATCTTCACCCAGATGATGCTGAAGTCCATGCGCGACGCCAGCGCCGCGATGGGCGACGACATCATGGGCTCGCAGGCAGCCGACGCCTATCGGGACATGTTCGATCACCAGTTGTCGCTCACGCTGTCGCAGGGCAAGGGAATCGGCATCGCCGACATGCTTATCCGCCAGTTGGGCGGCAGTACGTCGAAGGCCGGTTCGCCGGACGACCTGTTCGCCGGTGTCACCGGCGACGCCAGCACCGCCGCCGCCGTCTCGTCGCCGTCCGACCAGGACAGCGGCCTCATGGACTCGCTGGAGCGCATGCTCGGCCGCGCTGGAAAAGCCGTGGGCGATGGCGCGAACGCGGTGGCGGGCGCGGTCGGCAAACTGTCCATTTCCGGTCCGGAAGACTTCGTGCAGAAGCTTGCGCCGCATGCCATCGAGGCGGCGAAGAAGCTCGGTGTGTCCGTGCGCGCGCTGCTGGCACAAGCCGCCCTGGAAACAGGCTGGGGCAAGCATCTGCCGGCACAGGGCGGCACCACCAGTTTCAACATGTTCGGCATCAAGGCGGGCAGCAGCTGGGATGGCAAGCGCGTGAACGTGCCGACGCTCGAGTACGAAGACGGCGTCGCCGTGCGCCGGAAAGACAGTTTTCGCGCCTACGACTCGCCGTCCGACTCGTTCGAGGATTATGCCGACCTGGTCGCCAACAGTCCTCGCTATGCGGGTGCCGTGGGACGGGGCGACGACGTGGCCGGCTTCGCGCATGCCCTCGTCAAGGGCGGTTACGCCACCGACCCCAGCTATGCGCAGAAGCTCACCGATATCGCCAACGGTCCGGTGATGAAGCAGGCGCTCGCCGCGCTGAAGCACATCGCCGCGGACCTGTAAGACACGGGCCCATGAAAGATCACAAGGAATAACGATGGCCGACTTGCTCTCCACCGGCGTCTCCGGGCTGCTTGCATCGCAAGTCGGCCTGTCCACTGTCGGCCACAACATCAGCAACGTCAACACGGCCGGGTATACGCGGCAGACGACGTCGTTCAATGCCCGCGCGCCGCAGTACAACGGCGGGTATTACGTGGGACAGGGTGCCGACGCGGTCAGCGTCCAGCGCGCCTACAGCCAATTCCTCACCCAGTCGGTGTGGTCGGCGAACTCCGGCCAGAGCCGCGCCACGCAATACGCCAGCCTGACCGCCTCGGTGAACAACGCGGTCAGCGGCTCGGCCAATCTGCAGACCGCGCTCGACGGCTTCTTCGGTGCCGTGAGCGACCTGGCCAACGCACCGGTCGACACCGCGAGCCGCCAGGCCTTGATCGGCAAGGCGAGCACCCTCGTCTCCACGTTCCGCTCGCTGTCGTCGCAGTTCCAGCAGATCGACCAGCAGACCAACCAGGAAATCAGCAACTCCGTCGACAGCATCAACAGCCTGGCGCGGAGCATCGCCGACCTCAACGGACAGATCCAGAAAGCCTATGCGGGTGGCGCCGCGCCCAACGACCTGCTCGACGCGCGTGACCAGGCGATCTCGCAGCTGTCGCAAGTGGTGGGGGTGAACGTCACCCAGGGCAGCGACCACATGGTCACGGTCTCGGTCGGCAACGGGCAACCCCTGGTCAATGGCACCGATGCGACCAAGCTGAGCACCGCCGCCAATCCCTACGATTCCTCGCGCATGGAAGTGGTGGGACCGGGCGGCTCCGTCATCAGTGGCCAGCTCGGTTCCGGTTCGCTCGGGGCGACTTTCGATTTCCGCACCAACGTGCTCGATCCGGCGCGCAACCAGCTCGGCCGGTCGGCCATCGCCCTCACCGACGCGTTCAACAAGCAGCATGCGCAGGGTATCGACCTCAACGGCGACGCGGGTGGGGATTTCTTCACCATCGGCGATCCTGCGGTGTTCAACAACACAGGCAATACGGGCAACGCCCAGGTCACGGCGACCGTGACCGACGTGGGCAAGCTCGGCAGCGCCGACTACATCATGCGTTACAACGGAACCGGCTGGTCGGTGACGACGTCGGCCGGCGTCACCGTGCCGTCGACGGGCACGGGCGCCGCGGGAGACCCCATCCTCATCGACGGGCTGGCGATCTCGGTGCCGAGCGGCACGCCCCAGGCCGGCGACAGCTTCCAGATCCAGCCGACGCGCAATGCCGCCTCCACCATGAGCGTGGCGGTCAGCGACACCAACAAGATCGCCGCATCGGGTCCCTTGGCCGCGACCAAGGCCTCCGGCAACACCGGCAAGGCCATCCTGGGCGCCCTCACGGTCACCAATGTCGCCGATCCGGCGTTCAGCACTCCGGCCAACATCGTCTTCACCTCGCCGACCACGTACACCATCAATGGTGGCGCACCGCAAACTTATGCGGATGGCGACACGATCACCGGCAACGGGTGGACGCTCAAGCTTTCCGGTGTGCCGGCCGCTAACGATACGTTCACCGTGAAGCCGGCGGGTTCGGCCAGCGGTGACAACGGCAATGCGCTTGCGCTCGCGAACGTCGCCAACAAGGGCGTCCTCGACAACGGCGTTACCACGGTAGGCAAGTCCTATAGCCAGCTGATCGCCCAGGTGGGCACGGCGGGCGCGCAGGCGAACACCGCGCTCGACGCCCAGCAGAGCATCCTCGACCAGGCGATGGCATCGCAGCAGAGCCTTTCCGGAGTGAATATGGACGAAGAAGCGGCCAACCTCCTGCGGTTCCAACAGGCGTATGCGGCATCCGCGCAGGTGATCAACGCGGCGAACACCATCTTCGATTCCCTTATGACCGCCGTGCGGGGCTGACGACCATGCGTATTTCCACTTCCTGGGGCCAGCAGCAAGCCGTCGACTCGATGCTCGACAGGCAGTACCAGATGTCGCAGACCCAGCTTTCGCTGGGCAACGGCAAGGCGATCCAGACCCCCGCGGACAACCCCGCGGCCGCCGCGCGCGCCGTCGACACCAATTCCGCCAGCGCTCAGAACGACCAGTACACACGCAATATCCAGTCGGCCACCACGCGCCTGTCCGTCGAAGAGCAGTCGCTTTCGTCGGCGGGCGACATCCTCGACCGTATCCGTTCGCTCACGCTGGAAGGCATGAACGGCACGCAGACGGACGAATCGAGGCAATCGATCGCGACGGAGTTGCGGCAGACGCTGCAACAACTGGTCGCGCTGGGCAACACGAAGGACGGGCAGGGCGAATACATCTTCGCGGGCAACCGTACCACCACCCAGCCCTTCACCATCGACGGCCTGAGCGTGAACTATGGCGGCGACCAGGGCCAGCGCATGGTCGCCGCGGCGGCGGGCTTGCAGGTCGCGACCGGCGACAACGGCGCCGACGTCTTCATGTCGATCCGCGGCGGCAACGGGACCTTCGTCACCAGCGCGGGCGCCACCAATACCGGCACGGCCGTGGTGGGTGCCACCTCGGTCACCGATGCGAGCGCATGGGACGGCGGCAGCTACAGCATCACCTTCACCTCGGCCACCGACTACGAGATCCGCGACGTCAACGACCCGACCAATACGGTCCTCTCCACGGGTACGTATACGGGCGATACCGGCACCATCGCGTTCAAGGGCGCGCAGCTCAACCTGACGGGCAATCCCGCCACGGGCGACACCTTCGCCGTGGGCCCCTCGTCGTCGCAGGACGTCTTCTCCTCGGTGGCCGGCATCATCAACGCCTTCGAGGCACCGGGTGGCGGCGCGGCGATGAACAACCAGATCAACGCGCAGTTGCAGAACCTGGACCAGGCCGCGACCAGCTTCCTCGACACGCGCACGAAGATCGGCGCGCGCATGAACACGCTCGACCAGCAGACCCAGATCGGCGCGGACGTGAAGTTGCAATACGCCGACACGCTGTCCAGCTTGCAAGACCTCGACTACGCCAGCGCCATCAGCAAGTTCACCCAGCAGCAATCCGCCCTGGACGCCGCGCAGCAGTCGTACGTGAAGATGCAGAACCTGAGCTTGTTCAACTACCTCAAATAAGAAACGCGTCGATCCTCTTGCAGTGCATTGGAGGCGGCCGCGAGGCCGCCTTTTTTCTTGCAATGAGGCCTAAACCCCGGGCCGGACGTGCCGATAAGGAACCCTGACAGCGGCCGGCGAGGCGTCATTGACGGGTGCTGATCAAGAAAGTGGTTGACAGGTAGAAAAAGTTCTCAAGTTTCTTCCCGGCGTGCCGTAAACCTCTCTGAGGCGGAAGGCTTCCCTAACGGAACCCCGCCGGACTACGCCGCACAACCTCCGGCATTTCGGTTCCGCTTACAAAGGATCAATCCCATGGCTCTGACCATCAACACCAACATCATGTCGCTGAATGCTCAGCGTAACCTGAGCACCTCGCAGACGAAGCTGTCCTCGGCCATCGAGCGCCTGTCTTCCGGTATGCGCATCAACAGCGCGAAGGACGACGCCGCCGGCCTCGCCATCTCCACCCGCTTCACCACGCAGATCAACGGCCTGAACCGCGCCGTGCAGAACGCCAACGACGGTATCTCGCTGTCGCAGACGACCGAATCGGCGCTGGACGAAGTCACGAACAACCTGCAGCGCATCCGCGAACTGGCCGTCCAGTCGACCAACGCCTCGAACTCGGACAGCGACCGCGCCGCGCTCGACGCCGAAGTCCAGCAGCGCCTGGCGGAAGTCACCCGTATCGCCACGCAGACCAACTTCAACGGCATGAAGGTCCTCGACGGTTCGGCCAACTCGCTGAGCTTCCAGGTCGGTGCCAACGTCGGTGAAGTGATCACCGTCGGCCTGAACCAGGGCATGAAGGCCAACCAGGTCGGCCAGCTGGCCTCCGGTTCCGCCTCGCTGGCGTTCACGGCCACCGCCGCCTCGGGCGCCGTCACCACGGCCGGCCAGGCCCTGGCCACCGCCGATTTCTCGACAGTCCCCGCAAACTTCACCGTCAACGGCACCGCGGTCAGCCTGACCACGGACCTGACGGACGCCGCTGGCGTCGCTGCCGAAATCAACACGCAGCTGGGCGCCGGCGCCACGGCCACGGCTTCGGTCAACGCCACGACCGGCCGCATCGAGTTCACCAGCACGGCCACGGGCAACACCGCGACGGCCCCGGTCATTGCCGGCGCCAATGCGTCGATCTTCGGCACCACCTCCACGACCGCTGGCGTCAGCATCGGCGACAAGACCCCGGTCACGCTCGCCGCCGGCGCCGTCACCTTGCAGGTCGGTGACAACGCCTCGTTCGACCTCGCCGGCACGTACAACTCGGCGCAGGACCTGGCCGACGCGATCAACGCCAAGTCGGGCCAGGGCATCAACGCCTACGTCGGTTCCGACGGCGCGGTGAAGTTCGCTTCGGCGAAGGCGATCACGGTGGGTGGCACGGCTCCGGCCGACGCTGGCCTGACGGCCGGTACGCTGGCGGTCTCCACGACCGACACCCTGGCCAACTCCTCGGTCAAGACGGTCGACGGCGCCAACCAGACGATCAACCGCATCGACGCGGCGCTGCAGTCGGTCTCGGACCTCCGCTCGGACCTCGGTGCGGTGCAGAACCGCTTCGAGTCGACGATCTCCAACCTGCAGAACATCTCGCAGAACCTGACCTCGTCGAAGTCCGCCATCACGGACGCCGACTTCGCCCAGGAAACGGCGAACATGTCCTCGGCCCAGATCCTGCAGCAGGCCGGCGTGTCGGTCCTCGCCCAGGCGAACCAGGCCCAGCAGATCGTCTCCAAGCTGCTCCAGTAACAGGCGTCACACCGCCAAATCCGGTTAACGCCGGGTTTGGCAGGGTAATTGCTTAGTTGTCGGCGGTTGGCACTCGAAAGGGAGCCAGCCGCCGACAAATTGGCGCCCAGGGCAGTGAGGCGTCCTCCAGGAGAGCTTCATGGCGACGAATCCCATCACCCTCGGTTCCAGTTCCATCGACGTCGCGAGCATCGTCACCAACCTGACGAACAACAAGCGCTCGGCGACGGACAGCGCCCTGGCTGCCCAGGTCAGCGCGAACACCACCCAGATTTCCGCGATCGGCAATTTCACCTCGTCGCTGACGAGCTTGCAGAACGCGATGAAGGCACTTACGGACGGCAGCGCGTTCACGACGCAGAAGACCTCCATCGACGATCCGACGATCCTTTCCGCGACAGCAGACGCGGATGCCCAGCCGAACACGTACAACATCGTCGTCAGTAAGCTGGCCACCCCGCAAAAGACTACTTCCACGGCTTTCGCCACCAGCAAGGCGCTGGTAGGCACCGGCACGCTCACGATCGCCATCGGCACCAAGTCGATGAACCTGAATGTGGCTTCCGGCGCGAATTCTCTGGAGAACATCCGCGATGCCATCAACAAGGCTTCGGACAATCCCGGCGTTACCGCCAGCATCGTCACGGGTACCGATGGCGCGCACCTCGTTCTGACGTCCACCTCTACGGGCGCGGCCAATGCCTTCACAGTGAGTTCCAGTGGCGGTGATGGGAACCTGTCGCAGCTGAACTTCGATCTGGCGACCGGTTCCGCGACGGGCAAGGCGCAGGATGCCGAGTTCACGATCGACGGCCTCCCCGCCACCAGTTCGTCGAATACCGTCGCGAACGCCATCGACGGCGTCACGTTGACCTTGTCCAAGGTTGGACCCGCCAAAGTAACGATCGCCAATGATCCCTCCGCAGTGTCCACGGCCGTCACCTCCTTCGTCGCGGCCTACAACGCCTTCGTTTCCACCTACCAGACGCTGACCAAGTACGACGCGACCAACCAGCAGGTCGGCGCCCTCATCGGCGACGCGACGCTGACCTCGATCAAGAGCCAGATCACCTCGCTGGTCGGCTCGCAGTCCACGGGCACCGGCGCCGGTCCGAAATCGCTGAGCGACCTCGGTGTGGCGTTCCAGATCGACGGTACGTTGAAGTTCGATTCGACCAAGCTGGCCAAGGCGCTCGCGACCAATCCCAAGGAGACCCAGGGCCTGCTCAGCGGCAGCGATGGCATCGCGCCCAAGCTGGACAAGCTCATCACCAGCTGGACCTCGTCCAGCGGCATCCTGACCCAGCGCACGGCCAACCTGAACAAGAAGGCCAAGGATCTCACCCAGCAGCAAACGGACTTCAACGTCACGATGAAGGCCTATTCCGACCGCCTGACCAAGCAGTACACGGCGCTCGACACGATGATGACCAAGCTCAGCAATACCAGCAGCTTCCTCCAGCAGCAGTTCGACGCGTTGACCACCAGCAAGAGCTGACGGCCTTCCCAGGAAAAGACTCATGGCACTCGGATATTCCCAGGGCGCAGGCGCCTACAAGCAGGTCCGTACGCAAGGCGGCATCGAAACCGCCGATCCGCACGGCCTCATCACCATGCTGATGGACGGTGCTTTGGAGAAGATCCGTTTCGCCCTCGGCCACATGGTGACCGGGAATGTGGCCGGCAAGGGCGAGGCCATCTCCAAGGCCATCGAAATCGTCGGTGCGTTGCAGTCCGCCCTGAACCACGAGGTGAAGTCGCCGCTGGTGGGGCAACTGGATAGCCTGTACGACTACATGAGCCGCCGCCTCTTGCACGCCAACCTGCACAACGACGCGGACGCGCTGGACGAGGTAACCCGCCTGCTCGGGCAGATCCGCGAAAGCTGGATCGCGATTCCCGTCGACGCCCGTCAGCCTGCCGGAGCGGGAGCGTGACCGGCGTCGTCTGGTGCGACCTCGACCGCGTCCTCGGTCTGACCGAGGCCATGCATGCCGCGGCCGCCGAAGGACGCTGGGACGAGCTGGCGGAACTGGAGGCCGAGCGCGAGCCGATCCTCAGGGGCGGCAGCATGCGTCCCGCGCCGGAGACCCTTGAGTCGTTGAAGTCCATCATGCTGCTCGACGGCCTCATCAAGGATCTCGTCTCCGTGGCCCGCGACGAGGTTTCCGTCGCATGGGATGCCTCCCGCCGGGTACGCCGGGCCGTGGCCGCGTATAGTTCCTTCTGAACGTTGATCTTCGGCAGGGGGTAGGGCGGATGAGCGGCGAAGACTGGCAGGCATTCTCCGATCGCGTCGCCTGGGACGCGGCATTCCACGCCACGTGCGATGCCGTCGAGCGGCCCGACGCCGCCGCGCTGTCCCTCATCAACGATCGCAACGCCAGCGTCCTGGTCGCGGTGTCGGCGCTCATGGATCGCCGCAGCGATCCCGCCGAGGACGACAGCCCGCTATCCCAGGAAGTGGGCCGGCTCGACGCCAAGCTCAACGTCCTGATGGAGATCGTGAACCGGCTCCTGCTTCCGCAATCGGGCTTGCCGCCGCGGATGCCGCTGCGTTTCAACGCGGCCGGTGCCGTACTGCCCTGGCATGGCTTGCCTCCCGTAGGCCAGTCCGTCTTGCTCAAGATCCATTTCGACGTGTGCCGCGCGCTGCCATTGGAACTGCCCGGCGTGCGCCTTGCCGGCCCGCTGGACGGCAAGGGATTCATCGGCTTCGAGGGCTTGTCCGAAGCCGTGCGGGATGGCCTGGAACGACTGGTTTTCCGTCAGCACAGGCGGCAGATCGCCGAAGCACGGGCCCAGGCAAGGCCTGCGGAAGGCGCCTCGGACGCGATGTGACCTTTTACGTCACGTGACGTCGGAACGTCGCGTGGCGTCCCGCGTCACATTCGTGACGCCTGTCGTCACGATTGACACCAGGCGCCTTCCGGCTCGTCCGGCGGCCATCGAAACGGATTTCGCGCACAGCCGGAAGGGCCGCGGTAGCACGTGCATTTCAGCCGTCGTGCGCCGGAATTCCGACGTTGGCACGCTCTTTGATTGATACCTTGCAACGAGGTCGACGGGATTCCATCGCGGAACCGTTCCACGGCCTTCGACCACACGTCATGCGAGGTACTCCAGGTGAAGTCTTCCAATTTTCTCGTTGTCGAATCCGACACCGCCCGCGCCGACAGCATCGTTTCCGCGCTGGCCTTCCTCGGCTACCGCCCGGTGCTGGCCAAGCAGATGCAGTTGGCCGAAGTATCGGAAAGCTGGCGCGGTGCCTATGTCGGCATGGTGGACGACGAGAACGAACTGGAAGGCTACCTTTCCGCGCTCGGCCGTGGCGGCCGCCAACTGCCGCTGCTGGTCGCGGCGGACTCTCCGCTCGCCACTTCGCTGATCGCCGACGACGTGCGCAGCCAGCACGTGGAACTGGTGGACATGCCGCTGCGTTACGAGCGCCTGTCCGAAGCACTGCGCGCCTTGCAGTCGCGCATGGAACCGATACCGTCCAGCCGCCGTTTCGTAGGCCAGTCCGGACCGATGCAGCGCGTGAACGCGCTGATCCGCCAGGTCGCGCCGTTCGATTCCAGCGTGCTGGTGCTGGGTGAGTCCGGCAGCGGCAAGGAACTCGTCGCCCGCACCATCCACGATTGTTCGCCGCGGCGCGACAAGCCGTTCGTCGCGATCAACTGCGGCGCGATTCCCGCCGAACTGCTCGAAAGCGAACTGTTCGGCCATGAGAAGGGCGCCTTCACCGGCGCGATCAGCACCCGCAAGGGCCGTTTCGAGATGGCCGAGGGCGGCACGCTGTTCCTGGACGAGATCGGCGACATGAGCCTGCCGATGCAGGTGAAGCTGCTGCGCGTGTTGCAGGAGCGCGTGTTCGAGCGGGTGGGCGGGAACCGTCCGCAGCGTTGCGACGTGCGTATCATCGCCGCCACCCACCGCGACCTCGAGGACGCCATCGAGCGCGGCGGTTTCCGCGAGGACCTCTTCTATCGCCTGAGCGTGTTCCCGCTGGAGATGCCGCCTCTGCGCCAGCGCCTCGAAGACCTGCCGGCACTGATTTCCGAGTTCAACCAGCGCCTGGTCCAGCGCGGCCTGTCGTCGATCCGCTTCTCGCCGAGCGCCATGGGCGCCTTGTGCCGCTATGGCTGGCCGGGCAACGTGCGCGAGTTGTCGAACCTGGTCGAGCGGATGGCCATCCTCATGCCCCACGGCGAAGTCCGCGCGGCCGACCTTCCGGAGAAGTATCGGGGCGTCCTGCCGGTCGAGGAAGTCTCGGGCGCGGCGCTCATCGCGATGATGGAAGCCGAACCGGAAATCACCGAGACCTTCGGCTACGCCGGCGAAGGCGACCCGTCGGTCCTGCCCCAGGGCGGCCTGGATCTCAAGGATCACCTTGCCGGCATCGAGATCGGCCTGATCCGCCAGGCTTTGAACTCCGCCAACGGTGTCGTCGCCCACGCCGCCAAGCTGCTCCGCGTCCAGCGCACCACGCTGGTCGAGAAGCTGCGCAAGTACGGTTTGTCCGAGACGGTCCAGGCGGGCTGATAACCCGCCGCTTGGCACAGGTCGTGCATCGGGTGACGCAAAGCCGATAACGCGTTGGAAAACCGTCATGACCACGATCGACGTCAACAGCCTCCTGCTCCAGATGCGCCGTATCAGTGCGCAGACCGAGATGCCCGCCCTGCGCGGTGTGGGCGAAGCCGCCCCGGCGGCGAAGGGTTCGTTCGGCGACTTGCTCAAGCAATCGATCGATGGCGTGGCGCAGAGCCAGGACAAAGCCAGAAAAATGGCGACGGCATTCGAGCGCGGCGATCCGGGTGTCGATCTCGCCCAGGTGATGATCCAGGGGCAGAAAGCCGATCTCTCGTTTCGCGCGATGACCGAGGTGCGCAACAAGATGGTCGATGCCTACAAAGAAATCATGAACATGTCGATCTGATTCGGCATGAGCGCAATGACAGGATTCGAGTCGAACCATGGCAGATAACGGCGTAGCCACCACGGACAGCAATAACGCGTCACGCATGGACTCGCTGAAGTCGCTGGCGCAGACGCCCGCGGCGCGGCAGATCTTCATGCTGGCCGGTATCGCCGGTGCCGTCGCTATCGGCATCGCCGCAGTGATGTGGTCGCGCGCGCCGAACTACGGGCTGCTTTATGGTGGCCTGGAGCAGAAGGATGCCGCCGCCGTCACCCAGGCGCTGCAGGCAGGCAACACGCCCTATACGCTGAGTTCGGATGGCAGCTCGATCTTCGTGCCCGCCGCGGACGTCGCCGGCGTCCGCCTCAAGCTGGCCGGCCAGGGGCTGCCCCAGGGCAGTGCCGCCAGCGCCATCCCGCAGGCCGACTCGCCGTTCGGCATGAGCGACATGGCCGAGCGTTCGCGTTACCAGTCACTGCTCGAGAACGACCTGTCCAATACGATCGCCGGCCTCCAATCCGTGCGTGCGGCGCGCGTGCACCTGGCCTTGCCCAAGCCGTCGGCGTTCATCCGCGACAACAAGCCGGCCAGCGCATCGGTGGTCGTCACCTTGTATCCGGGCCGGCAACTCGACCAGGGCCAGGTGGCCGCCATCGTCCACCTCATCGCCGCCAGCGTGCCCGACCTCGATACCCGCCAGGTCTCGGTGATCGATCAGGGCGGCAACCTTCTCACGGTAAGCGACCCGGACAGCGCCTCGGCCATCGGCGACAGCCGTCTTCGCCTGTCCAACCGCATCGAAGCTACCTACACGCAGCGCGTCGAAGACCTGCTCACGCCACTCGTGGGCGCGGGCAAGGTCCGCGCCCAGGTCTTCGCCGATCTCGATTTCTCGCAAACCGAGAAAGCCAGCGAAACCTTCAACCACGACAATCCGGCGCTGCGCAGCGAGCAGACCAATAGCGATACGCGTACCGAGCCGGCGAACAACGGCGGCGTGCCGGGCGCATTGAGCAACCAGCCCCCGAACACGGGCGCGAACGCGACGGCGGCCAACCCCGCCGCGGGCGCCGCCAAGCCGGGCGCACAGGCGGCCACCACGCAGACCGCGCAGACGCCGACGCAGCAGACCCAGAGCGCCACGCGCAATTACGAACTCGATCGCACGGTAAGCCATGTCACCGATCCCGCGGGCAAGGTCGCCCGCCTCTCGGTGGCCGTGGTGGTCGACAACAAGCAGATGCCCGACAAGGACGGCAAGACCAAGAGCGTGCCGTTCACGCCGGAGGAATTGTCGCGCCTGACCGAACTCACCAAGAACGCCGTGGGCTTCAGCGCCGAGCGCGGTGACAGCGTCAGCGTCATCAACGAACCTTTCCATGGCGCCACCGCGGAAGAAGCGCCGGTCAGCGCGCCTTTCTGGGAACGTCCTGGCATGCTCGACCTGATCAAGCAGGGCCTGGGCGTGATGATCGCGCTGCTGGTGGGGTTCTTCGTCCTGCGCCCGATCCTCAAGGGGCTGTTGAAGCCCGCTCCGCTGGCGATGAACAACGTCGCGCTGGCGGGACCGATGCCGAGCGTTTCGGTGATGGTCGATGATGACGACATGACGCCGGACCGTGTCAGCACGTCCCAGGCCCAACTCGGCTCGCCCGCGTTGCTGGCCTACGAACAGAAGGTGGGCCTTGCCAAGCGCATGGCCGCCGAAAATCCGAAACAGGTGGCGCAAGTCGTGAAGAGCTGGGTGTCCGACGATGGCGGCTGAACAGAAAGAGGCCCTGACGGGCGCACAGAGGGCGGCGATCCTGCTTCTCACCCTGGGGGAGGAAGACGCGGCGTCCATCCTGAAGCACCTCGGCGCGCGCGACGTGCAGGCCGTGGGCACGGCCATGGCCGCGTTGAAGAACGTGACCAAGGAACAGGTGGACCTCGTCCTGACGAAACTCCAGGAAGACGTCGGCCAGCATACCTCGATCGGTGTGGGCACCGAAGAATACATCCGCCGCATCCTGGTCAACGCATTGGGCGAGAACAAGGCCGGTGGCCTCATCGATCGTATCCTCCTGGGCCGAAGCAGCAAGGGCCTGGAATCGCTGAAGTGGATGGAAAGCCGGGCCATCGCCGAGATGATCGGCCAGGAGCATCCGCAGATCATCGCGCTGGTGCTGGCCCACCTCGAGTCCGACCAGGCCGCGGAAGTGATCGGTTATCTTCCCGTGCGCACACGCAGCGACGTGGTGATGCGCATCGCCACGCTCGACGGCGTGCAGCCGCATGCCTTGAACGAACTGGACGAGATCATGGAGCGCCAGTTCTCCGGGAACTCGAACAAGCTGAAGTCGGCGAGCGTGGGCGGCCTCAAGGCCGCGGCCGATATCCTCAACGCGATGGAAACCTCGCGCGAAGCCGAGCTGATGGCCTCGATCCGCGGCATCGACTCGGGTCTTGGTGAGCGCATCGAGGAACTGATGTTCGTGTTCGACGACCTCGCCGAACTGGACGACCGCAGCATGCAGACGCTGTTGCGCGAGGTTCCGTCCGCACGCCTCATCACGGCGCTCAAGGGCGCGGAATCCGCGATCCGCGAAAAGATCTTCTCCAACATGTCCAAGCGTGCCGCCGACATGCTGCGCGACGACCTCGAAGTCAAGGGCCCCGTGCGCCTTTCCGAGGTGGATGCGGCACAGAAGGAAGTGCTGGCCACGGCGCGGCGTCTCGCTGACGCGGGCCAGATCAACCTTGCCGGCGGCGGCGAAGAATTCGTCTGATGAGCCTGACCTCCATCCTCGCACGCGAGCGTGTCGGCCAGTTCGAACGTTGGGAACTCCCCGTCGTCGGTGCGCCCGATGCGCCGGATGCGCGCGACGAGACAATGGACGAGGGCCCGCACCGGCCGACCGTCGCCGAGATCGAGGCGATAGAACGGCAGGCGCGCGAGGAAGGGTTCAATGCGGGCCTGAACGAAGGCCGCGCGATGGCGAAGCGGGAACTCGCCGCGCAAGTCGCACGACTCGATGCCTTGTTCGCCGCGGTGGAACGGCCGTTCGCCGACCTGGATAACGACGTGGCGGGCGACCTGGCCATGCTGGCCACGGTCATCGCCGAGCGTGTGCTGGGTTACGAGATCTCGACGCGGCCGGAAAAGATCCTCGACGTGGTGCGCCAGGCGGTCGATGCACTGCCGGCGGCCACGCGCCACCTGAAGATCCACCTGAATCCCGCCGACGCCGCCATCGTGCGCGAGCATCGTTCGTCGCTCGACCATGAAGGCACGGTGGTCGACGACCCGATGCTGGAACGCGGCGACGTACGTCTCGAGAGCGAGCATTCGCGCCTCGATGCCCGCGTGCGCACCCGGCTCGCGGCCGTGGTCGATAGCGTGCTGCAGGGGCGCGTCGATACGTCCATCGATGATGAAACGGGCGCGGCATGAGTACGATCGACCACGTCGTCGCACGCAACGCGCATTGGCGCGAATCGTTGGCCGCCCAGCGTGCCGGCGCCGAGCATGTCCGCCCTTTGCAGGCCGAAGGCAAGCTTCGACGTGTCGTCGGGCTGACGCTCGAGGCGGTGGGTTGCGAGGCGCCGGTCGGTGCCCGTTGCATGGTCGCGGGCGCCGATGGCAAGCAACTGGAAACCGAGGTGGTCGGCTTTTCGGACGGTCGCCTGTTGTTGATGCCCACGGGCGAAATGCACGGCGTGTTGCCGAATGCGCGGGTCATACCGGTGGCCTCGGTCTCGGGCATTCCCGTGGGTGATTCGCTGCTTGGACGGGTGATCGGGCCGGACGGCGTACCGCTGGACGGGCAGGGGCCCTTGCTCGCGCGCGAACGCGCTCCGTTGCGTCGCGATCCGATCAATCCCATGCTCCGACAGCCGATCGACACCCCCCTGGACACCGGTGTGCGGGCGATCAATTCCCTGCTCACGGTCGGCCGTGGCCAGCGCATCGGCCTGTTCGCCGGCTCGGGCGTCGGCAAGTCGACCTTGATGGGGATGATGACCCGTTTCACCAACGCCGATGTCGTCGTGGTTGGCCTGATCGGCGAGCGCGGCCGCGAGGTGAAGGAATTCGTCGACCATACGCTGGGCGAGGAAGGCCGTCGCCGCGCCGTCGTCGTCGCCGCGCCGGCGGATGCCCCGCCGCTGTCGCGCCTGCGCGGCGCGCAGGTGGCCACCGCCGTCGCGGAGTACTTCCGCGACCAGGGCAAGCGCGTGCTGCTGCTCATGGATTCGCTCACCCGCTACGCCCAGGCGCAGCGTGAGATCGCGTTGGCCATCGGTGAACCCCCGGCCACCAAGGGTTATCCACCGTCGGTGTTCGCGATGTTGCCCGCGCTGGTCGAGCGGGCAGGCAACGACGCGGAAGGCCGCGGCTCGATCACCGCGTTCTATACCGTGCTCACGGAGGGTGACGATTACCGCCACGATCCGATCGCCGATTCCGCGCGAGCCATCCTGGATGGCCACATCGTGCTGTCGCGCGACCTGGCCGAGGCCGGACACTATCCCGCGATCGACATCGAGGCATCGATCAGCCGCGTGATGCCCGCCGTCGTGAGCAAGGAGCACATGCGCTCGGCGCAGCGCTTTCGCCAGGTGTATTCGGCATATCGCCAGCAGCGTGACCTGATCGCCGTGGGCGCCTACCAGAAAGGTAGCGATCCGCGTACCGACGAAGCCATCGCGCTCTACCCGCGGCTCTCGGCCTTCCTGCAACAGGAAACCGAAGTGCCGGTGAACCTCCAGGAGGCCGAAGCCGGCCTCGCTGAAACCACGGCGACCGGCTGATGCCCTCGCGCGCCGATCGCCTCCAGCCCGTCGTCGACCTGGCCACCGAGAAGGCCGAGGACGCCACGCGCGCGCTGGCCGTGCAGCAACGCGCGCTCGCCGACGCGGAACACCAGTTGACGGAACTGCGCCGCTACAGGAACGAGTACGCCGAGATGCCCAATGGCATCGGTGTGAGCGCCTTGCTCAACCGGCAACAGTTCCTGCAGAAGATCGACATGGCCATCGTGCAGCAATTGGGTGAGGTGCAACGCCGTGAACGCGCGCTCGAGCGGGCGCGCCAGGATTGGACCGACGCCCGTGGCCGCGCCAAGGCACTGGATTCGGTCACGACGAAATATCGCGAGCAGGAACGCAAGACACAGGACCGCCGCGAGCAGGAACAGGCCGACGAACGCTCGCAACATCGACGCCAGCCACGTCCATCCACGCCGACCGATTTGAACGAGTAACCCGTATGAACAACGCCACGCTCGCCCTCAACGTTTCCCGTTCCTCCGCCCCGGCCGTTCCGCCGGCGACGGGCCGCGACGCGGACGCCACGCCCCCGTCGAAGCGCTTCGACGCCGCGCTGGACGCAGCGCACGCCGATGCGCGCGATTCACGCAAGCCGGCGAAGGAACCCGCGGCAAGCGGCGATGCCGCGCCGGTGGCGAAGGCCGCGGTCGCGAAGGACGCCGTGCGCGACGCGGACGAGCCGGCGAAGAAGGAAGACAAGACCGAGGACGACGCGTCGATCGCCGCCACCATGTTGTCGCTGATCGGCGTGCCGCCGAAGGTGACCGATGTGGCGACGAAGGCGCTCGGCACGCTGAAGGATGGAGCGGCGGTCGCCGGCGAGGCGCTCGGTTCGGCTGCCGCATTGGCGGGTGCCTTGCCGGGAACGGAGGCGGCGATGGATGTAGCGGCCGCGCTGAAGGATGGCGCCCAGGCTCCGCTCGGTGCCGCCGCTTCGTCGGGTTCCCTCGGCGGCGGCGCGGCCGCCGCCATCGCCTCGCCGTTCGCCTCGCTGCTGGCCGCGTCGGGCGATGCCCCGGCAGTGAAGGACGATGCTTCGCCCGGCGCCGATGCCGTCAGCCCCATGCCCCTCGCGCATGCGCAAGGACTCGACCAGGGCGGCGTGCCCGTCGTGCAGGTGCAGGCCACGCAACCGGCCACCTCGCCTCAGTTCGCCCAGGAACTGGGCGAACAGATCGCATGGATGGGCTCCGGCCAAGTCAAGGAGGCCCGGATCAAGCTTCACCCGGAAGAACTCGGCAGCATGGATGTGCGTGTCAGCCTGGAGGGCGGCAAGGTCAACGTCGCGATCCTGGCGCAGCACCCGGCGGCGGTACACGCCGTCCAGCAGACGCTGTCGCAGTTGGACAGCATGCTCGCCCATCACGGTCTTTCGCTGGGACAAGCCGATGTCGGCCAGCGCCAGGCCGAGCACGGTGGCGAGCATGGCGGGCAGGGCACGAGCGGCCAGGGCAACGACACCGAGGCGGCCGGCGCCGCCACGACGGTGGTGACGTCACGTGTTTCGCGCGGGCTGGTCGACGAAGTCGCCTGACGCGCTGCTGACGTAAAGTCGACGATCGTCAAATTGTCGACTTGATCACGAGGGGCAGGGCCCGGCGAATCGCGCCACGACGCCCTGCATCGGTTTGAAAAGCGGTTCGCCCTGATGGCACGCCGTTTGCAGCACCCGCACCATCGGCGGTACGTCTCCGGGCGTTATCGTCACAGCATTCCGTATCGAGAGGTTTTTCACGCATGGCCGCAGCACCGAAAGAAGCCGAAGGGACTCCCGGCAAAAAGAAGAAGGGCAGCCTGCTGCTCATTGGCGCGCTCGTCGTCCTGGCCGCCGGTGGCGCCGGCGGCTGGTTCATGCTGAAAGGCGGCCATGCCAAGCCGGGTGAAGATGCCGCGGAAGCGGCCAGGTCGAAACCGGCGGTCTACCTCCAGCTCGATCCCGCCTTCGTGGTCAATTTCCAGGACGAGGCGGCGCTGCGCTTCCTCCAGGTGGGCGTGAACGTGATGTCGCACGATCCGGAAGCGATCGCCGCCGCCAAGCAGGCCGACCCGGAGATCCGCAACGCGTTGCTGATGCTGTTCTCGGCCCAGGACATGAAGTCGTTGTCCGACGTGAAGGGCAAGCAGAAGCTGCAGGCCGCCGCCCTGGCCGAGATCCAGCGCGTGCTGAAGGAAAAGATCGGCCGCCCGGGCGTGGATGCGGTCTATTTCACCAGCTTCATCATGCAGTGACGGGAACCTCGCAGCCATGACGGACATCCTTACCCAGGACGAAATCGATGCCCTCCTGGCGGGCGTGGAAGGTGGCGCGGTCGAGACCGAGGTCGATCTTCCGCCGCCCGGCGGCATCCTCGATTACGATTTCACCCAGCAGGACCGCATCGTCCGCGGCCGCCTGCCCACGCTGGAAATGGTCAACGACCGTTTCGCCCGCTACTTCCGCGCCAACCTGTTCAACGTGTTGCGCAAGTCGTGCGAGGTGTCGGTCCTCGGCGTGAGGATGACCAAGTTCAACGAGTACGTGCATTCGCTCGCGGTACCGAGCAATCTCAACCTCATCCGCATCAAGCCCCTGCGCGGCACCGCCCTGATGGTGTTCGAACCGCGCCTGGTCTTCACCGTCATCGACAACTTCTTCGGTGGCGACGGCCGCTATCACGCCCGCATCGAGGGTCGCGACTTCACGCCGACCGAGAACCGGGTGATCCAGATCGTGCTCCAGGAGGCGTTCGGCGCCATGGCCGAGGCCTGGGCACCGGTATTGAAGATGCACTTCGAGTTCCTGAATTCGGAGATCAACCCGCAGTTCGCCAATATCGTGAGCCCCACCGAGACGGTGGTGGTGTCGCGGTTCCATATCGAACTCGACGGCGGTGGCGGCGAAGTGCACCTGACCCTGCCGTACTCGATGGTCGAGCCCATTCGCGAGTTGCTCGACGCGGGCGTGCAGAGCGACCGAGCCGAACGCGACGACCGCTGGATACAGAACCTGCACGAGGAACTCCTCGATGCGGAAGTGGAGGTCACCGCCATGCTCGCCGAGGCTCGCCTGACCATCGGCGACTTCCTGCACCTGCGCAAGGGCGATGTCATTCCGATCAACCTGCCCGAGACGGCCACGGTCTTCGCGGAAGACGTGCCCATCTTCCGCGGACGCATGGCCAGTTCCAGCGGCAACAAGGCGATCCAGTTCGAATCGCTGCTTCGCCGCACGGCCCCCCGCTCCTCCACGGTACCCACCCAGCCGACCATCGAGTCGGCCTGACATCGCCAAGCCGGCCGACGCCACCAACCCGGCCCGACGTCACCAAGCTGGCCCGACGTCACTTTTGTGAGCCGGCCACCGGCCACGCTTGCCGTGCATGGTGGGAGCCGCTTCAGCGGCGATCCGCCGGCAGGCGGCACACCCCCTCATGCCGCCAATGGTCCGTCACGGTGACTAACTGCCGTCGAGCGTCAGCTTTCCGTCTGCCGCTACGGGTCACCCATTCAAGCCAATCCCCGGCGTAGCACTAAGTGCCTGATCCACCTGGGCAACATCACCGTTCCACAGGCGTCCACTCCATGGCACGCGGCTTGCTTCATAGGGTTTCGAACCCCTCGGCAACGCAAACACTGGAACGACATGAACGCCACCCTCGACGAAATCGAAAACACCAACGAAGCCACGCTGGCCTCGTCCATCGGCCTCGGCAACGAAGTGAACCTCGACGTCATCCTCGACGTACCGGTCACCATGGCCATGGAAGTGGGCCGGACCAAGATCAGCATCCGCAACCTTCTCCAGCTCAACCAGGGTTCCGTCGTGGAGCTCGACCGCGCCGCCGGTGAACCGCTCGACGTGTTCGTCAACGGCACCCTCGTCGCCCATGGCGAAGTCGTCGTCATCAACGAGAAGTTCGGTATCCGGCTGACCGACGTGATCAGCCCGGCCGAGCGCGTCCGCAAGCTTCGGTGATTTCCATGCGCCGTACCGTCGCCGCCTTCGCCGGTGGCTTCCTTCCCTGCGCCCTGATGGCGGCTCCTGTCGCCGCCCCGGCGGTCGATTCGGGTGCGGAATTGCTCCGCGTGCTGGTCAGCCTGCTCGGCGTCGTGGCGCTCATCTTCTTCGTCGGCTGGTTCGGCCGCCGTGCCCAGGCGCGCGTGCGCCCCGGCGGCCGGAAGATCCGGGTCATCGAGTCGATGCCGGTCGGCATCAAGGAAAAAGTGATGCTGCTGGAAGTGGGCGGCACGCAGCTCCTGGTCGGGGCTTCGCCGACGGGTGGCCTGCGTACGTTGCATGTGCTCGCCACGCCGGTACCGGACGATGCGCCGCCTTCGGCGACGCCGGTGGTGCGTGGTTTCCGTGACGTGCTCGCACAGTGGAAGCGCTCATGAAGGCCGTGGCTATCGCGGACAGGGTCCGCTCCCACAAAGCACGGTGGTCGTGGCTGGTGGTGCTGTTCTTGTTGTTCGTGCCCGCCGCGGCGTTCGCCGCCGAGCCGCCGGGCATCCAGCTGCTGAACGTACAGCCGGGCGCCAACGGTTCGCAGACCTGGTCGCTGTCGATCCAGATGCTGGCGCTGATGACGGCCTTGACCGCCTTGCCAGCCATCCTGCTGATGATGACCTCGTTCACCCGCATCATCATCGTGCTCGGCTTCCTGCGCCAGGCGCTGGGCACGAACAGCACGCCGCCCAACCAGGTGATCCTCGGCCTGTCACTGTTCCTCACGTTGTTCGTGATGACGCCCGTCATCAACAAGGCCTACGACGCCGGGATCAAGCCGTACATGGACGGCCAGATGAGCGTGCAGGAAGCGCTGCCGCTCGCCGCCGCGCCGTTTCGCCATTTCATGCTCGAACAGACCCGCGACCCGGACCTGCAGCTGTTCACCAAGCTCGCCGGCGAGCAGCCATACGCCGACAGGGATGCCGTGCCTTACCGCGTGGCGTTGCCGGCGTTCGTGACGAGCGAACTGAAAACGGCTTTCCAGATGGGCTTCCTGCTGTTCATCCCGTTCCTCATCATCGACCTCGTCGTCGCCTCGGTGCTGATGTCGATGGGCATGATGATGGTTTCGCCGATGATCATCTCGCTGCCGTTCAAGATCATGCTGTTCGTGCTGGTCGATGGTTGGACACTGCTGCTGGGGACGCTTGCGGGGAGCTTTTTCCAATGACTCCGGAAACGGTCATCGGCTTCGGCCAGCAGGCCCTGCACATCGCGATGCTGATCGGCGCGCCGCTGCTGCTCACCGCGCTGGCGGTGGGCCTCCTCATCGGCATGATCCAGGCCGCGACGCAGATCAACGAGCAGACGCTGAGCTTCATCCCGAAGCTCATCTCCATGGCGCTGGTGATGATCATCGCCGGCCCCTGGATGCTGCGTACGCTCGTGCAGTTCACCCGCACGCTGATCGAAAACCTGCCCCAGGCGGTGCGTTGATGCCGATCGACCTCGGCCAGCTCGAAGCATGGGTCGGCGGGGCGTCGTGGGCGCTCGCCCGGGTCTCGGGCCTCCTGCTCGTCGCGCCGGTGCTTAGCGCGACGATGATCCCGGTGCGCATCCGTCTCGGCCTGGCGCTGCTGCTGACCATGGTCCTGGCCCCCTTGGCGCCGCTGGACATCGCGCCGATGTCCGCGCAGGGCGTGGCCACGCTGGCGCAGCAGATCCTGGTCGGCGCCTCGCTGGGCTTCGTCCTCAAGCTGGTGTTCGAAGCGGTGTCGTTCGGTGGACAACTCGTGTCGCAGGCGATGAGCCTGGGTTTCGCCGAGACGGTGAACCCGGGCGTCGGCGGCACCACGCCGGTGCTGAGCCAGTTCTACACGATGCTCGTGACCTTGCTGTTCCTGGTGATGAATGGCCACCTGCAACTCGTTTCACTGCTCGCCGACAGCTTCCGTACGCTACCGGTGGGCGAGCAGGGCATCGGCGCGAACGGTATCTGGGGCGTGCTGACCTTCGCCAGCCACCTGTTCGGCGGCGCCGTGCGCGTGGCGCTGCCCGCGCTCACCGCGACCCTCGTGGTCAACCTGGGCTTCGGCGCGATCAGCCGTTCGGCACCGTCGATGAACCTCTTCGCGGTGGGCTTCCCCATCACGATCTGCCTCGGCCTGCTGGCCGTATGGCTTGCGCTGCGCGCCCTGCCGGGTGCGTTCGATTCGCTGCAAACGGCCGCATGGGACACCATGCGCCAGCTCATGGGGAGGTGACACGCCCATGAGCGAGACCGACAAGGAAGACCGCACCGAAGCGCCTAGTGAAAAGCGCCTTCGCGAAGCGCGCGAGAAGGGCGACCTGCCGCGTTCGCGTGATCTTTCCACCGCCGTGGTGGTGCTCGCGGGCGTGACCACCCTGATCGCCGCGCGCGACCAGATGTCCGTGCACGCGGCCAACATCATGCACGTGGGCCTGCGCTACAGCCGCGACGACCTCTTCGCCAGCAATGGCGTGTATCGCGCACTGGCCACGGCCGCCCTGGAAGGGTTCAAGCTGCTCGGTCCCGTGTTCGCCGTGACCGCGGTCGCCGCGATCGCCGCGCCGGCCCTCATGGGCGGATTGAATTTTTCCACCCAGGCGCTCGCTCCGAAATTCGACCGGCTCGATCCGATCAAGGGATTTTCGCGCCTGGTCTCGGTGAACGGCCTGGTGGAGCTGGGCAAGTCGCTGCTCAAGCTCGTGCTTATCGGCGGCGCGCTGGTCTGGTTCCTGCTTCGCTCGACGAGGGATATGTACACCGTGGGCACCGGTCCGGTCAGCGTCGGCATCGCGCAGGCCTTCTCCATCTTCGGCCAGGCCTCGCTCGTCTTCGCCTGTGCGCTCGGCGCCATCGCGCTGGTCGATGCGCCATGGCAGAAGTTCAGCTTCACCAAGAAGATGAAGATGAGCAAGCAGGAAGTGAAGGACGAGCACAAGGAAAGCGAGGGTAGCCCCGAGTTGAAGTCGAAAATCCGTCAGATGCAGCACCAGATGGCGCGCCGGCGGATGATGGAAGACGTCCCCACGGCGGACGTGATCGTGACCAACCCGACCCACTTCGCCGTGGCCCTGAAATACGACGAAAACCGCATGGGAGCGCCCCGCGTGGTGGCCAAGGGCGTGGACGTGATCGCCCAGCAGATCCGCGACGTGGCGGGTGGGGCGAAGGTTCCGGTGGTGGAAGCCCCTCCGTTGGCACGCGCCTTGTATCACACGACGGAAATCGGACGCGAGATCCCCGCGGCGCTGTACATCGCCGTGGCCCAGATCCTGGCTTACGTGTTCCGGCTGAAGCAGGCGATCGCCGTCGGCGACCTCCCGCCCGATCTACCCGAGCAGGACATCGATCCGGATTTGCTCGGCCCTTACCGCATGGATAACTGACGATGGCAGCTTCCTCCAACTTCATGGGCACGTTCCGGCAGATCGGCCGGCGCGGCATCGCCGCACCGGTGGCGATGCTGATCATGCTCGGCATGATGATGCTGCCCCTGCCGCCGTTCATGCTGGACCTGTTGTTCACCTTCAACATCGCGTTGTCGCTGGTGATCCTGCTGGCCACGATGTACGTCATGCGGCCGCTGGAACTGGCCTCGTTTCCGACCGTGGTGCTGTTCGCCACCTTGCTCCGCCTGGCCCTGAACATCGCCTCCACGCGCGTGGTGCTGCTGCATGGGCACAACGGACCGGGCGCGGCGGGCAAGGTGATCGAGGCCTTCGGCGAATTCGTCATCGGGGGCAACTTCGCCGTCGGCTTCGTCGTGTTCGCCATCCTCACCATCATCAACTTCGTGGTGGTGACCAAGGGCGCCACGCGCGTCTCCGAGGTGACCGCCCGCTTCACCCTCGATGCCATGCCCGGCAAGCAGATGGCGATCGACGCCGACCTCAACGCCGGCCTGCTGACGCAGGAGCAGGCCCGCGAGCGGCGCCAGGAAGTGCGCGAGGAAGCGGATTTCTACGGTTCGATGGACGGTGCCTCGAAGTTCGTCCGTGGCGACGCCACCGCCGGCATGCTGATCCTCGCGATCAACATCATCGGTGGCTTCTTCATCGGCATGTTGCAGCACGGGCTTTCCGCCGCCGAAGCCGCGCGCACCTACACGCTGCTGACCATCGGTGACGGCCTGGTCGCCCAGGTGCCGGGACTGATGCTCTCGATCGCCACCGCGGTGATCGTCACCCGCGTGTCGAAGTCCCAGGAAATGGGCAAGCACGTGATGGGGCAGTTGTTCGGCCAGCCGAAGGCGCTCGGCGTCGCGGCGGCCGTGCTGGGCACGATGGGCCTGATCCCGGGCATGCCGAACATCCCGTTCCTCATCCTGGCGGCGCTCGCGGGCTTCGCCGCATGGAAGTTGAGCCAGGCAAAGCAGGAGCGCACCGCCGCCGCGGCCGGCACGGGCGCACCCGGGACCGAACTGGCGCTGGAGTCGGCGCCGCCGGCGGAACGCCTGGAGCTCTCGTGGGAAGACGTGGCCCAGGTGGACACGATCGGCCTCGAAGTGGGCTACCGGCTCATCCCGCTGGTGGACAAGGCCCAGGGTGGCGAATTGATGGCGCGGATCAAGTCCGTGCGCCGCAAGCTTTCGCAGGAACTCGGTTTCCTGGTTCCCTCGGTGCACATCCGCGACAACCTGGACCTCGCCCCGCACGGCTATCGCATCTCCCTGATGGGCGTGCCGATGGGCGAGGCGGAGATCCACACCGAGCGCATGCTGGCGATCGACCCGGGCCGCGTGCACGGCACGATCAACGGCATCGCCACGCGCGACCCCGCCTTCGGGCTGGATGCGGTCTGGATCGAGCCGGGCATGCGCGAGCATGCGCAGACCCTGGGCTACACCGTGGTCGATCCGGCCACGGTGATCGCCACCCATCTTTCGCACATCCTGCAGAACCACGCCCACGAACTCATCGGCCACCAGGACGTGCAGCAGTTGCTCGATCGTCTCGCGCAGCAAACGCCCAAGCTCGTCGAGGACCTGGTGCCCAAGCGTCTCTCGCTGGGCGTTGTGGTCAAGGTCCTGCAGAACCTGCTCGCCGAACGCGTGCCCATCCGCAACTTCCGGGGCATCGTCGAATCGCTGGCGGAGCACGCGGGCCAGAGCCAGGACCCCGGTGTCCTCGCCGCCGCGGTGCGCGTCACCCTCGGCCGACAGATCGTGCAGGAGATCGCTGGCCTCGGTACGGAAGTGCCTGTCATTACTTTGGCGCCGGAACTCGAGCAGATCCTGCTGCAATCCCTGCAAGGTGGCGGTCCCGCCGGCGCTGCGGTCGAGCCGGGTCTCGCGGACCGCCTGCAGCAGAGCGTCGCCGACGCGGCGCGCCGCCAGGAAGCGGCGGGTGAACCGGCCGTCCTGCTGGTGTCGCCGGCACTTCGTCCGTGGCTTTCGCGCTTCACCCGGCATGTGGCCCAAAACCTGCATGTACTTGCGTACAACGAGGTTCCGGACAACCGACGCGTCAAGCTGGTGACGGCCCTCGGGCGATAGGAACGAGATACCGCGCGGGGAATCGCCGTGTGGACCGAACGAACGAAGACAGGATCGAACGCATGAAAATCAAACGATTCGTTGCTCCGGATATGCGCCAGGCCATGCGCCAGGTCCGCGACGAACAGGGTCCGGACGCCGTGATCCTGTCCACGCGCCGGCTGGACGACGGTATCGAGATCATCGCCGCGCTCGATTACGACGAAGCGCTGGTGCGCGAGGCCGGTTTCGGCTTCGACACGCCGGCCCGCGAGGAAGCGCCGATCCGCGCCACGCGCGATGAAGCCGAACGCGCCGCCCGCATCGACCAGGCACGCGCCGCCACCGCCGCCGCGGTGGAGCGCGCGACGAAATCGGGCACGCCGCCGAACACGAACGCGCCGCAGCGCCAGTCGAGCGCCGCGCTCGCCGCCAGCGTCGCCGACGTGGTGCGCGCCGCCACCGCGACGCCGGCCAACGATGCCGCCGTGAATGGCGTGCGCGCCGAGATCAACAACCTGCGCGAGATGCTCGAAGTCCAGCTCTCGACCCTCGCATGGAACCAGATGGACCGCGAGCAGCCGCTGCGCGCCCGCGTGCTGCGCGAGATGACCCGCCTGGGCATCGACGGCGACGTGGCCCGTGCACTGTGCGCGGAACTGCCCGCCGACATGAACGCCGAACAGGCGCGCTACCTGCCGCTGGGCATGCTTTCGCGCAACATCCGCACCAGCGGACGCAATTTCGACACGGTCGGCGGCGGCACCACCGCCCTGGTCGGCACCACGGGCGTGGGCAAGACCACCACCATCGCCAAGCTCGCCGCCCGCGCCGTGCTGCGTCATGGGGCATCGAACGTCGCCTTGATCAGCGCCGACCAGTACCGCATCGGCGCCGGGGCGCAGCTGGAACATTACGGCCGCCTGCTCGGCGTGCGCGTGTTCAACGCGCATGACGCGACGAGCCTGCGCAACGTGCTGCTCCAGTTGCGCGGCAAGCACACCGTGCTGGTCGACACGGCGGGCCTCGCCGGCAACGACCCGAAGCTGCAGCAGCAGTTCGAGACGCTGCGCGCCACCTCGGACGTGCGCGTGTGCCTGGTGCTGGCCGCCAACGCGCAGGCCCAGGCCATCGACAACGCGATCCGCGCCTACGCGCCGCTGGCGCCGCAGAGCGCGATCCTGACCAAGCTCGACGAGGCGCCGCTGATCGGCGGCGCGCTCTCGGCCCTTATCCGGCACCGGATGCCGCTGGACTACACCACGGATGGGCAGCGCGTGCCCGAGGACATCGCCTCGGCCGATGCGCGCAAGCTGGTCTGCCTCGCGGCCCGGTTGCTCAAGCAGCGCAATGATGAACCGGACGACGCCCTGCTTGCCGAGCGCTTCGGCATCGCCGCGCCGGCCCTGGCCTGACCACGCACGCACCCCTTCCCGGCAACCGCAACCGCAAACACTTACGGCAGTGACTTCCTTCATGAGCACACACGTCGATTCCACCCAGGCCGCCGGACTCAACTGGCTCGCCGATCGCCGCCCCACCCGAAGCATCGCCGTCGCCGGCGGGAAGGGTGGCGTGGGCAAGACCACGGTGGCGGTCAATCTCGGCATGGCGCTCGCGATGGGCGGCCGTGACGTCGTCCTCCTCGACGCCGACCTCGCCATGGCGAACATCGACGTCCTGCTCGGCCTCCAGCCGACGCGCCACCTCGGCCACATGCTGGAGGGCGAGTGCGGCATCGAGGACCTGATCCTCCAGGCCGCCCATGGCCTCAAGGTGATCCCCGCCACCTCGGGCACGCGCCGGATGGCGCAGTTGCCGAACATCGAGCACGCGGCCGTGATCCGCGCCTTCGACGAATATCCGTTGCCGCCCGAGTACCTGATCGTCGATACGGCCGCCGGCATCTCGGACAGCGTGTCGATGTTCGCCGCCGCCTCGGACGACGTCGTGGTCGTGGTCTGCGACGAGCCGGCCTCGCTGACCGATGCCTACGCGCTGATCAAGGTCATGAGCCGCGAGTTCGGGGTGAACCGTTTTCGTATCGTCGCCAACATGGTCCGGCACGCCCAGGAGGGCCGCCAGCTGTTCGAGAAGCTGTCACGGGTGACAAACCGCTTCCTCGACGTGTCCCTGGATTTCATGGGCATGGTTCCGCACGACGAGTACCTGCGCCAGGCCATCCGCCGCCAGTCGGCGGTGGTCGATGCCTGGCCGAGCAGCCGGTCGGCCGTCGGATTCAAGAATCTGGCCAGGTCGGTCGATACATGGGGTGAACCCGAACCCCGGGCACAGGGACGCATCGGCTTTTTCGCCGAACGGTCCCATCTGGGGGGAGGGCTGCCACTGTGAGCGTCGCGACCGAATATCTCGAGATCACGCGTATCCCGGCGGATCAATTAGTCAAGAACCACGCGCCGCTGGTGCGCCGGATCGCCTATCACCTGATGGGCCGGCTCCCGCCAAGCGTGGATGCGAACGACCTCATGCAGGCCGGGATGATCGGACTGCTGGAGGCGGCAAGGAATTACTCGCCGACTCGCGCGGCCAGCTTCGAAACCTATGCGGGCATCCGCATTCGTGGCGCCATGCTGGACGAACTGCGCAAGACGGACTGGACCCCGCGCTCCGTCCACCGGAAGTTGCGCGAGGTCGCGGAGGTGACGAGGCAGATCGAAAACGAGACGGGTGGCGACGCCGAAGACGCGGAAGTGATGAAGCGGCTGGGCATCGACGCCATGGAATACAACCAGATCCTGGCCGACGCGGCGAGCGCGCGGTTGCTGAGCCTCACGGCGCCGGAAGGCGACGAGGGCGCCGCGATCGACGTGGTCGACCCGGATGCCGCGGGCCCGGACGGATTGTTCGAGCAGCAAGGCCTGCGTGACGCGCTGGCGCAGTCCATCGACGGACTGCCCGAGCGGGAGAAGCTGGTCATGTCGCTGTACTACGATGAAGAGCTCAACCTGAAGGAAATCGGTGCGGTGCTGGGGGTGAGCGAATCGCGGGTGTGCCAGATCCATGGCCAGGCCCTCATTCGACTCCGCGCACGCATGTCGGGTTGGAAAGACAAGCATTGACGAACGCGCGGTAGCAAGGCGGAGACGAGTTTTGGACAAGAACATGAAGATCCTCGTGGTGGACGATTTCTCCACCATGCGACGCATCGTGAGGAACCTCCTGGTGGAGTTGGGATTCACCAACACCCTCATCCAGGAGGCCGAGGACGGCAACGCGGCGCTCGTGCTGCTGCGCGCGCAGCCGTTCGACCTCGTCGTGACGGACTGGAACATGCCGAACATGACCGGCATCGACCTGCTCCGGGCGATCCGCGCCGACGCGGCGCTGAAGGCCATGCCGGTACTGATGGTCACGGCGGAGAACAACCGCGACCAGATCATCGCGGCGGCGCAGAGTGGCGTGAACGGCTATGTCGTCAAGCCATTCACGGCGGTCACGCTGAAGGAAAAACTCGACAAGATCTTCGAACGACTCGCCGCGGCCGCGGGCTAAGGAACGACGATGAACACCATGCTTTCCAGCGGCCACGACGTGGCCCCCGAGTTGCGCGCACTGCTCGACGCCGACGACAGCGTCTCCTTCGAGCAGGCGCTCGACCAGCTGCTGCGCAACCGCGAGCAACACCTGTTCATGGCGCTCGGCCACCTCGCGCGCGACCTGCACGAGTCCGCCCGCCGCCTCGCCGCCGATATTTCGCACGACGGCGTGCCAGGCAACATGAGCGACGCGCGCAAGCACCTGCGCGACGTGCTCGAGATGAGTTCGCAGGCCGCGCACCGCACGCTCGATTTCAGCGAGAAGCTGCGTCCGCAGGCACAGGCCCTCGCCCGCCAGGCGGACGAGGTGCTGGTGCTCGATCACGCCGATCCGGCCTTCGCCACCCATGCCACCGCGCTGGCCGTGCGCGTGGGCGACTTCGCGCAGAGCTGCGATATCGGCTTCGGCGAGATGGTCGAGGCACAGTCCTGGCAGGATCTCTCCGGTCAGCGCGTGGCCCAGGTCGAGGCCTTCATGGCCAAGGTCGAGTCCTCGCTGGTGGAACTGGTTCGCCTGACCGGCTCACTGGCGGGCGGTGCCGCGCCGGCCGCCGACAAGGTCAGCCAGGACGAAGTGGATCGCCTCCTCAGCGAATTCGGGTTCTGAGCGCCGTATGAGCGTGGAGCTGGACAACGAGCTGCTCAACGTCTTCCTGATCGAGGCGCGGGAGTTGCTCGAGAGCCTGGGCGAACAGCTCGTGGACCTCGAGGCCTCGCCGAACGACATGGAACTGTTGAACGCGGTCTTCCGCGCGTTCCACACCGTGAAGGGCGGTGCGGGCTTCCTCGGTCTCAATCCGATGGTCGAGCTCTGCCATCGGGGCGAGGACCTCCTCAACGAGGCCCGCAACGGCTCGATCGTGCTCGACGCCGGCTTCATGGACGCGTTGCTGGAGTCGCTCGACCTCCTCAACGACATGATGCGCGCCGCCGACGGCGGCTTGCCGATCGAGGCGGCGCCCCGTTCGCTGCTCGACCGCCTGCTGATTCCCGGTCGCGCGGTCTCCGCGCCACCCGCGGCCTTGGCCATGCCTGCCAGCGCGCCCGCCGCCGCTACCGCGCAGGCGCGGCCGTACGACCCGATCGAAGACGAATTCGAAGCGATGCTCGACGCCGCGCGCAGCGATCGCGAGCCTGCTTCCGTGCCGTCGGGCACGATATCCGACGACGAGTTCGAGGCCCTGCTCGATTCACTCTATGGCACGGGCGCTCCCGGTGCCGAGGCGTCCGCCGACACCTCGTCCGCCTCCGAGATAGTCGCGCCGGCCGCCGCGAACCCCCCGCCGGTGGTGGCCGCCGCGCCCGCCGACGGAAACGCGATCAGCGACGACGAATTCGAAGCGCTGCTCGACAGCCTCCATGGCACGGCCGCCCCCGGTGCCGCGAGCGGTCCCGCCGTGGTGGGCTCGACGTCCTCCGCGCCGGTTTCGCCGTCTGTCACACCGATTGCGCTTTCCGCCGCCTCATCCGGGCCCGCCCCGGCAGTGTCCGCGGCACCGGTCGCAGCGAAGCCGGCCCCGGCGGCCGCCGAGAAACGCGGCGCCTCCACCGCCGACACCACGGTCCGCGTCGATACCCATCGCCTCGATGGCCTGGTCGATGCCGCGGGCGAGCTGGTGCTCGTGCGCAACCGTCTCACCAGCCTCGCCCCGCGCGGCACGAACGATCCGATGGAACGTGCCATCGGCGAACTCGAGCGCGTGGCGGAAGACCTGCAGAACGCCGTGCTGCGCATGCGCATGCAACCGGTAGGCAAGTTGTTCTCGCGTTTTCCGCGCATCGTCCGTGACCTCGCCCGTCAACTCGGCAAGGAAATCGAACTCGTCACCGAGGGCGAGGAAACCGATATCGACCGCACGGTGGTGGAAGCCCTGGCCGATCCGCTGGTGCACCTGCTGCGCAATGCCGTGGACCATGGCATCGAGATGCCCGACGTCCGCACCGGCGAAGGCAAGTCCCGCGCGGGCACCGTGCGCCTGGCGGCCGGACAGTACGGCGACCGAATCGTCATCACCGTCACCGACGACGGCAAGGGCATGGACCCCGAGGTCCTGCGCCGCAAGGCCGTCGAGAAGGGCCTGATGGACGAGGACCAGGCCGCGCGCCTGGACGAGCGCGAATGCTACGAGATCGTGTTCCGTCCGGGGTTCTCCACCGCCAGCCAGGTTTCGGACATTTCCGGTCGCGGCGTCGGCATGGACGTGGTGAAAACCAAGATCGTCGAACTCGGTGGCACGCTGTCGATCGATTCGCACGTGGGCCATGGCAGCACCGTGCGCCTTTCGGTGCCATTGACGCTGGCCATCCTGCGCGTGCTGATGGTGCGCGTGGGCAACCGGTTGCTGTCGCTGCCGCTGTCCAACGTGGCCGAGGTATTCGAACTCGTTCCCGGCCAGGTCCAGGAGCTCGACGGCCGCATCGTCGCGGCGCATCGCCAGCGCGCGCTGCCGCTGGTCGATCTGGGCCGTTGGGCCGGCACGGCGGGGAAGGGCGGTCACGTGGTCGTGGTGCAGATCGGCCACCAGACGCTCGGCTGCCTCGTCGACGAAGTGCTTGGCCGTGAAGACGTCATGGCCAAGCCGCTCGGGCCTTTCCTGAAGGATGTTCCGGGCGTGGCGGGCGCCACGATCACCGGTGACGGGCGGATCTCGCTCGTGCTCGACCTCGCCGGCCTCGCCGACGACAGCGGGCAGGTGTTGCCTACACTGAGGATGGCGGTCTGACATGGATATCGTGAGCGTCGTCGGAACGATCCTGGCCTTCGTGGTCATCATCGTGGGCACCATCCTGAAGGGCTCGAGCCTCGATGCCCTGTGGAACCCGGCCGCGTTCGTCATCGTCTTCCTCGGCACGTTCGCCGCCTTGCTGGTGCAGACGCCCGGCGCCGTGCTCAAGCGCGCCTTGAGCATGTTGCCCTGGGTCTACCGTCCACCCGACATCGAATCGGAAAACCTCGTCAGCCGTATCGTCGGCTGGAGCGAGATCTCCCGCCGCACCGGCTTGCTCGGCCTGGAGCCCGCGATCGAACGCGAATCCGATCCCTTCATCCGCAAGGGGTTGCAATTGTTGGTGGACGGCACCGAGCCGGACGCGATGCGTTCGGTGCTCGAAGTGGAAGTGCTGGCGCGTGAGCACACCGATATCGAGGCCGCGAAGGTATTCGAGAACGCCGGCGCCTATTCGCCGACCATGGGCATCATCGGCGCGGTGATGGGCCTGATGTCCGTGATGCAGAACCTCGCCGAGCCGAGCAAGCTCGGCCACGGCATCGCCGCGGCCTTCGTCGCGACGATCTACGGCATCGGCCTGGCCAACCTGCTGGCGCTGCCGATGGCGTCGCGCCTGAAGGGCCTGGCCCGTCGACGCTCGCAGATGCGCGAGATCCTGGTGGAAGGCCTCGTCTCGATCGCCCAGGGCGACAACCCGCGGCACATCGAGAGCAAGCTGCAGGGATTCCTGTCGTGAAGCGGCGGCATCACGAAGAACACATCAACCACGAACGCTGGGCGATACCGTACGGCGACCTGATCACCTTGCTGCTCGCGCTGTTCGTGGTGATGTACGCCGTCTCCGCCGTGAACGAGACCAAGTTCCGGGTGATGGCGCAGTCGATCAACGAAGCGTTCAACGGCACCGGCAAGGTCATCGAACCGATCCGAGAAGCCACGCCCGCCGCCCAGGTGCCGCTGCCGAACCAGTCGCGCGCTCCCGCGGCGGCGCCGATCGCCAAGATCGACGTGCCCATCCCGCCGCGCAACCTCCCACTTCCCGGCCACGAGGGAGCGGCACCGGATCGCCAGGAAGCGGCGAGCGTCAACACGGCCGCGGCGGCCAACACGGCCATCGGCAAGACCGAGGCCGCGAGCCTCAGCCAGATCGCCGACGAAGTGCAGCGTGCGATGAAACCGCTGATCGACAAGAACATGGTCAGCGTGCGCAAGACCCCGGACTGGCTCGAGATCGAAGTCCGCACGGATATCCTGTTCCCCGTCGGCGTGGCGAAGTTGCAGGCGCCCGCGGAGGATGTCCTGCGCAAGCTCGCCGGCATCCTCTCGCCTTTCCCGAATGCCATGCGCGTGGAAGGCTATACGGACAACACCCCGATCGCGACGGCCACGTTCCCCTCCAACTGGGAGCTGTCGGCCGCCCGCGCGGCCACCGTGGCGCGCTTGCTCACCACGACCGGTGTCGACCCGCATCGTGTCGGCATCATCGGCTGGGGAGAATTCCGTCCCACGGCCGACAACGCGACGGACGAGGGGCGCAATCGCAATCGTCGCGTACTCATCGTGGTCATGAGCGACAAGGCCGCGCCGGCGCGTTTCTATAGCGACGCCGACCGTGTCGATCTTTCCGCCGCGGGAGGCCCGTGATGCGCGTCTGGGCCATATCCAACCAGAAAGGCGGCGTGGGCAAGACGACCACCACCGTCGCGTTGGGCAGCCTGCTGGCGGAGTCCGGCAAGCGCACGCTGCTTGTCGACATGGACCCGCATGCGTCGTTGTCGGGTTATATCGGCGTCGAGAGCGGAGCACACGGCAGTGTTTACGACCTCTTCGGCATCGGTGGCAATCCGCTCCCCGTACGCACGCTGGTGCATGCGACACAGTGGGATCGCCTCAGCGTATTGCCCGCATCGGCCGCGATGATCACCCTCGACCGGCAGATCGGCACGCGTCCCGGCATGGGTCTTGTCCTCACCCATGCGCTGGCCGAACTGGCCCCGGATTTCGATCACGTGCTGCTCGATTGTCCGCCGACGCTCGGCGTGTTGATGGTCAACGCGTTGGCGGCCAGCGATCGCCTGCTCGTGCCGACGCAGACCGAGGCTTTGGCGCTCGCCGGCCTGGAGCGCATGCTGCGCAGCCTGTCGATGATCGAGCGCTCGCGTGGGAAGCCGATGCTGCGCACGATCGTTCCGACACTGTACGACGCGCGCACGCATGCCTCGCGCGCCTGCCTTGCGCAGTTGCGCGAGCAGTACGGCGATGCCGTGAGCGAGGCCGTGATTCCGACCGACACGCAGATTCGCGAGGCCAGCGCAGCGGGTGTCCCGCTGGCGTCGTGGCCGGCGGCGCGGCGTGGTGGACTGGCCTACCGCCGGTTGCTCGACGAGTTGCTGGCGCTGCCCGTGTCGTCGATGACGGGAGCCGCCGCATGATGCGCGCCACGCAGGAAGCGGAGCAGATCGTCGCCGATTACCTGGCGGACCTGCTGACACCCGCGCCTGCCAGCGCGGTGGCACCGGCGGGCGCAGTGCAGGTCGTGGCCTTCGAGCCTTGGCGCACCATGCCCGGCTCCGAGGCCTCGCGCGCGAGCGATCTTCGGTACCTGCTGTGCGTGGCCGCAGGCGTGAGGCTGGCCGTGCCCATGGCCGACGTCACCCACGTGTTGCCGATGCCACCGCTGACCCCGCCCAATACGAGCAACCCGATCTGCCTCGGCCGCTGGCGCCATCCCAGCGGCGAGGCGCGCGTGGCCGATCTCGCAGCGATCCTCTCGCCCGACATGGCCGGCGCGACGACCACCACCCTGGTCATCCTGCGTGACCGCACCTGGGCGCTCGCTTGCGTGGTCGACGAGGAACCGGTCGAGCTCCAGGCGGAGGCGATCCAATGGCGCACGGGCGCCGCGACACGTCCGTGGCTGGCCGGCATGTCGTTTGAACCCAAATGCGGCGTGGTAGGCACCACGGCGATGATCGAATGGCTGGAAAAGGAACTGGGCACATGACCGATACCCCACGCGACGGGCGAGGCGCCTGGCTCGGGTTTTCATTGAAGGGACAGCGCTACGCGCTGTCGCTCACCAGCGTCCGCGAAGTGATCCGCCCCGGCGACATCACGCCGGTGCCCGGCGCCCCGGACGACGTCCTGGGTATCGTCAACCTGCGCGGGCAGATCGTTCCCGTACTGGATGGCCGTCGCCGCTTCGGCCTCGACGGCGTCGCCAGCGCCGACGAAGAAGACGCACAGCGTGTCATCGTCTTCGACGACGGCGGCACGGTGGTCGGCATGCGCATCGATGTCATCGGTGACATGCTCACCTTCAATCCCGACGAGGTCGATCCTCCGCCCCCCGGCCGTGCCGAACGCCGCGACGATCCCGTCAGCGGCGTGATCACCCGCGACGACGGATTCATCGCCCTGGTCGACGTGCAGAAGCTCTGCCGCGCCTGAACCGCGGCGTCGAACGGGCAACCGGGAGAAGCTGAGGACATGTGGGAGCCGCTTCAGCGGCGATCCCGCGCCAGCGGGCACGCTTGCCGCAACCATCCATCGCCGCTACCGTGTAGCGCGAACCCACGGAGCCATCCCGCATGAACGCCGCCATCGGATACGTGCTGATCGCCTTGGCCATCTTCAACCTGGCTGGCCTGCTGTTCCTGTTCCGCCGTTTCGGCGTGGCACCGAAGGTGCCGAAGCAGCAGGCCCCCGTCCCCACCGCCGAGGCAACGCAGCCTTCACCGGCCGTGTCGTCCGAACCGGCTATCCCGAGCGAAGCGCTTGCCAGCATGCTCCGCCGCCTCGAAAACCGGCTTGGCGACATCGAGGACCAGGTCCGACGCGGCCCGACGGTGACGATGCCGAACGAGCCGGGCGGTAATACTGATCGTGCGCTTGCCCTGGCGCAGCGACTCGCCCGCCAAGGGGCATCGGCCAAGGACATCGCGGAGACCTGTGGTATTTCGCTTACTGAAGCCGAGCTGTTGCATCGATTGCACGCATCGCGCTGATACCCACTCACGGCGACCCACCAAATTCCGTGACCTACGTCTCAATGGATGAGGACGTGGCCCAAACTCAGAATGCTTCCATTTCTATCCCAGCGGAGGGCGCTTAGCCTTCCTGACCTTTTGGAAGGAATGGAAGATTCATGTCTGCAATGAATAAAGGTGCCTTGTCCGCAAAGCGCTTGGTTACTCTTGTGTTCTTCGCCGCGATGGCCTGTCTCTCGGAAAATACAAAAGCAGAGCAAAAATTAACGGTGAAGCTCGATACGCCTTATCCGTCTGACGCGTCGAGATCGTCTATCGTGCACGTCATTATTGCGAACGAAGGCGACGAGGACGTTGCCATCTATGAATGGAATACGCCGTTCGTGCAATCGGACAACCGGCTTGCCAAGCCTCTGTTCGAAGTCACCGATGCGAGTGGAGCGAAGGTCCGTTACATAGGCCGATGGGTGAACACAGGGCGCGTTCTCGCCAACCAATTCATCATCCTTCACCCCGGAGAACGGAGGGAGGCCGATGTCGATCTTCGCCTGGAATACGACTACGGTCCAGGCGGCGCCTTTGCCGTCAGCTATGTCCTGTCGCTGGAGCAGGGGCCGGACAGCGACGTGGTAACGCCCGAGGAATATGCTGCTTTTCGTCGTAACCGACAGAAAGAGAGCGAATCCAACGTCACGGCGATTTATATCAATTCGCCCGTCGAGCGTGTCAGCTCCATCGGCGAAGCTGATTGTGATGGCGGACACAACACTGTACGTGCGACATGATTCTAGTCATGCCATGAAGTCAGTCATCCGGTAGAGAGCAAGAGTCGTGGCAACGGTGATGGCGACGCGTTGCAGCTTCGCGCTACCTAACATGCCGCATGCACAGGCGAAGCCAGTGGCTAAGGAAATTAGTTCTCGGGTCTCGCACATGCGGTTCTTCCGATGACCTCTTGCTAATGAAGCGGTGTTTCTTCGGGAATGGTGCGATGTTTACGAGCATTTAGCCTTGTACTAATGCCTGCCGATCCCAACGCCCAGAATCCCGCGAGGATTCCACTTACGAGTGCACTCGAAACAAGATTGGTCATTCGAGCGAACGTAAATTCGAGCCCGTCATGCTTCGTGAAGTAGCACGCCAGTGCAAATTGCGACCCGCCGTACCACAGTACGCCAACGCGAAGTACGTACCCGATCCAGCTGTCATGGCGGCAGAAGAAATTCCGTGTCAATCGGCAGGTCTTCTTCCAGAGGATGTTTAGTATGCGCATCGGCGGACTTGCAGTGCCTTTGTAGCGACAATTCTTTGAGCGGTATTCTCGGGTAACGGCGATATCGCATTTCGTGTGGAAGCACATGCGTGTGTTCGCCAACTATTGGACCATCCGAGCATTTTCAACGTCAACGCACCTGGCCCGATAACGGCGTAGGCGGTGACCCTCGTTGCTGCCTGGCATTCGCCGTCGCTTTCCTAGTCGACAGCGAAACTCAGGAGGCGCTCACTGTCGACATGCGGGCAGTGGCGGCGCTACCGCTCCAATCGATAATTGAAGCTAGCCCGGCTGAAATCCGTGGCGTTCTGCGCTTCGAAGTTCCACTTGCGGCTGAACAGGTAGCGCAGCGTGATGACCTGGCCGGGATCGAACAGGCCGACGCCATAGCTCAGGTACAGGCGCGGCGACAGGTACTTGCCAACGGTGAAGGCGGAAGTTCCGCCAAGGGCGTCGTTGTTGCTGACGCCGATGTCGTCCACGCCGATCTTCGAGCCCACGCTCTTCGCGAGCAGGTCGCCCGCCGCGGAGCCGAGCGCCTGGGCCGCGGCGCCGACCATGTTGCCTTCGCCACCCTTTACCTGTGAAAGCGGTTTGCCGGTGACGAGGTAGGAGAGGGCGTCGGACTGTTCCATCACCGGGTTCGAGAAAACGGTGAGGATGGGGCGGCGCGCCGTACCGGAAACGTAGAGACCCACTTTCTGGCCGTCGTCGATGGTGGCGTTGGGATTCAACGTGCGTGCGGCACGGATGTTGAGTCCCGGGTTGTCGATCGGCGTGCTGGCGAACAGCAGCTGACCTTGTTCGATACGCAGGTCCTGCCCGTAGGCCTTGTAGGTACCGTCCACGCCGATCTGGCCCTGGCCGGTCGTGGCGCGGCCGGGGCGTTCGCGAACATCGAGTTGACCGGTGATGCGGCCATCGATGCCGAACCCGACCAGGTGCACCTTGTTGCCGAGGTCGACGCGGATATCGGCGGTGATCGGTGCCGATTCCTCCGCGGCTTCGCGCTGCTTGTCGTCGATCACGACGACGTCGGGCGAGGCCTTGGTCGCGCCGGCACCGGGCAGGCGCTCGACATCGACGTCGGCCATGTCGACATTGAGCTTGCCGCTGACGTTCATGCCCTTGGCATCCTGCAGGATGGTCAGGTCGGGCGAGATGACGGCCTTCGCGGCGGGAATGTCCACGGCGGTGAATTTCGTTCCCTCGATGCCGAGGCGCATCTGCGCGCCGGTGCCGAGGGCCGCGTTGCCCTTGATCGACAAGGTGCCGTCGCCGGAACGGATCGTGCCGTCGACGAGATAGTTCTTCGCATCGGTGGTGTCGATGCTGATCCGGCCGTCCTTGAGCTTGAGCCCCGCGCTGGGCACTTCCGCCGCGAACCCGCCGACGACGGCCTGGCCAGTGATCGCGGGCGCCGCCACGGTGCCGCCGAGGTTGAAGTTGGCATCCAGCGCACCTTTCACTTCGGCGAGTTCGGCGGTGAACAGCTCGATGACGGAAAGGTCCTTCAAGTGCAAAGCGACGGTGCCGCCGAGCACCTGCTGGGCTCCGCTGAGCGATACGTTGCCGTCGAGCGATCCACCGCCGTTCAACGAAGCACGCAAGGTCACGCGCTGGTTGTCGGGTGCGAGTTGGGCGTTGGCGGAAAGGTTGTCGTAGACGAGCAGCGGACGGTCGCTTCGATCCGCATAGGCTACCGAACCATGGGCGGACGTGACGTTCGCCTGGCCGGATAGCGCTCCGGCTGCCGTGCGCCGGATGTTGCCGTCGCCTTCGATGATGCCTTCGGCTCGCATGGGACTGTTCGAGACCTCGGCCGCCGTCATCAACAACGCGAGCGGTACGCGACGCAGGCGATAGCTCGCATCGAGGTTGCCGGCCTTGTCCTGTTTCGCGGCGACACAGAGGAGGGGATCGCCGGCGGTGAGGCAGAGATCGCTCATGCTCGCCGCGCCATCCTTCCAGGCCAGCGCGCTGGGATTTTGCAGGTGCCAGGGTGGCAGTCCCTGGTAGTCGATGTTCAACGTGGACAGCGTGCCGTTCCAGCCGCCGTTCTTGAGCGATCCGGAGAGCAGCAAGTTGGCGGCGAGCGGACGGCCCTTCGCGTCGATGCTGAGTTGATGGCGTTCCTGGCTGCCTTGGGCTGCGACGTCCACCCGGCCGAAGACCAGCCCACCACTGACCAACCCCGTGCCGACGACGTCGAGCTTTCCGCCCGGCGTGCTGATATCCGGTATGTCCGCGTCGACGGAGGCCGCCTCGATCTTCTGGTCGGCATAGACGATGGTGCTGCCGCGCAGCTTCGCCTTCACCGCCAGCTTCGGCAGGTTGCCCTTGGCCGAGATGTCGCCGGTGACCTTGCCACCCGCATCGGGCAACCAGTCTCCGAGCGAAGCGATGGCGAGCTTCAACGTGGCGTCGTTGGCGGTGTCGCCCTTGGCGTCCAGGCGGATGGTGCTGCCGCCGGAGGCGAGATCGAGGTTGCCGTTGACCACCTCGCCGGGCTTCAGCGTCAGCTTGCCGCCGCCACGCAGTGGACGCTTCCGGAGCGTGCCGTCGAGCTTGCGCAGTTCGAGCGAGCCCAGCGGCTTGTCGTTCTCGAGCTTGCCTTCGGTCGAGAGATCGAGATCCAGGGCGCCCGGCCACTCGGCGAGGACCTGGCCCGGATCGAAGCGATCGCCCTTGATGTCGAGCTTCCACGCCAGCGCCGGGCGCAGCGTGAGCACACCACCCGCGGTGAGGCTGCCGTTGCGCTGTTTCAGCTGCACGGAGTGGAGGGTCACCCGATCCGGCGTACCGTCGACATCGAGGGTGAACTTGCCGATATGGTCGGGTGGCCCGATGTCGACATCGCCTTCCGCGCGATAAGACTCGGCACTGCCCTTGAAGGTGAGCCGGCCGGTGCTGGCGAGGTCCTGGCCGGCGACGTTGGCGGGGACGAGCACGTCCTTCCAGTCGAGGGCGAGGTCCGCCGACAACGGTTGCGCGGCGATTTCGACCGTCCCCCTCGCGGTGAGAGATCCCTTGACCTGGGGCGATGCGATCGTCAGTTCGTCGAGTGTCAGGCGCTTGTACTCGTGGTCGAACGCCGCCTCGATCGGCGCAAGCCGCACCCGGTAATCGCCAAGGTCGACGTCACCGACAAGCCGGGCACTGTACCGGTCGCCCGTCCCTTGTAGCGCAAGGCCGAGCGATTCCAGGCTTCCATCGCCCAGCAGCGGCTTGGGATCGAAGCGTGGCGCGTCGATCTTCGCCTTCCACGCGTAGTCATCGCTTTGCACCAGGTCGGCATCGACCTGGGCCACGAAAGGCAGTCGCAGTTTCACGATCGCGTGGGCTTTCGCGCCATCGCTATGCGCCTCGATGTCGCCCGCATAGTCCACGTCGCCGACCTTCCATGCGAACGAGGCCTTTCCGTCGCCCTTGTAGCCGTCGCCGACGGCGAGCGTGCCACCGAGGTCGGCCTGGCCATCGGGCGCTCGCAAGACGAGGGACTTCAGCGCGATGCCCTTGGCTGTCCACGAGCCGGCGAGATCGAGCGAGTTGGACTCGAACAAGGGCTTGCCTTCCTGCGTGACACGCACGTGGCCGACCTTCACCTTGTCCAGCACGACATCCAGTGGCGGCTTCAGGGAGAACGGCTCCGACGGCGTATCCGGTTCCGGTTCCGAGGGACCGAGGGCGACATCGATACCATCGGCGCGTAGCTCATGGACATGGGCACGCTTGCGCAACAAGGCGCCGAAGGAAAAGTCCAGGTGTGCCGTGGCGACGCGAACGTCCATGCCCTTGCCGTCGCGATAGCGAAGCCCGGCGATATCCAGCGGACCGGCGAGCCGGCCTTCGGCCTTCTCCACCGTGAGCGCGTTGTCGGTGAATGCCTGGGCACGGGCGAGTGCGAAACGAAGGCCGGATGCACTGCCGACCAGCCACCACACGCCGAGCATGACGGCGACGAGCAGGACAGCCAACGCGGCACCGATGCGGATCAACCATTTCATGCCGGTGCTCCTCACAGGTCGGGCCCGATGACGACATGCAGATGAATGCCGTGTTCGTTCTTGTCACCGACGGGGACGGCGATATCGGCGCGGATCATCCCGACGGGCGACAACCAGCGTACGCCGAGGCCCGCGCCGACGCGCGGGCTGTAGTCGGTTCCCGTGAACGCGTTGCCGGCGTCGACGAAGGCGGCCATGCCCCAGTTGCGCGTGAAGTAGTGCTCGACCTCGGTACTGCCGACCAGCAGGCCCTCGCCGCCGATCACGCGGTCGTAGGCGTTGCGCGGGCCGATGCTCTGATAGTCGTAGCCGCGCACGGAGCGATCGCCACCGGCGAAGAAGCGCAGCTGCGGGGGCAGGTCGCTGAAGTCGCTCGTCCACAGCTTGCCGGCGCTGCCGCGCAGGATCAGGCGGTTGCGGCCCCAGAACGACTTGATCCATTTCACGTCGCCGATCACCTGGGAGAAGCTGGCATCCGACAGGAGCGGTCCCGCGGTACTGCGGGCGGTAACCGTGAGGGACCAGCCGTTGCGGACGAAGGTGGGGTTGTCGCCCTTCTTCCGGCTGAGCGTGATCTCGGGATACAAGAGGGTGCTGCGGCCGCGTTCGAGGCCCTCCGCGTTGTCGCCTTCACCACCGCGCTTGCCGACGGTGAACGTGCCCGACAAGGCATTGATGCCGATGGTGCGCTGCCAGCCATGCCACAGGCGCGTTTCGTTAGCGACGAGTTGCAGCGTGCGCGACTGCGAGGTGACGGTGTCGGCATCGCGGAAGTTGGCGCCGAAGTTGAAACTGCGCTGGTTGGGGCCGGGCATCGGGATCTGGTACAGCGTGGAGAGTGTTTTCAGGCGCTGCGCGAGGACCAGCTCGTTCTTCCACTTGTGTCCGCGGTCGTTGATCCAGCGTTTCTCGATGCCGCCGCGCAGGCCCGCGCCCGTGTCGGTACCGAAGAAGGGACCTCCGGTGTAGATCGTCCGCTTGGCCGGCGCCAGTTCCACCGCGATGTCGATGGTGCCGTCCTTCGCGTTGTCGGTATCGGGTATGACGTTGACCACGGCGAAATAGTCGGCGCCGTTCAATGCCTGCTGCAGTTCGAGCAACTGGTTCTGCGAGAAATAGTCGCCGCTCTTGAACGGCACGTAGCGGTCGAGGAAGCCGTCGCGGAACTGCGAGTTCTTGAACACGATGTGCCCATAGCGATAACGCCGGCCCGCGTCCCATTTGAGGTTCACCACGGCCGAATGTTCGGCGCGGTTCACTTCCACCGTGCGGGTGACGAGGCGTGCGTCGAGGAAACCGGTGGCGGTGAGCGCGCCGCTGACCGTATCGCGCGCACCGTCGTAGACACCATCGTTGAGCACCTTGCCCTTGAGGTTTTCCACCCCGCGCAGGGCACGGCGGATGGCCGGGAGCTTCGCAGCGTCCTGGTCGACCTCGACGTTGACCGCGGTCACCTGCACGGGCGTGCCGGTCA
>Ga0182006_1000209_pt1 | contig 58193 bp, 59 predicted proteins | sample Sormic07211104_1_FD_123022 | JGI IMG/M metagenome (GOLD analysis project Ga0182006, IMG submission 123022) | Rhizosphere microbial communities from Sorghum bicolor, Mead, Nebraska, USA - 072115-104_1 MetaG | ecosystem: Host-associated > Plants > Roots > Rhizosphere | place: USA: Nebraska...
GTAACGGAAATCCTTTTTATTGCCCTAACGGAAAATTTATTTAAGCTTTTCGCCTGTAGGCTGGAATTGCAATAAAAAGATTGGAGTGGATAACGGGACTACAGTACCTGCAGAGACGGGAACGTTCGTTTTCTGATTAGGCCTAAATAATCCAGATAACTATTCATTTTTTTGGAAAGCAATTGTAGCAGCATTTGGGTGTAGGATGTCCTGCCATCCGCTTTACCGCTCTACGTTCGGTGTTCGCTGCTGTCAGGTTTAAGTGGCGCAGCTTGTTTTACTATTGAGGGTTGCAGCATAATTACTTACCCCTACAATATGGTTATAAAACAAAAAATCCCGGCATTTTAACAATGTCGGGATAAATATTAGTTAAATAATCTTTTTTTAAACACCGCCCATTACGGTTAATTTATCCATTGTTGGATTAACACTTCCGCCCATAGGCTCTATAGTTACTGCAAAAGCCTGTGCTTCTTGAATGGTCTGCATTTTTACCAATGCCTCGTTATTAGTCGAATCCGTTTTGCCGAATACGCCTAAACTTACCGGTTTGCCGTTTACCAAAGCCCATAGCTGATATTGATGTGCTGCATCGGTTTTAGGTAAATCCATTGCTACATAGTTAATCAACACGCTTTTATCTTTCTTATTCCAGTAAACTTTCATTTTAGAGCTTGGGCTAAAAGCCTGACCAGCCATTCTGATGGTTGCCCATTCTTTGCTGTCGGCCATGGCTGCCATATTATCCAAACCCTGGTTTTCGAACTCCAGCTTGCTTACTATGCCGGCAAATTTTTGTTTATCCAGGTTCAAACTCGCAATTTGGTCGTGTGCGGCATTTAGCTTGTTATAGGTAATAAACAATGCCGCGGTACTTACTACCAATAAAGCTATACAAGCAACTAAGGCGTAACGTAAAGTTCTTACTTTAGCATCACTTCCATCTAAACGTATAATTTTTGGTTCTTCCGTATAAATTGGTTCGGGTTGAACATTCACATGCTCTTCAACTTCACTTAACCCCAACTTTTCGAATAATCTTGTTTCTACATCTGCAGATGGCTCTACAGCATTTTGCATAGCATATTGCTCCATAGCTTGCTCAATGGCAGCTATTTCATCTCTTACCTCGGGGTATTGAGATGCCATTTCCTCAACCTGCAACGCTTCTTCAGGTGATAAATCACCTAAAACGTACAGCTCAAGTACTCCAGATTCGATATATGCTTTTAAATTTTCCACGCTCAATTAAAATTCCTTCTCAATTCAATAATAGCCAACCGGATCCGGGTTTTCACCGTACCTAATGGCAGATCTAACTTTTCTGCGGCTTCCACATGGGTGAAACCCTTGTAATAAACTAAATCAAGAACTGCTTGTAAATCCGGCTTAAGGTTATCTACAAGTTGCTTAACTCCAAGAATATCAGGATTAAACGTTACCTTGTTTTGTTCATCAACGAAACTTACGTTATTTTCTATATCTTGGTTTTTGAGTGAATTCTTAAAGTCTTTAGAACGTAGTTTGTCGATTGATAAATTGCGGGCAATGTTCATCATCCACGTAAACAAACGTCCTTTGGTATTGTCATAGTGTGCAGCAGATTGCCAGATTTTCACAAAAGTTTCTTGTAGTACATCTTCAGCAAGCTCTGTATGGGTGATAATGCGCGAAATAACGCCATAAAGTGCTGACGAATACATGCTGTACAGCGTTTTTAGAACCGCAGGATCTTTCGATTGCAGTGCTTGAACTAGTTCAGGCTCAGTTAGGGTTAATTTTTTTAATGCAGTCACTATTGGTTACTAAGATACAATACAGAACAGTAAAAGCAAAAAAATGTTTTGCAAAAGAATTCCGCAGAGGAGTACGATTAAAAATATTTTAAATCCTTTCTTATAACAGTGAATTATGCAATTCCTTCAATAGGAAAAAGGTGTTTTTCTGCATGGTAAGATGAACGTACCAGCGGACCGCTTTCTACATACTTCAAACCTTTTGCTAAACCGGCTTCTTTATACATTGCGAAAGTATCCGGATGGATCCAGTCTACAACAGGGTGGTGGTTGCGTGTTGGTTGTAAGTATTGCCCTAAGGTTAAGATATGTACACCATTGGCAACTAAATCATCCATAGCTTCGAAAATATCTTCTTCAGTTTCGCCTAAGCCAAGCATAATGCCTGTTTTTGTTCTTAAACCAAATTCTGAAATTCTTTTTAGCGCTTCTAAACTTCTGTCGTATTTAGCCTGGATCCGCACTTGTTTGGTTAAACGCTTAACCGTTTCCATATTGTGCGAAACCACTTCCGGTCTTTCTTCTAATACGCGGTATAAATTATCCCACTGACCTTTGAAATCGGGGATTAGGGTTTCCAAAGTGGTAATTGGACTTTCTCTGCGGATAGCCTGTAAGGTTTCTGCCCAGATGATTGAGCCGCCGTCTTTTAAATCATCGCGATCTACCGAAGTAATTACGCAATGTTTAACGCCCATTAATCTTACCGAATCGGCAATGCGGTTAGGCTCGTCAACATCAACAGCCAAAGGGCGGCCTGTGGCTACAGCACAGAAAGAACAGCTACGGGTACAGATGTTGCCCAAAATCATGAAGGTTGCCGTGCCTGCACCCCAACATTCGCCCATATTCGGACAATTTCCGCTTTCGCAGATGGTATGGAGCTTGTGCGTGTCTACTAAACTGCGAACTTGTGCATATTCTTTACCAACGGGTAATTTTACACGTAACCAATCTGGTTTACGTTTCACTTCAGTTACAGCAGGTACTACCGGTAAATCAATCATGGTACAAAGTTAATGAATAGGATTGAAATGTTACAATGCAGAAATGTTTGAAGGTTGTAATAATTGGGGAGTTGCTTAATCGTTCGAATTGGTTAACTGGTTAATCGTTGGTTGGCTAACTTGTGAAGTCTTGCCGGGCAGAGCCGGAGCTAGGCTTCGCAAGTTTAGCAAGGACCTGCCTGTGGTTGTCAGATAATTCTATCTGACAGTATTGAAATAATTAAACCACATTCATTTCGAACGAGATCTGCCGTTTATTTTCCTTGAAGCCAAGCCGCTCGTAAAATTTGTGGCTTTCGGTGCGTTTGGTGTTACACCTTACTTTTAGTTTTTTTACCTGATGTTTTTTCGCCCAAAAGTTAACATGCTCAATTAACTGTTTCCCGATTTTTAGGTTTCGGTAATTTTCATCCACAATTAAGCCTCCAATTTCGACGAATGGATCAGATTCTATCCTTAAGGTATAAAAACTGTGAATCCAGCCTACTACTTCGCCATCAACTAAAGCAACAAATGCGCAGTTTTCGTTACTGTTATTGATGCGTTTAATTCTGGCTGATGTTTGCCTGATGTTACTTTCGTAACCCAGTTGTGTAGAAAGTGTGGCTACGCTTTCGGCATCTTTTTCCGAAATTTCTCTAATCTGAACCATTTTTTACTGATGTTTTGATAGATGAAGCTAAAATTAAAGATTAAATTTTGTTTTTACCGTCGGATGGTAACATCTGACAGCACACCGCGTGCCAGGCCAACTTGCGAAGTCTCACAAGGGCAGACGCTGACGGACTTCGCAAGTTAGCGACGGTTTTTCAAGCCAAAAGCACAGAAATAGCCAAGCTAAACCCTATTGAAGCGGCAGCCGAGCCCCTTCGGCGAAGCTACAGCGGAAAGAAGGGCTGCCCTAACCGATGAGCAGCAATTACCTTTTCAAAATGTTAAAGAAAACTGTAAGCTGGTAACAGACCATATTAAATCATTCTTTAAAGGCCCTTCGACAGGCTCAGGATGACAATCTATAGGATAGTAATCCCTTTTAAAATGTTAGCTAAAAATCATAACCTTAACATTGCAATTTTAAACGTTTTAACTTTCTAACTAAATCTTACATTTGCAGTATGAATACTGGCTTACAGCTTTATAATACGCTTTCGCGCAAAAAAGAACTTTTCCAACCCTTAAATGCACCTAATGTTGGGATGTATGTTTGCGGTCCTACTGTTTATAGTGATGTGCACTTGGGCAATTGCCGCACATTTATATCTTTCGATTTAATTTTTCGGTACCTTAAGTATGCTGGTTATAAAGTGCGTTATGTACGCAACATTACAGATGCAGGTCACTTAGAAGGCGATAGAGATGAGGGCGACGATAAGTTTGCAAAACGTGCAAAATTAGAGCAGCTTGAACCGATGGAAATTGTACAAAAGTATACGCTGGGTTTCCATGATGTAATGCGCATGTTTAACACGCTGCCACCAAGTATCGAACCTACCGCTACAGGCCACATTATCGAACAGATCGAAATGATCAAGATCATAATTGCCAATGGTTACGGTTACGAGGTTGATGGCAATGTGTACTTTGATGTAGAAAAATATAGCAAGGAATACAATTATACCATTTTAACCAACCGTAATCTCGAAGACATGCTGAACAATACCCGCGAACTGGGTGGACAGGATGAGAAACGCGGCAGGCTGGATTTTGCCCTTTGGATAAAAGCAAAACCAGAAACCCTGATGCAATGGCAATCGCCTTGGGGCATGGGTTTTCCGGGCTGGCATATTGAATGTTCGGCCATGAGCGCTAAATATTTGGGTGCCGAATTTGATATTCATGGTGGTGGAATGGATTTGGCGGCAACGCACCATACCAACGAAATTGCACAGTCTGAGGCCTGCAGCCATAAACAGCCTGCACATTATTGGATGCATACCAATATGCTTACGGTAAATGGTACGCGGATGTCTAAATCGGCCGGCAACGGTTTTCTTCCTTTAGAGTTATTTACAGGCGATCACCATTTATTGAAAAAAGGCTTCAGCCCGATGACGGTTAAGTTTTTCATGTTGCAGGCACACTACCGCAGTACATTGGATTTCTCGAATGAAGCTTTAGATGCTTCGGAAAAAGGATTCCGCCGCTTAATGGCCGCTATTGGTTTATTAGATAAATTAACGGTTTCTGAACAGAACGATTTCGATATTGATGCTTTGAAAGAAAAATGCATCCATGCGATGAATGACGATTTTAACAGTCCGATTTTGATTGCCGAACTGTTTGAAGCGGTAAGGATTATCAATACCGTTTACGATGGTAAAGGTAAAATCTCTGCAGAAGCATTAGAAAAGTTAAAGCAACTGGTTAACGATTTCGTATTTGATATATTAGGTTTGAAAGATGAAGATGCCGGAGGTAACGACTTAAATGGCGTTTTGGATATGGTGATTAACTTAAGGACTGAGGCGAAAGCGAATAAAGATTATGCCACTTCCGATCGTATCCGTATTGGCTTGCAAGAGTTGGGAATCCAGCTTAAAGACGGCAAAGAGGGAACTACTTGGAGTAAATCTTAATTAGTCGTCTCTAGTCCAAAGTCATAAGTCGATTTTAAGAATGAGAAAAATTGGTTTAGTAGGCGGCATTAGCTGGGTATCGACAATAGATTATTATCGTTTTATAAATGAGGGTGTAAATGAGCGTTTGGGTGGGTTAAATTTCGCTGAATGTTTAATTTACTCCCTTAATTTTGGCGATGTTCAGGATAAAACCTGGGAAGGATCGTTTAATCTTTTGCTCAATGCTTGCGAAAGTTTGAAGCGCAGTGGTGTAGAAGCAATTGTGTTATGTGCCAATACTGCTCATCTTTTTGCCGATCAGCTTCAGGAAAAGATTGCATTACCGATTATTCATATCGGTACAGAAACCGCTAAAGCCGTAAATGCTACAGGAATTAAAAATATAGGGCTCCTGGGGACCGTATTTACCATGGAAAAGGACTTTTATATCAAAAAGCTTGAAGACCATGGATTACATGTTTTAGTGCCTTCAAAGAAAGAAACCCGCAATTATATACAGTTTACGCTTAAAGAAGAATTGGGTAGAGGGGTGATATTGGAAGAAACCAAGGCACAGTATATCCAGATAATTAATGATCTGATCAAGGAAGGAGCTGAGGGGATAATTTTGGGATGTACCGAAATTCCCATGCTCATTAGTCAAGCTGATTTTGATATTCCCGTATTTGATACCACTAAAATCCACTGCGAGGCGATTGTGGATTATATTATTTCGTAGACAACACTTTATTATACTACCCCCTGCCATTCATAAGAAGAGTTAGCTATTAGGAAATAAATCCTATGCATTTGAATTATCGAGGAATCTGTCCCTCTCTGAAAGGGGGCAGGGGGGGATGAGAGATGATTACACTACTTTAAACAATTTTCCGTTACATAAACAATGAATAAAAAACTTTTAATATTGCCTTTATTCGCATTAATCGCATTTCAGGCATGTCAGAATAAAACAAACCAAAATGCCGATGAAAATGGAGAAAAGCCTCTGCGTTTAGTTTCCCCAGATTTTAATGCCGATAGTGCTTATGCTTACACCAAGGCTCAGGTAGATTTTGGGCCACGGATTCCTGGAACAGCAGCGCACCAAAAATGTGCAGATTATTTGGTGGCAAAATTAAAGTCGTTCGGTGCTGTTGTAAGTATCCAGGGCGAGAAAACGCAAACTTATGATGGGAAAAGTTTTCAGCTGAAAAATATTGCTGCGACTTTTAATCCGGATAAAAAGAACAGGGTTTTAATTACTGCCCACTGGGATGCCCGTCCATTTTCTGATCAGGATACTGATCCTGCAAATCATGCGAAACCTTTCGATGCGGCAAATGATGGTGCGAGTGGGGTGGCCGTGATTTTGGAAATGGCACGTAAGATCCAGCAGAAACAGCCTAATGTTGGAGTTGATTTTGTATTGTGGGATCTAGAAGATTATGGCAAGGCTAATGATGAAACACCCGATGAAACTACATGGTGTTTAGGCTCTCAATACTGGGCTAAAAAAGCAATGGCAACAGGATATAAAGCTTTATACGGCATTAATCTTGATATGGTTGGTGGTGGTAGCGCACAGTTTACACAGGATGAAATCTCACGTCAGGCTGCTCCAAACGTCGTAAACCAGGTTTGGGACATTGGTAATGAAATTGGCTATGCTTCTTACTTTACGAAAATTCCGAGCGGAAAATTAGTTGATGATCATTTTTGGATGAACAAAGCAGGTGTTCCTTCTATCGATATAATCCATTACAATGATAACAGTGGTTTTTACATCAATTGGCACACGCAATTGGATAACTTGGCCAATATTGATAAAAATACGTTGAAGGCCACCGGGCAAACTGTTTTAGAAACCATTTATAGAGAAAAATAAGTGGCCTTAATGTGTAATTGTTAATTACTTTTAAGGCCATACATCAAAGAAAATTTTATATTCGCCAAACAATATTATATTAATTAATAATGAAACAATTATTTTCAACTGCAATAGCTTCGCTTTTAGCCCTAGGTGCTTTTGCCCAAAAAAGTGACGGCACAACCAAATCTTTAGTAAATGCTGAAAAGGATTTTGCTAAGTCAATTGCCAAAAATGGAGATAAAGAAGCTTTTATAGACTATTCATCAACGAGCACTTTAGTGTTCAGACCAAACCCGGTTAATGCCAAAACTTTTTACGCGGCTAAGGCAGATGCTGAAAACGACGTAACATGGACGCCAAACCTGGCGAAAGTATCGCGTAGTGGCGATTTAGGTTTCACTACCGGCCCATATGAAGTTGGTACTTCAGACAAAAAATACGGTCAATACCTATCGATCTGGAAACCAGAAAACGGCAGATGGAAATTAGCTATTGATTTAGGAACAGAAAGCAATAAGCCATTAGCTAAAGTTAGCCCACAGTTTATTGAACCTAAAGATCATGTTGCACCAAAGTTCTTAAACGAAAAAGAAATTAAGGCTGGGAAAGAAATTATCTTAACCACCGAGAAAACTTTAAATACTTTGTTAAAAACGCATGGAATTGCGGCATTTGGAGGTTTTTTAACCAGTGACGCACGTTTGCTTTTCCCAGGTAACGAAGCCATTGACGGAAAAGGGAAAATTATTGCTTTTTACAACGGAATGATCAGCAAAATTAACTTGAAGACAACTGGCGTGGATAAAGCAATCGGTAGCGATTTGGCTTATACCTATGGTGTGGCTACTATCGATTATAAAGCCGATTTACGCGAAAGTTTTAATTATGTTTTCGTTTATGAAAAGGGAGCTGACGCAAGCTGGAACTTAATTGTACAAGCCTTTGTACCAGCAGAAAGATAAATAACAAATGTGAATTAAAGAGGGCTCTCCATAAAAAGAAGCCCTTTTTTTATTTCAAACGCTTCTTTACCAGCAGTTGCTTTGGGTTTAGCCCCGATCCGATAGCTATCGGATGAAACGGCATCCTTGTAGCGCAGCGAATGGATATAGTGGAAAGCGGGAATAATCATTAATAAAAGCACTGTTTTTGCGCTCCAAAAATTATTACCACAAATAAAACTATACATTTTACGTTTAAAATTCATGCATAAAAAGTTACTTATCCTCTCTACGCTCATTTTACTTTTCTTAAACGTTTCTGCCCAAAAGAAGAAATTCGATGTACAGGGTAAAGCTGGTGCACGCGGCATTATGCCCGAGAATACTATCGAGGGCATGTTAAAAGCGATCGATTTAGGCGTAACCACTTTAGAAATGGATGCCGTTATTTCGAAAGATAAACAAGTGGTGCTTTCGCAAGAACCCTATTTCAATAACGAGATTGCCTTACTTCCCAACGGAAAGCCGATTACGCTAAAAGACCAAAAGAATTATAACATCTACAAGATGGATTATGAGGAAATTAAAAAGTTTGATGTAGGCAGCAAAGTCCATAACCGCTTTCCCGGGCAGATGAAGTTTAAAGCTTACAAACCGCTACTTTCTGAAACAATAGATGCGGTTGAGGCTTATGTTAAAGAACATAAAGTCGCCAAACCTGTATATAGCATCGAAACGAAAACGATTAAAAAAGGCGATAACGAATTTCATCCCGAGCCTGCAGAGTTTGTAGAGCTGATTATGGATGTAATTAATTCGAAAAAACTTGCTAAGAGAGTGATTATCGAATCTTTTGATATGCGTACGCTGCAATACCTGCATGAGAAATATCCCAAAATACAAACCTCATTATTAATTGATGAAAAAGAACCTTTTGAAGATTATATTGAGAAATTAGGTTTTAAACCAACCATTTACAGTCCTTATTCGGTTTTGGTTGGTAAGGGTTTGGTAGACCGCTGCCATGAAATGGGGATTAAAATTATCCCATGGACGGTAAATACGGTAAAGGAAGTGAATTATTTTATGAGCCTTGGGGTAGATGGTATCATTACCGATTTTCCGAACATTATGGGCCAGCTCAAATAACCAAAAATAAATAGACATAAAAAAAGCGTTCAGATTTTAAATCCAGACGCTTTTTTATGCTTTTATAACTGGAAAATCCTAGTGGTGTGCTTCTGGTTTTTCGTGCGCTGCTTCAGTTTTTTCATGATGAGCAGGTGCTTCTTCGTGGTTAAAGATTGGTCTGGTGAAATAAACAACCAATAATAAAACCAGAATCCATGCCGTTAATGGTAAAGCCCAAATGCCTTTTGTTTGCTGAACCGGTGCGTGTGAATCGTGAGCTGACATATCGAATATTTTTGATTTAAAGATTTATGCTTTGTAATTGTGCGGTAAAGATAGTAACAAAATTAAAATAACAAGGGCAATTCGGTGAATTGTATTATAAGATTAATCGGTCAGTAAAAAAGGATAAAAGGCATTGCCCTTTATCCTTGTAAATCGTAAATCATTGCTTTTGTGCTGTTCATTTTGATTTTAATACGGTTTTGGTGCTCCTGTATAGTGCTTTGCTCATCCTGAACGGCATTAAACAGTTCTGCTTTTTTGAAATAATTTGCCGCTTCTGCAAAATTTTGCTGTTGTTCGGCATGTAGCCCCAAACATTCGTAAATGTGTGCTTCGCAAACACCAGGTACAAGTAAAGCCTTTTCTGCAACCTGTTTCACCAATTTGTGCATTTTAAGCGTGATCACAAGTTCCAGGTAGGGTTTATAAACCTCAGGAAAATCGGCATCCAACTCGATACAACGTTTGTAATAATAACCTGCGGTTTTATAGTCTTTAAAATGATGCTGATAAATATCGCCCAACTGAAAATAAGCTCTTGCATAATCAGGGTCGAAAACAATAATTTCATTAAAATACTGAAGTGCCTTAGGTAATTCGCCCCAGTGCAGTTCTTCAATGGCCTGTAGATACTTTTCTTCTACAGTGGTATAAATGTCCATAACGGATATAATTAATTTTGATAAGCGGTTAAATGCTTAGCAAATGCGTAATAAATTGATTTTTAAATGTGGGTTTTGTTTGTTGAAGCTTAAAACCGCGTTAAGGGTTGGGAAGGAAATTTAAGTCAATACCCAAGCCCTTTATGCCACAAGACGGGCTAAAGCTTAATTGCTGGATATGTAGTTGACGTAGCATTTCTGTAAATTTTGATGCAAAGATATTTATTTTCAGTGAATTGCAAATTTTAAAATAAAATTTTCTAATGGATCACATGTGCGAGATAAATAATGCAATAACTCAGTAAACAAAATGCACTATTATAATTTAACGAATGGAACAGATTTTTTAAACGTTGCTGCGTATCGATAATTTTAGCCGCTATAAACCAAAAAAACAAGGAGATGCCAATATCTAAAAAGTCGAAATGGCCGTTGGTGATATGGAATAATTGAAATAATTCGAGTACTATAACGAATAAAAGTGGAACGAAAACACAATTGATGCGTTTTTTGAAAAGATCAAAATAAAATTCCTTCGAGGTTAGGGTGATGCAGAAAACCCATAAACCTTCAGGAAGTGAATAAATCAGGTGCCCGTTTAATGGCAAGCTTGCTGTGATGGTCTGTTTCAAGCTTTGGTAGGTTTTGAAAGAGATCAGCCGAATGATCATCTGGTTTACCAAGGTTTTATCAGTCCTGTAAAACACATATATGAACAGGCTGATCATCAAGGCAAAGAAAATATACCAATAGTGCTTTTTCAAGGTTTGGTGAAAATTAGAATTTTAAAATAAGAGAATGGTTTTAAAGCAATTTCTTTTTCAAGTTCAAACTGATTAATCGCTTTAATATTCTCTATGTAAAATAAAGATTTTAAATAGAACCATCCAGAACAAAAATTAAATAGCCGATCCAAGTATTTTAGCCAATTATTTGGTGTAAAGTGATTTAGAATTAAGAGTTTTCCACCTGGTTTCAAAACATTGTGGCATTGCATGAGTAATTTTTCAGGCTGATCTGCAACCGCAATTATATGCGATAATACCACATAATCAAAACTATTTTCTGCAAACTCGAGTTGCTCACCATTCATTTGGAATAACTCAATTTCGCCGATTGAATTCTTTTTAGCTGCATTGAGCATTGATGTAGAAATTTCTATTCCGGTAATTTTGTGGCTTTTATAAAGTGAGAAATGAGCGCCGTTACCGACACCGATTTCGAGCAGGCTTCCATAGGGCAATTGATTAATCTCATCGAAAAACTTTTCCTTTTGAGGTTTAAGAAAAACATCAACCAGTGGATATAAAAATGAAAACCGGTTATAGAAATTGGTTTGAGCGCTCAACTTTTTAGTTTTAAGCATTAAATTGGGTTAAAGCGTTTTTAATCTGCCGCCGATGCCTTAAAATATGAACGATGGCATGCTCTAACATTTGTTCTACATCGTATTGCTGTCCCCATCTTGTGTTTATCTTTTTCGATTGATCGAACTCTTCCATGGTGATGTCGGGATTTCTGATGAAAAAGTCCTTATTATATTTAAGCGCTTTCCGGAGTCTTGAGATATAAGGTGCGATGTGGTTAAACTGCAATCGTTCCGGCCTAACTGTTTTCAATCCAATAGAATTTTCGATATACACCGCATAACTGAACACCGAAGCAGTTACATGCGTTAAGATAGTTTGAATGGAAATGCAATCTGTATTTGAACTTTCTGGCTCAATGGTTTTAGTCAGTTGATGCGGACTAATTGGTTCTATTACTGCAATTAGTTCTTCAATCGCCTTTTTATATTCATCCATTAGTGCGGCTATAGCACCGGTAAGTTTATTGGCACACATCATAAAACAAATATAATTGTTTGGGATGAATTTTGTGTTGCTTGGTCTTGCGTTGGCCCGGATTTGCAATCCGGATCTTTTGTATTGTGGATTTGTTATCCACAAATAGAGGTGAACGGGATTTCAAATCCCCACTAACATTTACAATAAATCTTTAATGATTTTCTCTATTGATAAGCCCTCAGCTTCTGCACGGTAGTTACGCACAATACGATGACGTAAAATAGGCTCAGCTACAGCTTTAACATCTTCGATATCCGGTGAATATTTTCCGGTTACAGCGGCATGGCATTTTGCGCCCAACACTAAAAACTGTGAGGCACGGGGGCCAGCACCCCAGCTGATGTATTTGTTAACAGCATCAGTAGCAAACTCGCTATTGGGACGGGTTTTAGCAGCCAGTTTTACAGCATATTCCAAAACATTATCGGTAATCGGAATATCGCGGATCAGTTTCTGGAAATATTGAATATCATCTGCATGGATAATTTTCTGCAGTTGGGTGGTTTTATTGCTGGTGGTGTTTTTTACAATGTTCAATTCATCTGCAAAGGCAGGGTAATTTAACTGAATATTGAACATGAATCGATCTAATTGCGCTTCGGGGAGGGGATAAGTTCCTTCCTGCTCAATTGGGTTTTGTGTAGCCAAAACGAAAAACGGTTTTGGTAAAATATGGGTTTGCCCGGCAGCAGTAACCGATTTCTCCTGCATGGCTTCTAATAAAGCCGCCTGAGTTTTTGGCGGAGTACGGTTAATCTCATCAGCGAGGATAATATTAGAAAAAACAGGCCCTTTTATAAATTTAAAGTGCCTGTCTTCCCCTAAAATCTCTGCGCCAATAATATCGCTTGGCATTAAATCGGGTGTAAACTGGATACGGTTAAAATCGAGGTCTAAAACAGAAGCTACCGTTTGTACAAGTAAAGTTTTGGCTAATCCAGGTACGCCAACCAACAGACAGTGTCCGTTACTAAAAATGGCGATTAAAACAGATTTTATGATGTCATCTTGTCCAACTACTACTTTGCTTATTTCGGCTTTAATGTTGTTGAAAGATTGATGAAGTGCATCAACAGCTTCTACTTCGTTCTTATACTGCATTGGTGTTATTTTGCGGCTGTGGTTTTAGTCCAGATTTTTAATTCATCACAGGTATTAAATTCGTCGTCGATTTTAATGTAAGTGTTTTCGCGACGTTTTTCAAACCATTCGCTTAAAGTACGATTAATTTTATCACTTTGTGCGGCATCTCTGATTTTTGGAAAATCTTGCGCTAAATTTGCTTTATGAGGTGGAATTTTAGATTTTAAATATAGAATACGGTATCCTTGTTTTCCATCAGCTGCAGTAAATAAATCAGGTTTAGAAATGCCGCCAATTTTCATACTATCGATTACCAAAAACACTGAAGGATCTAATTTATCAACTGGAATAAAGGTGCTTCTTGCCTGAACGTTTTCGGCATTAAGCATCATACCGCCATTATATTTACTCTCTTTATTATCAGAATAAAGGTTTGCAGCAGCAGCGAAACTTAATTTTTTACCGATAATATTGTTGTAAATACTATCAGCATGCAATTTTAAACGGGTTAAACTTTCTGGTGTAGTTTTAGGCATAATTAAAATATGTCTAACGTGTACCTGCTCGCCTCTTCGCTCTAAAACCTGTAAAAAGTGGAAACCATAATCTGTTTCGAATACGGGCGAAATTTCTCCTGCTTTCAATTTAAATGCCCAGGCCGTAAATTCTTTAACCATGGTGTTCCTGTCGATAAAACCATAGTCACCACCATCGGCAGCAGAACCCGGATCTTCAGAATAGGTTTTTGCTAAAACCCCCATATCTTCGCCACTTTTAACCCTTAAACGAAGGGCTTCAATTTTATCGCGGAATTTTTGTTTTTCTGCTCTGGTTAACTGAGGATTTAAAATCACCTCGCCAACTTCTACTTCAGTATTAAACTCAGGAATGCTATCGCCCAAAGATTTGAAATATTTTTCGACCTCCATTGGCGTAACATTAATGTTTTCGGTGATTTTTTGTTGCATTTTCTGTGCAATCAACTCATCTTTTACAGATGGTCTGATCTCGTCTTTGTACTGCAGAACAGATTTGTTTAAGAACTGTTCCAAGCGTTCCTGGCCACCTGCGCGTTGCATACTATAACGCATACGCTTGTTTACTTCATCATCAACCGCACCATCTTCAACCATTACCGAATCGATTTCTGCCTGTTGTTTAAGCAGTTTTTGTGTTAAGGTTTGTTGTAAAATTTTACATTTAATCTCGTTGTTAGGCTGGTTGCCCTGATAAAGATATTGTGTATATTGTTGGTTTAAATCTGATAGCAGGATAATATTATTTCCTACAACAGCAGCAACTTTATCTACAGTGTGCTTTTGAGCGAAACTGTTTAAAAACAGGCAAATTAAAGCGGTTGCTACTAAAAAAACTTTCTTCATTCTATTTGTTATATTTTGCAAATTTAATACTTATGGTCAAAAAAATCAGGGTGGTTATAATTTGGCAAGCTTTTTCAGCTCGCTTTCATTGATTTTGATCTGATATTTTTGTTTCAGGCCTTTTAGCCATTTTTCTTCTAAACTCAGTTGGTAATCGGCAATCACCTCTCCTCTAACTTCGCTTAAAGGTTTATTGTAATTTTGTTGGTTTTTGGTGTAAAATTCATTTATCGCCTGCTCGTCTTCCTGTGCCTTGTTCCATATTTTTTGTTCCGAAACATTGAACATTAAAACCCCTTCACGGTATTCATTCAATAAAAAATCGCGGTCTTTATTGCTGACCCCAACTTTTTTATGGGTGGTTAATGCGTCTTCATAAGTTTTGATTTCTTCCAGATAACTGGCATTTTTATCCAATCCCATCTCGCGGGCATCTAAAACTTTAAGCTTAAAATTTATATACAAGTTTAAATAGGCTTGTAAAGTATCGTAGGCCGCACTAACGCTCCCGTTATGGCTTTTTTTGTATGCCCACATAAATTCTTTGGTACTTATTGATTTACCGTTTACCACAGCCACGTTCTGTGCAAACGAAATGCTATAAATAAAGCTGAAAACAAATAGGCAATAAGCTTTCCTCACGCAGAGCACTCTATAAATTTTAAGGGATAAAAGTAACAATTAGCGACGCTATTATAAGATATTTAACTAATTTTAACAGAAATTATTATCCAACAAAAATACGAATGGAAAACCAGGTTACCAACAATGCGAATGCTTTACGTTTATTTTTTACCGAAGAGGTTTTTCTGGTAAAGGATGAAAGCGTAGAAATTCTGCCTTTGCGTAATCCAGAGCCAGTTTTGGCTGTCGAAAATGTTTCCGTTACTGAAGTGAAAGAACCAGTTTTAAAACCGGAAATAACACAAATTCCTGGGATTAATACTACAAATGTGCCTAAAGTTTATCCGCAAGCGCCTGAAATTCCGCATATTGTGGCCGAACCAACGCCCGAAAAAACGTTTAAATTTTTAGGAGGAAATAAAAAATCAGTACTGATTTTGGTTAACGATAATGAACATGATGTAAGTACTGAGCAGGGCAGAGAACTGCTGCGGAAAATTGTTAAAGCTGTAGATTTAGGCACACCTGATTTTGCTATTCTAAATTATTCAAATTATAAGGGAACCGATTTCGCAGAACTGCACCGGTTTTTTAAACCAGCCATTATGTTATCTTTTGGGGTAGAGATTGCCGACTTGAGACTAAATCTTATCTGGCAGAATGAAATCATCGTTCATGAAAGCACCAGGATTATCTTTGCTCCAAATCTCCATCATCTGGATAGCGATTTAACCGCTAAGAAAACACTTTGGGGCCACCTTCAGAAAATTAAATAAGCCGGTAACAAAGAAACGGTTAATCTTTCAAAGCCTACACCCTACACCCTACACCTATTACCCTTTTTACAATGAAAAAACTCGTATTTGCTACCAATAACCAACATAAAACAGAAGAAATACGTGCTGCACTTGAAGGTAAATACGAGGTGCTGAACCTGGAAGATATTGGCTGTTTGGTTGATATTCCTGAAACTGCAGATACCTTTGAAGGAAATGCTACCTTGAAAAGCAGCTACGTGGTTGAACATTTTGGTTTAGACTGTTTTGCAGATGATAGCGGTTTAGAGATAGATGCTTTGAATAACGAACCGGGAGTTTATTCTGCCCGATATTCGGGAAGCCGGGATAGCTTGGAAAATATTCAATTGGTTTTAACGAAGCTTGAGGGCAACCCTAACAGAAAAGCAAGGTTTAAAACAGTGATCTCCTTAATGCAAAATGGTAAAAACCATATTTTTGAGGGCATAATAGGAGGAACAATCAGAACAGGGCTATCAGGTTCGAAGGGTTTCGGTTACGATCCTATCTTCCAGCCGGACGGCTATGATATCACTTTTGCTGAAATGGACATGGCAGAAAAGAATAAAATTAGCCACAGGGCTATTGCCCTAAAAAAGATGTTGGATTTTTTGAAGGGATAGCGAGTGAGCTTTACCAGATTAATAAATTTTGAAGGGTGGTCATTTCGACCGTAGTGTCTCGAACGAACTCCTTTGGAGGAGAAATCTTTGAACTTTTTATCAAAAGATTTCTCCATTCCGCTGCACTCCAGTCGAAATGATGATCACACTTATTACATTTTACCAACAGCCTTTTTCACCTGAACAGCATCTTTTTTCACTTGCACGGAGTCCTTTTTGGGTAAAATGGGTTTAATGCCGAAATTGGCCGTGTCTGCTGGTTTAGCTTGTGGCAATTTCTTATCCACATTTAAGCTGTCTTTCCCCAATGTGATTTTCGGTTTAACAGCAGGTGCCGCTGTTACCGGTTTATTTGTAGGGGCTGTGGTTTTGGCAGCAGCTACAGTTTTGCCAGCAACTGTTTTGGCCTTTGCTTTGGGTTTAGGTTTTCCAGATGAGCCAATTGCATCTTTTTTTGATTTTGGGCGTTCAGTAGGTTTCCACGAAAATCCTTTTAATACATGATCTTTTGCAATCGTGTTTTCAGGATTCAAAGCCCCTTCTATTCCTTTAATGTAAACAATTTCCTCAATTGCATTTTCCTTATCCTTGAAGATGAACTTTATCCTGCTACTTAGGGTTTGATTCATTTCTTTATACACCTTTGTGCTGTCATCCTGGGTATAATAAATGCTTTCGGCATTGCCATCCACATATAGGTTCTTAAATTTTCCATTGGTAAAGAAACCTGTCATCAACCGACCTTTTATTTGGTTAAACCTTAACGAATCTTTTGGGGTATTGACCAAAAATGCATTTCTAAAAGCCTGTAAATTATTTAGTTTTTTATTTTTGAACTGAACAAATATCGTATCGCCAACCTGCTGAGAACCTTCCGACCAGATAATCGGATTACTGTAACAACGTAGTGTAGAATCGGCACTGGTGTAAAAAAGGCTGTCGGTTTTAGCCTGTATATTCGTTTTAAAAATCTTAACGCCATGGTAAGCCTTAATGATACGCGTTTGAACGGTATCAGCTGGATTAAATTTGGCTGTATCAGTCTTTAATGGGCCGGTTTTTAAGTTTCCCAGCGCTTTTGTTAAACTATCTTTAACGCCGGATTTTGTTATCTTTTTTTGAAGGCTATCGATTTTCGTTTTTGAAATATCCTTTACAATAGGAGAGGCTTTATCGGCAATCTTTTTTTGCAGGCTATCGATTTTTGTTTTCGATACATCTTTTACTATCGAATTGGCTTTATCAGCCAGCTTTTTTAGGCTATCGGTTTTAAGTTTAGGCAGGTTTTTGATAATGGAATCAGCCTTGTTCTTTAAAATATTGTTTTTCTGTAAACTATCGAGGTTAAGTTTGGACAGCCCCTTGCCAAGTGAGTCTGCTTTCGATTTTAAACTATCAATGCTTTTATCCTTCAGGTTAAGCGGATCTTCCGTTACCGCCTCACCCTTATTCTTTTTCTTCCTATCAGCCCTGCTTATTTTTGCGGTGTTGCGTTTATTTCGGTCTTCTTTGAGCGTGTTTTGTGTTTCAGGTTTCTCCTTAGGCTCTGTGGCCCCCTTTTTCTCACCGGTATCTTCATCATCTTCTCCAACCTGATTGTCGGCTTTAATCGAAATTTTAGGAATTAGCTTTAAGGTTTTTTGTAGTACCATCTGCGTTTCCAAGGTATCGGCACCCATCCATAAACTATCTGGTCTTTTTTTATTCTTCACCATTATAGAATCTTCCGTGCCTATACCCAGATATGCATTTCGGGTAACCAATGTCCGCTGATCTAGCTTATAATAATAACCTAAGTCGCCAAACATTTTCATTTTATCTTTTGTATCGGAAAAAACAATGTTTTTTACAGCCTTACCAATGCCTTTCTTACCATAATAATACAGACTATCGCCCTTTAAAGATCTTGTACCTTGGGTATAAAGGTTTTTCTTCCCAAAAAAGGCATCTTCGGTCATCGTATTGTACTGGCCATTTTCGGTGTAAAGATTATCGTCTTTTCCTTTGATATTGGTGGGCCCGTAAAAGAAAGTCCATTTACTTTGTGTGTTATAACTCATCGTATCCGACTTTATCGTCGACTGCGGTGTAACTACAACTACATCATATTTAAAATAGGCATCGTTTGAGTTGCTGAAATAATAACCGTTTTTGCTGGTTAGTGTTACTTCCTTATTTACAATTTTACCACCACTGGTATAAGTTCCTATCTTGCTTAGGGTATTGTAGTCTAAAATATTGGTCGTTAAGATCGAGGTTGGATCGATCATCTTCACATTTCCGGTTAAATGTGCATGTTTTTTATTTCCATCATACTCCAGTTGATCTGAATAAATATCGGTGGTAAGTTGGTTGATGTGTACATTTTTAAAAGCTTCGAAATAGTTTCGTTCGCTGTAAAATACGGCGCTGTCGCAGGTTAAGGTTGCGTTATCTTGTTGAAAAACAGGGTTTCGCAGGTAGCTTATTTTTTTCTTGGTATCGCCGGTTATCTTGGAAAATGAAACGATTTTAATCTTCGAAGCGGGTTGCTGACCGAATAAAAATACGGGACAGGTTAGCAGGAATAAAAAGACAAATAGTTTTTGCACACTACAAAGTTAGTTTTTTGTTCCGAACGTTCGGAATACCAGTTAAAATTAAATATTTTTGATGGATGTTACCCCTAAAACAATTTCAGGATTTTATTGAACAGCAACAGCTGTTTGTTCGGGCTAACAAGATTCTTTTGGCCGTAAGTGGTGGAAAAGATTCGGTATTAATGTTGCATTTGTTTAAAGCAATAGGCATTGATATTGGCGTGGCACATTGTAATTTTAATTTAAGGGCTGATGAAGCACAACGTGATGAAAGTTTTGTTGCGCTACTGGCCAAAAATTTAGGATTACCTTTTTATGTAACGCATTTTGATACCAAAAAATATGCGGCCGAAAATAAAATTTCTACCCAGATGGCAGCACGTGATCTGCGCTACAACTGGTTTGAAGAAATTAGGCATAAAGAAGGTTACGATTATATAGCCCTGGCCCAACATCAAAACGATGCAGTAGAAACCGTACTCATTAACCTTACCCGTGGCACAGGCATAAGCGGATTGCATGGCATCTTACCTAAACGTGATTTACTGATCAGACCCTTGCTCTTTTTGAACCGACGGCAGATTGATGAAATTGTAAAGACTAATCACATCAATTTTGTAGAAGATAGCTCGAACGTAAGTACGAATTATACACGGAATAAAATCAGACTACAGGTAGTGCCGCATTTGCAGGAAATTAATCCTAACCTCGAAAAAACATTTGCTGAAAATATCTCACGCTTTGCTCAATTGGAGACTTTTTTAAATATCCAGGTTCAAAAACTTGCAAATAAAATCCTAAATAAAAGGAATGATGGCGTTTATATTTCTTTGGAAGAGCTTTCGAAATTAAACCCGCAGAAGCTCTTGCTTTACGAGTTACTTAAGCCTTTTAATTTTGGCGAAAATGTAGTGCAGGAAATTTTAGACAGTTTAAGGGCTTTAAGCGGTACACAATTTTTTAGCGCCACGCATCAGGCCATTATCAATAGAAGTGATCTGGTTATTGTTGAAAAAAATACACCGGTTACCGCTAATCAGTTTATCCACCCAACAACTGAAAACATTGCTTTTGCCAATGATGAAATTTCTTTGACATTTACTGATGAAGTTAAATTCGAAATTAATTCGAATAAAGCGTTTGTAAATGCCGATAAATTAATTTTCCCTTTGGTGTTGAGGAACTGGCAAAATGGAGATAAATTTATTCCGTTGGGTATGCGGAATCCCAAAAAAGTGAGCGATTATTTTATCGACGAGAAAGTTCCCCTGCATTTGAAAAGTGTTACACCGATTTTGGTTAATGGCAATGGCGAAATTGTTTGGATTGCTGGTATGCGGCAGGATAACCGATATAAATTAACTACAGCAACAAAAAAAGTTGCTATATTCGAACTCAAAATTAAATAAGTGGAAAGCAAATACGCCTATATCGAAAAACAGTACATCGGCCGTGATTATGTTCGTATTTTTATTAGGCTTATTATGGCTGCGTTTTGTTTTGCAGCCTACGTTTATGAGCGCGATCGTGACAATACACAAGATTTGTTCCTCGTTGTAGGCTTTGGGATCATCGGTGTTTCTATGCTTTTGCTTTTTCTTATCCAGTACAAAATTGTAGTAGATAATGGTAGCATGATTTTAGACGGTCTTTGGACAACCAAACGTGTTAAGATTGATTTGAACAGTATTGTTGATGTACGTAAAGCAACATATAGCCGTTATTTTTTCAATAATCCGGTTTATAACCTGCACACAAAAGGTACGATCCGTTTTTATTCATCGGGTAAAGATGCGGTTGTTTTAACCGATCGCGATGGCTTGGAATATTTTATAGGTACCCAAAGGCCTAACGAACTTTTCCTTGTAATAAAAGAAGAAATGCGAAACCTAAAATAATTATTTAGGGAGAAATTTCCTCAATTTTCCTCATCTTACATTTTAGTGATTTCTATGTTACCTGTTATTAAAGGTTACATGAGGTTTTTTGATTTGGCATTTTAATTGAAAGCTTGCTGATATAAGGGAGGATGTTTTAGCCGCAGATTCGCAGATTAAATAAACTTATATTTATGGGAGATTCATATAGTGATAGTGATTATCCTTTTCAGGAAGAATGTTATTTGTTAATTGGAATTATGATGGAAATACATCGTATTTTGGGAAAGGATTTTCAGAAATTGTCTACAAAGATGCGCTAGAATTCGAACTAAGGAATAGAAATATCAATTACGAAAGAGAGAAAGAATTTTCTGTAAATTACAAAGGGACTATACTTAAACATAAATTTTATGCTGATTTTGTTGTCGATGATAAGGTTATTATCGAGGTGAAATCTAAATCTGAGTTGATAAATGAACATTATGCACAAGTTTTGAATTATCTGGCTATATCAAAACTAGGAATAGGTTTGTTAATTAATTTTAATGAGAAATCTTTGCAGTACAAGAGAATCATTAGAAGCTATTAAGCTTCAATTTTCGAATTGAAATTAATCTGCGAATCTGCGGCAATTGTTCTCGAAAAGCTATCTGTTTTTATTGCAATAAGCCGACACGCATTATAGATTAAAATCGGGTACATTTGCGATAACAACAATACATGTACAATGAAGATAGGAATTGTTTGCTACCCCACTTTTGGCGGTAGTGGAGTAGTTGCAACAGAACTTGGTAAAGCACTTGCTAACGAGGGACATCAGGTTCACTTTATTACTTATAGTCAGCCTGCCAGGCTTGATTTCTTTTCTGCCAACCTATTTTATCACGAGGTTTCCGTAAGAGATTACCCACTTTTTGATTACGCGCCTTACGAATCGGCACTGGCCAGCAAACTGGTAGATGTTGTACGTTTTGAACAATTGGATGTATTACACGTTCATTATGCCATTCCGCATGCCTCTGCTGCTTTTATGGCGAAACAGATTTTGGCAAGTTATGGCATTCATATTCCAGTGGTAACTACTTTGCATGGTACCGATATTACTTTGGTGGGTAAAGATCCAACTTATAAACCTGTGGTTACCTTTTCTATTAATCAAAGCGATGGTGTAACTACAGTTTCGGAAGATTTAAGAGAAGATACTTATAACCATTTCGAGATTACAAAGGAAATTAAGGTAATCCCCAATTTCATAGATTTTTCGCGCTTCAGTTTGCAGGCAAAAGGTCACTTCAAAAAAGCAATTGCACCAAATAACGAACGGATTTTAATCCACACCAGTAATTTCAGGAAAGTGAAACGTACAGCTGATGTGATTAGGATTTTCGAAAAAGTACAGGCGGTTATTCCATCAAAACTATTAATGGTAGGCGACGGACCCGAGCGTGCTTATGACGAGCAGCTTTGCAGATCGTTGAATATTTGCGAAAATGTAAGGTTTTTAGGCAAGCAAGATGCGGTAGAAGAAATCTTATCGGTTTCAGATCTTTTCCTAATGCCGTCAGAATCGGAGAGCTTCGGTTTGGCTGCGTTAGAGGCAATGGCTTGTAAAGTGCCGGCAATTACTACAAACGCGGGGGGCTTGCCTGAGCTTAATGTTGACGGATTTTGTGGTTACATGAGCAATGTTGGAGATGTAGATGCGATGGCAGCCCATGCCATTGAAATATTAAAGGATGATGAAACCCTGAATCGTTTCAAAGAAAATGCTTTTGCAAGGGCACAAGATTTTGACCTTAAAAAGATCCTTCCTGTTTATGTTAACTATTATAAGGAAGTAATCGAAAACTCATTACAGGCTAAATATTAGCCGCTTATTAGTCCATATCTAATTTTATAAGAAAGTTTTGCCGTGCCTGCATCGCAAAACTTTTTTTGTGTATAGATAATTTGAGCATCAAGGAATTTCATTAATTGACGATGCATATCAGCAATATTTAATAAAAGTAAACTTTCTCAAAATCAAATGATTATAAATCGTATCTTTGCGGCTTGAAACGGTTTTGCAGATAAAGATTCCTGAAATCATTTCGACAAAATTAAAAAAGAGGTTATTCCAAATGAAGAAAATAGTTGATTACAGAAAGCTTTTGAGTGTAGATAAAAATGCTGAGTTAAAAGAGCTTAAATCTGTGTACCGCACATTGATGAAAGATTGTCACCCTGATAAATTTCAGCAGGAAGAAGAGAAATTAGATGCAGAAGCAAGAAGTAAAGAAATTATCGAAGCTTACCACTTCCTGGTAAGTATTGCGCCAGAAACACGAGAGCAGAATATCGAAACGTACACGCAAACGACAACATTATCAAATATTCAGGATTTCGAATACAAACAACAGGTTTTAAATATCCAGTTTTTTGATGGAAGTGCTTACGAATATTTCGATGTGCCAAAAGCAATCTACGTGAAATTGGTTAACGCCGATTCTCCAGGCCGTTTTGCCCGCAGACATATCTTTAATGAATTTCCATATCGCAATGTAGCCAGAGTTGCAGAACCGGTATAATAAGCGATAGTATATTTGAATGGCCCCAATGCAAATCGGGGCCATTTTTTTTGTTTTTTCAGCTCGTCATACTGAACTTGTTTCAGTATCTATCATGCTATAAGATCCTGAGTTAAACTCAGGATGACGATCGCCGGGTGAGTTCCATTGTATTGAACTTGTCCAATATCTATCACATTAAACTCAAATATTCAGACCATTTTAATTCCTTCGGCAATATTTTGTTGCTAAACTCTAGATGAATTATCCTTCTTTTTTGATTGTTGCTTGTTCTGCCCGAACTATGGAGCAGCAGTGGTTTCATAATCATCACACCACCTCTTTCTACATTGCAACTCATTTCTTTTTCTATGTTCCAGTTTATGGTTTCTGGCCGGTAAATGCCTTTACTGTGTGAATCGGTAATTACTTTTAATGCACCGTTCTCCTCGTTGGTATAGTCGAGATGAATGCGGATGGTGAAATTGCTTTCGAGGATATCAAGTGGAGGCTGTACGGCAAACTGCTTGTGTTTGTTGGTATAAGGGCCAAATCCGGCTATTTCCACTTTCTGGTTAACTGAAATTGTTAAATCCTGGTGATAGGAAACAAACCAATTTGACGTTTCGGGTTTGTCGAAATAGATCGATTTGACAAGAAAATAATCTTCGCCAAAAACCTCTTTTACGATGTGTTTGAGTTTGTTATTAAAAATAAGACCGATTGTTTCTGGAACTTCTTTTAAAAATTGACGTATCGCAAAAAGATCGTCCGATTTTCTAAAGGTTTCTTTTGTCGAATCTGCCCTGTTAATCGCTGCGAGGATATCTTCAACTTCCTGTTCTGTAAATACATGATCTACCACCGAAAATCCTAATTCCTGAATTTCTCTTTCCTTAACCACTAAATCCATCACCTCAATTATTCAACATGGGTTTAAAGCGGTTATCCTTATTTCTTAAGTCCAGGCCACCTTCGTAAACAGATTTTAGATTAACCAAATAGAAACTCCAGCCATTATGACAACCTAAACGAATGTTTCTTTTTGAATTATCGTCTAAAGGAATATTCTTTTGCGTCAACTCCACAATTACGTATTCAAACTCTTCTATTAGTTTAATATCAACCAAACATTCACCTGCAAAAGTAAACTGAAGTTTATCTTTGCCATTGGCTTCAGTTATGTTTCCTTTTTCAATATCATCATAGAGATACCAGATCCATTTGTATTTATCGCCTTTCAATACGTTTTGGGTTTTGTTGAGTAATACTTTGTTCTCGTCAGAGAATTCCGCCTCACTTAAAAACCACTTTTCAATTTCGCTGGCTTTTGTCCAGGCATTGTAAATGTCCTGAAGTTTTGCTTTAACAGCAATCTTGATGGTGAATTTGGTCCAATCGAAGTTTTCCATTGGCTTAATTTTAGGTGATTAATTGAAAACCAAACAAACTGGCGCGCCAACATCAATACGTTTACCGCTATCGGTTAATTTGCCAGTGGTTTTATTTCGCTTAAAAATAACGATGTTGTTGGTGTATTGATGGCCGATCAACAGAAATTTTCCAGTCGGATCAATCGTGAAGTTTCTTGGTCCTTTACCCAGCGTGCTTACCGTTTCGATGAATTTCAATTTTCCGGTCGGCAGGATTGAAAAGGCAGAAATGCTATTGGCATCTCCACGGTTGGTTTCATAAAGGAATTTTCCATCAGCCGAAACATGGATGTCGGCACCATCAATTTTTCCGCTAAAATCTTTCGGCGTAGTACCAATTTCCTGGATGTTGGTTAAACTTCCATTCGAATAAGCGAAAACCGTTATGCTGCCGTTAAATTCGTGCGCTAAATAGGCGAATTTTCCATTTGGACTAAAAGTGATGTGCCTCGGGCCAGTGCCTGCAGTGGTTTTAATTACCGACTTAACGGTTAATATTTTTTCTTTAGCAGCAGGATTGTAGTTGTAGATATAAGTTTGATCTTCGCCCAGATCGTTAACAATTAAATATTTGTGATCTGGCGTAAATTTAACCATATGTACGTGTGCGCTTTCTTGTCTGCCTTTAGGATCAATACTTTTTCCGGTATGTTTGATCGTTTGTAAAGCTTCGGTTAAGGCGCCATCAGCCTTGCGTGCGAATACCGCTAAGCTGCCCCCGCTATAATTCGCAACAATTACATTTTTGGCATCAACGGTAATAAAACAAGGATCGGCACCGTGACTGTCAACTTTGTTTAAAAAAGTTAAATCACCTGTTTGGACATCATATTTAAATGCGCTTACTGTACTTGTTGCTCCGGTTTCATTAACCACATAAATAAATTTGTTGTCAGGTGAAATGGCAATATAACTAGGATTCGCAGTATTTTTTGTAATGCTTTTTATGCTTGTTGCAGCGGTTGAAGTATTAAAGTTGTAAGTATAGATTCCTTCGCTTTTTCCAGGTGCGGTATAGGTGCCAACAATAAGGTTGTAATTGTTTTTTTGCGCAAATGTTAGCGTTGATAGTATAGAAAGTATAAATACTGAACTAATTTTTTTCATGAAAAACGATATTGATTTTAACAAATATGGGAAAATTTTAATGTAAAAGAGATAACTGTCATTCTGAACACAGTGAAGAATCTGTTCTTGATTTGCACAGACGGTTGATGAATGCATTGATCTTTTTGTCGTACAGAAGTTGGGCATTAGGCTCCCATTGACTAGGGATTATTAATATTGTGCTTAAAGTCTTGATGGCATTCATGCTTGCTACGCAGGTCTTCATTGTGTTCAGAATGACAACCTCTGTTATATTCAACAAAAAAGGCAACCATTGGTTGCCTTTTACATATTATTTTATCAGATGTTTAATCTGGATCAATTCATGATCTTCAAGATAGCGCCATCTGCCACGAGGTAGATCTTTCTTAGTCAGATTACCATATACTACACGGTCTAATTTTTCTACATTGTAACCCAGGTGTTCAAAAATACGGCGAACAATTCTGTTTTTACCGCTATGGATCTGGATGCCGATTTCTTTTTTGGTTCCACCTGCAACATAAGAAATGTTATCCGGTTTAATCAGTCCGTCTTCCAGCTCTAAACCAAAAGCAATTTTGTTTAAATCACCTTGTGATAAAGCTTTATCCAACTCAATATTGTAAATTTTGGTTATACCGTTTTTAGGATGTGATAATTTATCTGCTAAATCACCATCGTTAGTCATCAACAATAAACCTGTTGTATTACGGTCTAAACGGCCAACGGGGTAAATACGCTCGCGGCTCGCTTTGTCAACCAATTGCATTACCGTACGGCGTTCCTGTGGATCATCGGTAGTGGTGATGTAATCTTTTGGTTTGTTCAATAAAACGTAAACTTTTTTCTCGCGTTTCAATAGCTCGCCATTATAACGCACTAAATCTTTCGCTGGATCAACTTTATGGCCTAATTCGGTAATAGCTTCTCCGTTTACGGTAATAATGCCGGCAGCGATTAGCTCATCAGCTTTACGGCGAGAGCAGATACCTGCATTTGAAATATATCTGTTAAGGCGGATTAAGCCTTTATCTTCATTTGTTTTGCGGCCTTGGGTAATTACAGTCCGCTCCGGGCGGTTAAATTCTGTATCTCTTGGCTGTGCATCCTCGCGTTTTCTAAACGGACGGGTATCGCCTTCCCTTGGCTCTCTAGGTTTTACATCTCTTGAACTTCCAGCACTTGGCTTGAAATCATCAGATTTGCCTCTTGATTTGTAATCTTTATAGCCACCTTCTCTCGGTTTGAAATCTCTTGTTCCACCATCTTTCGATTTGAAATCACGGTCGCCCGTTCTTGGCTTGTAATCTCTTGATCCGCTTTCTTTTGATTTAAAGTCGCGGTCGCCAGTTCTCGGTTTAAAATCTCTCGAATCTCCATCCTTAGATTTGAAATCGCGTTCTCCTGTTCTTGGCTTATAATCTCTTGCACCACCTTCTCTTGGTTTAAAATCTCTATCTCCTGTTCTTGGTTTGTAGTCTCTTGATCCTCCCTCTCTCGATTTGAAATCGCGGTCTCCGGTTCTTGGTTTGTAATCTCTCGATCCACCTTCTCTTGATTTAAAGCTGCGGTCTTCTGATTTTGAGTTGTTATCTTTTGATTTAAACTCACGCTCCCCAAATTTGAAGCCTTTCGATTCTCCATCTTTCGATTTAAAATCACGTTCTCCTGTTCTCGGCCTGAAGTCTTTTTTGTCTCCGAAAGATTTTGATTTGAAATCTTTACCGTCTGTGCTTCTGGGTTTGAAGCCGTCTTTAGAATCGGATGATTTTTTGAATTTGCTGTCTTTGTCGTCTGATCTTCTTCTGTCAGACCCGGCCGAACTACTTCTGCCTTCTGTTTTTCGACTGCCTGGTTTGGACTTGTCATCCCGACTGTTCCTGTTGTTTTTATTTATCATGATACGCTTTTAGCCACATTAAAAATGCGGGTTGCAAATTTATGAAAAATTGATGAACATAACAATTTTAAGAGCGGAAAAATTAGATAAAAAAATAGCCTCTAAAATAGGAAAATTTGTCTGAAAATCAAAATTTAAAATCCACGTTTAAAGTGCTTTAAGGGGCGATTTTTGGGGTTAATCTTGTAACTATTTGATAATGTGCTTATTATTTTTTACCTTTGCCAACGTTTTTATATAAGTTCACCAAAAAAAGGAGGAAAATGTTAAAGAAACACATCGTACCATTTGCGGTAGTGGCAACACTATTTATCTTGGCAAAAGTGTTCGCTTACCAAATGCCCTTAGCACAAAAAAGTCTTTTAAAAGAAGAAAAATTAAACACTACAATACCCAAAACTGATAGCCTGGAAGTTGAAAATGCGGAAAAGCCGCTATCTTTAATGGCACAGTTAAATTTTGCAGAAGAAACCCTGCCGTTAGGCGATAAAAAGGTGGAACGCAAAATGAAAAAAATCCTTGCAGCACACACTTACGGAAATACCCAAACCAATAAATTGCATGCAAAAGCAGCAAAATGGTTTCCTGTAATTGAGCCTATTCTTGCTGCCTACGGAATTCCCAACGATTTTAAGTATTTGGCCCTGGTCGAATCTGGAATGGCGGAAGGAGTTTCTCCAAAAGGAGCAGCCGGAATCTGGCAGTTTATGCCTGGCACAGCCCGTACCTATGGATTAAGAGTAAACGGAAATGTTGATGAACGCTATAACCTGCGTAAATCAACCATTGCTGCCTGCAAATACATTAAAGAAATGTATAAAGGTTTAGAAAGCTGGACATTGGTAGCTGCGGCTTACAATGTTGGAGACGGACGCCTGCGCAAGCAGATCAATAATCAAAATCAAGATAATTACTACAAAATGAAGCTGAACCGTGAAACCGGAGGCTATGTTTATAAAGTGATTTCTATGAAACAGATTATGGAGCACCCGAAACGTTACGGTTACGAAAAACCGAGAGTATTATTGGCCTATAACGCCGAATAATATAATAATTAAGATAAAGACAAGCATTTGGTAAGGCGTCCCGGTTTTAAATCGGGACGCTTTTTTTTGGAATTGATTACTCAGATTTGTTTTTTTTCTAAACGCTAACCACTACACGTTTTTTTAGAAGTTATTGATTGATACGAAAATTTCCGCGCATCACGCTAACCAATGAACCAATGGCCAATGAACGACAACTAATGACCAATGAACGATTGAACTAATAAATCAATTTCTTTTCTTTGTATATGTTCAAACTGCGCATTAATAAAATCATCAATCAACCAGGCGATAATATTACTTTTCAATTTGAGGAAGTAGATCAACCATACCCAAAGTATTTAGCCGGTCAGTTTATTTCGTTGATTTTTCAGGGTAAACATAAGGAGATAAGAAGATCGTATTCTTTTAACAGCTCACCAGATGTGGATGAGCCTTTGGCGATTACAGTGAAAAGGGTGGAGAATGGAGAAATCTCAAGATTTTTACATCACAAAACTTCTGTAAACGATATTCTTCTTGCTCAAGAGCCTCAGGGGATGTTCAGTTACTTACCAGAAGAAAACCTGGAAAGAGATCTTTTTCTTTTTGCTGCAGGCGTTGGCATCACTCCATTATTCTCGATTTTGAAAACAGCATTGGTGCGCGAGAAAAAATCGTTGGTTACGCTCGTATATAGCAACCGATCGATGGAAGATGCGTTGTTTTATGACGAACTGATTGAATGGCAAAAGAAATATCCCGAAAGATTAAAGATTGTTTGGGTTTTTAGCAATAGCAAAAATCTAATGACGGCCCGCCTAAACAAATTCTATATCGAAAAACTCCTCAAAGAACATTTGCATTTTGATCGGGCTGATGCGCTGTTTTACAGCTGTGGACCGATAATTTATATGGATTTATGCCGGATCACCTTGCTGGGCATGGGTTTCGATATCAAACAGATTAAAAGAGAAACCTTTGTATTGCCAGAAGATGAGGTAGATGAGGATGATGGTTCGGCAGAAAAAGTTGTCGATAAAAATACTTACTCGGTAATTTTAAATTTTAGAGGGGAAACTTATAACCTTGAAGTGCCCTGGCCAAAAAGGATTTTGGATGTAGCACTGGAAAATAAAATCAAACTTCCTTATAGTTGTCGCGGGGGCGTATGTAGTACCTGTGTAGCCAACTGTACCAAAGGTGGTGTAAGAATGGATTACAATGAAGTGCTTACGGATGATGAATTAGAAAGGGGCAGGGTTTTGGTTTGTACCGGGCATCCGACGGAGAATGAAACGACATTGGAGTGGTAGGATCTATTTTTTCATCCTGTTTTTAATATCATCAAACAATAGCTTTTTATAATACGCTCTTAAGGCTTTCTCTAGCTTTCTGTCAGTTACTTTGTCTGCAATGTGCATTCCTTTAAAATAAATTTTAGTTTTACCACCCTTAAAAGTTCGCATCGTAAATTCTAAGTCTTTGAGGGTATCTCTTCCGATAACCAGCTGATTTAGTTTATAGAAATTAACTTCTTGATTTTTGTTAAGTCTTGACTTTTCTAAAGGTTTAACGCTATCAAAAATAATATTTTGCATTTTTAATTTATTGATGATTTCTGCCTGGGTATAATTAACCTTAATGGTGCAGTTGTAGCAGGTTAAGTTTGCATCGCTTCTGTTATAATAATAGCTGGCGGGAGGAGAGGTGGCTATTAATACTGCAAACGATGGGATAAGGATAGCCAGAGGATTTACTTGATTAACTTTAATGAAATTCAGCTGATTGATGTTGTTGATGATATAGTAAGGGACGGGCAGGAAAACGAAAACCAATAGATCGGAATAATCAATTATTCTTGAAGTTTCAACTACGCTGTATTGATTATAAAGATCAATTAGTGCTTGAGAAAACTCTGATTTCCAAAATAAGAATAAAACTGCACTAACAATTATAGCCATTTTGCCGAGTTTAGGGAAGATGTAAGCTAAAGTTAAAGGCAATATGATAATCCCCACTGCATCAGAAAGTTTTCCGCTTAGCCACCCAGGATAGTTGAACTTGATATAGTGATCGTTGGCAAAAAGTATAATTATGCAAAAAATGAAAACATAATTTAAGAGATAATATTTGTTGCGAGGCAATGGATTGATCTTAGGAAAGAAGTTGTTCGTGAAATTTTTAATATTGAATAACTGGAGTAGGTTAGGCATGATTAAAAGAGATTAATTTCTCTAAAAATACAAAACCATTGTATCATTTACAGCGTTTGTGAAGTATGGCGAAATTTTTTTTTAACCTTTTAATCTATCTCCTCTGTTTACCTCTGATTTTCTTAGAAATAGAAGTCGACATTATGACAATTAATCCTTAATACAGATTGAATTTGACTTTCATTTTGATAAAATTTTTAGCATTTTTGCGGATTGAAATTTTGTCTTTTTAAAGACTCGATTTTGCCTCCAACTTTAAATAAAATATGAGCAATAAATCTATCGACCTCGGCGAGCAAAAAGATGTAGAAGTATATGGTGCGAGGGTACATAATTTAAAGAATATAGATGTTAGTTTTCCGCGCAACCAGCTCGTTGTAATAACAGGTTTAAGTGGTAGCGGTAAATCTTCATTGGCTTTTGATACCATTTATGCAGAAGGGCAGCGCCGTTATATGGAAACATTTAGCGCTTACAGCCGTCAGTTTATGGGCGGGATGGAGCGCCCTGATGTGGATAAGGTTTCTGGATTGAGCCCGGTTATTGCCATTGAGCAAAAAACCACCAGCAAAAACCCGCGCTCTACCGTAGGTACCATTACTGAGATTTACGATTTTATGCGGTTGCTTTATGCACGTGTTGCCGATGCCTATTCGTACAATACCGGCGAGAAGATGGAGCGTATGAGCGAAGACCAGATTTTGCAGAATATCTTCAATAAATTTGATGGCTTAGCCGTAAATATCCTCGCCCCTGTTGTAAAAGGGCGAAAGGGGCATTACCGCGAACTTTTTGAGCAGATCCGTAAACAAGGATATGTAAAGGTTCGTGTGGATGGAGAAATAAAGGATATTTCTGCTAAAATGCAGGTAGATCGTTATAAAATTCACGATATCGAAGTGGTGATTGATCGTTTGATTATTGATGTGAAGGATAAGAAACGCCTGCTAGATTCGCTACAGATTGCGATGAAAATGGGTAAGGGCGTAATCAAAATCAGCGATAAAGACAATAACGTTGCGCATTTTAGTAAGTTTTTAATGTGCCCAACCACAGGTATTTCTTACGATGAACCTCAACCAAATAGTTTTTCGTTCAACTCGCCATATGGTGCATGTGAACGTTGCGATGGTTTAGGTTATATCTTCGTGGTGGATAAAGAATCGGTAATTCCGAACCCAAAACTGAGTATTTTAAATGGTGGTTTAGCGCCATTGGGCGAATATAGAGACATTTGGATGTTCCAGGTATTAAAAGCCCTGGCCAAAAAATATAGTTTCTCACTTTCAACCCCGATTGAAAAGTTAAGCGATGAAGTCGTAAACATTATTTTAAACGGTACGCACGATCTGATCAAGGTTGAGGTAGAATACAATAAATGGAACGTTCAGAATTATAATATCACCTTCGATGGTATTATTAAAATGCTCGAAGAGCAGAATGAAAAGAGAAGTGAATCTGCATCAGATGATATGGACGAATTCAGGAAACTGAAAACCTGTCCGGAGTGTCATGGAGCCCGTTTGAAAAAAGAAAGCCTACACTTTAAAGTTGATGGCAAAAATATTTTCGAACTGTCATCAATGGATATTTTCAACCTGAACATCTGGTTCGAAAAAGTAGATGAGCGTCTTAGCGAACGTCAGAATATTATTGCAAAAGAAATTTTAAAAGAGATTAAAGCCAGGATCGGTTTTTTAACAGATGTTGGTTTAACCTATTTAACGCTAGATAGAACAGCCAGGACACTTTCTGGTGGTGAGGCACAAAGGATCCGGTTGGCTACACAGATCGGTTCGCAGTTGATGAATGTAATGTACATCCTCGATGAGCCAAGTATCGGTTTGCATCAACGCGATAACGAACGTTTGATCAATGCGCTTAAAAATCTCCGTGATCTCGGAAATACCGTTTTAGTAGTAGAACACGATAAGGATATGATTCTGGAGGCCGATTGGGTAATTGATGTTGGCCCTGGAGCGGGTATCCACGGCGGAACAGTAGTTGCAGAAGGAACTGCCGCACAGATACTGAAGTCGAATACCTTAACTGCTGATTATCTAAATGGCAAAAAGAAAATTGAAACACCAAAAGTCCGAAGAAAAGGAAATGGACATAAATTGTCTATCGTAAAAGCTACCGGGCATAATTTAAAAGAAGTTTCAGTCGATTTTCCTTTGGGTAAATTTATTGCCGTAACCGGAGTTTCGGGCAGCGGTAAATCGAGTTTGATTACCGAGACCTTATATCCGATTTTAAACCATCATTTCTTTAGGGCGAAAAAACAACCCTTACCTTACGAGAAAATTAACGGATTGAAAGAAATTGATAAGGTTATTGAAATCGATCAGGCACCTATCGGCAGAACACCCCGTTCTAATCCATCTACCTATACCGGAGTCTTCTCCGATATCAGAAATTTATTTGTACAGCTGCCTGAGGCAAAAATTCGCGGTTATAAACCCGGTCGTTTCTCTTTTAACGTAAAAGGTGGTCGTTGCGAAACCTGTCAAGGTGCTGGTTTAAAGGTGATTGAAATGAATTTCTTGCCCGATGTACAGGTGCCTTGTGAAGAATGTGGTGGGAAAAGATACAACAGGGAAACTTTAGAGGTCCGTTTTCGCGGAAAATCGATTAGTGATGTGCTGGATATGAGTATCGAAGATGCCTGTAATTTCTTTGAAAATATCCCGATCATCTATAGGAAGATCAAAACATTGAAAGATGTTGGTTTAGGTTATATCACTTTAGGGCAATCCTCAGTTACTTTATCGGGTGGAGAGGCGCAGCGGGTTAAACTGGCTACAGAACTTTCTAAAAAAGATACCGGGAAAACCTTTTATATTTTAGACGAGCCTACCACCGGACTTCACTTCGAAGATATTAATGTGCTTTTAGGCGTGCTGCAAGAGCTGGTTGATAAAGGAAATACGATTTTAGTAATTGAACACAATTTAGATGTGGTAAAAGTTGCCGATTGGGTGATCGATTTAGGTGAAGAGGGCGGTGCTGGTGGCGGAAGAATTTTATTCGAAGGTACGCCAGAAGGTTTGATCCAGAATCCAATTAGTTTAACCGGAAAGTTTTTGAAAAAGGAAATGGCTTTAGAGTCCGAGCTCGGTAGTCTGAAGTCGGAGGTCAAAGCGTCTAAGAAGAAGAAATAGTGCGGGGATCACTCATTGTTCGTCACCCTGAATTTATTTCAGGGTCTTAGTGCAAATAGATGATGAATCAAGGTCAGCATGACGAACAAATTAAGCTCCATTTTCCATTACCCATATTACATTTTAAAACAATGCTTTTTACCGATACCCATACCCATTTATATTACGAGCAGGATGCTGAAAAACAGGCACTATTAATGGAGCGTTGTTTCGAAAACGATGTTAACCGTTTGTTTCTGCCCAATGTTGATGTAAAATCAATTACCATGATTGATGATCTGGTGGCGAAATATCCGGCAAATTGTTTTGCAATGGCGGGTTTACATCCCTGTGATGTGAAAGAAGATTATCTTGCTCAATTGGATGAAATCTATAATAGTATTTCCGGTCGGAAAATTTATGCCATTGGTGAGATCGGGATCGATCTGTATTGGGATAAAACTACTTTGGCCATTCAGCAAGATGCTTTTCGCAAACAGATTGGCTGGGCAAAAGATTTAGGATTACCGATTGTGATCCATTGTCGCGAGGCTTTTGATGAGGTTTTTGAGCTATTGGAAAGTGAAAGGGACGAAAAACTACGCGGAATATTCCATTGTTTTACGGGCAATTTAGCACATGCTAAACAGGCCATCGACTTAAATTTCTATTTAGGCATTGGTGGTGTGGTTACCTATAAAAAAGCGGGATTGGATTTGGTATTATCAGAAATTCCTTTAGCTAACCTCGTTTTAGAAACAGATTCACCCTATTTGGCTCCTGTTCCTTTCCGTGGGAAACCCAATGAAAGCAGTTATTTAATCTACATAGCGCAAAAACTGGCCGATGTTTATGGTGTTTCTATTGAAGAAATTGCAGATGTAACCACAGAGAATTCGAAGAAAATTTTCGGGATTTAAATACGCATATCGGTCGGTAAATCGCCGACTGTAATTTTCTACGTGATTGTCATACTAAATTTAGTTCCGCATCTTTCTTATCAGGTTCTGAAACAAAACTGATAGCTATCAGATTAGGATGATTATTTGTGTAAAATTTCTTGTATTGTAAAATATAGATATAAAATTTATTATATTGGCAATACATTAACGTTTTTTGGCTTTTTTATTGTTAATTTAGGAATATAGGCTAATCATTTGTAATTTTTTAGTTTCTTTGCGGTGAGCAACCTTCACCCAACCAAATGACCAAAATACTTATAATTTATACCGGCGGTACCATCGGTATGGTTAACGATCCTACAAATGGGATGTTAATTCCCTTTGATTTCCAGCAGATAAAAGAAAATGTTCCTGAATTGAGCCGTTTAGATTACGATTTAGATGTGCATTCCTTCAACCCCGTATTGGATTCTTCAAACATGGATCCTGAAATATGGAAAACATTAGCCGAACTTGTTTATCATAAATACGATCAGTACGATGGTTTTGTTATCCTCCACGGATCTGATACGATGGCTTTTACCGCATCAGCATTGAGCTTTATGCTCGAAAACCTGGATAAGCCAGTTGTTTTAACCGGTTCGCAGCTTCCTATTGGCGAAATCAGGACGGATGCCAAAGAGAATTTAATTACCGCTCTAGAAATTGCAGCGACCAAAGAAGACGGTAAGGCACTTTTTCCTGAGGTCTGCATTTATTTTGATTCTCAGTTATTTAGGGGCAATCGTTCTATAAAGTACAACAGCGAAAAGTTCGAAGCTTTCCGTTCGCCAAATTACCCGATACTTGCCGAAGCGGGCGTTCACCTGCAGTTTTATAGAAATTACATTCTTAAAGCGCCAAAAGGAGAATTAAAATTACACACCAATTTTAATTCGAACATCGGGGTGCTGAAATTATATCCTGGCATAACGCCACAGGCCGTTCAGGCCATAACAGATTCAAAAGTAGATGCCATTATTTTAGAAACTTTCGGCTCTGGCAATACCACAACGGCACAATGGTTTTTAGATAGTTTGCGTCAGGCTATTTTGAATGGAAAAATTATTATCGACATTTCTCAATGTAAAAAAGGTTCAGTTCAGCTGGGCCGCTACGAAACCAGCAGAGAACTGTTAAAAATGGGCATTTTAAGTGGTTATGATTTAACTTTCGAAGCTACAGTTACAAAGCTAATGTTCGTTATGGGCTTAGGTTTGTCAATAGAAGAAAGCCGCAAATTAATGGAAGAATCGCTTCGTGGAGAGCTGACAAAGGATTAATGTCGCAAACCTGTGAGGTCTGGAAAAGTTTAGAACCGAAAACTGTAAATTGGAAACAGCAAACTGATTTGGGCGTTCCCCAAGCTACGCAAGGGGCAGGCTTTTCAGGGCTGCGCTTCGCTCCGGTGCCGATGAAGGATCGGCACTTAACCCTTACAATCCCTAACGCAAAACCCACCTTTCAAAAACCTATGAGGTATTCTAAAACCAAGAGGTCTGCCCTGGAATAAGTAAAACTTCTGCAATTATGACCATCATCATTTCGGATATAAGTATTTAGCGCTATTTTTGCTAGTAAAGAGGTATAAGGTATAGGGTTTAAGGCTTAAGGTTATGTCTTGATACTTGATACACAACACTCGATACTTATTAAACATGAAAATAGAACAAATATATACAGGTTGCCTGGCAGAAGCCGCTTATTACATCGAAAGTAACGGTGAGGCGGCAATTATTGATCCGCTAAGAGAGGTTGGAACGTATTTAAAGAAAGCCGAAAAAGCAGGGGCAACCATTAAATATATCTTCGAAACGCATTTTCATGCTGATTTTGTTTCCGGACACGTAGACCTGGCAGAAAAATCTGGTGCCGAAATCATCTATGGCCCAACTGCTAAAACCGAATTTAAATCGCACATTGCTAAAGATGGCGAGCAGTTTAAAATTGGCGATGTAACCATTACCGCTTTACATACGCCTGGGCATACTTTAGAATCCACTACTTATCTGCTAACTGATAAAGATGGAAAAGATCACTGCATTTTTAGTGGCGATACCTTGTTTATTGGCGATGTTGGTCGGCCTGATTTAGCACAAAAAGGCCATTTAACCATGGAAGATTTAGCCGGAATGCTTTACGATTCGTTAAATGAGAAAATAAAGCCGTTGGCTGATGATGTAATTGTTTATCCGGCACATGGTGCAGGTTCTGCCTGTGGCAAAAGCATGAGTAAAGAAACTTTCGATACTTTAGGGCATCAAAAGGAAGTAAATTATGCTTTAAAAGCCGAAACAAAAGAGCAGTTTATTGCCGAGGTAACAGATGGTATTTTGCCGCCACCACAATATTTTGCTAAAAATGCGGCCATTAATAAAGGTGGAGTGGAAAGTATTGATGAGGTTTATGAGAAAGGATTAAACGCTTTGACACCGCAAGCTTTTGAAGATACGGCAAACCAAACAGGGGCTATTATGCTTGATACCCGCGATCCACAGGTTTTTGCCAAAGGTTTTATTCCAAATTCGATCAATATAGGCCTTAACGGGCAGTTTGCGCCCTGGGTTGGTGCTTTGATTACTGATTTACAGCAGCCAATTTTATTGATTACCGATCAGGGTAAAGAAGAAGAAACCATTACCCGCTTAACCCGTGTGGGATACGATAGTACCATTGGTTATTTAGATGGCGGTTTCGAAAGGTGGACAGATGCTGGCAAGGAAATCGATACGATTGAATCAATCTCTGCTGAGGCATTTGAAACCGCTAGTCTTAACGGAGAAATTACAGCACTTGATGTACGCAAACCAGGTGAATATGAATCAGAACATCTGGAATTTACACTGAGCCGTCCCTTAGATTTTATTAATGACTGGACTGGCGAGATCAATCCAAAGTCTACTTATTATATTCACTGTGCAGGTGGTTACCGCTCCATGATTGCTGCTTCCATCTTAAAATCGCGTGGGGTAGAAAATGTGATTGATGTTGCCGGCGGTTATGGCGCAATTAAAAATACCGGTTTAAAAAGAACCGATTTCGCCTGCCCAAGCAAAGCGATGAAAGTTTAATAAATAAAAGAGATCGTCATTTCGAGCGGAACACAGTGCAGTCGAGAAATCTGTTTAAATGGATCTCTCTCCCGACTTAACGCCGGGACGGTGCTGCAGTCGAGATGACGACCACTCTTTAAGCGAAATAAAAACTGGATGTCTGAAAATCAAAATCATTACGACGTATTAATTATCGGTGCTGGTCCAATAGGGATGGCTTGCGCAATTGAAGCACAAAAAGCAAACTTGAGCTATGTAATTGTAGAAAAAGGTGCTTTGGTGAACAGTTTGTTCAATTATCCGGTATTTATGACCTTCTTTTCTACTTCTCAAAAGTTAGAAATCGGGGGAGTGCCCTTTGTAACGATCAGCCCCAAGCCAAATCGTAATGAAGCAGTTGAATATTATCGCCGTGTAGCCGAAAAGTTTGATTTAAATATCCATCTTTTCGAAAGCGTAAAACAAGTTGTTAAAAACGATCACGATGTTTTCGAAATCAATACCTCCAAAACCAATTATACGGCCAATAATGTAATTGTGGCTACCGGTTTTTATGATGTGCCTTTATTAATGAATGTTCCGGGAGAGGATTTGCCAAAAGTAACGCATTATTACAAAGACCCGCATTTATATGCTTTTCAGAATGTAGTGGTGGTTGGCGCCAATAACTCTGGCGTAGATGCTGCTTTAGAAACGTATCGGAAAGGTGCAAATGTGACGATGGTAGTGCGCAGTGGCGATCTTGGGCCCCATGTTAAATATTGGGTTCGGCCGGATATCCAGAACAGGATTAAAGAAGGTGAAGTTAAAGCACTTTTCAACTCCGAATTGCTTGAAATAAGAGAGGGGGAAGTAGACATCAAAACACCAGAGGGACTCAAAACTATCCCGAACGATTTCGTAATTGCCATGACCGGTTATCAACCGGATTTTAGCATGCTAAAAAAATTCGGCATCGAATTACCCGAAACACTTTGCCCGGTTTATAACGAAGCAACCATGGAAACCAATGTAAAAGGTTTGTATTTGGCAGGTGTAGTTTGTGGCGGATTGGATACGCACAAACTTTTTATCGAAAACTCAAGAGTGCACGCTGAAATGATAGTGAAGAATATTTTGAGTTAAATTTCTTATGAAGTTTAGACAGAGGATAAGCGATGGAATAACTTCGTAAGTCAAGCTGAATTTCTTAAACTATTTCTTCGATTTTCCCCATTTATAAGCTGTGGATAACATCATCGTTACAACTGCTACCTGCAGTATAAGTACACCTTTAGATACGATCGTTAAAATGATGAAATTTTGTTTGAATTGATCAAGCTCGGCTTGTTCGGACATTGGAGGGGAAACCGTCCAGCCGTTATGGTGATATGGGTTAAAGAAAGGTAAGAGCTGTACTGCTAATGATGCAAGCAGAATTAAAATAAAACCTAATAAGAAAATAAATGAGCGCTGAATTTTTCTGCAAAATGAATACTTAAGCTCCTTAAAATAGTAAACAAAAAAAGAAATAATAATAAAAAAGGATATCAATAAATGCTGTTTTTTAATCACGAAATAGGTATCGTGGAGATTGATGTCAATCGATTCAGTAAAAATAGTTTTTCCAAATACACAGAGGCCAGTAATTATGCTAACTCCAATACAGCCTAAAAGCCATAAAATTTCCTGTAATAATGGTTTGTTTTTCATGATGAGCGAGATTTAGATTTGTTTAATATATATTAGCCGTCATGTTGAACTTGTTTTACAAGTAGAAATAGTTTTCTTTCAATTCTCTTGTAGCTACTACGTGGTCAGCATCTTTCTTACAAAATAGACCCTGAAATAAATTCAGGGTGACGATCCTCCAGATATAACTAGATCAATGGACCGGCACCTTCAAAGTACTTCCCACAAAACTTTCAATTGCCTTTTCCACACCCGGCAAATCCTTCGAAGTAATATAAGATCCCATTACGTGATTCCCTGCGTTGGGGATAGCTACTTTTCTTTTTAAATGAGTCGGTGTGCCCAATTCTTCGAACATTTTTAACATGGCATCTACACGCACTACAGGATCTTGCTCGAGTTCATTTTTATAGTAATAGAGCATTAAAACGGGCTGCTTTACCTTTTGAAAAGTTGCTTTTACCATACTGCTCTCAATAAATTCTTCCAGCTCTACTAACGATTCGAGGCGATAATTGGTGTACCAGTATTTTTTATACTCGTCAGTGCGATCGTCTACTTTACGTTCATCGCCACCCACCACTTTTCTGGCAATCTGTAAACCCCAGGGGTTATTCAAAAGCCATGCATTTTTATCGTTAATGGCCACATTTGGCGACAATAAAATTAAGCTGTTAATTTCTGGATAGGTTGCAGCTAGTTTTAAAGCGACGGTCCCACCAGTAGAAGTGCCCACTAAAATTACTTTTTTGCCCAGTTTTTTACCGATAGCATAAGCCTGTTTGCTGGTTTCCCAAAGGCGGTCGGCGGTAAAATATTGCATAGGTGCAAGTGTATCAATGCCATGGTCAGCTAAACGCGCTAAATATAAATTGGCATTTAATTCTTTAGCCAAATTGAGGTAAACAGGGTTTCCTTCAGTTTTTGATGCCGAAAAACCATGCAAATAAACAATGGCATATTCGGTTTGCCTGTGGAGAGGGTCGGCCCAGATGATTTCTGCCTCGTTACCAGGTTTTATTTTGTGCATCGATTCGATACTGGCCACATAACGGTCTAAATCTTCCAGATCGGGAACCTGTGTGAGCTCTTTGTTATAAACCGGTTTTTTGGGTTTTGGCCCCAATAAGTAGCCTGCAACAATTAATGCCGAAAGGCCGATAAGTACTTTGTAGCGTTTTTTCATATGAGGCACCAAATATTAGTTTAAATGTAAAATTTGAAATTAAATAAAGCTAATCTTTTTGAGTAATTAGTTGTGGTTTTGAGTGGTTATTGCCTGCACTAACCCATAATGTTAAACCTGATCGTGCTAAATGGCCCACAGCGCTAAGCATGACGGCCACGACTATGGACAATAGCAGGAGCAAAAGATGTTAAAGATTAAGCTATTGCTTTTCAAATCCTTAATAATACGCTTGCACATTACCTTTTTATGGGAAATTAGCTTAAGTTTGCAATCAAAATTTTTCGACTTAATGCCGGGAATCGAACAGATAAAAACACCTATTGCTGCTGATATTAAAGCGTTTGAAAAAACCTTTAAAGAATCTATGCATAGCGACGCACCGTTGCTGGATAGGATTACCCATTATATTGTAAAGCAAAAAGGCAAACAAATGCGGCCAATGTTCGTATTTTTTGCCGCTAAACTATGCGGTGGCATTACAGAATCAACCCATCGTGGCGCTGCTTTGGTAGAGCTTTTACATACGGCTACTTTGGTACATGATGATGTGGTAGACAATGCTTACGAGCGCCGTGGTTTTTTCTCTATCAATGCTTTATGGAAAAACAAGATTGCCGTTCTGGTTGGCGATTACCTGTTGGCCAAAGGTTTGTTACTTTCGGTAAACAATAACGAACACCGTTTGTTACAGATTGTATCGGAAGCTGTGAAACAGATGAGTGAGGGTGAACTGTTGCAGGTAGAAAAGGTGCGGAGGATGGATATTTCGGAAGACTTATATTTTGATGTGATCCGACAGAAAACCGCTTCATTAATTGCTTCTTGTTGCGCTGCGGGTGCTGCTTCAGCAGGTGCTGATGATAAAACTATAGAAAAAATGCGTCTGTTTGGCGAAAAAGTAGGGATTGCCTTTCAGATTAAAGACGACACCTTTGATTTCGGGACTGATGATGTAGGTAAACCTTTGGGTATTGATATTAAAGAGAAGAAAGTAACGCTGCCTTTAATTTATGCACTGAATAAAGCCGAAAAAACTGAACGTAAAAAAATTATTAACCTGGTGAAAAACCACCAGGATGATCCGGTTAAAATTCAGCAGATTATAGATTTCGTAAATGCCCACGAAGGGGTGTATTACGCAAACCAGAAAATGCTGGAGTACCAGAAAGAAGCATTTGATATTTTACACAGTTTTGAGGCTGGCGAAGCACGAACTGGTTTAGAACAACTTGTACTTTACACCACTGAACGTAAAAAATAATGAGCAACGAATTACTTTTTAGCTTAGGTTTTCTTCTTTTTATTGTGCTGATTCTTGCTTTAGACCTTGGTCTTTTTAGCCGGAAAGAACATGTGGTGAGCTTAAAACAGGCTGGAGTAATGAGTTTGATTATGGTGGCTTTGGCTATCGGTTTTTACTTTATCCTGTTAACCGAAGGGCACCAGCTACATGGAATAAAGGATTTTGCACACCTGCAAGAAATTGTAACGCGACACCAGCACCACATTAAACTAATCCCTAATGATTTTGAAGGAAGTTTAGCGATTTATAGACAAAATCTCGGCTTAGAATTTTTAACCGGTTATGTAATTGAATATGCACTTTCGGTAGATAATATCTTTGTGATTGTACTCGTCTTTTCTGCCTTTGCCGTTGAAGAAAAATATTATCACCGTGTATTGTTCTGGGGTATTTTGGGTGCCATTATTATGCGCTTCATCTTCATTTTTGTTGGTGCAGCATTAATTGCAAAATTTGCGTGGATACTTTATTTGTTTGGCGCTTTCCTTGTTTTTACCGGGGTAAAAATGTTCTTCAGCAAAGATGAAGATGATAAGATTGATCCAGAAAATCACCCTGTAGTAAAGTGGGCCTCTAAAATATTTTCTATTCATCCAAAATACGAGGGTAAAAAATTCTTCGTAAAAATTAACCATAAAACATTGGTAACACCTTTGTTTTTGGTTTTGCTGATTGTTGAGTTTACCGATCTTTTATTTGCTGTCGATTCTATTCCGGCTATTTTTGCGGTAACAAAAGATCCTTACATTGTATTTTTTTCTAATATTTTTGCCATCATGGGTTTACGTTCCATGTTCTTCCTGTTGGTGAATATTATCCATAAATTCCATTATTTAAAAACCGGATTAGCCGTATTATTGGCCTTTATTGGGGTGAAAATGTTGGGACATACCTATCTGGAGAAATGGGGTTTCACTACCGAACATTCGTTAATTGTGATTTTGAGTATCCTGGTGATCAGTATTGTGGCTTCGCTGGCTTTCCCAAAGAAGAAAGTGCATGTAAAGCCATAATTTTATAGTTCTGTCATTCTGAGCGTATCAAAGAATCTTTTTTATTGCGTTAAGCCGAGAAGATTCGCCATTGCGAGAAGGCTTTTTCAGCCGACAAAGCAATCTTACAACGATCGCTAATAGCGTGTGCATTAAGATTGCTTCCTGCCTAGCAATGACGATCATTTCCATGGAAAAAGCCATTATCTAAAGCAAAATATACGTTACAGCTAGCAATCTCTGACTAAAATTTGTACTTTCAGCAAAAAACTATTATTCCTAATGAAATATCTTTTCGCTGCAGCGCTTCTTTGTACCACTTTATTTGTAAATGCCCAGGATAAATTCGGTGATGTTTTTGCTAAGATCAATACGGATGTACAGCAAAATTCAAAAGCTTATCAAACACTTAAATATGAAACCGAAACTATCGGTCATCGTTTAACGGGTTCTACAAACGGCGCAAAAGCAGAGCAATATGCTTTTGATTTGTTAAAATCTTACGGTTGTGAAGTGAAGTTTCAACCTTTCGAAGTAGAAAGCTGGGCAAGAAAAACAATCAGTGTAGAAATTGGGACCGATAAAAACAGTTTGACCAAAATGAAGGCCGTTACTTTAGCACATTCGCCGGTGAGTGCAGACGTTACTGGCGAAATTGCAGATGCGGGCAACGGGCTGGAAGCCGATTATCAGGCCAGTCCTGAAAAATTTAAAGGTAAAATTGCACTGATTTATCTTGGTGTATTGCCAGGCTCTCCGGCTGGAACAAAGTCATTACACCGCTCAGAAAAAACGGCAATTGCCACAAAATATGGAGCAATTGGGGTAATTATTATTAACACGGTAAAGGGTGGCGTGCTTTTAACCGGAACCGCTTCGGTAACAGGCAAATTAATCTCTATTCCCGCCATTTGTATTGGATTAGAAGATGGTACAGCTTTAAAAGAAAAAATTAAATCGCAATCGCAGATTGCACATATCGCCATGACTAATTTCTCGGGTATGATTAAAGCGAGAAACGTAGTGGCCACTTTTAAAGGAACCGAGTTGCCTAAGGATAAAATTGTTGTCGGCGGACATTTAGATAGCTGGGATTTATCAACCGGAGCGATAGACAATGGAATAGGTTCTTTCGCTATTATGGATATGGCACGTACCTTTAAAAAACTGAATTTAAAAACCAAACGTACCGTAGAGTTTGTATTGTTTATGGGCGAGGAGCAAGGTTTATTGGGCTCTAAAGCATACATCGATCAGGCTAAAAAAGACAAAACCTTAAACCAGGTAAAGTTTATGTTAAACTACGACATGACGAACGATCCGAAGGGTTTTTCTACCTCAAGAGCGGAAATGAAAAATCTGTTTACGGCCTGGGGAGCTGATATCGTAAAAATTGATACCGGTTTCAAAAATCTGTTTAATGCTGGTGCTGGTCTGCATAGCGATCATCAACCTTTTATGTTAGAGGGGATTCCTACGGGCGGTGGTTTTGGTGGTAAACTGCCAAACAATTCTGGCCCATTTTATCACTCAGATGGCGATAGTTTTAAACTGGTTGACGAGCAGGAGCTTAAAAACACGGTGCGTTACAGCGCCATGTTAACTTATGCTTTAGCCAATACACCGAAAATTCCTGTTGGTGTGCAGGGCGAAGATGAATTAAGGGTTTTCTTAGAATCGCAGAACCTAAAGGAACCTTTGAGTATTGCCGGCGAGTGGAGGTGGAAATAATTTCATAGATTTTCTTGCCTCTTTCCTTAAGGATTGATTACACTGATGTTAGGATTGCACAGATTTTTATATGGTTAATTCGCGTAAGATCATTCGTCATTTCGACCATAGTGTTCTTAAGGAACTCCTTCGGAGAAGAAATCTTTGAATTGATTTGAACGATGACATTCTTAATAGATTTTGCTTCGCAGAGCACTTCGTCGTTCTCAACTTCGCTGTGCTCCGCTCGAAACGACGGAAGTAACTCATCCGAAGAATCTTCATTTTGACTGAAGCTCACCGATTTTAGCATTTGTTTTTAACCATTGCTAAATGTAACGGAAATCTAAAAACCCAAAACTTGGAAATAAAAAAGACGGGTAGGGTTAATGGCTATATTAAAACAGACGCCATTGAAATTGAGTCAGGAGCATAGTACAACGGTAAATTGGAAATGCAGCAATTGAGCAAAGCTGAAGATAAAGTTGTGGTAAAAGCGTTGGCCTCATCTATTGGTTGGTGTTTCACCAACCAATATAATCCAACTCAGCATTAACCACTAATATAGCTCTCCAATTGTGAAATGGTCTGTTTCTGGTCTGCAATGATAAATTTTACTACATCGCCGATCGAAACCATTCCTTTTACTTCGTCGTTTTCTACAACGGGTAAATGGCGGATATGTTTATCGGTCATCAACTCCATGCAATAATCAATACTGTCGCTTAAATTAATAGTGATCGGCCTGGCAGTCATTGCTTCTTTAATCAAAGTATCTCTTGATGACTTGCCCTGAAGGATGATTTTTCTGGCATAATCGCGTTCCGTAAAAATGCCATGTAGCCGATCGTTTTCCATGACCAATACTGCGCTGATGTTCTTTTCTGTCATTACTTTTAAAGCATCTAAAACAGAAATATTTTCTGATACCGAGATAATCCGTACCTGTTTGGTATCTAACAAGTGTTTTACGCTTTTCATAAAACTTAATTTGGTTATAACAATTTAAGAAATAATTGGCTGTAAATCAAAGTTTTATTTTAGGTTGTTCTCAGCTTTACAAACGGAGCACAGTTTTATGTAATCTAAACCTGACGGGAACGTCAGCCTCCGATTTCTCATCGGAGCTATAGTGTATCGCAGGGCAGAACCTCACCTACGAATTGCTGGTTTTGCTTTTCAAATCAAGGGTTATCTCTTTAAGTATATTCCTGCTTGGTAATTAAAAACAAATAATTATGCCATAGGTAGACGCTGGAGGCGGTTTTTAGATTGTTTTTCAATATGCAACATACACGAGAAACACATTTCTCATCCTGTGAAGTTTTGTGTTGCGCTACCGTTTTTTAATAAAGCAGGAAATGTTTGCGCAATTTCGTAAGCATTTCCAGCCCTTAAACTAATAATTTTATGGCAACCTGCGATGTTTACCACGACAAAAGGCGTGAAAAAAGAAAGGGTTATACCCTATAAAGATCAGGGTTACCCACGAGCGAAAAGCAAAGTATTTTGATGCCGTCTTTGCTATAAGCGAAGGGGATTTCATCAAGATCCAGACTGGCAACAGGCTTACGGATGAACTATGAAAGGTCAAGACCAGAATAGAAAAACTGCTAAAAAAGGCAGAAGAGGTAATCTGGACTCTTGAATACAGCTTTATGATCTGGTTATAATTAACGCCAATTGCTCGAAATTGACCATAAAAGGTAGGCTGGCTGTATGGTACATTAAATTTTTAAAAGTGAAATATGCATTAATGGTTGGCTTCCACTTCAGCAAGTTAATAATATAACAATTGTGTGATGTTTAGTAACTTTTGTAAATTTGGCTAAATTATGTTTAGCACATAAAAGCTATAATTTGTAAACCAGAAGCTATAACAATTGAAAAAAATCTTCCTTATCTCACTTTTCACGACATTCTTATTAAGCGCAACTGCGCAGGAAAAAGCAAACTTTGACGGCGCCTTTCAAAAGGCAAACAACGGCAAATCCCAAGTAGAGATTCCTCCGCTTAAAGAATTGCTGCATATCATGCTTGCAATTACCAATACTGGTCTTGGTAATGATGATATGGTCAATCAGAACGGCGATTATTACCAAGATGTTCTAAAGTATTATAAGCCCTTCGCAAATGAGCCTATAATTAAAACTTTTGATTCTTTGCTTAACGCCTCGCTTTATAATTACATTTTCATCTCCGGAAACGCAATGTCTTACGATTTCTCCGGGAAAAAATTGAAGCCTAACCGTAATTACATCTTTCCCGCCCGAAGTGTTGCAAACATGGTGATCAATACCAATCCATTGGATACTTACCGTAAAGAGATTGAAGCTTTCGCAAAAAAATCTGAATTTTCAAAGTTTTATAGTCAGCATAAGAAATATTATGCCAGGCTTATTTCAGAATATGAAACTGAGGCAAAACTGAACAAGCAATGGAAGTGGCTTGAAAAGAACTTCAAGACCAGTATCAACAGTTACCTAATCCTTTGTTCCCCATTGATTAATAGCCTGAATTATACCACCGAATTTAGCGACAAAGGATTCAGGCAGATCGTGATGGTACTGCCTCCACTAGACCATGATCGAAAACTCTCCGCCGTTCAAAATGAATTGTTCAATACAAGAGTGATGTTTACAGAGATAGATCATAACTATGTTGGCCCTCCTTCTGATGCCAGCAAAGCGACTATAGACACGGTATTCAAAGGCAGAAACGTTTGGGTGAATGAAAAAGCTGATGGTATCTATGCATATCCGTCGCCGATCAAGGTATTCAATGAATATATGACCTACGCTGTATTTTTGGTGTATTGCCAGGATAATTATAATAGATCACTTTATGAAGAAACAAGAGGCAATGTGATCAGCGTAATGAAAGATCGCGGGTTCCCGAAAATGGAAGCCTTTATATCCGCTTTAGAAAAAGTGCGTTCGACAGCACCAGAACAAAAGATCGATGACCTGTATCCCCAACTGCTGGAACTGATGAGCAAGTAAAACTAGGAAAAACTAGGCTATATGTATGATGTGGTTAATGGTATCGATGATCCCGATGGTGTTACCAAAACACTCATCAATAATGAAAATGTTCCGGATCATTACTTATCACTTCAGTACCTGGATTGCGAGCGCTTCCTTTTTTTAAGATAGCAGCAACAGTCTTTTTGTTTTTTTTAGAAGGAGGGATACAGCAAAGCTTTTTAATCAAAACTTTGATAAATCCCGGAATTCATTCAGCGAGGTAACAATTTGCTATTTTTTGAGGATGACCTAATATCCTGGATCAAAAAAGGACGAAGGGAAGTTCGAGATGATGAAGATCCAGGGAAGTATCTCAAGTGAGTTGAAAATGCCATCCGTCCTTCCCGGCTACAAAGCTAAAAAGTAATCAAAACGTATAATTTTATGTGCACATCCGCACAACCTATTTTTACGTTTATTATTCACGTCTATTTTATGTATTTTTGTGGCGGTTTGGAAATGTTTGCAAATTTGTTTGTAAAAGCAACATTGAAAAACGTTAAAGTATTGAAAAACAAATAATTAAAAATAAAGAATATGTCATCAGTAGAGACAACTTATATCCCTTACAAAGTTAAGGACATTTCACTGGCAGAATGGGGCCGTAAAGAAATCGAATTAGCCGAAGCAGAAATGCCAGGTTTAATGAGTTTACGTAAAGAATTCGGTCCAACACAACCGTTAAAAGGTGCGCGTATTGCAGGTTGTCTGCACATGACCATCCAAACGGCTGTATTAATCGAAACATTAACTGCACTGGGTGCTGAAGTTACCTGGTCATCTTGCAATATTTTTTCTACTCAGGATCATGCTGCGGCTGCAATTGCTGCTGCTGGTATTCAGGTTTATGCCTGGAAAGGTTTAAACGAAGAAGAATTCGATTGGTGTATTGAGCAAACTTTGCACTTCGGTCCGGAGCAACAACCATTAAACATGATTTTGGATGATGGTGGCGATTTAACCAATATGGTTTTTGATAAATATCCTGAGCTAATTGCAGCTATTAAAGGTTTATCAGAAGAGACTACAACTGGTGTTCACCGTTTGTACGAAAGAATGAAAAACGGAACATTGCACGTACCTGCAATTAATGTTAACGATTCGGTTACCAAATCTAAATTCGATAACAAATACGGATGTCGTGAGTCATTGGTTGATGCGATCCGTCGTGCTACCGATGTAATGATGGCTGGGAAAGTTGCTGTTGTTTGCGGTTATGGCGATGTAGGTAAAGGTTCTGCAGAATCTTTAAGCTCACAAGGCGTGCGTGTTATTGTAACTGAAATTGATCCGATCTGTGCTTTACAGGCTGCAATGGAAGGTTATGAAGTTAAACGTTTAGATACTGCAATTAAAGAAGCTGATATCGTGGTAACTACTACCGGTAATTGTGATATAGTACGCGAAAGACATTTCCGTGCATTAAAAGACAAAGCAATTGTTTGTAACATTGGTCACTTCGATAACGAAATCGATATGGCTTGGTTAAATGGTGCTTATGGCGATACCAAAGTGGAGATTAAACCTCAGGTTGATAAATATACCATCGACGGTAAAGATGTAATCGTTCTTGCTGAAGGTCGTTTGGTTAATTTAGGTTGTGCAACTGGTCACCCAAGTTTTGTAATGAGTAACTCATTCACTAACCAAACCTTAGCTCAATTAGAGCTTTGGACCAACACTGCAGCTTACGAAAACAAAGTTTATACTTTGCCTAAGCATTTAGACGAAAAAGTTGCCCGTTTACACTTAGAAAAAATCGGTGTAGAATTAGATGTTTTGGATCAACACCAGGCTGATTATATCGGTGTACCGGTAGAAGGCCCGTTCAAAGCAGATACATACAGGTATTAGTCCTGAGTCTTCAGTCGGGAGTCTGAAGTCGATATGATTGAGAGGGATGTGCAATTTGCATATCCCTTTTTTATTCCCCTCTCCCAGAGGGGTGCCTGCAAGGCGGGATGTCCCTAAAGTCTAGGCGAGTCTCCTATTTTTGGAAAACATTGGTTCCTTTACTCTTCGGAGGTTTCAGGCCTGCTGTACACTTTATCCCGATGAAAGAATCGGGATGTTCGTTTCCATCAGGTTTATTTTACAGCAAACTGTGGTTCTTTTGCTGCTGAACACTTACATTTGAAAAAAGAAAAGAGATGAAAAAATTAATATTTGCACTGGTTCTTGGTGTATTTGTAGTTTCTGCAAATGCTCAAACTGCTCCTAAAAAAGCTGAAACAGCAAAAGTAATCACTAAACAAACAGTAGATATTGCCTGTGGCGAATGCCAGTTTAAAATGAAAGGTAAAGACTGTGATTTAGCAGTAAAAATAGATGGTAAATCTTATTTTGTTGATGGAAAAGGGATTGATGATTTTGGCGATGCCCATGGCGAACATGGTTTTTGTAATGCTGTAAGCAAAGCAGAAGTTACCGGCGAAATTGTAAATAACCGTTTTAAGGCGAAAGAAATAAAGTTATTGCCGGTTAGGAAATAGTTGCCTTACCGTAAAAGGGCAAAGTTTTTCGCAAAAAGGCGCTAAGGCCGATTTAAAACTACCTGAACCGAACTTTGCGTGTGCTCCGCGCTTTCCCTCTGCATCCTTTGCGGTTAAAAAGCAGGCTATTCAAATTCCTTTTCCAAACCTTGCCTTAAATCAAAAAGCAGCCATTGTTTGTTTTTTACATCTGCCTGTCTGGTTTTTAGCAACTGGATGAAATCTTTCACCCCGATTTCTTCATTCCCGTTGCCGTGGATCAATACGATGCTGCCCGGATTAGGCTGTTGTCCTTTGGCGAGCCAGGCATCACTGCCAACAGGAATTAATCCGTAGGCCTCGATCTTTTCGACTATGGTTTTATCCGATACCAAACCGGGGAAACGGAAAAATACCGATGGGGTTAGTCCATTTTTAAGCATCAACTTTTCATTTTCCAACACCTCCACATCTAAATTGGTTCCAGGTGCCAATAAAAAGTTTTCAGCTAAGGGCAGCTTATTTACTTCGTGGTTGTAGGTATGGTTTATCCAGGTGATGTTCAGTTCCTTTTTCTCTATCAAACTTTTCAGCCAGTTCAGGTCGTCTTGATGTTTAAGCATCCATTTACCAGAAACCGAAATCGCGAGCGGTGCAGGCTGTTCTATTTTTTTAAATTCATCGAATACAGCCTGAAAAATAATCCTGTCTAAAGCCTTGTGTGATGGACAAAGATCGATTGTTAAAGTAATGCCCTTTTCGTTTGGAATGGCATGATCAATCCCTGCATTTTGAAGCTGTAGATCTTTAGCTGCAGCTGTCTCAATCGATTTGACATAAGCCGTGTTTTTGAAAATCGCTAATACGTTCTGAAGCTGTAAACTGCTTAAAGCATACTTATTTGCCAAATCTATTTTGGTATCTAAACTGTTTGGATTAACTAATAAAATGTATTTCTGATTATTGGAGGTAAAGCTCCTGATCGCTAAATAAGCATCAATTCCTTCGATATTATTAGGGTCAAGGTTAATATTTTTTACTGGTGTTTTATTGCTTATCCTCGCCAATGCATAATTTACTTTATATTTTTTGATGTCATCGAAAGTTTGTGCTAAGGCCGTGACTCTTAATATGCATATAGAAAATATAGTGAGGAGCAAAGATTTAGATAACTTCATATTTCCTTATTTAAAATCTTTCTAATTTAAGCCAAATCCATTATCTTTACAAACATCGCCATGAACAAAGAAAAAGTAAAATTATGGTTTAAGCGGGTGGGGCTGGTTGGGTTTTTATTCTTCCTGATTAAAGGATTAATATGGCTTGTTGTGTTCTATTTTATTGGCAAAAACGTTACCTAAATAGTTCATTAGTTCACTGGTCATTCGTTCATTAGTCCGTGCAATTTGCATAAAAAATTTGAGCTGACCGTTATCCTGAACTTGTTTCAGGATCCATTGCGAAAGTATTTTATCTAAAAGTAAACAGCATATTCGCGAGGAAATTCCACACAAAAACAATTACAATCGCGAAGAATTTGGCTACGTAAAAATTAGTTCCGTTTTTCCTTTGGTGAAAAAGGTAAATGATAAAAGTATTTAATCCCAAACCAATTAAACTCACTACCAAAAATTTACTAAATTCTGTTCCCCAATGGCTATTGGTGCTTTGGAATGTCCATACGCGATTAATCAGATAGTTGTTGGTTACTGCCAAAGTAAAGCCAATGGCGTTAGAGATGTATTTGTTTATTTTGATTTTCTCCTTACACAACCAGGTTGCACCAAAATCAATCGCCATCCCGAGGAAACCCGTTAGTCCAAATTTTAAGATGCGGAAGAATAAATCCATGTTAATGTATTTTAACCAAATAAAATTGCTCTAAAACCTGAGGGCGTGTTCGCTCATTTAAAAATTTACCTGTCAGTTTCGTGGTATGAAAATATTCAAACGATTTTAGAACTTCAGCATGGTACTCACTTTTTAGTTTTGCCAATTCCTGTTCTGGAATGTATATAACCAAGTCTTTTAGGTTTTTTGATTTGTCGAGATCTGTATAATTATGGAAATATTTTACTTCACCAGGGGCATAAAAATCAAAAGAAAATGCATCTATATAATTTAATACTGCAGGTTTAGCAGTAGGATAATTTTGCTTTAACCAATTACCGGCCTGCATACCCGATTGATATTTTAAAAGGGCCGGGTAGAAAAAAATGAAGAGAAATATCATTAATCCGACAGCTAAAAATGCACTTCTGGCAATGATGGTTTCCAATAAAATGCCTTTAAACAACAAGAATGCGATAACGAGAACAACAATCAGAATTCCGATAATTAAATATGGGTTTTCGAATCCAAAGAAAAAGGCTAAGACAGCAAGTAGGGCAATAACCAAAATGAAAATGATATTCTGTACAATGAAGAAGGTTTTTAAACCTTTGCTGTCAAGCTGCCTTAAGTACAGCGCTGTTATGATCGAAAACTGAGGAAAGATGATCAGGATATAATGCGGCAACTGAAATTTAGAAAGCGAAAAGATCAGAAAAGTAAAAGCTGCACTTGCCCAGATCATAATGCTTTCGGGTGCTAAAGCAATTCTATTTTTTCTTTTAAACAGATTTACCACGGCCGTATAAAATAGTACAGACCAAGGAAGGAATGCCCAAAGGGTAGTGTGTAGAAAAAAGGAAATATCTCCTTTGCCTTTAATTGGGCCATTGTTAAAAAACCTTCCAAACTGACTGTCCCAAAAGAAAAATTTTAGGCCTGAAACACCAGTCCTTTCAAAAACAACTTTTTCGGGATGCAGATCGAATTGCGTGTAAAGCGAATACAACTCGGGGGTAATGAAAACAAAAATCAAAAGAATGGCGATATACCATTTTGCTTTTAAAAGCTGACGGTACTGTTTTGTTAGCAACCAGTAGATAATAAAACCGGCAAATACAGGAATCAACACAAAAATTCCCTTGATCAATATCGCGCAGGCCGCAAAAAATGAACCTGCTACAATGTGCCAGAAAGAATTTTGATGTGCTTTATAATAATGATAAATAGAGGCTAACGTAAAGGTGGTAATATAAATTTCGGCCCTAACATCAAAAGTAGAGGTGATGATATGCAAGGCACTTAGAAAAATCACCGCACTGATTAAACCGGTTTTTTCATCGTATATATCTTTGGCTAATTTGTATAAATACCACGCGCCCAGTAAACCAAACAGAAATGATGGTAATTTATAGGCGAAGGATGAGATTCCGAAAATTTTAAAGGATGCTGCAGAAATCCAAAAAGTGAGGTGAGGTTTATCCAGCCAGTCGGCCCCACGGCCATAAAGGTTAAACCAATCTTTAAACAGGATGATGTTTTTAGACATGGAAGCATACAATGCACCATCGGGCTCCATCACGCCGCCAAAAAGTGCTGGTATACTTGCAATTGCAAGTAAAGCAATCAGAAATTTATATAGGGTTGTATCTTTTAAGTTCATTTACAAGAAGCAAATATGAGCAAAAAAAAGTCAAATTTTTTTAAGGTTTAAGAATAACAAAGGCAAAGCCTTATCTTTGCTGCATGACAAAGTTATCGGTTAATATCAATAAAATTGCTACACTCCGCAACAGTCGTGGAGGTAATAATCCTGATCTGGTTAAGGTTGCATTAGATTGCGAGCGTTTCGGCGCGCAGGGAATTACCGTGCATCCACGGCCTGATGAACGTCATATCCGTTACCAGGATGTTTATGATTTAAAGGCTGTTATTGCGACAGAATTTAATATTGAAGGAAATTGCAGAGAAGATAAATTTGTTGATCTGGTTTTGGCGAACAAACCTGCCCAGGTTACGCTTGTACCTGATGCCGAAGGTCAGATTACTTCTAACCACGGTTGGGATACGGTTAAACATAAAGATTACCTGAAAGAAATGGTTGCCATTTTCCAAAAGGAAGGTATCCGTGTTTCTATTTTTGTAGATCCGGTTGTAGACATGGTGGAGGGAGCTGTAGAAACCGGAACAGACCGGATTGAATTATATACCGAGGCTTATGCGCATAATTATTTTGCCGATCGCGAAAAAGCTGTTATAAGTTATGTTGCTGCGGCACATCATGCCAACAAATTGGGCTTGGGAATTAACGCCGGGCATGATCTAGACTTACACAACCTTCATTATTTTGCACAGAGTATCCCAGGTTTATTAGAAGTTTCAATCGGTCATGCGCTCATTAGCGATGCGCTTTATCTGGGCTTGGAAACGACCATTCAGAAATATTTACAACAACTGGCCTAGTTTTTAACCGCAAAGACTGCAAAGAAAAAGGGCACAAAAAATGCAAGTTAGGTGCGTCGGTTTAATCAAGCGCTGCGCTTCTTTGCGAAATCCTTGGTGCCCTTTGCGGTTAAAAAATAAAATATATGTTAAAAGGAATCCTCCTTGTTTTTTTCGGTGCCTGCAGTTTTGGTATCCTCTCTACATTTGTTAAACTGGCTTATCACGAAGGTTATACCCTGGGCGATGTTACAGGTGCTCAGGCTTTCTTTGGTGCCGTAATTTTATGGGTGCTATTTTTCTTCCAAAGCAGAACAGCTGGTTATAAAGCTAAAGCGATTGTACCTAAAACCCCTTGGTGGAAAATGGTGTTGGCAGGAACATGTACTGGATTAGTGAGTGTGTTTTATTATCAATGCGTAAAGCTTGTGCCAAATTCGGTAGCTATCATTTTGTTAATGCAGTTTATATGGATGAGTATTTTAATGGAATACCTTGTTTTTAAAAAGAAGCCCACAGGCTTACAGTTCCTGGCAATCCTGTTGGTATTGGGTGGAACGGTTTTGGCGAGCGGAATGGCGGAAACAAGTATCAAGAGCATGGATTTAAAAGGGATTATTTTCGGTTTATTGGCTGCAATTTCTTATGCAGGCTTTTTGCTGTTGAGTGGCCGGATTGGAAATGAATATGCTCCATTGCAAAAAAGTGCCTTGATGATTACCGGTGCCTGTATATTGATCTTCGTTATTTTTCCGCCAACATTCTTATTTAATGGTGCTTTAAATGGTAGTTTATTAAAATGGGGACTGATTATTTCAGTTTTTGGCACAGTTATTCCTCCTTTATTTTACGCAGAAGGCGTGCCCAGAATTGGAACTGCTATAAGTTCGATATTAAGCGCTGCAGAGTTGCCCGTTGCTGTAATGATGGCAGGTTTTGTGCTGCAAGAGCAGGTATCGTTTTTAAGGTGGGTTGGTGTTGTGGTAATTTTATCGGCGATGGTTTTGCCAAATTTAGAATATCTAAAAAAGAAATAATCTCGTTTTTACCACAAAGTACACTAAGTGAAGGCACAGAGGGTACAAAGCCGGGCTATTATTTTTAACAATTAAGGATATAGGGTGCCTGAAGTCTCTATTTTCTCCGTGAAAACTTAGTGCGCTCTGTGGTTTATATTGGTTCTATATCAAAAAATTAAATATCTTTAAAAAGCATAAAGCATATACACATGAAAAAACTTACTATTTATATTTTATCGTTTATCATCGTCGGATTAACCGCATGTAAAACCAAAACCACTATTAACCAGGATGAGGCCGGAGAAGTGATCACTGATTATTTAAAAGCTAATCCTGAATATAAAACTACACGTTTCAATTTTGGAGAAATAAAATTTAACAGCACAAACGACATGTTTGAGCTTGGTAAATATAAAACTTTAGCAAGCAAAGGTTTGGTGACATTAGACCTGAAAGCGGCAAAAAAGAAATTCCTTTCAAAAGATAGCAGTTTCGTTTACCAAATTACCTTAACCGACAAAGCAAGTCCATTGGTTTTAAAACAAGATGGCGATAAAGCAACTGTAAAAGTTGTAGAATATGTTTTAGCCGATGAAAAGCCTGTAGATTTTGCTCAGGTAAATTCCAGTACAGCCAAAGTTACGGTATCGCTTAAAATGACAACAACAGATTTTGAACCCTTTGATAAAGATGCCAATAAAAACAGCAACTTCATTACCAAAACGTATAAGTTAAAGTTGAGTAAAGATGAAGGCTGGAAGGTGCAGAAGTAGATTTAAAGACTAAAGCTGAAAGGCAAAAGATAAAAGCCTAATCCCTGTTGCAGCCTGTAACTTCTGTTTCTTGTAGGCCCGACGTTTTAAACCCGATAAAAGCGAAAATCCTTTTTGTTTGCAGCAACATTCAGTAGGACAGGAAAGTTAGCAAAAAGATTGTAGCGGATGGCGGGAACAGACTTGAATTTTAGCACAGCCATTGCTTTTCAAACTGTATGATGTGCAAAAATTATTATGAATTCTTTTTCCACAGATAGGTTTTAAGCTTCTTAAACAAATCTTCTTTTTTAGGCCTTTCCTTACCGTTATGGGTTAAATTGTTGTCGTAATGGTTTAGCAGTTCTGCAGCATAATCTTTTTGAGGCTGACTACCCGACTTTAGCACCTCGATAAACCGAACGGCATTATGATTTAAGGTGCTGTTAAATGAAACGGCATAATACTCGCTTCGTTCAGACGGCTTTTTATTTTTATTGTTTTCCTCGGCGCCATTTTCTGCAAAGTAATCGGCATGAAGAATAAGCGGCTTTAATTTTTTTAATCTCTTAGTACCTTTGCGCTCATTCCGCCATGGATGTTCTTTTTTATCAAGTTGCGCAAGCAGAAAATCTTTTTTCCAAAGGGTAATCTGGTGCGACATTAAATAATTTGAAGTTTCATTATCGATCTCCGCAATATTAAATCCCTCGATAAAATTAGTGGTTTCTTTAGTATTATAAACACCAGAACTATGGAGTTTAACCTGTTGCCAATTGTTTTCAATGGCCTGTTCGAACAGCGCTGTAAAGAATTTAGGATTTACGGGTTTGCTTAACCACATATCTTCCTGGAAATAGAGCACATATTCTTCGTTTATATTACTTAACAGCGTTGCCAGACGATCGGACCATTCGCCTTTCCCCGATTTAATGTTTGTAAAACCATTCACATCAGCGTTTTTTACTTCTGTAGCGAAATAATAATTGCATGGTATTTTAAAATCCCAGTTTTCTGAGAAAGTGTAATCAAAACCTTTATATAGAAATTCATAACTATCGCAGGCATGAACTAAAAGTGCGACGTTATTTTTGCAAGTTGACATAAAGGAACATAGGTTAAGTAGATGCTTTCAAATTTACGAAAATGCTTTTCCCCTTTCCTTTGGTAGCCGATATTTTACGTTGCGGCTGCTTATTGATTCGGCTCAACAGGATGCTCAAAGATTGAAGTTTACCATGGCGACAAACTTAAATTTCGGAACGGCCATCACTTTCCCAATAATGAGTTATTCAACTAAAAATGAACAAACGTTTGTCTGCTTATTTGTGCATAAAATCTACCTATTTTGTCGCTTTTAACGGCAAATGATAC
>Ga0182006_1000210_pt1 | contig 57485 bp, 51 predicted proteins | sample Sormic07211104_1_FD_123022 | JGI IMG/M metagenome (GOLD analysis project Ga0182006, IMG submission 123022) | Rhizosphere microbial communities from Sorghum bicolor, Mead, Nebraska, USA - 072115-104_1 MetaG | ecosystem: Host-associated > Plants > Roots > Rhizosphere | place: USA: Nebraska...
ATTTAACGACAGGACTATACCATTTTTCATGCCAGAGCAGCTATGCCTGCCAAGAGCAGCTTACAAATCGTACTCTTTCTCTATAACAGATAAGATCAATTCCTTCACGGTAACCCCTTTCTGGGCACCCAGAATTTTCAATGCCTTTAGAGCACTCTTCCTGAGCCTCAAAGGATAGGTTGTTTCTTCTTCAGCCAGTTTATTCTGTTTCACCTCTTTTACGGAATCTTCTTTTGCCAAAGTCCCTTTTACAGGAGAGTTAAACAAAGCAGAGACCCCACCTAAATTCTTATTATTGTCTTCAATATCACCTAAGTTTTTCTTTGCCATAACTTTATAGTTTAACTAAAATTTCATCTACCAAATCTGAATAATCTACTGCCCCGTTTGACAGCGGTGCATATTCAAATACATCTACCCCTTTAAGCTGGGCCTCTACCAACGACACATTGATCCTGATTGAGGTATCAAATAGTTTATCATTAAAGTATTTCTTTATACTGGCTGTAATCTGCTCTGTAATTACCCTACGTGGGTTGATCTTTGTAATGAATACACCACCAATGGTCAGATCTTCATTGTAATGCGTTCTCACATCAGAAATGATAGACACCAGTCTGTCAATCCCCCGGTAAGCGAAATATTCAGCTTCCAACGGAATCATCACGGTATCGGCAGCAACCAGCGCATTTACAGTAAGCATGCCTAAAGCCGGTGCGCAATCAATCAGGACATAATCATATTTTCCCTGTACAGATTTTAACAATCTTTTTAGAATGGTTTCTCTTCCCAACCTGGAAACCAACTCAATCTCTGCGCCCAGCAAATCCAGGGAAGAAGGAACGATATCCAGATACTCTGAAACAGATTCAATAGGAAGAGCGGTGTCATCTTTTATACTATCATAGATAGATACTTTAACGTCTCTGAGACCCAGGCCTTCAGTTAAGTTTGACTGGGGATCAATATCTACCAGCAGGGTCTTTTTCTTAATGCGCGCCAATCCGGCTCCAATGTTCAAGGTGGAAGTTGTTTTTCCGGTACCACCTTTATGGTTTATAACAGCTATGATTTTCATATCAATATATCTATATACAAAAACGCAATGATAATAAGATATCTTGACATCTTACCATCATTGCGTTTGTTTTTTTACTAAAAAAACTGATGATACTGAATCTCAGCTACTAAAATTTATATTACTTCTTTTTACCAAGGTTCACTGCAATTTTACCGTCTTCCAGCCCTTCCAGGTTCTTATCTGCAAAGATATCTTTTGCATCTGATTTTTGAATCAATTTTAAAAGATCTTCCGATGAACCCGAATGCTGAACCTGGACCATAGAACCGCTTGCTGCATATTTGATTTTGGTGCTTTCCACCCCTTTACATTTCTGAATGTTTTCGTTCAGCACTTTCAAAGCACCAAAATCAATTCCGTTAATGGTAATGACCGTGCTGTTCTGAGCTGCGGCATCACCTGCTTTTTTCTTTTTAGAGAAAAAGCCCAATAATTTATCTCCAGTCCCACCGGCTTTTCCAGCCGTATTTGAGGCTTTATCTACTTTGTTTAGTGCGTTGTCAATTTTGTCAAATACATTTTGGGCTTTAAGTGATGTGGTGCCAAAGATCAAAAAGGTCACACACATCATGGAAATGTTTTTCATAATTTTTAGAGGTTAAACGATTAGTAATGGTTATTTCTATTCCAAAATTAACCGCTCACCAACTCTGTATCAATACCATAAAAAGTGGTTTTATTTCTACCTGTTTTCTGGTATAAGCCCCTGCTCCATAGCCATTTTAATTAAAGAAGCAACGTTTTTGACCTGAAATTTTTGCAGCAGATTCTTCCTATGGGTTTCCACGGTAAGCGGGCTCAGGAAGAGGGATTCAGCGATCATGGAGGTCGTACCCCCTCCTGCTATCAGGCCTAATATCTCTACTTCCCTTCTGGTCAATCTGGGAGGTCCGTTCAGCTCACTGATGGTAGGCTGAGCCATAATCTCTTTCACGGCATTACTGAAAGTGATCCGACCCTGAAGCGCATCATGGATACAATTGACCAGTTCTTCAGAGGAGACGTTTTTCAGCATATATCCGGTAGCCCCGTTCTGCAACATCTGTAAAATGATACTGCGCTGGCTGTGGTTACTAAGTGCCAGCACATGGGTATGGGGGGAGATCATCTTGATCTCTTTACAAAGTTCAATTCCGTTAGCATCGGGAAGGGTAATGTCCAATAATACGACATTGACCTCATTGTCTCTGAGAAAGGACATAAAGCTCTGTCCATTAGTAAAACAGCCTTTAATTTCAATTTCGTTTACACCGCTGAGCAGTTTTTGCAAACCTTCCAGTACGATCGGATGATCGTCAACAATCACTAATGCTGCTTTATCCATCTATATGAAGTTCTATATTTATAATAGTTCCTTTATCTGCTGCTGATTCAATATCCATCTTCCCTTTCAGAAAGCCTACCCTGTTCCTGATGTTGCTTAGCCCTATTCCAGCCTCCGGATGGACAGAGTTTACATCAAAACCTTTACCATTATCTTCCTGTGTGATCAAAAATATACTGCCATTCCGGCTGCACTGCAACAAAATATTTGTCGCGTTTGCATGGCGGACCGCATTGGCCAGCATTTCCTGCACAATTCTGTAAATATTGATCTGCGTTTGTTCAGGAATAGGGGATTCCATTTCAAAGGCATGAAAATCAATATGGGTTGCGGGTGTAATGAATGTCTCACAAAGATCTTTCAGGGCAGTTTTCAAACCAAAATTCAACAAGTTGACCGGCATCATATTATGGGCAATCCGCCGCAGTTCAGTAACAGAATTATCCAGTTGCCCGATCACTTTCTGAAGGTTTGCCTTCTGGAGTTCAGAAACCGGGCCTTCCAGTTGTCCGGACAGGTTGATCTTTGCTCCGGCAAGCATTCCACCTAAACCATCATGCAGATCTCGTGCAAGTCTGCGGCGTTCCTGTTCCTCTCCTTCCAGCATGGCCTGACTGTACTGTAACTGCTGCTGCTGCTGCATCTCATTTAAGTGCTGACGGTAGCTAAGTTCTTTATGTACGAGGAGTTTTTTGTTGTTTCTGTAATACAAATACAGCAGCAGTGCAACAACTGTTAAGAAGAGACTCACCGTACCCAGGAGCCAACTGATCAGCCTGTTGTTCTTTACTGCCATGGCAGCCTGTATGTTATCGGCTTTCAGCTTGTTGATCTCCTGTTGCTTTTCAGCATTCTTATATTTAACTTCCAGTGCATTAACCTCATTCTTCAATTTACTTTCTGATACACTGTCACTCAGATTGCTGTAGCGCTTCATCCAGGTATAGGCAAAATCCATTTTCCCCAGCCCTTCATAACTGACTGCCATACCATGGTACAGCTGCAGGCGGTTCACCGACAGGGCCATCATCATATCCTGTTTCAGGAGGTAACGCAAAATGTTCTTCGCTTCTTCAAAATCCTTGTTGTAATAGCTTGCATAGAATTTTTGCAGCAGCAGTCGGTCCTCTTTATACGAAACTTTTAATTTTTTAGATAACACCAAACCTTTGTCAATGCTTAATAAAGCTTTCTCAAATTGATTGGCTACAATAAAATACAAACATTCCGCAGCATAATAATCCAGAAGCCGCTGTGATTCCGGATAGGGACGCAGCAATTGCCAGGCTTTGTCCAGAATGGCTCTTCCTTGTTGGTTCCTGCCGGAAAGCGTATAATTTTCCGCCAGAGTTTGAAAGGCATCTATCAATTCACCGGTATCCTTTTGATTTTCTTTAAAGATCTTTATTGCCTTTAAACAATAGGTTTCCGCCTTATCATGCTGGCCTGCATTTTTAAATATATTGGCCAGCAACAAATAATTTGTACCGATGAAAGACGGATTGCCCGCTACCCCTGCGAGAGGGATGGACTTATTCAAAATGATATCGGCTGCAAGGTTATAGGTGTCTTTTTTGATCTTGATAATCCCCAGTTCATACCAGATCTTCGCTCTGAAAAGATCTGTTCCCTTGCCCGGGACAGCCGCCAGTAAGCGTTCCGTCCTAAGGTATAATTTTTCTGCTGCATCCAGGTTGTTCCTGCTTAAAAGAAAGGCTTTATAGTACAGGTTTAAGATTTGCAAATTTGAATGTTTCTTCACAAGCTCCTGTCCCTGGACCAGGTATACAGCCGATTTAACGGTATCAGTAAGCGCCCAGTATTTTGACAGCTCAAAATTTGCCATTGCCTTGATGCTGTCCGTAAGCCCTCCTTTTGTACTGCTTTCCAATCGCCGCACATAGTTCTGCTCGTCCAGAGGCAACTGGGCCGTAACTGTCAGTGCCACTGTTGCAAGCAGAAAAAAAACAAGGAGAAATCTGGGTATCATATGCAAGTATATAGAACATTTACAGAAATATATTTCCTCTTTTTAAAAATACCTGAAAGCAGGTAGAGATCGGGTTTAAAAAAATTTTTGTTAAAATTTGCCCTTTTTAATCGTGGAAGTGAATATAAGTTCACACTTTTGCCATCTGACCAAACGCATATTACATTGAAACCAGCAAACGAGAAATCCGACGATCAAAAGTTAAAACGAGGCTTACAAAACAGACACATCCAGCTTATTGCCCTTGGCGGCGCTATAGGAACCGGATTATTTCTGGGTATAGGCCCTGCGGCAGTGCTTGCTGGCCCATCTGTAATTTTTGGTTATGCACTAGCTGGTATCATTGCTTTTTTCATTATGCGCCAGCTGGGGGAAATGGTTGTACAAGAACCCGTATCTGGCAGTTTCAGCCATTTTGCCTATAGATACTGGGGATCTTTTGCCGGTTTTGCTTCCGGCTGGAATTATTGGGTGCTTTATATCCTGGTCAGCATGTCTGAACTTACTGCAATTGGGATTTACGTCCATTTTTGGTGGCCTGAAATTCCATTATGGACCTCAAGCCTTTTCTTTTTTCTTGCCATAAATGCATTAAACCTCACTTCTGTGAAAGTGTATGGTGAAGTTGAATTCTGGTTCTCAATTGTGAAGGTTATTGCTATTATTGCCATGATCCTCTTCGGAATTTATCTTCTGGTTAGCGGTTCAGGTGGCGAACACGCCAGCATCCAAAATCTGTGGAATGATGGTGGTTTCTTTCCAAAAGGAGTTTTTAGTTCTGATGGAAAAGGGAGCTTTCAGGGCCTCTTTGCAGCCATTACCCTGATTATGTTTTCATTTGGTGGACTGGAACTCATTGGAATCACTGCTGCAGAAGCGGAAAGTCCTGAGAAAACCATCCCGAAAGCAACAAACCAAGTGATTTATCGCATTCTGATCTTTTACGTAGGCGCCCTGGTGATCCTTTTTTCTTTATCTCCGTGGAAAAATATAACGACAGACAGCAGCCCTTTTGTTATGGTTTTTGAAAGCCTGAAAGGCTTTCAGTTTAATCTCTTTGGCAAAACTATTTACTTTACAAGTATCATCGCCAATGCACTCAATCTGATCGTTTTAACTGCTGCCCTATCCGTTTACAACAGCTGCGTATACAGCAATAGCCGTATGCTCTATGGATTGGCGGAGCAAGGAAATGCGCCATCTTTTTTAAAGAAATTGAATAAAAGTCATGTCCCGATTATGGCTATATTGGTTTCCAGTGTATTTGCCGCTATCTGCATCATTGTTAATAAACTCATTCCAAAAGAGGCACTGGGTATATTGATGTCCCTGGTAGTTTCTTCACTTATGATCAACTGGCTCATGATCAGTATTACGCATCTAAAATTCAGAAAAGCAAAAAAGGCAGAAAATGTCAAAACTAAATTCCCTTCTTTCATCTACCCCCTATCCAATTACATTTGTCTGATCTTCCTGGTGGGTATATTAGTCATCATGTGGGTAACCGGAATGAAACTACCTGTCGAACTGATTCCAGGCTGGATACTATTATTATATCTGTGTTTTCTACTTGTAAAAAGAAACCAACAAAAGCATGCATAAGCCTCCAAGTCTTTTTAAGGAGGATAAGGTTTAAAACCTGTTCCTTCTTCCTACAGGCTGTAGAAGAGTTCTACAACAAAAAACAACAGAAATAACGTAAGCACCTATACCCTAAACACTTAAAGATTATCTGACCGCATGGCGCAAAGATTGTGCCTCTATGAGCTATTAATAAGCACATTACTTAAAGAATAGCGCATTTCAGATGAAAAGAAACCCTCTACCTTACTTCGTATTCCTTCTTGTTCTGGTGTTTAGCACCAGTATTGTTCATGGTCAGACTGATACGACCCGTAAAGACACTATAAAGCCTTCCATATCGCCGGCATCAATACCTAAACAGGATACTTTGCACAAAGATACTGCAGCAAAAGATTCCGTTAGTGGAACGGTATCCGATGCCAATGGCCCCTTACCTGGAGTGATCATCACCGTAAAAGGTGCTACGGCAAAAGCCAACACAGATGCGAAAGGAAATTACCGGATTGCCGCAACAGGTAATTCCATCCTTGTTTTCTCCTTTATCGGCTATAAACCAAAAGAAGAACCGGTCAACAACAGAAAAAGCATCAACGCCATACTTCAGTCTGAGTCCAAGGCACTTAAGGAAGTTCAAGTAGTCAGCACTGGCTACGGTACAGTAAACAGGGCTAAATTAACCAGTGCAGTCTCCAGTATCAGAGCGGATCAGATTAAAAATGATGTACTGCCCACCATCACGCAAGCCATTCAGGGAAAAGCGGGCGGTGTACAAGTTACCCAAAAATCAGGATCTCCAGGAGGTGGGCTCAATATCCGGGTTCGGGGTACAACTTCCATCAATGCCAGTTCAGATCCACTCTATGTAGTCGATGGTATTCCTGTAAACAGCACCACCAACTTTACCGGCGGAAGTGACTTCAACTTTGGTGGAGGAACCCAGGGCATCAATATTCTGGCCTCCATAAACCCATCGGATGTACAGTCTGTAGAAATTCTTAAAGATGCGGCCTCGTCCTCCATTTATGGTGCCCGAGCGGCAAACGGTGTGGTACTGATCACGACGAAAAAAGGAGAACCCGGAGCGAGTCATTTTAGCTTCAATGCTTACGAAGGCTTCTCCCAGGTCCCTTCTGAACGGAAATATAAATTCATGAATACCGCCCAATACCAGGATTACATGAAAGATTATTACAAATACCTGCTGGACGCCAATGGGAACCCAACCCCAGTTCCTGCAGAAATACTGGCCAATTCCAATATCAACACAAACTGGCAAGATCAGATCTTCAGGACCGCAGCTACCCGCAGTTACGAACTCTCTGCACACGGAGGATCCGACAAAACCCAGTATTATACCTCTATAGGTTATATGCGACAGGGCGGTGTGATCCTGAACTCCAACTTCAGCCGTTTAAGCGCAAGACTGAACCTAGACCATCAGCACAGCGATAAACTTAAATTTTCAACACGGATAAACCTCACCAGAGCGTTAAACGATCGTGTACAGGAGGAAAATTCTAAAGAAGGATCGACAAAAAACGGCATTCTTGTTGCACCAAATATTCCTGTATACAATCCTGATGGAAGTTATGCCTACGACCAGGTGAATACAAGCCGGGAGAATCCGGTGGCGATGTTACTTTTACCAGTCAATAATGCTCAAACTTTCCGGGTGCTGGCCAGTGCTACTGCAGAATATAAAATCATTCCGGAATTGACATTAAAAACCAATTTCGGGGCAGATTTAAGCTATATTGATGAGACTTTTTTTATGCCACCCAACGGGATCCGCTCTTTCGCTGCACAAGGTGGTATTGGCGCAAGAAGAAATACCAGAGATCAGCTTTGGATCAATGAAACCACTTTAACCTACGATAAAAATTTTGGACAGCACCATATTGATGCCCTTGCCGGAGCTTCAGTTCAGCAATCAAAAATTGAGTTTGTGGATGCGCGCAGATCTAACTTCCCATCCAATGACATCAAATATATTTCAGCCGGGGGAACATTGACAGGCGCCAATTCTTATCCTGAAGAATGGAGTATCGCCTCTGCTTTTTCAAGAGTCAACTACGATTATAAAGGAAAATATCTTTTCACCGCCAACATCCGGGTAGACGGATCTTCACGTTTTGGTAGCAATAGCCGGTATGGTACCTTTCCATCCTTTGGTGCGGCATGGCGCGCCTCCGATGAAGATTTCTTAAAAACCAACAAAATCATCAGCAATCTTAAATTACGAGCCAGCTGGGGAATCACCGGTAACCAGAACATCCCTAACTATGCCAGCTATTCTCTTTATAGTGGCAGCAATAACTATCTCGGGAACTCCGGTTATGTACCAAATGTACTGGGTGACAAGAACCTGAAATGGGAAACTACCAAACAAACGGACATCGGCCTGGATCTGGGCTTTTTTAACAACAGAATTTCCCTGCTGGCTGACTACTATGTCAAAAACACCTCGGATTTACTGGTGGGGATCTCTATTCCAGGCACATCAGGCTTTCAAACCCGTTTTACCAATGTAGGCAAGATCCAGAACAAAGGGTTCGAATTTGAAATCTCAAGCCAGAATCTGGTAGGTGAATTTAAATGGAATACCTCTTTTAACATGTCTTTTAACAGAAACAAGGTAATTTCCCTGCCTGGAGGAGAATTATATGGGGGTATTGGAAACCTCAATATCGCCCGCGAGGGACTACCTTTGGGCACCTTCTATGGCTGGAAGATGTCGGGTGTAAATCCGCAAACTGGTCTGATCGACTATGTTAAAAAAGATGGCACACTTGGTGCCCCAACAGATCCGAATGACCGCGTAATTATCGGCAATCCAAATCCAGACTTTTTTGGCGGCATCACCAATACCTTCCAGTATAAAAACTTTGATTTGAGCATCATGGGACAATTCTCTTACGGAAATGATGTATTTAACTATAACCTTGCTTCAGGTCTCGACGGAAGTAATAAAAGCAGCAATGGCTTTATAGACTGGACCAGACGCTGGAGAAATCCGGGAGACATTACAGATGTTCCCCGACCAACACCTGGTAGCCTCGACAACACTGCCATTTCCGATCGATTTGTAGAAGATGGTTCTTTTTTCAGGCTCAGAAACATCACCCTGGGTTATACCCTGGATGCAAAAACGATACAGAAATTAAAAGTGAAAAGCCTGCGCGTCTATGCAACTGTACAAAATGCATTTGTATTCACCAAATATCGTGGTTATGATCCGGAAGTCGCCTCTAACCAGGGAGGAGCCAATCAAGGACTTATTTATGGTTATGATTACGGCAGTTACCCACAGCCACGCATATTTACAGCCGGTGTTAATTTAACTTTTTAAGGACCCATAGATCAACATACAATGAAAACAACTTTTAAATATATACTTGCAGCCAGTATCTTTTTTAGCCTCAGCTCCTGCAAAAAATTTCTCGACCGCGAACCTATTGCTCAAGTTACTCCAGATAATATATTCAGTACAGAAAAAGGAGCACAATCTGCGGTAACCGGAATGTACAGAACACTGCTTAGCCCCTATTCATATGGGCAATCCATCGTTATTGTTCCCGAATTTTCTGCTCAGCAGGTCAACCATGCGGCCAGCTATGCAGAATATACCGATTTCAAATCTAATACCATTCGTATAGACAACCCCTGGGTTCAAAACATCTGGAATGCAAGCTATGCAACCATAAACGCAGCCAATAATGTCGTGGTCAAAGTTAATGAAATGCCACACGGGGCAATCAGTGATGCAAAAAAACAACAGTTTATAAGGGAAGGAAAATTTGTAAGAGCACTCAGCTATTTTCTGCTGGTGAGGGCATTTGGAGATGTACCATTGATCATCACACCAACGGGAGAAACAGACAATCTGAAAGTACCGAGAAATGCCACCGCTGATGTTTATGCACAAATCATTTCAGACCTTAAAGAAGCTACCCTTCTGCCCGGAAACTACGGCAGTACCGCAGAAACCAAAGGACGTGCAACCAGCAATGCTGCTAAAGCTCTGCTGGCAAAAGTATATCTTTATAACGGGGCAACCACAAATACCTATACCGATGCAGCCAGGCTGGCTTCAGAAGTCATTGCCAGTGGAGGTTTTTCACTGCAGGAAGACTATGCTTCTATCTGGAAAACTGAAAACACTGCAGAATCTATTTTTGAATTGCAGTTTGATGAACAGGCTGCCAATACGCTGGCTTCGGTAAGTAATCCAAGTCCTTCCATGCTGTTCTATGCAGAAGGGGCTTCTATAGCCAATATGTATGAGGATACAGATAAGAGAAAAACATTCACTATTTATCAAAATACAGGTGACCCGAAATACTATATTGGAAAATACAGACTATTCAGCCCTGCCGTCCAAAACTTCCCGGTCATCCGTCTTGCAGAATTATACCTGATTCATGCAGAAGCCCAGGCGCGTGTAGATGGCGCCGTGAGTACTGCAGCCTATAATTCGTATAAAAAAGTAAGAGACAGGGCTGGAATCAGCACCCCAGACAACACGAGCTTTAGCAATGTAGCCAGCTTTGTTACCGCAGTACAAAAGGAGAAAAGACTGGAACTCCTATTTGAAGGCGAGGCCTGGTTTGACTATTGCAGAACAGGCCTGGCACTAACAGAAATGATGAGCAAAGCAGACCGAAACTATTTCCTCTATCCAATTCCGGATGCAGAAAGGAGAATTAATACCTTGCTCAGCCAAAACAAAGGATACTAACCAAACCGACTATAATACAACAAAGGCCCAGAATTCGTTTTCCGGGCCTTATTTATTAATTCCGTTTATTCTTTCAGGAACGAACCTGCCTACAATTTTCTGCGCTTTTTTTCTTTCTCAATCAAAGACAATTCTCTGCTGGTCTGACCTGCAACCGAAGTGTTTTCCTGTGCTCTTCTGAACAGGTATGGCAATACAGCTTTAACAGGACCATAAGGAACATATTTCGCTACGTTATAATTCGAATCAGACAGGTTAAAACTCAAATTATCACTCATTCCCAGCAATTGTGCAAAATACACATGAGGATGGTTATGAGATATATTATTGTCATCCAGCAATTGCGCCAGAATCCTGCAGCTTTCTTCATTGTGCGTGCCGCAAACAAAGCCAATTTCTTTGATATTCGCCACACAGTATCTTAAAGATTCATTATAATCTGCATCAGAAGCAGCTTTATCTGGCTGGATAGGCGACGGATAGCCCATTTCTAAAGCTCGCTTTCTTTCTTTCTCCATATAAGCGCCACGTACCATCTTTACCCCAAGAATAAAACCTGTTTCCCTTGCAATCAGGTGATCAGCTTTCATATCGGCCAGCTTATCATGACGATACATCTGATAAGTATTATAGACCAAAAGTTTCTCCCGGTTAAACAAACGCATCATATCCATGGCCAGTTCATCAATGGTTCTCTGAATCCAGGTTTCCTCTGCATCGATCATGATCGGAACATTCTTATCATAAGCCCTGCGACAGATTTTCTCACAGCGTGCTCTTACTTTTTCAAACTCTGCAGTTTCAGCAGCGCTCAACTCTTGCTTAGCGTCTAACTTCTCCAAAAGCGCAAAACGGCCTATGCCTGTAATTTTAAATACAGTAATAGGAATCCGCGAATCGCCTGCAGCCCTTTCAATCGTTCTGATGATCTCTTCACAGGTAAAATCAAAAACTTCCTCTTCTTCTTCCCCCTCTACAGAATAATCCAGAATGGTACCTACTCTGCCCAGAGCAAGCTGCCCAATGGTATGTTCACATTCCGCAATCGTTTCACCGCCACAGAATTGTTTAAATATGGTTGCTTTAATGATAGATTTGATCGGCAAACCTGCTTTTAAAAAGAAATTAGTAATTGGCGGGCCGACTTGTGTCAAAAAATTACTGCCTATAGCTTTGAACAGCCAATAAGCACTGTTAAGGTCAGCGTTCGATTTATTCCGAAAAGCGATTTCAGTGTTTTCGAAATTCAATCTTTTTCTGGGGGATATTTCCATATGTCAATATAAGTTAGTCAAGACGGTGCAAAAATATAAATTCCACACCGAACCATGGTAAAACACTTTGTAATTATTGTAAATTTGCTGCACGATGATAGAATTTAAGCTAGAAGGCGAATTTATCCCCTTAATCCAACTTTTAAAAGCCACGGCACTGGTACAAAGTGGTGGTGAAGCGCAGACTGTTGTAGAAGACGGACTGGTAAAATACAATGGAAAAGTAGACTACCGCAAGCGTTTAAAAGTCCATGCGGGCGATGTGATTAATTTTATGGGGCAATCAATTAAAGTAATTTAATGGCAAGTTTAGAAAGTTTTGAGAGCACCATCCATTTTGAAACGCGCCTGGCGCCATTGATGGAGCTGATAGAAAAAGGAAAATACAGCAAAGTATTTGTATTTGCAGACAGCAATACTTCCGAAAAATGCCTGCCTGTGTTCCGGGAAATGCTGGATGATTTTAATGGCTTTGACCTGATCGAAACCGATCCAGGAGAAGAAAACAAAAATATAGATTTTTGTATTGGCATATGGAAAACACTATTGGATTTTGAAGCAGACCGCAAATCTCTGATGATCAATCTGGGTGGTGGTGTAATTACCGATATGGGTGGTTTCGTAGCCTCTACTTATAAAAGAGGTATTGATTTCGTCAATATACCTACTACCCTGCTTTCACAAGTGGACGCTTCCGTTGGTGGAAAAACAGGAATAGACATAGACAATGTAAAAAATATGGTGGGTACCTTTACCCTGCCAAAGGCTGTATTTATTGAACATGAATTTCTGAACACACTTTCAGAGCGGGAATTGTTGTCGGGTTTTGCAGAAGTTATTAAACACGGTTTGATCGCGGATAAAGCTTACTACCAAACTTTGAAAAACAGTAATTTCAAACAACTTGATCCGGCAATCGTATTACGTTCCGTAGAAATTAAAAACCAAGTAGTTACCGAAGACCCAAAAGAACAGAACCTTAGAAAGATCCTGAATTTTGGTCATACCATTGGTCATGCTGTAGAAAGCTATGCCTTGAATCACGACCAGAAACCACTCACCCATGGCGAAGCCATTGCTATAGGTATGATCTGTGAAGCCTTCCTGTCTCAACGCTATAATCACCTGGAAGAGGCCGAATTAAAAGACATCACCAGCTATATCACCAGCCTGTACCCAAAATACACCATTGCTCAGGATAGTTTTGAAACCTTGCTTAAACTGATGCAAAGTGACAAAAAGAACGAACATGGCCAGATTCTCTTTTCTCTACTTGATCATATTGGTCATTGCGAGTACAATTGCAGGGTAACAGAGAAAGACATTCTGGAAAGTTTAGTTTATTACAATTCAATTTATGCTGTTTGATCCAAGAAATATAACGGTTACCACACTCTTTGCACTCGTTCTGGTTATTTCTCTTGCAGAAATGTATTTCAGTTATATCCATGACCGGAAACTTTATACCAAAAGAGACACCTGGACAAATGTTTACCTGATGTGTGCTGCTATCGTGATCAACCTTGGCATGAAAACAGCTACCTTTTTTCTCCTGGATTATTGTTATCAGTTCAGGTTTTTTGAGATACAAAATCCCTATGTCTACTGGATTGTATTGATCCTCGGCCAGGATTTTCTTTACTGGTTCCTGCATACCGTTGGCCACTATGTAAGGTTCTTCTGGGCCATGCACGTTACCCATCATTCCTCAGAACACTTTAACCTCACTACGGGTTTCCGGTCTACTGTATTCGAACCCTTGTACCGTGTCTTCTTTTACCTGCCACTGGCTTTTATGGGTTTTTCAGCACTGGATATTCTTTTTGCGTACCTCGTTACCCAAATCTACGGGAACATAGTCCATACCCAAACCGTTGGAAAACTACACCCTGTTATTGAATATATTTTTGTGACTCCATCCCATCACCGGGTACACCACGCCAGTAATGTACGTTATCTGGATAAAAATATGGGGATGGTTCTGATCCTCTGGGACCGCTGGTTTGGCACTTTCCAGGAAGAACTTCCAACAGACGAAATAAAATATGGCTTAACGACACAACCTGCAGACACGGGCCCCGTTAACATTATTTTCCACGAGTTTATAGCCCTTTCCTCTGATATAAAGAAGGCGCCAACCTTTAAAGACAAGATTAAATATGCCCTTTATCCACCGGGATGGAGCCATGATGGCAGCACGAAGATTGCTAAAGTTTTGCAGCAAGAGCTGAAGGCTGCAGAGCACGGAAAATAATTTTTTTTAATTAACTATTGACAAATTAAATTTTGTTTGTACATTTGGCGAAACGAAAATAAAAAAAGGCTTTTAAGCAGGCCGCCCAACAAAAGAAAAGATGAACAACATTACTACATATTGGTTTGGTTACTTTTACTACTTTAGTAAGAGCCGGGACTAATATGCAAGAAATATAACAATATAACTGTATACAAAAGTCCCGGCCTGAAGCCGGGACTTTTTTTGTTTTAAGCAAAATGAAGAAAGCAACACGAGTAGCAATTCAAGGTATCAAAGCATCATTCCACGAGGAAGCTGCATTCAAATTTTTCGGTAAAGACATTCAAACTGTGGAGTGTAACTCCTTCAAACAGACTTGCGAAAAGCTGGAACAGGGAGAAGCAGACTTCGTAGTTATGGCCATAGAAAATTCTATTGCTGGAAGTCTGCTTCCAAACTACACCCTGCTGCGAGAATTCAATTTTGCCATCACCGGTGAGGTTTATCTTCCCATCCAATTACATCTGATGGCTTTGCCTGGCGTAAAACTGAAAGATGTAAAATATGTTACTTCTCATCCTATCGCCCTCCGCCAGTGCATCGATTTCATTGATGAATTCCCTCACCTTCAGGTGGTAGAAAGCGTGGATACAGCAGCTTGTGCAAAGAAAATCCGCGATGAGCAGCTTACCGATACTGTAGCTATTGCCAATACCCTTGCTGCAGAGTTATATGGCCTGACCATCCTGGAAAGAAGGATTGAATCGAACAAGAAAAACTTCACCCGCTTTCTGATTCTGAAAAAGGACAAATCAGAAGACGACAGAGAGATCAACAAAGCCTCTGTTTGTTTCCAGGTCAGCAATCATGTGGGTGCTTTATCACAGGTGCTCAACATCTTCGCCAATTACGAAGTTAACCTGACCAAGATCCAGTCCATGCCGGTATTGGGAAAAAGGAACGAGTATTATTTCTATGTAGACATCGAATGGAACAACATGGAAAAGTACGATACTGCAGTACGTAAAGCCTTGAAGTACACCGTCAATTTTAATATCATGGGCGAATACGCCAAAAACGACAAAGTATAATTTAAAGAACAAAAATATTTAAAACTAAAAAACCCCACCAATAATGAAACTAAATTTGAACATTCAGCCATTAAGCAGCTGGTTAAACGTAAAAAACGAGCCGTTAATCATCTCTGGTCCATGCAGTGCTGAAACTGAAGAACAATTATTATCTACTGCACATTTATTAGCCGCTACAGGAAAAGTATCTGTTTTAAGAGCTGGAATCTGGAAACCACGTACCCGTCCGGGAGAATTTGAAGGTATCGGAAGCATTGGTCTGGAATGGTTAAATAAAGCCAAAGAACAAACCGGCTTACCAACAGCAGTTGAAGTAGCGACAGCGAAACACGTAGAGGAAGCTTTAGCAGCAGGCGTTGATATCCTTTGGGTAGGTGCCAGATCTACAGCAAACCCTTTTACTGTACAGGAAATAGCTGACGCGTTAAAAGGCGTAGATATTCCTGTATTGGTTAAAAACCCTGTAAATCCAGACTTGTCTTTATGGATTGGTGCATTGGAAAGAATCAACAATGCAGGTATCACTAAATTAGGCGCTATCCATAGAGGTTTCTCTTCTTTTGAGAAAAGTTCTTTCCGTAACGAACCAATGTGGGAACTGGCCATCCAGTTGAAAACACTTTGCCCAGGATTACCAATCATCAACGATCCAAGCCATATCTGTGGTAACCGTGAACTGATTCCTTACATTGCACAAAAAGCACTGGATCTTGATATGCAAGGTTTAATGATCGAGTCTCATATTGACCCTTCAGTAGCCTGGACAGATGCCAAACAACAAGTTACTCCTGCCGCTTTAGCAGAACTTGCAGAGCGTTTCAGCCTTCGTAAACCAGAATCTAAAAACGAAGAGTTTACAGATAAACTGGCTGATCTGAGAAAACAAATTGACAAAATCGATGACCTGATGATCCAAAAATTAGGAGAGCGTATGGCAATCGTAGAAAAAATTGGTCAATACAAGAGAGACAACAATGTAACCATTCTACAGGTAAACCGTTGGGATGAGATCATGCAAAAAAGAACTGCCTTTGCAAAAGCACTGAACCTGGACCTGAATTTCACAGAAAGATTCCTGGAACTGGTACACGGTGAATCCATCAGAAAACAAACAGAGATCATGAATGCAGGTAAAGCCGAAAAAGGAATTGCTGCAGAAGCACACACCGAAGTTAAAGCCTAACTATGAGTAAAAATGCGCTTGTTTCTTTTAATGGGAACAGACATATAGACACAGAAATCAGCCTTACTGGTTCTAAAAGCGAGTGCAACAGGGCATTGATCCTGGCCGCGCTAAGCAAAGGAACCGTAAAAGTAGAAAACATGTCTAATGCTGCAGATACCGTTACTTTAGACCGCATTCTGAATAATATTCCGCAAAACCATCCACATCAGCATACCGTTGATGTGGGACCTGCGGGTACAGCAATGCGTTTCCTTTCTGCTTATTTATCTGCTGCAAATGGTAATTTCTTACTTACCGGAACAGAACGGATGAAACAACGGCCGATCGGAATCCTGGTAGAAGCACTGAAAGCAATTGGCGCAGAAATCACCTATGCAGGAGAAGAAGGCTTTCCGCCGCTAAACATCACAGGTCCTTTAAACCAAAAAACCAATATGGTAAAGATTAAAGGCGATGTGAGCAGCCAGTACATTTCTTCATTATTAATGGTAGCCCCTGCATTAAAACATGGGCTTACCTTAGAAATAGAAGGAGAACTGACTTCTCTTCCCTACGTGAATATGACGCTGGATATGCTTAAAGAAGCAGGTATTACACACAGCTGGTCTGAAAACAGGATCACTATCGAACCACAGCCTTTCCAATCTGCAACACTAACTGTAGAACCAGACTGGAGCGCTGCTTCTTATTGGTATGCTATTGCAGCCCTGGCAGAGAAAGCACAGATCAGCTTACCCTACCTGAAAGAGAAAAGTCTTCAGGGCGATAGCCGTATCCGTCAAATCATGCTTGCTTTTGGCGTAGAGACAACAAAAACCTCCAATGGCATCTGCCTAACCAGTTCTGATAAAAACTTCAGCAAGGAAATTCTTGATTTGAAAGATTGTCCAGACCTGGCACAAACCATTATCGTCTGTGCGGCAGCTCTTGGAAAAAACCTGGCCTTTACAGGACTTGAAACCCTAAAGATTAAAGAAACAGACCGGGTAAAAGCACTGCAGAATGAACTGGCTAAAATTGGTGTAGTTTTGACTGAAAACAATAAGGTATATACCTTAAATTGCGGTAAACTTGAATTTCCTGAACGCGTTAGCTTCGCTACTTACGAAGACCACAGGATGGCTATGGCATTTGCCCCGCTGGCCTTGCTGATCAAAGAGGTAGTACTGGAAGAAATGGATGTGGTTGAAAAATCCTATCCCGATTTCTGGAGAGACTTACAAAAAGCAGGTTTTACCGTAAATGAAATCTAATTTTAAATAAAAAAATATGGCTGGAAATACCTTCGGGCAATTGTTTAAAATATCCACCTTTGGTGAATCACACGGAAAAGCGATTGGAGTTATCATAGACGGTTGTCCTTCACAATTACCCATAGACATGGAGTTTATCCAGTCAGAACTGGATAAAAGAAGACCGGGGCAATCCAAGATCACTACTCAGAGAAAAGAAAGTGATACGGTGGAAATCCTGTCCGGGATTTTCGAAGGTCAAAGTACAGGAACACCAATTGCCTTGCTGATCCCTAACGAAGACCACAGATCAAAGGATTATGAACACAACAAAGACGTTTATCGTCCATCACACGCCGACTATACCTATGACGCCAAATATTGTATCAGGGACCATAGAGGCGGCGGTCGTTCTTCTGCCCGCGAAACAGCTGCAAGAGTTGCGGCTGGAGCTGTAGCTAAATTGCTATTGAAGCACCATGGGATCGAAATATTTGCTCATGTTTCTGCAGTCGGAAAGATCAACGCTCCTCATCTCGACAATCTTAAAATCGAGGAGTTGCTTCAAATCAGAGAAGAAAACATTGTACGCTGTGCGGATCCGGCAACGGCAAAAGAAATGATCGGATGCATTGATGCTGTCAGAAAAGAAGGAGATACCATTGGCGGCAAGGTAAGTTGTCTTATCCGTAACTGCCCTCCCGGTCTGGGTGATCCGGTTTTCGATAAGTTACATGCAGATCTTGGCAAAGCAATGCTTAGCATCAATGCAGTACATGGATTTGAATATGGTTCTGGCTTTTCAGGCAGTGAAATGAGAGGGTCAGAACACAATGACATCTTTCTTCCCGCCAGTGGAGCGCCCAAAACCTTGACCAATTTTTCTGGTGGAATCCAGGGTGGAATCTCCAATGGAATGGAAATCAATTTCACCGTTGCATTTAAACCTGTAGCCACCATTATGCACAATCAGCAAACCATTAACGCAGCCGGAGACGCCGCAGAGATTAAAGGCAAAGGACGCCATGATCCATGTGTGGTTCCAAGAGCAGTCGTTATTGTCGAAGCTATGGCAGCACTGGTCCTTGCAGACCATTTGCTCAGAAACAAAACAAGCAGGCTATAGCCTGCTTGTTTTGTTTTAATCGTTTGCTATCCTGAGGTAGACTCAGAAAGATAAGGCAAATTAAAAAATAGAAGGATATTTAGAAGCATTCGTATCGTGCATCATCTGGTAAACAGCTTCTACAACGTCATCCACTGAAGGTTTGCTGAAATAATCTCCGTCAGAACCATATGGCGGGCGATGTGCTTTTGCAGCTAAAGTTTTAGGCTGCGCATCCAAAGAATAATATCCTTGCTGGTCTTCCAGGATCTGCTGCAGAATATAAGCGCTGGCACCACCTGGAACATCCTCATCAACAACCAGTAACTTATTGGTTTTCTGTAAAGAACCTGCACAAACTTTATTCAAGTCAAATGGCAACAAAGTCTGCGGATCAACAATTTCTACAGAAATCCCCATTTGAGCCAGTTCCTCGGCTGCTTCTTCCACTATACGTAACGTCGAACCATAAGAAACCACAGTGATATCTGTACCCTCCTGAATGACCTCAGCCTGCCCAAGCGGAACAGTATAAGATCCAACATTTTCAGGTAATTTCTCTTTCAAACGGTAACCATTCAAACATTCTATAACAATAGCAGGCTCATCAGAACGGAATAAGGTATTGTACATTCCAGCAGCCTGCGTCATATTACGAGGTACACAAAGATGTAATCCGCGCAAAGAACCTAAAATCATTGAAATCGGAGAGCCCGAATGCCACACGCCTTCCAGCCTGTGTCCACGCGTCCTGATGATCACCGGTGCTTTCTGTCCGGCTTTAGTCCGGTAAGATAAACTAGCCAGATCATCACTCAAAATATTTAAAGCGTACAGCAGATAATCCAGGTACTGGATCTCAGCAATTGGCCGTAAGCCACGTAAGGCCAAACCAATTCCCTGCCCTACAATAGTCATTTCACGAATGCCGGTATCGGTAATCCTCAATTCACCATATTTGGCTTGTAAACCGGCAAAACCCTGATTTACATCACCAATATTGCCCAAATCTTCTCCAAAAGCAACCAAACGCGGGTCACGGGCAAAATTAGCATCGAAACAAGCATTTAAAATCTCCCTTCCATCTACCATTTTCCCTTGCTCTTCGTATTCAGCAGCTACCTGATCTACCAGGAAAGGACTTTCTTTTCCATCTGTAAACAATTTGGAATTGTAACGATCTATATTCAGGTCTTCCTGCTGGGCATACCATTGCACAAGCGCACTACGCTCTGCAGACGGTTTATCGATTGTTAAACGCAACGCTCTTCTTACCGAAGAAAATACTTCTTTACGCTGGGCATCTGCAGCACCAGATAATTCCGATGCAATTTTAGTTAACCTGCTGTCACCTTTGGCTAAAGCAGAAACCATATTAACAACCTGGTCTTTTTCCGTTTTAATAGAAGCCAGGTATTCATTCCAGGCTTCTTTCTGCGCATCACGCACCAGTTGTTTAGCCGTTGCTTCCAGCTCGGTAATCTCTTCTTCCGTAATCATGGCTGATTCGATCATCCATTTACGCATCTGAAGGATACAATCGTATTCCCGCTCCCATTCCAGGCGCTGTTTATCTTTATATCTTTCGTGTGAGCCGGAAGTCGAATGTCCCTGAGGCTGGGTAACTTCGGTTACATGGATCAATACAGGAACATGCTGTTCCCGGCAAACCTCAATGGCCTGCTGATACGTCTCGCAAAGTGCCGGGTAATCCCAGCCCCTCACTTTATAGATTTCATAACCCTCTGCATTTTCATCCCGCTGGAAACCTTTTAATATTTCCGATATGTCTTCTTTTGTTGTCTGATATTTTGCAGGAACAGAGATTCCATAAGCATCGTCCCAGATAGACATCGCCATTGGAATCTGTAAAACCCCAGCAGCATTAATAGCTTCGAAGAAAACACCTTCAGAAGTAGAAGCATTACCAATAGTTCCAAAAGCCACCTCATTTCCATGAACGGAGAAATTTTTCAAATAACTCAATTCCGGATTTTCACGATAAAGTTTGGAGGCATAAGCCAATCCAACCAATCTGGCCATCTGTCCGCCGGTTGGTGCAATATCAGACGAGCTGTTCTTCATCTCAGTAAGATCTTTCCAGCTGCCGTCTTCATTAATAGAACGCGTAGCAAAATGACAGTTCATTTGTCTTCCTGCCGAAGCAGGATCTGCTTCTACACTGGGATTTGCATAGAGTTGCGCAAAAAATTCCTTCAGTGTACATATACCTGTTGCAAAAGCAAAGGTTTGGTCTCTGTAATAGCCAGAGCGCCAGTCACCGTTCTTAAAGGCCTTGGCCATGGCAATTTGAGGCAATTCCTTACCGTCACCAAAAATGCCAAATTTTGCCTTACCTGTTAAAACTTCCTTACGTCCCAACAAACTCGCCTGCCGACTTTCATAAGCGATCTTATAATCGTTAATCACAATCGTTTTGAAGTCTTCAAAACTTAACTCGGAAGCATCAATAGGGTTCGTAGTAAGTTTATTATTTGGCGTCATAAGCATTTATGTTACGGCACAAAGATAAACATTTTATAAAGCCGGGGTTAACGATGTAACGTAATTTATATATTGGAATACTTTTTGAAATAACAATTTAAACATTAAATTTGTTTAAAACATACAAACATGAAAAAGTTAATCGTCCTATTTTCCTTCATCTTAGGTATAGCAGTTTCAACAAACGCTCAAACTAAACCTGCAGAATTTAAATTTGATAAAGAATCTTATGACTTCGGTAAAATTCCGTTGGGAAAGCCAGTTTCAGTAGAATTTAAGTTTACAAACGTTGGTGAAACACCGCTAATCGTGTCAAATGTGCAGACCACTTGTGGTTGTACAGTTCCTGAATACACCAAAACTCCGGTACAAAGCGGTAAGACTGGTGTCATCAAAGTAACCTATAATCCAGCTGGTGCTGCGCTTCCTTTCAGCAAGAGCATTACCATCACTTCAAATGCAAAAACGACTACTAAAGTTTTGTACATTAAAGGTGAAACCGTTGCCGGATCAACCAAGTAAAAATTTAACTTAATTTTTTAAATTAAAACCTCGTTAATCAACGAGGTTTTTTATTTTTGTGCCATGCCAAAAATATCCGAAAAAGGAGTTCAGATGCCTGCATCTCCTATCAGAAAACTCACCCCCTTTGCTGATCAAGCAAAAAAAGACGGTAAAAAAGTATATCATTTAAATATAGGTCAGCCGGACATTGAAACGCCGGAGGGCATGCTGAATGCAATCAAGAACATTGACTTTAAAGTTTGGGCCTATACCCCATCAGAAGGCACTTTGGCATATCGGACAAAGTTGACCGAATACTACAATAGACTGGGGTATAACATTACACCCGAAGACATACTGGTTACCGTTGGAGGTTCTGAAGCCATTACCATTGCTATGCAGACCTGCGTCAATGAAGGCGATGAAATCATTATCCCGGAACCTTTCTATGCCAATTATAATGGATTTGCCTGCATGAGCAATGTCGTGGTAAAACCTATTCTGTCTTATATAGAGAATGGCTTCGCCCTTCCGCCTATTGCAGAGTTCGAGAAACTTATCACAGAGAAAACAAAGGCTATTATTATATGTAATCCAAACAATCCAACCGGGTATCTATATTCAAAAGAAGAATTGGAAGCATTAAAAGCGCTCTGCTTAAAATATGACCTGTTCTTGTTCTCTGATGAAGCTTACCGCGAATTCTGTTACGACGGCCGGGAATTTATTTCTCCTATGCACCTGGAGGGTATTGATGACAATGTAGTCGTTATGGATACCGTATCTAAGAGGTATAGCGCATGTGGTGCCCGCTTAGGTTGTCTGATCACCAAGAATAAAGAAGTGATCAAATCAGGATTAAAATTTGCACAAGCGCGCTTAAGTCCGGGCATGGTAGAACAAATTGCCGGAGCTGCAGCAGTAGACACACCTGATAGTTATTTTGAAAAAGTAAATAAAGAATATACTTTAAGAAGAGATACCTTGGTATCCCGTTTAAATGCAATGGAAGGCGTGCTTTGTCCAAACCCAGGTGGTGCATTTTATGTCGTAGCCAAATTCCCTATAGACGATGCCGACAAATTCTGTCAGTGGATTCTGGAAAGCTTTGAACATGAAGGACAAACTGTCATGATGGCACCAGCTACCGGATTTTATTCCAGCAAAGATTCTGTAAAGAATGAAGTGCGTATGGCGTATGTTTTAAACACCGACGACCTGAATAAAGCCATGGATTGTTTAGATATTGCTTTAAAACAATATCCTGGCCGTAAATTGGCATAATTTTCGTAACTTTGTATGCTGATGACAGACGGGAGTAGTTAAACCTCAGATCATCAGCATAGTACTGGGGCCGTTTTGGATTTGACAGGGTGGCGCTGAGTATGTAAGCATGCAGTGCGTTGTACGGAGAGCACTTTAAAGAGAACGTTCACACTATAATTGGCGAAAATAACTACGCCTTAGCTGCCTAATTTAGAATTAGCCTAGCTTTTGTCCCTCTAACTGCTGCATTGTTAGGTTAGAATCCGGGGCATCGAAATAATAATGCTGGCAATTGTATGGTGCGATGCAGTTGCGAGATAAAGCATCTAAGGAGACAAGCAAGGTCGGCTACCAGCCCGTTTGCTCCCGACAATTAATTGGAAGATAAGCATGTAGAAGGCATAATTTATCACACAACTGGACAAGGGTTCGAACCCCTTCGGCTCCACCAGGATCAATGTTAAAACAAACTAAAATCCTGCAATCAAATGATTGCAGGATTTTGTTTTATGGTTAAATGGATAACAAAACGCAATTAATCTAACCATTAACTGTAACATCAATCATTTTATTTGATCTGAACAAATAAATCATCCCAAATAAAGTGAAACAAATCTTCTCCACACTTATACTGACATTTTTAAGTCTCGTATCATTTGCACAGGTAAATACTTTTACTATTGATAGCAGCAAATTAAATAAACCCTTAATGCTTGTATTGGATACCATTTACAAGGCCGACCAGGGCAACAGGTACAGAGCGATGGATCTTTCCAAGGCTAAAGCCGCTCCCTCCCGGGTTGATTCTGCAGTACATGCGGCCCATATAGCCGATAGCTTGAATTTAATAAAAGTAACGCAAATTCTTGATAAACATGGATGGCTTGGTCCGCAGGATGTGGGTATAGAGGGCAGCAATGCCTTATTTCTCGTCATCCAGCATGCCAGCCTTGCAACACAGCAAAAATATTTACCGATGATAAGGACAGCCGTAAAAGACGGTAAGACCTTATCAAGCAATTTAGCCTTGTTAGAAGATCGCGTAAACATGCGAGAAGGGAAAACCCAAGTTTACGGCAGCCAACTCTTTAGAAACAGATCAACCGGAAAGATGTGTTTTTACCCCATTGCCGATCCAGACCATGTTGACGAGCGACGCAAAGCTATGGGGCTGCAGCCAATTGCAGAATACGCTAAGTATTTTAGCCTAACCTGGGATGTTGAAGAATATAAAAAGGACCTGCCTGAGATTGAAAAATTAATTAAAGAATATAAATTAACTCCCAAAGACTCTCGAAGTTTCTAAACGCGGCAACCTGTAAGTTCAGTCACCAATATAGCCCAAGCAGATAAATTATAGAAATGACAAAATTTCTGTAAAACTAAGCTGTTTCATAAATTATTGAATTTAGTTCTTTTCTATACTGTGACGCACTTTTTCCGGTAAATTCTTTAAACGACTTATTGAAATGACTAAAATTATTAAATCCGCTTTCGTAACAGATATTAGCGATACTGGTTGGCTTTTCTGCTAAAAGTTTTGAAGCATGTACAACTCGGTACTCGTTAACAAAAGCAGTAAATGTCTTTTTGGTGATTTTTTTAAAATACCTGCAGAAGGAAGGCACAGTCATATTCGACATAGCAGCTATTTTTTCTAAACTGATTTGAGTATTGAAATGATCTTTAACATAATTGAAAACCATATTAATTCTCTCATTATCCTGAACCTGCATTTCGAGCGAAAACCCAGATGCATTTAAAATTTTATAATCGTCTGTACTTTGAAGACTTTTCAAAACTGCCAATAGCGCTAAAAGTCTTTCAAAAGGCAATAACCCCTCCAGTTTCTCTATCTGCTTTCCAACAACCCTTTTGGTTTCCTTTCCAAAAGCGATCCCCCCTTTCGCTTTATCAAAAAGCTCTTGTATAAATCTGGTTTCCTGTAAGCCTAAAAATCCTTCACCAAGGAAATCTGGTTTCATTTGGACCACCGTTTCATTTTTGTTGCCTGTATTGTAATCCGTAAAGCCACAATGCGGAAGGTTACTTCCGATTAAGATCAAATCTCCATCGGTATAATAAGATATATGACTACCAATTTGTCTCTTTCCTGCGCCCCCATTTACAAAAACCATCTCAATTTCCGGATGATAATGCCATAAATGAGCCTTGTTATTCGCTTTCGTTAAATATTTAGAATAGTAGAACGAACTTCCAAAAGAAGGCTCCACCACTTCATATCCAGGCTTTATTGCTTTCATATCTTATCGGTAAAACAACAGAAAATATACTTTATTGCTATTTTTAATAACAAAAATACATATAAATGTTAATATAGCATAGATATTGGAAAATATACAATCACTAATACTAACTGTATGTCAGTAACTTAGCTTTATAAAATAATTATAACTCTTTAAAAATTACTGATATGAAAAACTTATTCAAAATTAGCTTAATAGCTACAGTTCTTTTTAGCAATGCAGGCGCATATGCAAATAATGATGATCTCTCCTTGAAAGTCAAAAATGAAAAAGAAAAAATCATTCGTCTTTCTATAAATCAGACTCAGGATATGGAAGTAACCTTCTACGATGTAGATAACGATATCCTATATCAAAAAAAAGGTCAGGTATTAGCGGGATCAAGCAAAATTTATAATTTAACTGCTTTTCCCGATGGAGATTATGTTATGAAGTTAGAAGCAGGCTCAAAATTAATTGAATATCAAATCAATATTAAAAATGATATAGCTTCAGTTTCGATGCCGTCAATTAAAGAAGTCTTTAAACCAATTTTGACAAAGAAAAACGGACTGGTTACCCTTAATTTAGACAATAAAAGTCAGAACCCTGTTGAACTTATAATATTTGATGAATTCAATAATGAGCTTTACACCAAAGTTTATAAAGATTCAGCAAAGCTATCTCAGAAATTTAATGTTGGTAAAACATCAGCAAAAAAATTGACTTTTATTTTAAGATCTGAAGACCAGGATTTTAATAAAACAATAGACATAAACTAAATGAAAAACGCCCCAAAAGAGGCGTTTTTCATTTTCATCTTAAAATAGAGAAGATTTCTCCAGATTCAATTACACCCCTTACCTCCTTGCGTCCATCATCGCATATTGTTCTCATGTTAATCATTTTGTATTAAAAATCGATTAAACAGTACGGTTAAAAATTAGACATCTGAATTCAACTAAATGATTTAGATGAATTTTCAATATTCTTATTCAAAAAAATAACATTTTATTTGCGCAAGCAAATACTTGCTTTTATATTTGCAATCACTTACTTGCATATCATGAAAGCCAGACGAGATGTATACCAGGCCATAGCCGACCCTACCCGCAGAGAAATCATTAACCTTCTGGCAGCCCAGCCTTACAATGTTAATTCCATTGCAGAAAAATTTGACATGACCAGACAAGCCATCTCTCTACACGTCAAGATACTTGTCGATTGTGGACTTATTACTATCAAACAAAGCGGTAGAGATCGGTTCTGTGAAGTGAAATTAGACCAACTGGATGAAGTAACCACCTGGGTAGAACAATCCAGAAAACTTTGGGTGAGAAGATTCGAAAAATTAGATCAATATTTAAGCGAAGTAAAAACTAAAAACGATGAAAAAAGACCATAAAGAACTTTTAATAACGCATTTATTTGACGCTGCTCCTGAGCTTGTTTTTGAAGCCTGGACAAACCCTGAACACCTAAAACACTGGTATGCACCTGATGGCTGTACAGTCGAATTCAAAACCATAGAAGTAAAAGAAGGCGGCCAGTTCCATTCCTGCATCTACGATCCTGTGCATGGACAGTGCTGGATCAAAGGTACCTACCAGGAGGTAACCTTTCCTGAAAAATTAGTTTTCTCCATGATCCTCACCAATGAACACGGCGATACAGTTAGCTCGGTAGAAGCCGGGAAGCCAGAGGAATGGCCGCAAGCTATTCTTACTACAATTACATTTACACCCATTGGCAAACAGACCAAGGTTACATTACACCAAACTGTTGACGAAGAAGAAGCTAAAAAAACAGGCGCTTATCAAAGTTGGTTCAATATGTTCGACCGTTTAAATCTATTATTAAGCCAATAAATTTATCCCTGCTGCTTCCTGTTCTTTCCACAAAACAAGAAGTAGCAGTATTGTTACCTATTTATGCGCTTATAACCTTTCTAAATAAGGTTTTGACTTTCAAATTACATTTATCTCTTTGTATATTTAATGTCATAAACACACCGCTATGCGTTATAAAAAAACTGTTACCTTATCCATATTACTTGCTACAGTAGTCATGCTAAGTGCATTTATGCCGAAACAGCAACAAGAAAGAAAAGCAACAAACCTAAAGGTTCTACCTAAAGACATCAGCCATGAAGAACTAGACAAAATTATGGATGGATGGAAAGTTGCCCTAGGCGTAAAATGTAATTTTTGCCACGCTGCAAAAAAAGACGATCCAAAAAGACTGGATTTTGCAAGTGATGAAAAACCTGAAAAAGAAATTACCCGAAATATGGTTCGTATGACCGCTAAGATTAACAGCAAATACTTCCATGTTAAAGACAAAAAAGATGGAAAAGCAATGCTGGCTGTATCCTGTATTACCTGTCACAACGGGAAAGAGCATCCTGAAGCCAACTAAATCTTAAGAAAATTAACGCGAGGGGTGTAATCAAATACACCCCTCGCTTTTTTTATAACCATTGATCAAATTTCTGGATGAACCAGCGTTTAACCAGTTGAGTGAGTAAACAATAGCTCACCAGGATAACCAATAACCATGGAAAATAGGCCAATGGCAGAGCCTGGAGTTTTATAAAGCTTGCAAATGGCGTAAAAGGTATCACTATACCGATCAACATCACTGCCGAGGTTAAAGCCACTACCGGTGCCGTAGCCCAGCTTTGAATAAATGGTATTTTACGCGTCCGGATCATATGGACAATCAGCGTCTGCGACAACAAGCCTTCTACAAACCAACCGGTTTGAAACAAGGTCTGGTGCGCAGGGCTGTTCGCTTTAAAAACAAAATACAGTACGGCAAAAGTCGCATAGTCAAAAATAGAGCTGATCGGACCAACAAAGAGCATAAACCGGCTAATACCACTGGCATCCCATTTCTGTGGTTTTTCCAGAAAGTCCTCATCCATCCTGTCCCATGGAATAGAGATCTGGGAAATATCATACAGCAAATTCTGGATCAGCAAATGAATTGGCAACATTGGCAAAAAAGGAAGGAATGCACTTGCCCCCAGCATACTGAACATGTTTCCAAAATTGCTGCTGGCGGTCATTTTAATATATTTAATAATGTTCCCAAAGGTTCTCCTTCCGTAGATTACCCCTTTGCGCAGCACCATCAGGTCTTTTTCCAACAAGATGATATCTGCACTTTCCTTTGCAATGTCCACCGCTGTATCTACAGAAATACCTACATCTGCATCCCGAAGCGCAGCAGCATCATTAATTCCATCACCCATAAATCCAACCGTATGACCCTTGCCCTGCAGCAGTTTTACAATTCTTGATTTCTGGATAGGGCTTAATTTGGCAAAAATACTCGTATTGTCCAGCTGTACGGTCAGTTCCGGATCCGACATTTGTTCAATCTCTGGTCCAAGCAGCACCTGTTTAATAGAAATACCTACATCCCGGCAAACTTTCCTGGTCACCACATCATTATCTCCAGTCAATACTTTTACATGAATGCCCAATTTCTGTAAACCTTCAATGGCCGGTTTAGCTGAAGATTTCGCCGGATCCAGAAAACCTATAAAACCAGTCAGGATCAGATTACACTCATCATCCACACTGTAATTGGCCGAACGTGGTTTATACTCCTTAATGGCCACCAGTAATACCCGAAGTCCATCCTCGTTAAGTCTCCTTGAAATCCTCAATACCGTATTCCGCATCGACTCATCCATCGCCACCACCTTATCTTTTTCCCTGTGCAGTTCATGATCTTCCCCAGGTTCAAAAGCAAAAGAACACAGGTCCAGTATTTCCTCTATCGCTCCTTTACAGATCAGCAACTGATTGCCATTGGTCTGTTCCAGGATCACACTCATCCGGCGTCGTTCAAAATCAAAAGGAATTTCATCTACTTTTTTATAGTCCTCATCCACCTTTAAATAATCGTGCAACTCTATATGGTCAAGCACAGCCACATCCAACAAATTCTTCAAACCGGTCTGGTGGAAACTGTTCAGATAAGCCCATTTCAAAACCTCATCATCATCCTCTCCAGATACATTTAAATGCCGTTCCAGTACGATCTTATCCATCGTTAGCGTTCCGGTCTTATCTGTACACAATACATCCATAGCACCTATATTCTGGATGGCGTTTAGGCGTTTAACAATCACATTGCGCTTGCTCATGTTCTTCGCACCCTTGGCCAGATTGGCTGTTACAATCATAGGCAGCATTTCGGGCGTTAAACCCACAGCCACGGCAATTCCGAATAACAAAGCTTCAAACCAATCTCCTTTGGTTAAGCCATTCACCAGAAAAATCAAGGGCACCATCACCATCATATACCGGATCAGCAGCCAGCTTACTTTATTTACTCCTTTATCGAAACTGGTTTCCGCACGTTTGCCAATAATGGCTTTGCCTATAGACCCAAAATAAGTCAGGTTTCCAGTAGTCACCGCAATGGCTGTAGCCGTTCCGCTCACCACGTTGGTGCCCATAAAGCAGATATTATCCAGTTCTAACGGCGATTTATGATCTGTATCAGCAATGACCGTACTTCTTTTTTCCAGCGGCATAGATTCACCTGTAAGCATGGCCTGGCTTACAAAGAGATCTTTAGACTGAATGATCCGGATGTCTGCAGGGATCATATCTCCTGCACTTAAAAAAATGATGTCCCCGGGAACAATTTTTTTAATATCGATCTCTTTCTTTCCCCCTACTTTCCGCAATACGGTAGCCGTAGTTGTCACCATGCTTTTCAGCTGTTCTGCTGCATTATTACTCGTATATTCCTGCCAGAACCTCAATATAGAACTCAAAAACACCATCACCCCAACTACAATAACAGTCTTGTAATCCCTGTCTTCGGGCGCGGCAAACCATACATCCATAAAAAAAGAGATCACAGCTAAAGCCATTAACACCCCAATAAAAGGGTTTAGAAAGGCCTGTATAAATTGCACGTACCAGGCAGGAGCCTTTTTATGCTGGATCTCGTTATAACCAAACTGTTTAATCTTATCGGTTACCAACCTGGGTCCTAATCCCTCAGGATGGCTGTTCAGCATTGCATAACAGGCGTCATCGCCTAACCTGGCCACGTTACGCAATTTGGTAACGGCTACTTCATCAAACCCGGAAACATTCCTTGGATGGATCATTTTTAACTCTTTCATAACTCTGATTGTTGTCCTGTTAATTCCCAACTGGCCTTCATTACAGCTCGTTCTATAGTGAGCCTGCTGACCATTTTTTCCATAAGATCATTTTGATTGCCGGCAGCAATGATTTCTGCCGTAATTATTGCATTGGTGGGATCGCCATTATCGCTGCTGGTGAGTGCACGCAGCATCAATTTATTGTCGTTACCAATATTTTGCAGGAGTAAAACCCTGATGTGGTTTTCAACTTCTTCTTTACACTTAATTACAATAAGATATTCGGTTTCCGCAGATTCGTTTTTTTGAAAAACACTGATATTACCCAACTTTAATCCTAAGGGACGAAGCATGAGATGGGCCAGGACAATAAAAGCCGCACCTATGGCTGCCTCCGGGAAAAATCCCATACCGCTAAGGGCTCCAATAGCTGCAGAGCACCAAAGCGTGGCTGCGGTATTAAGTCCGCGGACATTCGGGCCATCTTTCATGATCACACCTGCACCTAAAAATCCAATACCGCTAACCACATAAGAGGCTACCCGCCCACTTGCATCGCCGCCGATTTTAACGGAAAGTGTGATAAATATTGCTGCTCCGAGCGATACCAGTGTATTGGTTCGCAAACCGGCAATTCTTTGGCGCCACTGGCGCTCTATACCTATACCTGCACCCAAAACCAGGGCCAGTAAAAGGCGTGTTGCAAAGTCTAGTGTTGTTAACATAGCTTTTCGTTTCTATTCCCTTTTCAGGAATAGTCAAAAGAGCCTATGCTGAAAGAGGAGGGTAAATAATAAATGGGTTATAACACGGAGGCTTATCCATATGAATTCTTGTTTTATTGTGGCACAAAAGTAGGTATCGGTTTTCTGGATTATTGTTAGAAAACCATTAGAATATTGTTATAATGTTATTAGAAATGGCTTACCGGTTACTAGAACTGGATGAGGTGTTAGGATTTGGAACATCTCTCACCCCTCTGCAATTTGCATAGAAAATTTTACGCTGTTGATGAGGCGGCCTCAGAGATCTGTGCGCTTCTTCAGCGCACCTGATATCATTAGCCCCGAATCAATAGCCTGTTTTTTTTGCAAAAATTCACCTCTTTATCCGTGAATCGCTTCTTTATTTCCAAAACTCCGGATCAGCTCACCTTCAAATTCCAGCCATTCTTTCCAGCGTTTCTCTACATCCACATCAATGGTATACTTACGCGCAAAATTTAAAAAAGTCGTATAATGACCCGCCTCCGAAACCATAAGGTCATGATAGAACTTGGCCAGTTCCTGATCCTTAATATTCAACGACAATACACGGAAACGCTCACAACTCCTCGCTTCAATCATGGCCGCAAACAGCAAACGATCAATAAATGCAGAATTCCGGCTGCCATCCCTGCGGCTAAACTTCACCAAACGCCCAACATAATCGTCCTTGCGTTCCCGTCCAAGTGTATACCCCCGTTTCTTAATGATCTCCACCACCATTTGAAAATGCTGCATTTCCTCTATCGCAATTGCAGTCAGTTCCTCCACCAAATCCATATGCTCAGAATTATTGGCAATCAGTGTAATCGCATTTGTAGCCGCCTTTTGTTCGCACCAGGCATGGTCCGATAAAATTTCTTCTAGGTTTGATTCAGCAATGTTTGCCCATCGCGGGTCTGTCAATAATTTTAATCCAAGCATGAGGTGATCTGTAAATTCTTCGTCCCCAAAATTAGGAATAATCACAGGGATTAAAAATTATGCATTAAAAACAGCTAATTTTGACCAGAATTTAAGGAAATGGAGCAACAAAAGATATTGATCATCGGACTGGTCTGGCCCGAGCCTGAATCATCAGCCGCAGGCACAAGAATCGTTCAACTGATCAAACTCTTCCACCGTTCAGGTTACCACATTTCCTTTGCCTCCGCAGCGTCAAAAAGCGAATTCAGTTGTAATCTGAAAGCCCTGCAGGTCACAGAATACCCCATCAAACTCAATGACTCCGGCTTTAACGAACTCCTTAAAACGCTTCAGCCCGATATCGTTCTTTACGACCGTTTCATGATAGAAGAACAATACGGCTGGCGGGTACATCAGGAATGCCCCGGAGCATTAAAAATACTGGATACAGAAGACCTCCACTTTCTGCGTCAGGCCAGGCAGCAAGCCATCAAAACAGGCCATACAGACCTCTATTCAGACCTCGCTAAAAGAGAAATTGCGGCTATTCTCAGGTGCGACCTCTCTCTGATCATCTCTGAAATGGAAATAACATTACTAATGGAGCAGTTCCGTATAGACCCCTCTTTGCTCTATTATCTTCCTTTTCTAGAAGAAGAGCTCACAGAAGCCCAGGTTAAAAACTGGAAAAGCTTCGAAGAGCGGGAGGGCTTTACCTTTATTGGCAACTTTCTGCATGAACCCAACTGGCATACCGTTCAGATCCTAAAAACAAAGATCTGGCCCTTGCTCCGTAAAAAAATTCCTGGTGCAGGACTGCACATTTACGGTGCCTATCCTTCACAAAAAGTTACACAGCTGCACAACATCAAAGAACATTTTTATGTTCATGGACGTGCAAAGGATGCCAGAGTAGCCATTGAAAAACATAGGATCTTACTAGCTCCTATTCAATTTGGTGCAGGAGTTAAAGGAAAATTTATTGATGCCATGCAAACCGGTACCCCGGCGGTAACCACCTCTGCAGGCGCAGAAGCTATGAAAGGGAACCTGGACTGGAACGGTGCCATAGAAGACCAGGAAGAGAACTTTATCCAGAAAGCTGTTCAGCTCTACCAGAACAAAGAGCTGTGGATAGAAGCAGGTAAAAATGGCATCAACATTCTAAACCAGCGTTATGCCAACGCACGCAACGGAATAGAACTGATCAAAGCCCTGCAGGAACTATCCGAAAAATCAGACCTGCACCGTCAGCATAACTTTATAGGCCAGATCTTACAGCATCAAACCCTAAACAGCACGAAGTATATGTCTTTATGGATTGAGGAAAAAATGCGTCTGGACTCCGGCAAAGAGCATAAAAACTAAACCGAGCACCACCATAGAGATCCCGGCATAGAAAGCCGCCTTTTTGAGCGATACCGAACCCGCATAGAGATAATAGATCAGCACAGCAAATCCACCCAAAAAGCAAAGCACACTCCAGATACTCAAAAAAGAGAAAGAGAACAGGAAAACCAGCCCTTTCCACCAGCGTACAAAAAAAAGTTCCGGCAAATGTTCTGTTTTATCCCCGCTTTTTAATCTTGCCAACTGGAGGTTCAGTTCAATGTCCCGATCCGCAGGTGCCAGCTGGTGCGCCTTTTCATAACAAGACCGTGCAGCAGCAAACTCGCCCTGTTTATAGTAAGCATTACCTAAATTAAAATTGGCCGCAGCAGATAAATAACCCATTTTCAACACTTGCTGATAGATTTCCGCGGCTTCCCGGTACTGACCTTTGGTATATACAGCATTTCCCTTTGCAAAAAGGTCTTTAGCCTGTTCATTTGCTGCTGAAAACAAAGGAAGTACCAACAGCAGTACCATCAAAATTCTATTCTTCATATCCTTAAGCGTGCGTTTCAATATCGTTGATTATACTTCTGGCTTTATCAAACACCTCTTGTTCAGAAATTCCCGTAACCGGTGCATATCTTGCCATTTCACAAAGGTTAAGCGTATCGGTTAAACGGCTGATCAATGCGGCATCTACCTGGCGCAGCTGCAATTGTTCTGCAATATTCTGCTGGTTCAGATCTGCAGCAGAAATGTTCAGCTTATCACTCAGGTAGCCATATAAACCTTTATACACTGCTTCGTAAAAAGTTTTTTTATCTCCGGCCTGCAACTGTTTACCTGCAATAGCCAAATGCTTCGCAGCAATTTTATTGGCGTTTTTCCATTTCAGTTTCACCTGGTCTTTGTTGTTTTCGGCCTGTTGTTTTCTAAATAGTCTGGCGGCGATAAAAGCCAGAGGCCCAACAAGGATCAACAACCAGTAACCCATGGAACCATAAAAAGCCTCCTCTTGCTTATACAAGTCGGGTGCACCCTTTTTTATGCCCGCAATATCTTTCTTCAGCAAATTGGCTTCCTGTTCATTTGCACCGGAAAAAGCGGTTACATTGGTTCCCGGATCTCCCTTAGCCACCTTAATCGTATATGGCTCTGAAGAAAGAGACATATAACGCTGGGTAGCCGGGTTGAAATAAGAAAACTTCAATGGGGCAATGGTATAATTGCCCTCTTTTCTTGGAATCAGCAAGAATTTGTATTCCCTGCTACCGGTAACCCCCTTTTCACTTTCCACAATGTTATCTGTCACTTTTGGATCGTATTTCTCCATGCCTTCAGGAAAATCCATTTTAGGCGCATTGAGCAGTTTTAAGTTACCTGCCCCGGTAACTTTTACCGTATAATTTAATGCTTCATTCGCCTTCAGCGAAGATTTATCTACAGCAGTCTGGATGGCAAAAGTTCCAACTGCACCCTGGAAATCTGCAGGTTTACCGTTTTCAGGCAATGGTTTTACATGTATCGTTACCGGAGCACTACTGGCTTTGTACTTCTCGTCCTGGTAGGAACCTCCGCCAAACATCTGGTCAAAGATGTCATTTGAGGCAACCGCGCGCCGCACCAGGAAAGTCATACCGAGCGGATCCAGAACCAGATTTCCGGAACGTTCCGGAAACAGGATGATCTGTTTAAGTGTAGCCACATGATAGCTTACTCCTTTATAATTCTCTATAGTCCAGTCCACGCGCTGGCTGTTGTTTTTAATTTCCTGGCTCCAGAAACCATTAAAATCCGGCAATTTGTCCAGTGCATTATCTACCAGATTGACACTCGTATATAATTTATAGCTCACCGTAATTTGTTCACCCTGATACACATTGGTTTTACTGGCTACAGCTTTAATGAACAGACTTTTGGAAAGATCTGCAGAAGGCGCAGAAGAAACTGCAGGTGCATTGCCTCCGGCAGACGGAGACTGGGCATTTTGCTGAACCTGCCGGCCCTTAACCACCTTTATTTTTACCGGATTGGAATGATAGGTTTTACCGCCAACCACAATCGTAGCTGGCCCTATGGTATATTCTCCTTCTTTAACTCCCACCAGGTCATAACTCAGCGACATACTCATAGAGGTATTTCCATTGATAGAGGTCATGCTGGAGCTCTGGTTAGGACCCGAAACTACCTGAAAACCATTAAATGCAGGTGCCCCGAAACGTTCGATGTTTGCGTTAACAGAAAACGTAATCTCAAAAGGTTCACCTGTACCTACCTCCGCCTTGCTTACAGAAGCTGTAAACTTAATATCAGCTGCAAACAGGGTTCCTGTCCACAGCACCAATACCAATAATATATAATATCTAACTTTCATTTGTTTTACCAGTCTTTCGTAATACGGCCCTTTGCCCCGGTTGCTTTTTTGTTTTTCAATTTGTCCTGCGTGTTCTTCTCTTCATTGTTTAAAGCTTCCAGCATGCGTTTTGCATCCTCTTTAGATAACTTATCAGGCTGTGGTTTTTGCCCGTTTTGCTGATCTTTCTGATCCTGATTTTTCTTGTCCTGATCTTTTTTATCCTGCTCCTTTTTATCCTGGTCTTTCTTATCCTTATCTTTCTGGTCTTTGTTGTCTTTATTTTTGTCGTCCTTGTCCTTCTGGTCCTTGTTTTTATCTTTCTGGTCCTTATTCTTCTGGTCCTTATTGTCTTTATTCTTATTGTTCTTGTTTTGTTGCTGCTGCTGTTTCAGCTTTTCCATAGCATAAGCCAGGTTGTACCGGGTCTGATCATCTTTGGGATTGTTCATCAAAGATTTCTTATAAGCCTCTATACTTTCCTCATACTTTTTAGTTTCCATCAGTGTATTGCCCAGGTTATGATAAGCCTGTGCTTTAACCCCGGCATCTTTAGAGGAAGAAGCCAGTGCATTGAACTGCTCTGCCGCCTTATCAAACTTTTTCTGTTTATAAAAGGCATCCCCAAGATTAAAATTACCCGCTACAGATTGTTTGGATTTCTCCAAAGACTTCTGGTAACTTGCTTCAGCTTCTGCATACTTCTGCTCGTTGTACAATTGGTTCCCCTTATGGATCTCTCTTTTTTCCTGCTGCGCAAACAGCATTGTCCCCTGAACCACCAGGAGCAGCATCATTATAAATTGCTTCATGGCTTTCTTACTTCAAACAAATTCACCCCGCTTAACTTTAAATTTTTCCTGCTGGAAATAAAGAACTCTATGATCAGTAAAACAAAACACAAGGCCAAAAAGAACTGAAAGCGGTCTTCATAATTCTTGAAAGCCTTACTGTCGTAGGTGTTTTTCTGCATTTTATCTACCTGAGCCATCACTAAAGGCAAACCACTATTGGCGTTAGAGGCCCTCACGTAGACACCATTACCTGCCGCAGCGATTTCTTTGCCCATATCTTCATTCAGTTTACTCACCACAGTTTTACCCGCTTCATCCAAGTGAAAGCCTACAGGACTTCCATTTTTATAGATGGGTACTGGTGCCCCTTCCGGTAAGCCCAAACCAATGACATGGATGGTGACGCCTTTTTTCCTGGCCCTTTCGGCAGCCTGTACAGCATCATCCTCATGATTTTCCCCGTCGGTCATCAGGATCATGGCTTTACTTGTGCCGCTCACCAGATCGAAGGTTTTTAAACCCATATCGATGGCAGCACCAATGGCCGTGCCCTGGGTAGGAACAATATTTGTATTGATATTGTCCAGGAATAGTTTGGCTGCCGAATGGTCTGTGGTAATGGGCAACTGTACATAGGCCTCTCCTGCAAAAATCACAATCCCTATCCGGTCGTTGTGCAGGTTGTCGATCATCTGAGAAATCGCTCTTTTTGCATTCTCCAGTCTGTTTGGTGCCAAATCGCCAGCCAGCATACTGTTGGATACATCCAGCAGTACAATCAGATCTGAACCGCTCTTTTTGGCTTCTTCCATTTTAGTCCCGATCTGAGGATCTGAAAGTCCAATCACCAAAGCTGCAAAAGCAATCAGGAAGAATACAAATTTGATCCCCGGTCTGGAGAAAGATACCTCCGGTATGATCTTCCCAACAGTTTCTCTGTCTCCCAAAGATTTCAGGGCTTTTCTTTTCCATCTGCGCACCACCAGATACAGGATGATGAACAGTGGTATAAGTACCAGGCCCCATAAAAATTCTATCTGTGCAAAACGTAACATATCCTTAGTTTAAGGCGCTTTTAAACACCGTATTCTTTAATAAAAATTCAAGCAGCAACAGGATTCCGGCCAACAGCGCAAAAGGCAGAAAACGTTCTGTCTTTTTGTGGTACTGGGTCACATCAATTTTAGCCTTTTCCAGCTTGTCGATCTGTTCGTAAATCTGTTTTAATTTCTGATTATTGGTGGCCCGGAAATACTGGCCTCCAGTAATATTTGCAATTTTACTCAGCATCGCCTCATCTATGGTTACAGGAACCTGCTGATACTGTACGCCAAATGGCGTTTTTACCGGATAAGGCGCATAACCCTTGGTACCCACCCCTACAGTATACACCCTTACCTTCATTTGCCGGGCAATTTCTGCTGCGGTAAGTGGTGGAATAGAACCTGTTGTGTTGGTTCCATCGGTGAGCAGGATCACTACTTTACTTTTTGCCTCGCTGTCTTTTAATCGGTTTACCGCAGTGGCTAATCCCATTCCAATAGCTGTACCATCTTCAATCATACCATTGCTGATGCCTTTAAATAAATTAATGAGTACATCGTGGTCAATGGTTAAAGGGCATTGAGTAAAGCTCTCTCCGCTAAATACCACCAGTCCAATCCTGTCATTAGGTCGGTCTTTGATGAAATCAATGGCAATATTTTTTCCCGCCTCGAGGCGATTGGGCTTTAAATCCTCAGAAAGCATACTTCCCGAAATATCCGTTGCGATTACAATATCTATCCCCTCTGTCGTAGAATCCTGCCAGCTGAAAGCAGATTGCGGTCTGGCCAGGGCAACAATCAGGGCACCAAGCGCCAGCACCCGCAGCACAATACTGTAATGTCTTAAAATGCGCCTGGAGCTTCTTTTAGTCCTCAGAAATCCATGAATAGCCGAAACACGCAATGTACCCTGCAACTTTTGGTTTCTCCAAATGTACCAGGCCATCATAAAAGGCAGGACCAGTAATAACCAGAAAAAACCCGGCTGAGCAAACTCTATCCCCTTAAAACTATTCATCATGACTTCTATGCGCTTTATTTTCAGGTTTAATTGGACTTTCTTTGGTTTGCTTAATAAAGCCTATTGCATGCTCCATACTAAGCTCATTTTCTGTATTGAGTGGACGTTCTTTAGCAAATTTCACCAAATCGGCCAGGTTTAGCATCTGCCGCAAATTAGCTCTTTGCTGCTGGGGCATATCTTTGTGCCGGAGCTCCAGAAAGATCTCTTCAGAAGTATGTTCCAGTGCCTTGATCTGGTACCGGCTTTCCAGGTATTCCCGGATCACATCACTCAGTTCGCTATAATAACGTTTAATATGGCCTTGTTCCCAGAGCTTCTGATCTCTGATGGACTGCAATTTATTCAGAGCCAGCTGGTCAGGCGGTACAACGGGAACAACAACCGGCGGAGGTCCTTTCTTAGGTCTCTTCCTCAGGTAATAGATCACAACGGCCAGTACAACGACCAGCAGTGCCGAACCTGCAACCCATAACCAGTGGTCTTTAAGCCAGTCTATCCAGGAATAGGAAACGGCCAGTGGCTGCTTAATATCATAGATGGCTTTTGTAGTATCTACTTTTACCGCTGCTACTTCAAGAGGAATGGATGTTGTTGCAAAATGCTGCGTTCCGGATTGAAAACTAAAAGCAGGGATCACCTGTATTCCCGCATCAAAAGAAGTAATGATGTAGCGCTGGGTAATGGTCTGTGTCCCTGGACGCTTAGGATCTGAAACTGTGTCGGTTTTGCCTGCCTTCACAATCTGGATCTTCGAAGAAATGGTATCTGTGAGGGCCGGAAAACTGATCTTCTCTTTAACAGGCAAGACTGCGCTTAGAGAAAGTGTGGTCTGGTCGCCCATGGAAATGGAAGATTTGTCCAGTTTTGCATTGACCTGGATATGTTGTGCTTGACTGCTGTAACCCAGGAATATAAAGAACAGCAATACGCTGCAACTCAAATTAAAATACGGCTTCATCATCATTTATCTTCTGGCCTCCCGTTTTTTAAATAGGGTCATTAAAGGTTGTATATAAGATTGGTGAGTACCAATAGAAGTATAATCTACACCCGATCTTCTGAACAGGTCCTGCAATCTGCCATTCCTTTCCAGGGCAGCAGCTTTGTAAGCCTGACGAACTTTTTTATCCCCGGTATTGATCCATTCTATCTGCCCGCTTTCCTCATCCGCAACCGGAATCAGGCCCAGGTCAGGAAATTCTTCTTCATGGATATCATAGATCTTCAAAGCCACAAGATCGTGTTTACGATTGGCAATCTTGAGCTCATTTTCAAATTTCTCACTCATAAAATCGGAGATCAGGAAAGCAGTTGACCTTTTTTTAATGGCACTGGTAAAATACCTTAAAGCCTCGGCTATATTGGTGCCTTTATGTGCAGGTTTAAAATCAATCAGTTCCCGGATGATCATCAGAATATGGCTCCGGCCCTTTTTAGGCGGAATAAACTTCTCTACCTGGTCGCTAAAAAAAAGCACACCAACTTTATCGTTGTTCTGAATGGCTGAAAAAGCCAGAACGGCACACAATTCCGTTGCCAGTTCCTGTTTCTGCTGGGTTTGGGTTCCGAAATTCTTGGAACCACTAACATCCACCAGGAGCATTACGGTCATTTCACGCTCTTCATCAAACACCTTCACATAGGGATGGTTGAAACGTGCGGTCACATTCCAGTCTATGGTCCGGATCTCATCGCCTACCTGGTATTCCCTGACCTCACTAAAAGCCATACCCCGACCTTTGAAGGCCGTTTGGTATTCTCCTGAAAAGATCTGATTGCTTAACCCGCGGGTTTTGATCTCTATTTTTCTTACTTTCTTTAAGAGCTCTTTGGTATCCATAAATTATGGTACTTCTACGGCATTTAATATACCGGTAATGATATCTTCTGTAGTTACATTTTCTGCTTCGGCCTCATAGGTCAGACCAATACGGTGCCTCAATACGTCATGGCAAACTGCCCGTACATCTTCGGGGATCACATAGCCCCTGCGCTTAATAAAGGCATAAGCCTTTGAAGCCAGGGCGATATTGATACTTGCCCTTGGAGAAGCGCCAAAACTGATCAGGTTTTTATAATCTGCCAGTTTGTATTCATCAGGATAACGGGTTGCAAAAACAATATCAATAATATATTGCTCAATTTTCTCGTCCATATATACCTGCCTCACCACTTTCCGGGCTTTCAGAATATCGTCAGGATGTAAAACTGTGTTCGGTTTCGCCATTCCCTGAGCCGAAATATTGGCCCTCATGATTTTCTTTTCTTCTTCCTTTTTAGGATAGCCCAGCACTACCTTAAGCATAAAACGGTCTACCTGCGCTTCAGGAAGCGGATAAGTTCCTTCTTGTTCTATCGGGTTCTGGGTAGCCAGTACTAAAAAAGGTTTAGGGAGATCAAAAGTCGTATCACCAATAGTGACCTGTCTTTCCTGCATAGCTTCCAGCAAGGCACTTTGCACTTTGGCCGGGGCCCGGTTGATCTCATCGGCCAGGATAAAATTAGAAAACAGTGGTCCTTTTCTGACCACAAATTCTTCTTTTTTCTGGTTATAGATCATGGTTCCAAGTAAATCGGCAGGTAGCAGGTCGGGTGTAAACTGGATGCGGCTAAAACCCGCGTCAATGGTTTTGGACAGCGTATTAATGGCCAAGGTTTTCGCCAGACCAGGAACACCTTCCAGAAGGATATGCCCATCAGCCAGCAAACCGATCAGCAAACGTTCTACCATATAACGCTGACCAACGATCACCTTATCCATTTCCATAAAAAGGAGGTCTATAAACGCACTCTCCTGTTGTATCATTTCATTCAACGCCCGGATATCAGTTCCATATGATGAACTTTCGGTTGTGATATTTATTTCTTCCATTTGGACTTATTTTTTTTCGATGCGAAAATTATATAAACCTCCATTTTTTCGCAAGATAAAAGCCCCCTCTGAATGTTAAAATATGTTAAATTATTACAAAACGAGTGCTCAATAGTGATAGCGGTCATTTTTTAGCACCATATTAACCACTAGGTTTGTCGTATTATTCTTATTCGATGGATGTCGATACTCACAGTAAAAGGGGACGTTCCGGGAAGTTCGGCCCCTTTTTTAGGGAAAAAACCCGGCAGTATTTTTTAAGTTTATTCATTTTTACCTACCTTCACCAAAAAATTTACGACCATGAATATTATCTGCAGTACTATAATGAGCGATTGCCAAGTTTATATGTCTTTAGTTCCTTATTGCTTAGTTGTTGCCATTACCGCAATTTATCTGACCGCCGTAAGAAACCGCGTAAGATAATTCCCTATTTCTTTTTTTGCATATCAGGCTCTTTCACAGGGCCATGATATTCCTTCGCGTATTCTAAACCTTTGCTTTGTTTAATTTATTCAGATATAAAACACCCGGAAAATACGCTGATGAGTTCAGGGTGTCTTATAATTCCATTAATGTAAAGCAAGTCAAAACCCTGAGCTGGCTGATCCTCATTATTGCCTCAATAGTCAGGTTAGCCAATATTCTTTTTTACGAAAATCTGAATGTCATACCCAGATACCAGGAATACAATCTGATCAACTACATTCAGATCATTGGTTCAGCCCTTTTTATCATGGTCAGTGCCAGGGCACTAAAAACCCGTCAAAAAAAGAAACTGTTAAAAAAAACACTTACTTTACTTTTTGTTTTCTTCCTCATTTCCATCACCTTCTCTACCAGTTATATCGTTTCTCTTCACAACACCAAAAACACCTTGATGATGCTGCTGGTCGGAATTGTAACGGTGAGCATTTTCTTTCTGCTGGAGCGTTGGGAAGTTATTGGTTTTTCGTTCTATATCATCCTCCTTTTCATCATAAGTATTAGTATTTCCTCCTTAAATATCCAGGAAAAGATATTCAATATCATTGTTTCCATAGTACTTGCCTTTGTGCTCTTTGGTTTTTCCCGCTACAGTTATTACTTCAAGTCCCAGCACTTCTTCCAGGTTAAACAACTGGAAGAAAAGAACCGGGAGGTAGAACAGCTAAACCGCCAGAAGGGCGAAATACTTGCTTTTGTGGCGCATGACCTGCGCAATCCTTTAAACAACATTGAGGCCCTGAGTACGATGATGCTGATGGAAGAAGAAGTTCAGAAAAACGTACAGGAAGAAGTTGAAATGGTCCTTGATTCTGCCAAGCAGGCGAAAACCATCATCTACGATTTACTGGAGGTTATTCAGGAAAGCAATGCCAACACCTTACTGCCCAGGGAAGAAATCAATCTTTCTTCTTTCCTGGACCAGATTGTAAAAACCTGGCAAATGAACCTCAGCAGTGAGCGAAAAATCAATTTTCAAACTGGAAAAGAACCGGTTTACGCCATGGTCAATCCTTCAAAATTTTTGAGGGTTATTGATAACCTGATCGGAAATGCTTTAAAGTTTTCCCCTTACCATGCCCCTGTGTATGTTTCACTAGAAACAGAAGACACACAGGCACTGATCACCGTAACAGATTTTGGTATTGGGATTCCCCCCGAACTGCTGGATAAATTATTTGACCAGTTTTCCAAAGCAGGACGATCGGGTCTGCAGGGCGAAAAGTCTATTGGTTTAGGGCTCCACATTTGCAGGCAAATCATTGAACAGCACCAGGGCGAGATACTGGTCAACAGCACAGAAAACAAAGGCAGCAGTTTTATTGTACGTATTCCTCTTCTGGCTTAATTCAATTTAAATTTGTCATTGTGAATATTTGCTACTTTAGAGGTAAGTACAAGATTTACAATCATCATACCAATAAAAATAGCCAGGACCACCTGGGCGGTTGAATACATCTTACTTCCCGAAACGATAGATTCCGATTCCCGGATCAATTCCTCCCCGGCATCTGTCTGTATCCGGCTGAGCTCTGATAGTTTTTCTGAAATATTGTTAAAGGCTGCTTTTCCCAATGATTCAAATAGATGCCGTCCTTCTGTCAGCGTATGTTTTTCTGCCATGGTGATGATATTATCTTCCATCTTTATTCCATCACTGAGCTTCTTTTTAAGGTCGGCAAGATGGCTTTTTTCCTTTTTGATCAGAAAAGTACCTTCATATTTACGCACCAGCGAGTCGATGTTTTTATTACGGACTCCTAATTTTTCTCTCAATCCGCTGAAGCTGACCTCCACTGTCCGGTCCGGGTTTAAAGCCTCCTCCAGTAAATATCTTTTTGCATAGACATTCTCCGCCAGGAAAAACAGATCTGTTGCCGGGATCAAACGATCGTGATACATGGACACAAAAGCATTACTCATATTTTTGATGCTCTTGTCTTCGAACATCCGTATTAACATGGTGGAGCACATAATGAAGAACAAAAATGATGCAATCTTCATTTTTTGTTTAAAGGAAAAACCAAATATCATAAGCACATCTTTAAAGCCGGTTTTTAGTCTTCCGCCGGAGTTGTAAATAAGTTCTGGGCAAAATTTACTAAAAATAATTCTCTTTTCGCCCTGGTTACCGCAGTATACAGCCAGCGCAGGAAATCCATATCCACCATATCGTCGGTCAGGTAGCCCTGATCTACAAATACCGCATCCCATTGCCCGCCCTGGGCCTTGTGACAAGTCACCGCGTAAGCGAATTTAATTTGTAAGGCATTATAATATGGATCTTCTTTAATCGCAGCAAACCTTTCTTTCTTTGTTTTTAGGTGTTCATAATCTAAACTCACCCCCTCATACAGCTTTTTACTGTCTTCATAAGAAAGATTTGGCGTTTCTCCGGTTAGGGTATCCAGCAGTACTTTACAGGTGATGGCACCCAGTTCGGGATAATCCAGAAACTCCATTTGTACTTCGCTGAAACGAAGGCCATAGCGTTCTTCTTCACTTCTGACCCTGGTGATCCTGGCCATATCGCCATTGGCAATGAAAGATGCTGATTCATTTTCACCAAGCCAGAAATAATTGTTGCGAACCACCATAATCTGATCTCCACCAGTCAGTTCTTCTTCACGGTACAACAGCCTGGCCCTGATCTGCTGGTTATACACATTGGCCGATTTGTTGGACCTGCACACCACCAGGCAGTTTTCTATATCGAACTTGCTGTAGGCATACTCCAATCCTTCGACCAGTTTTACCCCCGTCATCCTGAAAATATCTTTATAAGACTTGGTGATGAATTTGGGGAGTTCTATTTCCGGAAATTCACCGAGCTCTTCCTTTGTCGTATAATCATTGATCAGCTTCCTGAGCATAGTGGCGTTAGCCAATATACCCGATTTTTTTTCCTGTCTGACCACTTCTTTGAGTTCTACATGGACCACATCAAGCAAAAAGCTTTCAGCCAGATGAACAGGATTCAGTGCCGGGCTGTCCAGGCTGCCTACCGGCGGAAGCTGGGCAGTATCTCCTACAAATACAACCGCACAATTCTTTTGGTTATAGACAAATTCCATCAGGTCTTTTAAAAAGGAAGAAGCATTTTGACTGTTCCATTCATCGGCAATCATAGAAGCCTCATCTACAATGAAAAGCGTATTTTCGGCCAGGTTTGGTGCTGGCTGAAAAGCCATTTCCAGAGCTACAGCAGAGCGTTTACGGTAAATTTTCTTATGAATGGTCAGGGCTTTTCTTCCGGTATAATTGCTCATCACTTTTGCGGCCCTTCCCGTTGGGGCAAGCAATACAGACCTCAGTTTAAATTGAGGAAGCGCTTTAACCAAAGCAGCCACAGAAGTGGTTTTACCAGTTCCGGCATAGCCCTTTAATACAAAACATTTTTCATCCAGCCGCCCTGATAAAAACCCGGCCATCCTGCTGCAGAAAATCAGTTGTTCTTCTGTTGGTGGAAAGGGATAAGCCTGGGCTATAATCGTCACTTTATCCATTTTACAAATATGCAATGGTGTTGTTATAGAAAAAAGAATTAATTTTGTTAAGATGAATATTAAAAACAGCCTTCTGCTTTTGGATCCTCAATTTGATCCCAACACGGCACCGGATTGTAATTTACTGATAAAAATTACAAACGACAGCTTTTCTTATGCAATTATAAATCAGGAAAGCCAGCACCTCAAAGCCATCTTTGACCAGCAGGAATGCCCTAATATTTCGCAGACCTTACACAGTAATTTAAAGAACGACCCCTATCTGAAACATCCTTTCAAAACCGTAAAAGTTTCGGTTGCTACAGATAGTGCTATTGCCGTTCCATCGGAATTATACCAGCAAAAAGATATTCCTTCCTACCTTAATTTTTTCGCAGAAAACCAGCCTAAACAAGTCTATATAAAGGAGAACAAAGATTTTAATTTCACCTCTGTATTTGGCTTTCTGCCCGAATTTGAAGACAGTCTGAACAGTACATTTGAAAACCCGGTTAAATTTGAACTCACCGCTCCTGTACTGGCTCTTGCAGCCGGTCTTAGTGATGGCCTGTTTCTGGATTTCACGGCCCGTTCCTTTACGGTCATTTATCTGAACGGTTCTAAACTGGTTTTTAAGAACAGTTATGAGGTTGAAGATGCAGAAGAATTTAACTATTATTTACTCTTAATTTTAACACAACTGGACATTACAAGAGAGGAAATCCCGGTTTATATCAGTGGAATTATTAATGAAGACGACAGCAGACATCAAATACTGCAGAAGTATTTTGAGAAGATCTCCTTTAACTTCCCACAGAATAAAAATGTAGACTGCACCATCCTGGATGATATGCCAATTTACTATTACAGCAGTTTATTAGCCATCGACCTATGCGTATAATCGGCGGTAAGTTAAAAGGAATCCGGATGAATGCGCCCGAACGTTTACCGGTAAGGCCCACAACAGATATGGCCAAAGAAGCCTTATTTAACATTTTGTACAACCTGTACGATTTTGAAGAGTGCAATGTCCTGGATTTATTTTGTGGCACCGGAAACATCAGTATTGAATTTGCCTCCAGAGGTATTCCTTCTATTACGGCGGTAGACAAACATTCCGGTTGTGTATACTGGGTCAAATCTGTGATAGAAAAATACGATCTCCCGGCTATTGATGTGGTCAAAGCAGATGTATTCAAATTTCTTGATCAACATAAAAAATCGTACCAGATTATTTTTGCCGATCCCCCATATAACTTACCAACCATCCCCCTCATTCCCCAACTGGTAATGAAGAACAATTTATTAACGGACAACGGGGTGTTGATTGTTGAACATCCCTCCTTACTCAGGTTGGAAGGACAACCAGGATATCAGGAAACCCGTAAATACGGCAACTCCTCCTTCAGTTTCTTTGAAAAGACAAATATTGTATGAAACCATCATGTGCAGCACTACACAAACCCAAATGAATAAATTTTGGTAGCACATGATAGCTTCATTACCATTAAAAAACAAATTTATATCCAATGAAAACAGCTCTTTTTCCGGGGTCCTTTGACCCGATCACCATCGCCCATGTCGATATTCTGAAACGAGCACTGCCCCTGTTTGACAAAATCATTGTGGGTATAGGCTTAAACAGTTCTAAACAGAATTACCTTTCTGCAGAAAAGCGACAGGAAATTGTAAGTGCAGTATTTACAGACTACAGCAATGTGGAAGTGCAGCTTTACGAAGGCCTTACAGTAGACTTCTGCAGGGAAATTAATGCAGAGTATATGGTTCGAGGCATCCGTTCAGTAGGAGATTTTGAATACGAAAGGGCCATTGCGCAGATCAACCAAACCATGATGCCCGAAATGGAGACCATCTTTATCCTGAGCAAACCCGAGTATTCTGCCATAAGCTCCACCATAGTACGCGATATTCTGCGTAACCATGGTGATGTGCATAAATTTGTACCGCAAGCGGCAATACCCTACCTGTAATTAAATGAGTTTTCCTGCTTTGAGGACATCAAAAATCAACAGATAGGTGTTCTTAAAGATCGGATCCAGTTCATGTTTCCCAAACCAGCCGGCTTTGGAAATTCCTTCTTCTTTTTGAGGAATAAGTTTTGGCTGGCCTTTAACGGTCATTGCATACCAGTTGGTTTTCTTGAGTACAACCTTGGTGCCCAATTCGTAAACATGATAAGTTTTACAAAGTTTTTCGTTATTGCTCTGGATTTTGACGCCGCACTCTTCTTCCACTTCCCTCAGTGCGGCTGCTTTCATTTTTTCCTTTTTTTCAACCTTTCCTTTCGGTAAATCCCATTTTTTATTTCTGAAAATAAATAAATAATCACCTGCAGAATTCCGTACAAGACCGCCTGCTGCTTTAATCAGCTGGCATTTGCTTTTCAGATTTTGAAAGACAGCTTTCGGATCATCGCTCAACAGCAGGTATTGGTTCTTTGAGCCTTTGCCTAATTTTTTATAAAATGTTAAAAAATCAAAAGACTGTGTATCAATTTGTTGGATATCTTCATTTTGTTCCGGAGCAACATCTGCGATAAACAAGGTGTTATCGTTAATATATATTCTGTATTTTTGAGCCATGTATAATAAAAGTGATATTGAATTAAAGGTAGCTGAATTTCTGTTACAAATTAAAGCAATAAAATTACAACCTGCTAATCCGTTTACTTGGGCATCGGGTTGGAAATCTCCAATTTATTGCGATAATAGGATTACGCTTTCGCATCCATCAGTTAGAACATACATCAGACAAAAGCTTACGCAGCTGATCCAGGAGGAGTTTGGCTCCGTTGATCTGATCGCTGGCGTGGCCACTGCAGGCATTCCTCAAGGTGTGCTGGTTGCCCAGGAACTTGGTCTGCCTTTCGCTTATGTACGGGCAAAGGCAAAAGAGCATGGTACGGGAAGTTTAATTGAAGGAGAGATTGTTGAAGGACAACGGGTAGTGGTTGTGGAGGATCTGATTTCTACTGGTAAAAGCAGTCTGCAAGCTGTTGATGCCTTAAGAAAGGCAGGCCAGTCTGTTGCCGGTCTGGTTTCTATTTTCACCTATGGCTTTGATCAGGCAGATGAAAATTTCAAAGAAGCTAAATGCAGATATTCAAGTTTGTCTAATTATGACACTTTAATTAAATATGCTGCTGAGCATAGTTTTATTGGACAAAATGATGTGGACCTGCTGACCAAATGGCGTCGCGACCCTTCAGGATGGGGACAGGAACTTGAACAATTAACCTAATATATAATGACTGTTATTGAAAGCTCTGCGGAGATCAATTTACCTGTAGAAAAAGTGTATTCTTTTTTAGCTGACCTGAACAACCATCAGCAATTAATGCCGGAAAATATTTACAACTGGTCTTCTACAGAAGATGAAGCTAGTTTTACCATACAAAATATGGCTAAACTTGCCATTAAAATTTCCAGCCGTGTCCCTAATCAGGAACTTATTGCTGTTCCTTCAGAAAAGGCCCCATTCGATGTTGAATTAAAATGGACAGTAGCGGATAATGGCCATGGTGGTACCACTGCAACACATATTATTTCTGCTGATTTAAACATGATGATGAAGATGCTGGCTTCAGGACCATTGAAAAAACTAGCTGATCACCAAACAGCAAAATTAGCTGAGATCTTAGGATAAGAACTACTCATAAAAAAATTACCAGGCCTGTTGATCTTTAAGATTGTCAGGCCTTCATTTTTTTCATCGCACAGTAAAATCCCATTGCGGTGAGCAACAATACAGCTCCGGTACCCCACCATAAAGTTTCGAAACCAAATGCTGCCGCAATCCTGGTCCCTATAAAGGGAGAAAATACGTGAGCGGCAGATACAGAAAGGGCATTGATTCCCATATAAGCCCCCCTGGTTTTCACAGAAGATCGTTTTAAAGTAACTGTGGCCATAAATGGCATAGCCAGTATTTCGGCCAGGCAAAGCACAAACATTGCACTATACAATACCCAGGTACCAGATGCCAGGTTAAGAATAATAAAGGAAAGGGCACACATCAATGTACCATTAACGATGATGGCCATAGAAGACATTCTTTTTTCGGCGATATGGACCAGCAGCATTTCCAGGGAAAAGACCACTACCCCACTAAAGGCCAGGATCACGCCAATATCGGCTTCTGTCATTTTATAGACTTCCCTGTAGTATAACGGCAAAGTACTGAGCAACTGAAAAAAGCAGATGGTAAATATACAGCAGAACAAACTGAACAGCATAAATGGCAGATCCCGGTATGGAGACAAATTTTTTCCGTCCTCTGCTTCAGCTACCGCCTCTTTATGTTGTTCTTTTTTCTCGGTTCCCCTTCTTTTTCTAAAGTAAATAAAAAAGAGTACCGCCGATAAAAATGCAGCAACAGCATTACCATAAAACAGAAAAGTATAAGATACAGCTGCGAGGAAACCACCCAAAGCCGGGCCAATAGAAAAACCAAGATTCATTGCCATTCTGTTCAGCGAAAACGACCGGATTACATTATCTGGTTTAGAATAATAGGCAATGGAAACTGAATTTGCAGGCCTGAAAGTTTCAGATATGATGCTTAATACGAAGACACCTAAAGCCAGTTTAAGTACCGTATTTAACTCCGGAAGTAAAAAGAACATCGGTACCGTAAAGATTAAACTGAACAACTGCACTTTAAAATGCCCGGCTTTATCGGTAAGCCATCCACCCAGGAAAGAGCCCGCTACAGCACCAATGCCAAAACAACTCAACACAGTACCTGTATCTTCCAGGGAAAAACTAAGGTGGTTGATCATATATACGCCAAGAAAAGGGATAACCATTGCCCCACTCCTGTTGATCAGCATGACCAGGGCCAGCATCCATGCTGGCGTAGACAAACCCCGGTAAGCATCTAAATATAAACGTATAAACTCCTTCATAAATCCCATCTTTTAGCTGCCGACTGCGCTGACTGCAGCTGAGCAAATTTAAAAAGATTTGAAAGCCCAGGAGAGAAAAAGCTCTGTTTGCAAATCAAACAAGACATTTTTTCAGTACAAAACACTAAAAATCAGTAATTTAGACAGTATAAAAACAAATTTACAGACAAAATTTCCGATCGAATATCAAACAACAATATGGCATTTTGTTTGTTTATCAGTTGCTATGAACTTCAACAACTTTACTATAAAAGCCCAGGAAGCAATCCAACAGGCTTCCGAAATAGCCCAGGGCAATCAGCAACAGGCTATTGAAACAGCTCACCTGCTTAAGGGTTTGCTGAATGTTGATGAAAATGTGGTTTCTTATGTACTCAAGAAACTCAATGTGAATATTAACCTGCTCAACCAGCACCTGGATGCACAGATTGCTAAATTTCCCAAGGTAAGTGGCAGCAACGTCTACTTATCTTCTGGTTCTAATTCAGCATTGCAGAAAGCGCAGTCTTATTTGAAAGAATTCAAAGACGAATTTGTCTCTGTTGAGCATGTGCTATTGGGTCTGCTGGCGGTTAACGACGACACATCTAAACTGTTAAAAGACCAGGGTGTAAATGAAAAAGATCTCAAAAAAGCAGTGATGGCTTTGCGTGGTGACAACCGGGTAACCGATCAAAATGCAGAGGCAACTTACAATGCACTGAATAAATACGCCAGAAATTTAAATGAATATGCCGAATCTGGCAAACTGGACCCGGTAATTGGCCGCGACGAGGAAATCAGAAGAGTGATTCAAATCCTTTCCAGAAGGACCAAAAACAATCCAATCCTGATTGGTGAACCTGGTGTGGGTAAAACAGCTATTGCAGAAGGAATCGCTTTCAGGATTATTAAAGGTGATGTTCCGGAAAATTTAAAGACAAAAACAGTCTATTCTTTAGATATGGGGGCCTTAATTGCAGGTGCTAAATATAAAGGTGAATTTGAGGAGCGTTTGAAAGCTGTAGTTAAAGAGGTCACACAAAGTGACGGAGACATCATTTTATTTATTGATGAGATCCATACCCTGGTGGGTGCTGGTGGTGGAGAAGGTGCTATGGATGCGGCCAATATTCTGAAACCTGCCCTGGCCAGAGGAGAGTTAAGGGCTATTGGTGCCACTACATTAGATGAGTATCAAAAATACCTGGAAAAAGATAAAGCACTGGAACGCCGTTTCCAAAAAGTAATGGTTGACGAACCGGATACTCAGGATGCCATCTCTATTCTCCGTGGTTTGAAAGAACGTTATGAAACACACCATAAGGTAAGGATTAAAGATGAGGCCATTATAGCAGCTGTTGAATTGTCTCAGCGCTATATCTCTGACCGCTTCTTACCAGATAAAGCCATTGACTTAATGGATGAGGCCGCTTCTAAACTGCGTTTGGAAATGGACAGCGTTCCTGAAAATGTAGATGAACTTGACCGGAAGATCATGCAGCTGGAAATTGAAAGAGAAGCGATCAAACGGGAAAATGACGATAAGAAAGTAAAAGCTTTAGGCGAAGAAATTGCCAATCTGGCTGCTGAACGCGATGAATTAAAAGCGAAATGGCAGGGCGAAAAGGATGTGGTCGATGGAATTAATACCCAGCTGGAGCAAATTGAAAATTATAAACTGGAAGCAGAGCAGGCCGAACGTGCCGGAGATTATGGAAAAGTAGCGGAGATCCGTTACGGTAAGATCAAGGAAGCTCAGGATAAAGTGGAAAAACTTAAAACTGAACTGGAAGGTCAGCAGACCGAAGGCCGTATGCTGAAAGAAGAAGTTACCGCAGATGATATTGCTGGCGTAGTAGCCCGTTGGACTGGAATCCCGGTAACGAAACTGGTTTCGAGCGAAAGGGAAAAACTTTTGCACCTGGAAGATGAATTGCACAAACGTGTTGCCGGACAGGATGAGGCTATAGAAGCAATTTCTGATGCCATCAGACGTTCCCGTGCAGGTTTACAGGACAAGCGCAAGCCTATTGGTTCCTTTATTTTCCTGGGCACAACTGGTGTGGGTAAAACAGAGCTGGCTAAAGCACTGGCAGAATTCCTTTTCAATGACGAAAATGCATTGACCCGCATTGATATGAGCGAATACCAGGAACGTCATGCAGTATCCAGACTGATTGGTGCGCCTCCGGGTTACGTGGGATATGATGAAGGCGGACAGCTTACAGAAGCCGTACGTCGCAAACCTTATTCTGTAGTACTTTTGGATGAGATTGAAAAAGCACACCCTGATGTATTTAATATCCTGCTGCAGGTATTGGATGATGGCCGTTTAACAGACAACAAAGGCCGTGTGGTAAACTTTAAGAATACCATCATCATCATGACCTCCAATATTGGTTCTCATCTGATCCAGGAAAATTTCAAAAATCTGGATGATGACAATCGGGATGAGGTGATCGCAAAAACGAAAAACGAACTGTTTGAGTTGTTAAAACAAACCATCAGGCCTGAGTTTTTGAACCGGATCGATGAGCTGATCATGTTTACACCGCTAAACCGCAGCGAGATCAGAAATATTGTGGAACTTCAGTTCAAACATGTACAGCAAACGCTTGCTGAAATGGGTATCGAAATAGAAGCCTCAGTGGAAGCATTGGATTGGCTGGCAGAACTGGGTTATGATCCGCAATTTGGTGCGAGACCATTAAAACGGGTGATTCAGAAAAGGATTTTAAATGAATTGTCTAAAGAGATCCTTGCCGGAAAAATAGATAAGGACAGCAAGATCAAACTGGATATGTTCGATAATAAGTTTGTCTTCCTGAACTCCAACGAGAAAGAAAGCGTTTAAAATTAATCGTATTAAAAAAAGCAGGCTGGAATAGCCTGCTTTTTTTATGCTGTAACCTCAGTTTTAAATACACTTTCAGGAGGATGGTGCAATTGACACTGCTGATATTTGCAGGCCATATAAAATTCATTATATGCCCTTTCCATCTCCTTCATGTCCCTTTCCCCATCATATACTTTAAGATATACCCGCATCACGGGCTTAAAATTATCGAGGTAATCCACCAGCATTACCCCCATAATTACCTGTATAGGTTGTTTTGTTTTTTTAAGTATTTGTGAGAGCCCTTTTTCAAAATGAACTTTAGGCAAATGTTGCGAATACACTTCTCCCTGCGGAAATATACAAAGCATATTGGCTGGATCATTCAACAATTCGGCAGCGTAGTTCAGTGATTCTATAACATCTCTTGATTTTTTATTGACAGAAAAGCAACCTATATACCTTAATAAAGGAAATGCCCTGAGCTGTGCCTCAACAGACATGGTTTTAAACCGCTTTCTGAAAATCGTTCTGTTCAGACGGTGCAGCACAAAGCCATCATTGAAACTGAAATGATTGAGCAATACCAGGGCCGCTTTATCGGCCTGCATCTGTACCTCCCCCACAATCATCAATTTAGAAAAATGCCTTAGCATATACTTTTCCACCATTACTCCAAGGTAATGCACCAACTTTAGCGGCTTATCTTTGATCATAATTCAGACTCATCATATTTTCCAGTTCCTCTTCTATTACTTTACAAAGTTCCGTATTGACCAGTTCATGCCCTTCATCAAATATATGTAAGCAGGCATTAGGTACAAGGTTTCTAAACCGTTCCCCTATAGAAGGCGGGAAAAGTTTATCGTGCTGACCAAAATACATCCTGATCTCTATAGCATGATCATTCATCAGTCCAGCCAGTCTTTCCCTGTCAAAGGAAAGCTTTCTGAGATAAGTAATGGTATTGTAACAGGCTAGCCGGCTTTCATGCGTTTCGAACTCTCTCGAAAGGATCCGTTCCAGACTATCATCTATATAACGGGTTTTACGCAGGGCCTTAAGCAGGAAATTTACTGTTCTAGGGCTGGACACCAGTTTCCAGAAACTCCGGTTGATCAGGCGGTTCTCGGCCGCACTCACCAGTAACTTATTGGGCTCTATTCCATCGGGCGCAATAAAATACACACCACTGATCATTTGCGGTAATTCCTGTAGCAGGGCCAGTGCAAAACGAGCTCCGATACTATAAGACAATAATGTCAAAGGCTGCTGTTCCAGTTCTTTTTCTTTGATAAAAGTAATGATCAGCTCTGCAAACAGGGCAGATGTTATCCCCTCCCTGATGTGCGGCAGTGATTCATTATGAAGGACTGTATCGCCATGAAAAAACAAATCAAAACTATAAATCTTGTAATGTTTACCCAAATAAGGCTCCATTAAGCCGAACTGCGTTCCTCTCATCCCAAATCCATGGAAGGCCAGCATAACTTTGCTGCCTGTCCCATATTCCTGATAATGCAGTTTCGCGATCGATGTCTTTATAAATGGCATGGTGCAAATTTAGTAATATTTATACCATCATGTACTGGCATTGTCGTTCCGTGATGAAAACCGTAGATATTCCTTAAAAAGTTAAACAATTTATTCCCGTAAAAAACATTTTGTTTAACCAATAAATAAAAATCGCTAAATAATAATAACTATATTGGATTTTTCCCACTGAGAAAGCTCCAAAAGCATATCAAAAAAGCTTTATCCTTTAAAAATTTTCGAAAAATGAACATTTAAGCAGATTATTTGTTCTATACCTGAAACGAACCAGTTAAACCTGGCGATGGTTCTTGTTCATAAAAATATATATACAATGAAAATAGCCTATATATCTACTTACCCGCCGCGCGAATGCGGTATTGCTACTTTTAATAACAACTTGCTTCATGCTATTGGACTTGATAAAAAAATAGTTTCAGACGACAGCTTTGTTGTTGCTATGAACGACTCCGATAATTTAAATGAATACGAGTACCCTAAGGAAGTCAAATATGTCATCAGGCAGGACAACCAAAAAGATTACATAAGGGGTGCTGACTATATCAATACCAGTTTATCTGATGTCTGTATATTAGAGCACGAATTCGGAATTTATGGTGGTGAAAATGGAGTTTATATTCTTCCGCTTATTGCAAGGCTGCAAAAACCATTGATTACCATTCTTCATACGGTATTAAAGGATCCGAACTTCATGCAGCTTACCATTATCCGTGAAATTGCAAAATATTCTTCAAAGATTGTGGTCATGAGCAACAGGGCTGTTGGCTTTTTAACCAGCATATATGATATTCCGCTGGAGAAAATTCAACTGATCGAGCATGGTGTTCCTAACCTTGAAGCCAAAGAAAATAACCCTGTAAAGCAATCCACCGCATTCAGGAACAAAAAAGTACTTTTCACTTTTGGCCTGATCAGTCGCAATAAGGGACTTGAAACCGTTGTAAATGCCTTACCAGAGATTGTAAAAAAGAATCCGGATGTGATGTACGTGGTATTGGGGACTACACACCCTGGCGTTATCCGGAATTCCGGAGAGGAATACAGAGACAGTCTAAAAAAACTCGCCCGAAAGTTAAACGTAGAAAACCACCTCATTTTCATTAACAAATTTGTCTCTGAAGAAGAATTGTTCGACTTCCTTACCGCAGCAGACATGTACATTACCCCCTATCTCAATGAAGCTCAAATTACCAGCGGAACTTTATCGTATGCAGTAGGTGCAGGAGCCGCAGTAATTTCCACTCCGTACTGGCATGCACAGGAATTGCTGGCAGACAACAGGGGCAAGTTATTTGATTTTAAAGATCATGATGCACTGGCATCTATTGTAAATGAACTTTTTGACGATCAGGAGCGTCTTGCTAAGATGAAAAAGAATGCTTACGATTACGGCATGCATTTGCGCTGGCCAAACACAGGTAAAGTGTATATCAAAGCTTTGCAAAAGTCAATTGCTGAGGCCGAACTTGCCGTGGAAGAAAATAAGCCTATTATTGATCCGGATATGATGCCGGCCTTCAGTTTTGCCCATATACAACGTTTGACAGACGATACAGGTATTGTTCAGCATGCAAAATATGGCATCCCAAACTTAAAGGAAGGCTATTGTCTGGATGATAATGCAAGGGCACTAATCGCCTCTATACTGGCTTATCAGCAAAACAAGAGTAAAGTTGCGTTACAACTCTTACCTGTTTACCTTAGTTATATTCAATACATGCAATGTGATGATGGAAACTTCAGAAATTTCCTGAGTTTCAGAAGAGAATACCTGGACGAAGTTGGCTCCGAAGATTCTTTTGGCAGAACCATCTGGGCATTGGGTTACCTGATCAATAATGCGCCAAATAACTCCTACAAAGAATTTGCGAGGGAACTGTTTGTAAAGTCTATTCCACATTTCAGCAAACTGGAACATTTAAGAGGAATTGCCAACACCATGATTGGCTTAAGCAGTTTTCTAAAAGCCAACCCTTATGATGAGGGTATGATCGAGGAAATGACCAAGCTGGCAACGCCTTTAAAGAAAGCCTATAAAAGTCAGAAAGGCCCCGACTGGTATTGGTTCGAGGATAAGCTCACCTATGATAATGCATTACTCCCCTTAGCACTGCTTTGTCATTACGAAACGACCCGTGACCAGGAATCTATGGACATCGCCCTGGAAAGCATGGACTTCCTGACACAGAAAACCTTAGACAAAGGCTATCTTAATCCTGTGGGCAATGACGGCTGGCTGTACCGCAACAAAGAAATGGCAATCTATGATCAGCAAGCCATTGAAACGATGGCCATGGTACTCATGTACTTCAAGGCCTATCAAATTACAAGGGACCTTAAATACATCAAACACATGTATTTAAGCTACCAGTGGTTCCTTGGAGAGAACAGTTTAAGGCTACCTTTGTACGATCATGAAACCAAAGGTTGCGGTGACGGTTTGCAGCCACATGGTGTAAACCGTAACCAGGGCGCAGAAAGTACACTTGCTTATTGGATCTCACATCTCATGGTCCTTAAAGCACTTGAATTTGAATACGAATTTATTCAAAGCACAGAATTGCTGGATACCCAGAATTTGTCTGCTTCTTAATTCCCTAAAATCAAAAGATGAAAGTAGCC
>Ga0182006_1000211_pt1 | contig 57444 bp, 50 predicted proteins | sample Sormic07211104_1_FD_123022 | JGI IMG/M metagenome (GOLD analysis project Ga0182006, IMG submission 123022) | Rhizosphere microbial communities from Sorghum bicolor, Mead, Nebraska, USA - 072115-104_1 MetaG | ecosystem: Host-associated > Plants > Roots > Rhizosphere | place: USA: Nebraska...
GGCGGCAGTGGCACCCCGACCATCGCCACTTGCTCGGCAAGCGATATCTCGATTACCGGCGCCTCCTGCCTCGGCTTCTACAGTGGCAACCTCAACGGCAATGCCCCCAGCCTGGCCGCAGTCAACACGGCACTTGGCACGTGGCACCTGAACCTGACCGAGGCAGTCGATGCGGGCCACATGATTTCCAGCCTGACCGGCAACACCATCAACTTCAGCCAGCAACTCTATGGTGACACCATCATTGGCGTCCACTACGGCAACGTCAACGGTTCCAACAACGTGACCGCATTCTATCGTTTCGACGCAGGCACCACCGGCATCGACGCCTTCACGACCAGCTTTGCCTCGCTGTCCAACGCGACCTTGTACCGTACCGGCGTCGCCACGACCGTACCGGAACCGGAAACCTACGCCATGCTGCTGGCCGGGCTGGGCCTGGTGGGCGTGGTCGCCCGCCGCCGCCGCAAGTGATCATGTGACATGCCGGCGGCCGCCGGCATTGCGTTATGCTGTCACAAAACGCGCACTCCGCGCGTCTAGATGCAAACCCACAACGTTTGCAGACACCATGACCGACTCCTTCAACACCCTGCGCCCGCGCCTGTTCGCCATTGCCTACCGCATGCTGGGCGTGCGCGCCGATGCCGAGGACGTAGTGCAGGACGCCTGGCTGCGCTGGCATGGCAGCGACCACGCAGCAATCCAGTCGCCCGAAGCCTGGCTGGTCACCACCACTACCCGGCTGGCGATCGACTACCTGCGCGGCCGGCAGGCCGAGCGCGCCACCTACATCGGCTGGTGGCTGCCCGAGCCCGTCGTCGAGCTCGACGAGCGCACGCCGGAGAGCAGCGCCGAAATGGCCAGCGACGTCTCGATGGCGTTCCTGTGGGTGCTCGAGCGCCTGTCGCCCGAAGAGCGCGCCGCGTTCCTGATGCGCCAGGTGTTCGACCATGACTACGACGACATCGCCAGCATGCTGGGCAAGACCGAAGCCGCCTGCCGGCAGATGGTGCACCGCGCCCAGGAACGCGTGCAGCAGCAACAGCCGCGCTTTGACGTACCGAAACAAACCCACCAGGCCCTGCTGGGCCGCTTCATGGTGGCCGCCAAGGCAGGCGACCGCGACGCCATGAAAGCCATGATGGCCGACGACGTGCAACTGGTGTCCGATGGCGGTGGCAAGATCCTTTCCTTCATGCGCATCCTGCGCGGCGCCGGCCGGGTGGCGGGCGTGTTCTGGTCGGTGGAGCACCAGCACCCGCAGCGGGTGGACTACCGCCAGGCGCGCGTGAATGGCGAGCCGGGCCTGCTGCGCTACGTGGAAGGCAAGCTCGAATCGGCACAATCGTTCGTGATCGAGGACGGCAAGATCGCTGCGGTGCTGGTGGTGCGCAACCCGGACAAGCTGACCGGCGCGCCGCAAACTATTTTCTAAAAAACTGTCACAAGCGCGACGGCGGTCGCGTCTAAGGAGTATGAGGCGCGCAATCAGGCGCCCTCCACTCCCTCGAAAGGAAACATCATGACCCAAGCCGCCCGCATCAAGGACTTTTACCGCGCCGCTCCCACCAGCCTGCAGGCAATGATTGCGCTGTCCACCAGCGTCAAGAAAAGCGCGCTGGGCATCCGCCTGGTGGAACTGGTCAACCTGCGCATCTCGCAAATCAACGGCTGCGGCGTGTGCGTGGACATGCACTGGCGCGACCTGGTCAAGCAAGGCCTGGACCCGCGCCACATCAACGCGATTGCCGGCTGGCGCGAAGCCCCCGCATCGTTTTTCAGCGACAGCGAACGCGCCGCCCTCAACTGGGCCGAAGCCGTCAACGCCCTGCCCCACAAGCAGCCAGGCGACGACGATTTCGCGCTGCTGAAAGCGCATTTCGACGACAACCAGATCATCGAACTGAGCTACGGCATCGCCGTGATACGCGGTTGGAACGTGATCAATGCCAGCTTGCACAACCAGATTCCCGAGGTGCCGGCGCCGGGGTTCTAAACGGCTACGACGACAATCACGCTATCAAAAAAAACTCCCGCGCGGGACGCGCCCGGGCGGGAGAAAGATCGGCCGGCGTGGAGACCATCCGCGCTGGCCGATCCGAGTGACGACCCGATCAGAACGAGTATTGCGCCAACAGGGTGTAGCGCGGACCGCTCATGAAGACCTGGCGGGTGAAGTCGCCCGCGTGCTGCTGCATGATCTGGCGCGTGTACGAGTTGGTCAGGTTGGTGCCTTCCAGGCCCACGCGGAACTTGTCCGTGAAGTCATAGAAGATCGACGCATCCACTTGGCCGTAGCCCGCCTGGTACAGCGGCAGACCGAAGGCCTGGTCGTTGTTGGCCGTCGGGATCAGGTACTTGTCGGCCGGAGCCGCCGGATTCGTGTTCAGGCCGTTGTTGCCACGGCTGCCCCACTGGGTCACGCCCAGCAGGTAACGCGAACGCCAGTTGTAGGCCACGCGCATCGACAGGCCGTGCTGCTCGTACATCAGCGCCAGGTTGACCGTGTGGCGCGACAATCCCTGCAACGGGGTCTTGCCGAACGGACGTCCATCGGTATCGCAGCCGTTGATGAACAGGTTGAAGTTGGACGACGCGTCGTTGCCCGAGCACCATGCTTCGTTGACCGGATCTTTCAACTTGCGCTCGCTCGACACATAGGTCCAGCTGGCCTGGCTGCCGAGGCCGCGCAGCCAGTCGGGCACGAAGTCGTAGTACTGCTGGTGGGCCAGCTCGAAACCGCGCGCATAGCCCTTGGCGCCGTTGACCGGACCGGTGACCACGAAGGTTTGCTGCTTGCCGGTCGAGTCCACCGCGTTGTAGCCGAAGTTCTTGGTGGTGATGATGTCCTTGAGGTCCTTGTTAAAGGCCGAGAACGTCAGCGAGCCGGCCTTGGCGAAGTACCATTCGGCGGTCAGATCGATGTTGGTCGACGTGGTGGGTTTCAACAGCGGATTGCCGTCGCTGGTGCCGTTCAGGCTGGTGCCGTCGAAGCGCACGGCGGTGGTGTTTCCGGCCGCGTCCCGGGTGACCGTCTGCATGTGCTGGGCATTGAGCGTGGTCTGCACCTGGAGCTGGTTGAAGTCGGGACGGGACATCGACTTGGCCACCGCGAAGCGGAATTGCAGCTGATCGCTGGCTTTCATGCGCAGGTTCAGGCTCGGCAGCCAGTTGTCGTAGGAGTTATTCACCGACTGCTGCTGCGCGAACGAGGCGATGTCGATCAGGTTGCCCTGGCCGCTGACCGGCACGCCGCTGCCGACGCTCGGCAGCGATGGGCGCGTGAACGAGACATAGCCGCTGCCGGCGCCTTTGGTTTTCACGTAGCGGATGCCGACATTGCCGTCGACCGGGTACTTCAGGTTATCCCAGCCGAAGCGCAGCTGCGTGTACGCGGCGCGGGTCTTCTCGGTCTGCGTATTGGTGGCGGCAGGGTCTTTGAAGGTTGCCGGCTTCCATGGATCGCAGGTCGAACCTTTTTCGGCGCACAGCACGTCGTGGTAGGCGTGAATCTTGGCCCACTGGTCGGGGAAGCCGCGCACCGTCGCCTCGTCCGCGAACAGCATCGGCGGGATGTTGTATTTGCCGCCGAAGAAGTTGTCCATCGTCTGCAGCGACGAGCCGCCGGCGAACCGGGGATCGCTCAGGCGCGCCACGCCGTTGATCTGCCAGCCTTCCATCCACGGGAAGGTAATGGCCGACCAGTTGTAGTATTTCTGCGCCTTGTGGTTTTCGCCTTCGCGGTTCGCCATGCGCACGCCGAAGCGGATGTCGCGCAGCACCGGATCGTCGAACGCGAACTTGACGTCCGATTTCCACGCCTTCTGGTTGGCCGACGCGTGGTCCAGCGCTTCCTGGGTGTAGGCCCAGTAGTAGTTTTTCGGGTCGGCCATGTAAGCGTCCGGACCGAGGCCGATCTGCGGCACTTTGCCGGTCGTGTTCATGGTCTGACTCGGCAGGATGAAGCCGGTCGAGACGTCGGCGTCGAAGCCCTCGGTGGTGGACCGCACATGCTGGAAGTCGTTGGTCCAGGTCAGGTCCGGCGTGATGCGCCACTGGACGTTGAGCGAAATGTCGCGCGTGGAGGATTCTCGCGTGTTGATGCGCTGCGAGCTGTTGAACGGCGAACCGCCATAGGTCGGGTTCGAGATCGTGCCGCTCTGGAAGGCGCCATTGTTGTCGAACACCGAATCCGCGCTGGCGACTTGCTGGTACCACTTGTCCTCGGACGAGGCCACGACGTGCTCGTCGAGGTCTTCCTTGTAGCGGGTTTTGAAATACGTCAGCCCGGCAGTCAAGTCCTTGTTCGGTTTCCACTGCAGCGCCGCATAGTCCCCGCGGCGGGTGCGGTCGAAGTCCTGCGAACGATAGCCCATGCCCAGCGGTATCCATTGCGTCTTGGAGCGGTCGTACAGGGCCGGATCGGTGGAATTCACGTGGGGGAAATACGGATCGACGCTGACGCCATCGGAGCGGCTGGGGCTTTTCGCCTTGGCGAAATCGACCAGGGCGCCAACTTCACCGAACGGCGTGGTCCAGCGGTTCGACAGCAAGATGGTGCTGGTCGGCGAAGGTTTGCCCTCGCGCAGTGTCGAATACGATTCCGAAAAGCCGACGGTGCCCTTGAAGCCCTTGTAGTCGAACGGCATGGCGGTCCTCAGATTGACCAGGCCGGCAATCGCACCCTCGACCTGCTCGGCCGATGGATTCTTGTACACATCGACGCCCGACATCAGCTCCGGCGCCACGTCGGAGAAACCAAGCGAGCGGCCGCCACCGGCGGAAAACGCGTCGCGGCCGTTGATTTCCGACCGCACGTAAGTCAGCCCGCGCACCGACACGCCGGAGCCCTCGACCGACTGGCGGTTTGGATCACCCGCCATGTTGCGGTCGATGGTGACGCCGGCGATACGCTGCAGCACCTCGGTGACCGAGCGGTCCGGCAGTTTGCCGATGTCTTCGGCAACAATCGAATCGACGACTTCGTCGGAATCCTGTTTAAGTTTTTGCGCCGATTGCAGCGCAGCGCGCTGACCGCTGACCACCACCACCGCACCAGGAGCTGGTTCGTTGGCAGGCTGGGGCGGGGTTTGGGCGATGGCCGTGCCGGTGGACAGCAAAGCGATATTTGCGACCGCGAGCGCGATCGTGGTTTTCTTGAAATTATCCAAGGGGGTCTCCTTCTAGTGTTTTTATAGTTACACCTGAGGATATTGCAAATAACACAATTGCCATCAGGATGATATACGCTAACATCTATTTTTCAACGAACAAATAGTTGTCGAGCGCGACATTTGTGTTTAACTAGGTTCACTAAACAAGAAGGATGCAGAAAGCTTTTCACTGATAAATGAATTCAAATTAATCATTTAAAATCAATGACTTATCAATAAATATCGATGTGGTAGGCAAACAACGCTGTAATGTGCCGACAGCCTCCCTATGCGACTTCACGGAACGCTTCACTGGCACGCCTCCACCACCCTGTGATGACGCCGGTGGCGCCAGCGGCCCTGGGCCGGTATGCCGGTTTCCCTGTTGTGCAACACATTCAGGCGAGAGTAACTGGAGGGACGGTTGAACCGGTGTAGGGCACAGCCGTTGGCGATATGTGTTCGCGCGTCGTACTGCACTGGCCCCATAGAGAAAAACCCGCACAGGGCGGGTTTTTTAGGTCTTGCTGAGCTTGCTTGAAACGAATAAGTGGTGGAGACGGCGTCAATTGAACTCGATACATAAAACCATTTAAAATCAAACATTTAAGCTAATTTTCTGGGCTCGTATGCGTCGAGTTACCCTCAAAAGTACCACCAGCGATGCGAAAATGATTATTAGCCATTCAACTTGTAGTCATTTTGCATCGCATACACAATACCATTTAACTTCCAGAATCGACCAGGGATTCCTACGCAGAACCACTACTGGATTCTCGCTTTCGATGAGGTATTTCAGAGGCGATTTGTTTGTCACGACCGGCGGCTCCCGCACCCCAAAGCGGACCTCCGGCAAGGCGCGCTTTGTCCTCCGACGCCCACTGACAGAAGAGTGCAACCGCTGTAACGCGGCATTACCTAGGGTTAACGCACCATCTCGGAATAGTCGATCAGACACGCCAAGAGTAGGTGCGGAAAATCATTTCGAAATGTGAGAGAAGAGAAATTTCATACCACTATCTGCAAAACCTTCCATAATCAAATAAAATGAAATTTTAAATTATTGCAAGCCATAAATCATCTTTTGAATTATTTTGCATTTTCATTATTTGTTCAATACGCCGAGTGTATTTCCTTTGAGGTGCATAAAGGCTTCCTTGTCGACCCGGGTCGCGGGTAATAATTTTGTGAAATACCATGTACTGAATAGATTTTTCGGCAGCTTCAGCATCCCAATATTTTTCGGCTCCTCTTAGAAGTGCTTCCTCCTGTCGGGCACGCCCCTTTTGGAAGAAAAGTTTCTTTAGAATAGCCAGCAATGTTTTTTGTTTGTTTGTGAGATTCAGTTCACTTATTTTTGCTACTGAAGACGTGTCTTCACTTTTTCCTACAATCGGTGATAAAAATACTTCGGAAAATCCAGAAAGATCTGAAGCGCCTTTTAGCACTGTAATCATGCAATCTGTGAATGTTGTTGAATTGAACTCCGCACCTTCAATAACTAACTTCTCAATTTCCACGCCTACCATTGAAAGATTAGAAATTTCTATATCAACTAGAGGTAACTCCTTTATTCGGCCATCGAATACAGAAAAACCTCGAAAATCGATCGCTTCTAGCCCCTGAAAAATTTTAGCAGCTACAAAATCGCAACCCACCTGTGTGTTGACATGTGAGCAACAATATTTTACAAACTTTTCTGTTTCGTGCTCTAGCCCGCCCACGCGTGTGAACATGCGCAGACCCAACTCCCCTAATGGCTGAACCCACCTTTTTTTAGCAATCCCTTTCTCTGATTTCAGCAATGAATGTCCAAGTGCTATTCCACGAAGTCCGTCTTTAGCATAGTCATCTACAAAAATTCTCTCTGCGCCTCCATCACCCGTCCGCCCCAAATAGGGCAGTTTTTGCAATAGTTGCGCAGCTTCATCGATAGGCGGCGATCCAGTCACTTCAAAAAATACCGTATTTATTTCTTCTGCAGTTATATTTTCGCTACCCTCATACTTTTCCCTGGTGCGCTGAGCCAATAAAAGCAAAATATCCTTTAAACTGTCCTTGAAGATAGCGGGGTTTGCTTTGGTTTCTCGCGCGCATATAGCATCAAATACGCTTTCGAAAAATTCCAATTCCCCCTCAGCCGCCGATTCAATCCGTTCGACCTCTTCATTGCTCAATCTAGCTAGAAGCTGGCAGATCAGTGGCTTACGTGGCATCCAGTCCGGAACGGCTTGTAGTTTAGTATTAAGTTTTAGGTATTCAGTAAGCTCATCACTGGAGAATTCATCGGGACATTTCAATAGCAATACATCAGGAAGATTAAGTCCCAAACATTCTGCCATTTCAATATCGGAAGAAAAGTAATGTTCTCTTCCTGCAATGAAAATCCCTGCGCAACCTGCTGAGGAAATCAGGTCCCTTACTCCCTCAAGACTTTTCTTCCTGACTTCCCTAAGCCTATTTGGATCACCTGACCAGGGTTGCGAACCAATTTCGTCAAATCCGTCTAACAAAATTATTTGTTGTCCGTGCCGAACACTTCGAACTATGTTATCACTATATTCACCTAAACCCAATATATCTAAGTGATCAGCAATCAATCTATTAAATTTTTTAACTCCATAACTTTCCCGCAGATTAATGGCGAGTGGTGGAAACTGAGAATTATTAACAATTAAATTCTTAAAAATCTCCATTATGCAACGAGATTTTCCTGAGCCAAACTCGCCCATCAATACAATTTTTATACCATTTTTTAATTTTTCAGTTATGTCCGTTACGGTATATTCTCTGCCAGAGCCATCCAAATATCGTATTGGAGTGTAATACTTTTCGTCAACATTACCTGTGTCAGGATCGACTGCGCTTCCGAAAGGGCTGCGCAATCGTTCGGCTATATATTGGGATGAACCGATAAATTTTGATGCGAAAGTTTCCAAGCTATGCACCTCGACATCTAATGCTTCACCAGTTCCTCTCAGCGAAGTATGATCACCAGATGTTACAAAGAAACTTTCTGAATAAATTCTTTTGCTTAACAATGCTTGCTTCATTGAATTTAGTTTTGCAACATCGTCTCTCAACTTATTTAAATCATCTCTCTTCGATATCTCTATAAGTATCCAATAGTCTTTTTTTATTTTTAAAACGGTATCACAACGAATGTCGGCTACGTTTTCTGGCTCAGCTTTAGTTGACCAGACCGATTCTGCAATTTTTCTAACTTCACGTTCTAACTCTTGCCAGCGCATTTTATTTCCCTGTGATTTATTTTAATTAAAAATACTAAGTCAAAAATTCTACCTGAAAGTTTTACCCACTATACCTCTCGTACATCGCGTGATCTGCATCAAGCTCCTTCACGAATACTTTTAACATCCACACCGTTGAAGTTGCTTCAGTTATCCAAATCCGAACGGCGGTCTGTGGAGGCTAAGTGAAGAATGGGAAGATGGCCAAACAGCAGCGATTCAATGTTGTGAGCAATCGCTTCTGGCCGCAAACAGCCAACAATATCAGATTTTCCACCTGGAAAAATCACAAATTCTCACAAAGGATTCGCACCATCTCGTTGGACGCATGCATCCAGTGCAGCCGCGCACAACATGCCGCTGGCCGAGCGACCAAGTTATGGTGGCAAATGCGAATCGCTGGATTCTAAAATGCCAGCCGATGGTCGTGACAATTCAGTCCCGGCCAAAACCTGCCCAAATCGTGCTCAAACCGATCAGGCTACCGCACTCAATCGTGAATCAACCGGTTCAAAGAGCCGGGCAGGATAGGTGATGTAGGCCTACACGCGAGCGTGTATTCCTCCATCACAACTCCTTATTCGCACTTCGTGCTCAACGGAATCCTGCTCTGCGAGGCCAGGTGGCTACCGCCACCAATGCAATACCTTTCTTTTACGCCAGAGACGACATACTTGGGAGCGGCCGACTTGGGAATACGTGTGCTCCATGCGAGTGCAGGAAACCGACGATGAACGCGGCCATCGCCGTGCCGACCATGCTCAGCCCTCAACCATGCCGATGTCAGGCCAATTGCGATGTAGAAAAGCAACCAAAAAAATTCAGTAATAGTAAGAATAGTATTATTCTTACTATTACCAAGCTCGGCGATTTGCGCTGTAGAGTCAGCTCTACGCACACCTCCCAGACGGTCGGGGAAGCCATCGGGGCGGGGCGCAGCACGGCCCCCGACATTATCTCCGGATGGCAGAATTGGGCGTCAGCACATCGGCACCGAGGTCGGCGACCGTGAATTTATCCGCTAAAAAAGCCGGATCAATCCTTCAGCGGATAATGGTCGGAACCCACGCGCCCTGCCCGCTTTGATCTATTCGATATTTGCTTCGTTTTTCGATGGGCACGCTGCGCAGGCAGGATCATACTTCAAGCATTCGTTTCGACATACCGATCGCGCGGCAACCGCGCTCTGCTTGGGAGACAATGATGAGCAACCGAACTTTGCAATCCATAACGGCGCTGCGGCCGGGACTGGTGCTGCCGGTGATCGAGGACAAGCAGGCAGCACCACGGCGCCCAGTTCTCAGCGAAACCAGGATTTCCGGCGTAGCAGCGCCTGCCGCAGAACGGCGAGCGGTGTCCCGCCAGGGTGGCCTGCGGCTGGTGCGTATGCCCGAGGTAAAGGCGATCTGCGGTCTGTCGCGCAGCAGCATTTACCACCTGATCCAGCAAGGCCACTTCCCGGCGCCGGTCGCCATTGGCGGTCGGGCACGGGCATGGATAAAGCACGAAGTCGAAGGCTGGGTGGCGCAGCGGATACGCGCCAGTCGCCCTCATGCGTGACTGTGCGACGCAGGCGTTGCTGTGGCTGATCTTGGTTCACGAACGGTACGATGCTTACAGCCGAGAGCTGGGCGGGTCGCTACCCGCTTTCAAACTGTCGAGGTAGTCGGACCAATGCTGCATCATCTTTCTGCGCTCGGGCAGGTGCGCAGTGCGGTTGTAGGCCCGGCCGTTGGGGTCTTTTACCGCGTGCGCCAGTTGGTGCTCGATCAGGTCCGGCCGGGCGCCCAGCACTTCGTCAAGAATGGTGCGCGCCATGGCGCGGAAGCCATGGCCGCTCATCTCGTCTTTCTCGATTCCCATACGGCGCATCGCCGCCAGAATTGCGTTGTCGCTCATCGGGCGCTCGTTCGTTCTGGCGCTGGGGAAAACATAGGTGCTATCACCGGTCCGTGCATGCACCTCACGCAGGATCGCCATCGCTTGCGTTGAGAGCGGCACGATGTGCTGGGTTTTCGTCTTCGTCACAAGAAACCGCCACTCCGCCGCCTCCAGGTCGATGTCGGCCCACTTGGCCTTGCGCAGTTCGCCGGGGCGCACGAACACCAGCGGCGCCAAGCGCAGCGCGCACGAGACGATCATGGAACCTTCGTAACGGTCGAACGTTTTAAGCAACGCGCCGACCTTGGCCGGGTCGGTAACGGACGCAAAATGCTCGGCCCTCACCGGTGCCAAAGCACCGCGCAAATCGCCCGTAGGATCGCGCTGGGCGCGTCCGGTGGCCACGGCATAGCGGAACACCTGTCCGCAGTTGGCAAGCGCCCTGTGGGCCGTTTCAAGCGCGCCGCGATGCTCGATGCGGCGGACGGCAGACAGCAGGTCGGGCGCGGTAATGTCCGACGTCGACTTGCTGCCGATCCAGGGGAAGATGTCGCGCTCCAGGCGACTCAAGATCCGCCCACCATGGTTCTCGGCCCAGGTCGGCGAGAACTTGGCGTGCCATTCGCGCGCCACCACCTCAAAGCTGTCGGCCGCATGCTCCGGCTTGGCGGCTTTCTGCGCCTGGCGCTGCGCACTCGGATCAATCGCTTGCGCCACCAGCTTACGCGCCTGGTCACGCCTTTCCCTGGCGTCCTTCAATCCAATATCCGGGTACGTCCCCAAGGACAATAATTTTTCTTTTCCGTCAAAACGGTACCGGAAGCGCCACCATTTGCCGCCCTGCGGCGTCACCAGCAGATGCAGTCCGCGCTCATCGGGCAGCTTGTAGGGCTTGGCTTCAGGCTTGGCGGTTTTGATTTTCGTCTCGGTAAGGGCCATGTCGTATCTCCGCGGGCGATAGCTTAGATACAGGCTTTAGACGAATAGTTCAGCGAGCGGCTTGATCGCTCTCATGCTCAGGCCGCGTGATTCCTGCCGGGCTTGCTGCGGAATCGGAGCTTCAGGATGCGGGTAACTGGGGTGCGGGTAACTCAAAACGCGTACCCTCAGTTACCCGTAAATCGCCCCCAGTTACCCACAGGCTGCCACCGGACGCCATTGAACCAGGCTGGACTGGCCCCCATAGAGAAAAACCCGCACGGGGCGGGTTTTTTAGGTCTTGCTGAGCCTGCTTGAAACGAATAAGTGGTGGAGACGGCGGGAATCGAACCCGCGTCCGCAAGCACTCCACAGACAGTTCTACATACTTAGCACTATCATTTAATTTAACCAGTACAACACGGACGTGCACGTTTTGGACTAGCGATTCACCTTAGATTTAGCGCTCTTTGAAGTGACCCCTCCGAGCGCGAGTCCCTGTAAATGACTCCACAGCTTTTAACGGCCCACCCCAGGGACGAGGTGTTGTGGAGCTAACAGCAATTAAGCTGCCAGTGCGTACGAGTTATCGTTTGCAGTTAAGTTTTTTCAGGTTGTATTTACGAGGTAGCCCGCCCTCGGTATGCCCTGCTCTGCTTTGCAACCCACGTCGAAACCAGGTCGTCCCCACAGACTTGTGATTCTACTCCACTTTGGCGGCGAACGCACTCACGACACGTCCCCCACGTCAAACGCCCGTCACAATCGGCCGCTATGATGGCTTCAGTTCTCACATGGAACGACTCATTAGCGCCCCACGGGACGCTTCTACCGGCGCCGGCGGTCGGGAAATATACCGGCACCATCTTCCAGCGGGACCAGGGTTACACTCTGATCCCACGCTGCAGCCATCAAGACTGCGCAGTTGGCTGTTGCAACGCAACACAAACTGATCAACTTCTATGACAAAAGTGTCAAATTCGTGCCGATTGTTGATTGGTTGGTGATTGCCTGCATTAGAATCAACGGTGACGCGACTCTCTTGATCGATTTTCCATATATGCAACTCCCCGACGTCATCGACGCATCCCGCCCGAAAAAACGCGGCAGGCCACTCAAGGGAGCAGGCGGGGGATTGCGCGCCGAGCTGATCGAGAAATCGGCCGAGTTATTCCGCACCAAGGGTTACGAGAACACCACCGTGCGCGATATCGCGGCGGCGGCTGGCGTGCAGGCGGGTAGCTGGTTTTATCACTTCAAGTCCAAGCAGGACATCCTGGCCGCCATCATGGAACACGGCCTGGAACAGGCGCTGGCCGAGGTCGAACGGATCGGCAACCAGCCGCTGCCGCCGTGCCAGATCCTCTCGCAACTGGTCGAGGCGCACTTGCACACCCTGCTCGCGCCCGATCATCACTATATTGCCGTGCTGCTGTACGAATGGCGTTCGCTCGACGAGCCGTCCCGTTCGCGCGTAGTCGCGCTCAAGGACCGCTACGAAGCCGTATGGGATCGCGCCATCGGTGCGCTGCACAATTCCGGCGACTGGGTGGCGCCGTCGCAGTTCGACCGCTTGCTGATCTTCGGCGCGCTCAACTGGACAGTGCAGTGGTACAAGCCCGACGCGGGCGCCGATGTGCCGGAGCTGGCGCGCCAGGCGCTGCGCTTCATCCTGCGCACGCCTCCAGCACCCGACGCACAGACGTAAAAGCTTGGTTTGAGGCACAATAGGATCCTCTCCACCAGGGAAGGACATCCATGATTTACGAAGTCGCCGAGCTCTATATCAAGCCCGAATCGCACACCGCCTTCCAGGCCGGCGTGGCCGAAGCCGTACCGCTGTTCCGCGGCGCCAAGGGTTGCCTGTCGATGCGCCTCGATCGCGATATCGAAACGCCCGATACGTACCACCTGGTCATCGGCTGGGAAACGCTTGAGAACCACACGGTCGATTTTCGCGGCAGCACGGATTTCCACGCCTGGCGCGCGCTGGTGGGTGACCACTTTGCGCGTGCGCCCAAGGTGGAGCATTTCGCAACCGTGGTGGACGGCTTCTAAGCCCCATCACCCAACAACCATACGGAGGCCTTCATGACACGCACCATCCACCGCAACTTTACGGAAGTCACGGACGCCGAAAACGCGCGCACCGCCCTGCTGTCCAAGGGTTTTCCACCGGCCAGCGTCACGCTTACCCGGCACAAGCCGCTGCCGCAAAACGGCGCCACCAGCACCGTCAGCCACTTGCTCGACAACCTCACCCCGGGCGGGCCGGATGCCGCCGAGCACGCGCGCGAGCGCTCCGGCGCCATGCTGACCATCGACATCTACGATGACGACCAGGTGGAACAGGCTGATGCCATTCTGTCCAGCTTCGGCGCGCGCGCGGCCTGAGAACCGGGCCCGCCAGGGAATGCGGCGCCCCTTGCGACCGTCTCCCTGCTGCGGCAGGTTTTCAGCCGAACTACACGGCAGGATGGTGAAACACCTGCCGCAAGTAAGCGAGGAAGGTCTCGTCCTTGCACACGGTCTTGCCCGGCGAGTCGGACAGTTTGGCCACCGACTGGCCGTTGCAGGCGACCAGCTTCATGACGATATTGAGCGGCGCCAGGCCAACGTCGTTGGTCAGATGCGTGCCGATGCCGAAGCCCGCCATGATGCGGTCGGCAAAATGGCGATACAGCGAGATCGCTTTTTCCAGGTTCAGACCATCCGAAAACACCAGGCGCTTGGTCTTGGCGTCGATGCGCAGCGCGGCGTAATGGGCCAGCGCCTTTTCGCCCCACACCACCGGATCGCCGGAATCATGGCGCAACCCGTCGAACAGCTTGGCAAAATACAGGTCGAAGTCGTCCAGAAACGCATCCATCCCCACCACGTCGGTCAGCGCAATCCCTAAATCACCCCGGTATTCCTGCACCCACGCCTCGAGCGATGCCTTCTGAAAATCGCGCAGCCGCACGCCAAAGGCCTGGAACGATTGCATGTACTCGTGTGCCATGGTGCCGATCGGCACCAGGCCAAACTTCATCGCCTGGTAAACGTTGGACGTGCCCTTGAAGTATTCGGGCACTTCGCGCGACAGGCGCTGCACCACCTCGTCGTGCCAGGCGCCGGAAAAGCGGCGGCGCACGCCGAAGTCGGAAAACTCGAAAGGGTTCAACCGCTGCGGCTCGGTCAGGCCAAATTCTTTTAATAATGCGATCTTGGCGCCCAGGCGCTTTCGGCCTTCGGCCAGCGCGGCCTGCTGGTCGAAGCGGCGGAAGTACAGCTCGTTGACGATGTACAGCACGTAAATCTCGAAGCCCATCACGTGCACTTGCGGACCGGCAGCGTGGATCACCAGCGTATCGCCGGCGGCACGCACGTCGATGAACTTGCGCTGGAAACGGAACACGGTCAAGAAGTCGACGAAGTCGCTCTTGATGTACCGCAGCGCGCGCAGGAAGTCGAGCTCCTCGTCGCGGAAACTCATCGAACACAGGTGGTCGAGCTCGCGCTCGACTTCTTCGATCAGCTCGGTCAGCGGATACGCGGTCTGGTTACGGCAGACAAATTCGTACTCGGTGTGGGCATTGGGATGGCCGTGTAGCAGGGCCTGCCACATGGTGAATTTGTATAAATCTGTCTCCAGCAGGCTGCGGACGATGGGCTGCTTCATTGGGTCTCCAAATTGCTTATGCCCATGATCTTACGCGATCATGGGCGATAGCGTGATTCACCCGTCAGAGCCTGGCCTTGTACGCGGCCAGGGCAGCGAGCAAGTGCCGCTGCACATCGCCCTGGCGCCTGAGGCGGGCCAGCCCGGCAGCCAGTGGCGGCGCCAGCGCCGCGCGCGACGCGTTCAGGTAGGCGTGGCCAGTGGTGGCCAGGACCACGCCAGCCTGCCGCATGATGCTGGTGGCATGGCGCTGAGCGGGATCGAGAAAATACAGGTAATCGCCAACCGCCTCCTCCACGTCGAAGTACAGGTCGGTGCGGCCCAGCAGCAATTTCTTCACGCCCTGGGCGATGGTGGGTATGGCCGACACCTGCGTGGCCGGCAGCTCACGCAGCAGCATGCGCTCGAGTTCGACGATGCCGAGCCGGTACTCGCAGCGCACGCCGCCGGCGCGCAGCGCCTGCCAGGTGTCGAAGCGCAGGCCAGGGCGGGTAGCGTAGGCGGCAAAGCGTACGGCGTTATTGGGTTCCGGCACCCGCACCAGGGTCGGGTACAGCAACTGGTAATCGAAAGTTCTGCCCAGTTCACCGTCAACCTCGCCCAGCAGCACCAGGGCGGTGGCGCGCTTGGGCGGCACCTCGACAAAGGCAAAGCCCAGCCCCAGCTCCGTCGTGAGCTGGGTGTACACCCGGATCAGCCATTGGGTACGCGGATTGTCCAGCGGGCGCGAGAACACGAAGCGCAGCACATCCGGCGCCGCCGGGGCCGCCGGCGCGACCGCTAAAGAAGCCGACGCAGCCGAGGCGGCCAGCAACTGGCGCCGGGTGATCATCAGGGATCAGGCGTTGGCCAGCAACTCGGGCAATACGTCGCCCGACTGCATCAGCCGCACGCCGCGCGCAGCCATCGCTTGCAGGAAGGCCTGGTACTGGGCGTCGAAGCCGTACACTGGGCTGATGCAGTCGGTGACCAGCACCAGCTTCGCCGCCGCTGCGCCAAAATGGTCGGCGATGTGCTCGACCGTGGCTTTCACGCAGTGGCTGCCGGCCTCGCCTGCCACGTAGATGGTGTCGGCGGCGGCCAGGGTATCGACGAAGGCGGTATTGAACTGGGTGGCGGGATCGTCGTCGTACGGTACTTCTGCCATCACGGCGGAATAGTGCTCGGTCCACGGATTGGACCCTTTGGCCAGCTTGGCGACCATGCCGTGCATGCTGTCCTCCCAGCCGTTGTACGCGGCGCGCACGTCGTCGTGAACATTCTGGCCCCAGCTGCCGATTTCGCAGTGCACGGGCCAGACCATCAGCGTGTAGCGCCCGGCCGCTTCCAGCCGATCGAGATAGTTCAGTGCGCGTTCCAGGTTGGCCCGATCGCGCGGCAGGTACTGGCCGGCACGCACCTGGGCGGCGGTGATTTCGGTGAAGGGCGCAACCGCCTGGCCGCCGCTGCCGGTCCAGAAGGTGGGATGAGCGATGTCGAAGCGGTGGTGCGAGTCGAGCGTGACGCTGATGGCGCAGATGCCGTCGCGACCGTGGTTGATCAGCGTGGCCAGGCGCTGCATGTCGGCGTGTGCGCCTTGTACGGGCAGCGCCGGGGTGCGCGCTGCGCCGGTTACGGGATCGATAGGCAAGTAAGCGGGCGGCAGATCGCAAAAATCGTTTTGCGGGTCGATGATCAACAGGTGCAGGTGGCGTTTCATGCAGGGCTCCAGGATACGTAGCTACGTAGCCCCCATGATATCTCAGCTCACATGCGAAAACGACGAAGCCCCGTCCAGCGGGGCTTGCGTCGATCAAGCGTGCTGAAAATTAGCCGGCGATGGCGTCGATCTGGCTGCGGGCTTTGGCAACGGCATCGGCCACTGCCGCTTCGCCCATGGCCACGCCTTCGGCCAGGATGAACGTCACGTCGGTCATGCCGAGGAAGCCCAGCGCGGCGCGCAGGTAGGTGGTAACGTGGTCGTAACCGGCGGCAGGACCGGCGCTGTATACGCCACCGCTGGCGACCACGACGTACACTTTCTTACCGGTGACCAGGCCTTCAGGGCCGTTGGCGCCGTACTGGAACGTGCGGCCGGCGCGGGCCACGTGGTCGATCCAGGCTTTCAGGCTCGAGCCTACCGAGAAGTTGTACATCGGGGCGCCGATGACGATGGTGTCGGCAGCGAGCAGCTCATCGACCAGCGCGTCCGAGGTCTTGATGGCGTAGGCCTGGTCGGCGTTGCGCTGCTCCGCCGGGGTGAAGAAAGCGCCGATCAGCGATTCGGTGAGGTGTGGCAGCGGGTTCTGGGCCACGTCGCGGCGTGCCACGGTGGCGGCTGGATTGGCGGCCTGCAATTTGGCAACGAGTTCGCCGCCCAGCTGGCGCGACAGGGAACCGGTTTGACGAGCGCTGCTATCGATATGAAGAATGGTTGCCATGATGGGCTCCTGGTAAGTGGTAAGTTGCATCCATCATAGAACGGGTTTAGTATCGAGGAAACACGCTAAATTTAAATGATATCTATCGATATTGTAGATATAAGGACTTGCACCATGCGCGACCCCGGCCTCCCCTCCCTCGACCAGCTCCGTGTGTTCATTGCCGTCATCGACCACGGCGGCTTTGCCCACGCGGCGCGGGCGCTGCACCGCACCCAGTCGGTGATCAGCTACACCATCGCCAACCTGGAAGAACAACTGAATATCGAGCTGCTCGACCGCAGCAAGCGCAAGCCGGTGCTCACCGAGGCCGGCAAGGCGCTGCTGGCGGACGCCCGCGCCGTATCGCTCAAGGTCGATGGCATGCGGGCGCGGGCCAAGGCCATGTCGTCGGGGCTGGAAGCGGAAGTGTCGCTGGTGGTCGATGTGATGTTTTCGACCTGCAAACTGGTGCGCATCCTGCACGCATTCCAGAAGGAATTCCCCACTGTCTCGATGCGGCTGCGCACCGAGGCGCTGGGAGCGGTCACCCAACTGGTGATGGAAAACACGTGCAAGATCGGCATCAGCGGCTGGATGCCGGGCACGCCGGACACCATCGAGCGGCAGAGCTGCGGTTACGTGACCATGGTGCCGGTCGCCTCGCCCGACCATCCGCTGGCGCAGATCAAGGGGAAGATCCCGAGTGCGGTGCTGCGCGAGCATACCCAACTTGTGCTCACCGACCGCAGCACGTTGACCAAGGGACAGGACTTCGGCGTGATGGCGCTGCGTGACTGGCGCCTGGGCGACCTCAGCTCCAAGCATGCGCTGCTGCGCAGCGGCATCGGCTGGGGCAATATGCCGGTGGAGTTCGTGCAATGGGACCTGGACGCGGGCCGCCTGGTGCAACTCGATGTGAGCGAGGGCAGCTCGTTCAGCTTTCCGCTGTACGTGATACGCCGGGGCGACGAGGAGCCGGGCCCGGCCACGCGGTGGTTGATGCAGCAGTTCCTCGACCTCGAACATGCGGGCCACGACCTCGACCTGGCCGCGCACGCGGTGCCGCACCACGCGCAGGAGGCGCCGGCGCATTTCTACCGGCTGGGCAGTGAAATGCCCAACGGTCCGCTGCCGCCGATGGCCGAGACGCCGCCCGGCATCGCGGCCCCGGCGCCAATCGCCCTGCGGCAGCGTTGAGCGAACCGCGCCGCTGCGCTGCCAAGACCGGACGACCACAGTGCGGCAGCGTCGATCTGACCGCGCCGCTGCTGCAACAATGCACGGCGACGCTGCCGGCAGGCAGTTAGGCGCCTATCGCACGCCGGCGGCGCTGAGCTTCTGGCGCAGCCGCGAAATCTCCTCCGTCAGATCCACCACCAGCGCAGCAACATCGTCGTTGGCTTCGAAATCGCGCTCGATCTGCCACAGGCGCCGTGCGCGCACCAGGTCGGCGCTGGTGAAGCGCCATACCGCATGATCGTCGGGCGCCGTCTCCAGCAGCACGCCGGTACGCACGCGTTGCACCACCCAGCCCGGCTCCACCGCGCACGCGTGCGCCAGTTCGTCCAGGGTCAGGGCCACTTCGTCGATCACCACCGCTGTGACGATGGTTTCATTGCCTGTTGCCATGTTCATCCTCCTGCGCGCGGATTGAACGCCATGTCGCGCGCCATCTGCTGATACAGTTCTTTCGCCTTATCGGTGGTGGCCGGCGGCAGCGCCACTTCGAGCAGCAGGTATAGGTCGCCTGCCTCCTTGCCCGGTATGCCGCGCCCGCGCAGGCGCAGCTTGCGGCCCGTTTGCGAACCGGCCGGCACCGTCACATTGACTTTGCCTGACGGCGTGGTCACCTCGATCTCGCCGCCGAGGGCCATTTCCCAAGGCGCCACCGGCACTGTCTGGTACACATCGCGGCCGTCGATGCGATAGCGGGCATTGGCGCTGAACTGGATTTCCAGGTACAGGTCGCCCGGCCCCGCTTCGCCATTCTGGCCCTGGCCGGTCAGGCGCAATTGCTGGCCGGCCGTCACGCCTTTCGGAATATTCACGCTGAGCGTGCGCTCGCGCGTGTGGATGCGGTCGTGTTCGTCGCGTTCGGCCACCATCAGGCTGATCTTGCGGGTGGCGCCGGTGTACGAGTCGGTCAGGTCGATGGTGATGCTGGCGTGGGTGTCGTCGCCCTTTTGCGGCTGGTAGGCCTGGCGCCGGCGTCCGCCACCGTTGCCGAAGTTGGCGAACAGGTCCGAGAAAAAGTCGCTGGGATCGGCGCCGCCACCGAAGCCCCCCGCGCCGGGACGCCCGCCCCCTGCGCCCCAGCCCGGCGGCGGACGGAATTCCTGGCCGGCGCGAAATTGCTGGCCGCGCCCGAGGTCGTCGTAGGCCGCGCGTTTTTCGGCGTCGCCGAGCACGCCGTAGGCTTCGTTGAGTTCCTGGGTTTTCTTTTGTGCATCCGCTTCCTTGCTGACGTCCGGGTGGTACTTGCGGACCAGCTTGCGGTAGGCTTTCTTGATCTCGTCCTCGGAGGCCGTCTTGGCCACGCCGAGGGTCTGGTAATAATCCTTGTATTCCACCTTGTTGCTCCTGTATGGGCTGTCCACCGTCCTGTCAAAACAGTCTAGCGCAGATTAAAGCTTTCATGAGTTCGTGATCCAAATGATAATCCGCAAGTTGGTGTGTCTCACAGTAAAATCAAGGGTTTCTCCCATCAGTCCAGGATTCCATGCCGCACTCGTTTACCGTTCGTAATATCCGCACCGAAGTTTCCTCGCTGTGGCAGCTGGCCTGGCCCATGCTGATCGGCCAGCTGGCGACGGTGGGCATGGGTGTGGCGGACGTGGCCATGACAGGCCACACCAGCGCCGACGAACTGGCGGCGGTATCGCTGGGGGCATCGATCTGGTCGATCATCCTGGTCACCGTGAGCGGCACCATGATGGCGATTAACAGCATCGTCGCGCACGATATCGGCGCCGGCCAGCTGGCGCGGGTGCCGCACGCGGTGCGCCAGTCGCTGTGGAAGTCGCTGGGCGTGGGCGTGATCGCCATGGGGCTGGCCAACCTGGCCACGCTGCTGTTCGACCATCTGTACCTGACCCCGCATGTCCAGCACCAGGCCGAGCTGTTCGTCCACATCATCAGCCTGGGCCTGCCGCCGTTCGCGGCGTACCGCGCGCTGTACGGCTACAGCACCAGCATCAACGAAACGCGGCCGGTGATGGTGATTGCCATCCTGGGCCTGTGCGTGAACGTGTTCGTCAACTGGCTGCTGGTGTTCGGCAACTGGGGCATGCCGCAGTTGGGCGGGGTCGGCTGCGCCGTGTCCACCGCGCTGTGCATGTGGCTGATGCTGGCGGCCATGCTGCTGTGGATACGCCGCGCGCCGGCCTACCGCGCCACGTACCCGTTCACCCACTGGGAAGGCCCGCACTGGCCAGAAATCGCCTCGATGCTGCGCCTGGGCGTGCCGATCGGCATCAGCTATTTTGCCGAGGTCAGCGCGTTTGGCGCGGTAAGCCTGCTGGTGGCGCGCTATGGCGTGATACCGATTTCGGCGCACCAGATCGCGCTCAACTTTACGTCGCTGGTATTCATGGTGCCGCTCAGCTTTGGCATCGCCCTGATCACGCGCGTGGGCCAGGCCATGGGCGAAGGCGAACCGGCGCGGGCGCGGTTCATTTCGTGGGTGGGCGTGTGGATGTCGCTGGCGTTCGGCGTGGTGTCGGCGATTTTCATCGTGCTGTTCCGCTACCAGATCGCCCGGGCCTACACGTCGGACCCGGCGGTACAGGACTTGTGCGCGCACCTGCTGCTGTTCGCGGCGCTGTTCCAGCTGTCCGATTCCACGCAGGTGGCGGCGTCGTGCGCGATACGCGGCTACAAGGTCTCGCGCCAGCCGATGGTGATCCAGGTGACGGCGTTCTGGGGCTTCGCGCTGCCGATCGGCTGCTGGCTGGGACTGGCGCCGCAATGGCTGCCGTTGGCACCGGCGCAGCCGATGGCGGCGTCCGGTTTCTGGATCGGGCTGGTGGTGGGGCTGACGGTGGCGGCGGTGCTGCTGAGCTGGGCCCTGCAACGGCTGTCGCTGGCGCGCCTGAAGGTGGCACAGGCCTGATCCCCACGCTGGTGCGGTTCGTAAAAGCCGCACCAAACTATAAACGGTATTGACCGTTTTATTCAGAACATTGCTACCTCGCCACGATTGGTACAGTCTGGTATCGTCACGGATTGCCCAATTTCCGAGACATTCTTCAATGCGCTTTATTCTCGCACCAATCACGCTTTGCGCCATGCTGGCCGGCGGCCATGCCACCGCCGAGAAACTTACCCTGGACCGCATCCATTCCGACCCGTCGCTCAGCGGCCCCGGCGTGCGCAACCTGAAAGTGTCGCCGGACGGCGCCCGCGTCACCTTCCTCAAGGGCCGCGACGACAACCAGTTCCAGCTCGACCTATGGGAATACAACCTGAAGAATAAATCGACGCACCGCCTGGTCGACTCGAAAACCCTGGTGCCGGAAGAGAACCTGTCCGACGCCGAAAAAGCGCGCCGCGAACGCGCCCGCACCGCCGCCCTCAAGGGCATCCTCAACTACAGCTGGTCGCCAGATGGCAAGCAGCTGCTGGTGCCGATCGCCGGCAACCTGTACCTGATCGATGCCGCCAAGCCCGATGCCGCCCGCCTGGTGGCCAAGGGCAATGTGCTCGATCCGAAAATCTCGCCGAAAGGCCGCTACCTGTCGTTCGTGCGCGACCAGAACCTGTTCGTGATCGACCTGAGCAATAACCAGGAGCGCCAGCTGACCACCGACGGTGCCGGCACCATCCACAACGGCGAAGCCGAGTTCGTGGCGCAGGAAGAAATGCACCAGACCACCGGCTACTACTGGGCGCCCGACGATTCCGCCATCGCCTTCAAGCGCTACGACGAAGCGCAGGTGCCGGTCGTGCGCCGCTTTGAAATCTATGCCGACCGCACCGACGTGATCGACCAGCGCTACCCTGCCGCCGGCGACCCGAACGCCACCGTGCAGTTGAAAATCGTCTCGCCGAACGGCGGCGAAATCCGCAACGTCGATCTGGGCACGGAACAAGACATCTACCTGGTGCGCGCCGACTGGAGCAGCGACAGCAAGGCGTTGCTGTTCCAGCGCCAGAGCCGCGACCAGAAGAAGCTCGAACTGATCTCGGTCGATGCCGCCACGCTGGCGCAGCGCACCCTGATCACCGAAACCTCGCAAACCTGGGTCAACATTTTTGAAGACCTGCGTTTCCTGGCCAAGGGTAAAGGCTTTGTGTGGTCGTCGGAACGCACCGGTCGCAAGCACCTGTACCTGTACGACATGAACGGCAAGCTGCTGCACCCGATTTCGAGCGGCGAATGGGGCGTCGAGCGCCTGCTGGCCGTCGATGAAAAGACCGGCCGCGTGTTCGTGCAATCGAACCGCGATGCGGTGATCGACAGCCAGACCTACGCGCTCAAGCTCGACGGCTCCACTGCCGACAAGCCCACCCGCATCACCCAGGGCGACGGCTGGCACGATTCCAACTTCGCCGGCAATGGCGAAGTGTTTGTCGATACCTATTCCGATCCGAACACGCCGCCACAGGTGAGCATCCGCCGTCCCGACGGCACCATGATCAGCTGGCTCGAGCACAATGAGCTGAACGCCAGCCACCCGTATGCGAAATATCTGGACGCCCACCTGCGCCCCGAGTACGGCACCATCAAGTCGAAAGACGGCCAGACCATGTACTACTCGATCACCAAGCCGTCCGGCTTCGATCCGGCCAAGAAATACCCGGTGTACCTGTCCACCTACGGCGGTCCCGGTGCGCAGCACGTCTCGCGCAAGTGGGGCAACCTGTTCGACCAGTACATGGCGCAGCAGGGCTTTGTGGTGTGGCGCCTCGACAACCGTGGTTCGAGCCGCCGCGAACGCGCCTTTACCGACCCGATCTACCTCGACATGGGCCGCGTGGAGGTGGAAGACCAGCTGACCGGCATCGAATGGCTGAGCCAGCAGAGCTTCATCGATCCGAAACGCATTGGCGTATTCGGCTGGAGCTACGGCGGCTTCATGACCTTGCGCCTGCTGTCGCAGGGTTCGGACAAGATTGCCATGGGCGTATCGGTGGCGCCGGTGACCGACTGGTCGCTGTACGACACCCACTACACCGAGCGCTTTATGAGCACACCAAAGCTGAACGTGGCCGGTTACAAGTCGGGCAGCGTGTTCTCGCACGTCGATGGCTTGAAATCGAAACTGCTGCTGGTGCATGGCATGGCCGACGACAATGTGCTGTTCACCAATACCACGCGCATGATCGACGCGCTGGTGGCGCGCAACGTGCAGTTCGACCTGATGACCTATCCTGGTGCCAAGCACGGCATCTCGGGCAAGGTGCCGCAGCGTCATGTGTACGGCATGATCGAAGCGTTCTTCAAGAAGAATCTGATGCCGGAAGCAACGAAATAAGTTAGACGACAAAAGGGCCGCAAATGCGGCCCTTGTTTTACCTGCATCCTAAGCGATGCTTAGTTGCGGTTACCCTTGAGGGTGTCGTCGATGGCTTCCTTGGCGTCGCCGACGTTTTTCTGCAGCTTGCCTTCAGCTTGCTTGTTCAGGCCCTTGGCCTGCTGTTCGGACGAACCGACCACTTTACCGGCGCCTTCCTGGATTTTGCCGCCGATTTCCTTCGCCTTACCTTTGACTTGATCTTCGTTCATGATGCACTCCTTGGGTCAATGTTGAAGCTACGGGACACACAACGCTGTGTGCATGGGTTCTACTGTAGTCCGGTGGCGGCTGAGCTTCTGTGCGGTCGCCCACCCAAATGTAAAACGGCGGGCAGCAGAAAAGAAACGGTCGGGCATCAAAAGGCTTCTTTCCCATGACGAATCGCTATATAGTTAACCTATAGCAACGTGCCCATAACCAGGAACAACCAGGAGATACCCGATGAAACTTGATGCACTGTTCCAGAATCCGACCGCGTTGCCCACCGCCCCGAAAGTCGTCGAAGAACTGATCAGCAGCTTCGACAAGGCCAGCGTTTCCACCGAGGAGATCGCCAAGAAGCTGTCGACGGACCCGGTGCTGAGCGCCAAGCTGCTGCGCCTGGCCAACTCGGCCTACTACCACGTCTCGCGCAGCATCGGCACGGTGGAAGATGCGGTGCTGATGCTCGGTTTCGTCACGGTACGCACGCTGGTCATCAGCTCCGGCCTGGTCAGCGGCTTCAAGACCGTGCCCGGCCTCGACCTCAAGCAATTCTGGCGCTACAGCCTGCACACCGCGGTGTCGGCCAAGTGGATCGCCAAGAAGACCAAGGAAAACACCGACCTCGCCTTCACCATCGGCATGATGCACGCCATCGGCCAGCTGGTGATCCACTCGGCCATGCCGGAAAAAGCCATGGCTCTCGATAAAGTGGCCGGCCCGATGGACGCGCGCCGCCTGGACGCCGAAGTGGCCTCGTTCGGCTACACGTTTGCCGACGTCGGCGCCGAACTGGCCCGCCGCTGGAAGTTCCCGGAAGCGTTTGCGGAAACCATCGTGGCCTTCCCCGAGCCGCACAAGGACGGCGAGCTCAATCGCCTGGCAGCGGTCGTCTCGCTGGCCGCCTGGCGCGCACGCGTGGAGCAAGCTGGCTTGACCGCCGAAGAAATCGCCGCCTGCTACCCGACCGAACTGGCCGAAGAACTGGGACTGGACGACGACGCCCTGATCGACGACATGCCGCCACCGGACGAACTGTCGGCCGGCCTGGAAGAACTCGTGAAATAAGCGACAACATTTCATAAGCAAAGCTGCCTGATTTCGGTCCGGCAGCTTTTTTTTCATCTTTTTTCAAATTATTTTGTTTTTACCCTCAAGTTCCCGTTTAAGTGGACGTTAATCAGGACATGCGGTAATCCGTCTTGATGTCGCAACTTTCCAGGTGAACTGATGAACACTTCCGAAGTCCTCGCTATGTACGAAAACATTGCCGGCCTGAGCACCCAAATGGCTGCCGCCGCGCGCATGGGCGACTGGGACGGCGTCGGCAAACTGGAAACCCAATGCACCAGCGCGGCCCGCGCCACGGCCACCGGCGTCCCTGCCCTCGACGGCGCGCCCCGCCTGCGCAAGATCGACTTGCTCAAACAAATCCTGGCCAACGACCGCGAAATCCGCGACCTGGCCGATCCGTGGATGAACACCGTCCCCGGCATGGCCCGGCAGTAAAACAGCGAGCCCAGCAAAAAAGCGCCCAACGAGGCGCTCTTTTTTTGCCCCCACTTCGGGGTCACACTTCGGGGTCAGTGCCGACATTCGGACATTTTTGAACTTATCTGTACGGTGTTGGTCACCATAGCGATCAGCTCGTGTCTGAATGTCGGCACTGACCCCAAAGTTCTACTGACCCCAAAGTTCTATGCGAGGGCGACGCGCAGGGACAGGGCGATGCCTTGGGCGGCTTGGGTGATTTCGTCGAGCGACGGGAAGCTCGGGGCGATGCGGATATGGCGGTCTTTTGGATCGTTACCGTACGGGAAAGCAGCGCCAGCAGGCGTCAGGGTAATGCCCGCTTCCTTGGCCAGTGCGACCGTGCGCTTGGCGGCGCCGTCCGGGGTGACCAGGTCGATGAAGTAGCCGCCTTGCGGACGGGTCCAGCTCACGCCCGGCACATTGCCCAGGTATTGTTCGAATTGCGCCAGCACGGCGTCGAACTTGGGTTTCAGCAGTGCGGCGTGCTGCTCCATCAGCGCTTCCACGGTCGGCAGGTCTTTCAGCAGGCGCACGTGGCGCAGCTGGTTGATCTTGTCCGGGCCGATGCTGCGTATGCCCGAATGTTTGGTCCACCAGGCGATATTGGCCGGCGACGACGCCAGCGCGGCAATGCCCGAACCGGCCCAGGTCACCTTCGATGACGACGCAAACACGAAGGCGCGGTCCGGGTGGCCGGCGGCGGCGCACGCTTCGAGAATATTCAACACTTCCAGCTTTTCAGCACCCAGGTGGTGGAAGCGATAAGCGTCGTCCCACATCAGGATGAAGTCGGGGGCGGCGGCTTTCATCGTGGCCAGGCGCTGCACCACGGCGTCGGAATACACCACGCCACCCGGGTTGCTGTACTTCGGCACGCACCACATGCCCTTGATGCTGGCATCCTCGGCCACCAGTTTTTCCACCAGGTCCATGTCCGGGCCGTCGTCATTCATCGGCACGTTGATCATCTTGATGCCGCGCGTTTCGCAGATGGCGAAGTGGCGGTCGTAGCCCGGTACCGGGCACAGGAACGTGACCGGCTCGCGCACCCAGGGCGCATTGCCCGGCGTGCCGTTCAGGAGCGCGTACATGATCACGTCATGCATCAGCGACAGGCTGGCGCTGCTATCGACCACCACTTGCGCGGCCGGCACATCGAGCAGTTCGCCGAACAGTGCGCGCGCCTCCGGCAAGCCCACGGTGCCGCCGTAGTTGCGGCCGTCAGTGCCGTCAGCAGCCTTGTAACCGTCCACGGCGTTCAACAAGGCGTTCGACAGGTCGAGCTGTTCGGGCGATGGCTTGCCACGGGACATATCGAGTTTCAGTCCGAGCTGTTTGAACGCTTGGTACTGTTGTTGGTCCTGCGATGGGAGGTCGGCTGCAGTCATAGGGCTCTTTCAAAATGGGAAGACGAAGCTTGGAAGCGTCGATAACTATACCCCAGTTCGTCAGAGCCTTGACAGAGATTCAAGTAATATACTTATGCGAAAAATGCTGGCATCAGGGCTGCACGGCCGGTTCCGGGACCGTTGATTTGGGCGTGGGAACTTCTCTGAAATCGTCGCCCGCCGCATCGGCCGGGCCCTGTTTCTTGCGGAAGCCTTGCCAGATCTTCAGCGGCGCGCCCGACTTCTTGCGGCGCAGGTAGAACAGCGCACCAGCGCCAGCCAGCAAGGCGACGCCCAGGCCACCGATAATTAGCGGCAGCTTGCTCGACTGCTCCTCGGGCGGCTTTTCCTTTTTGTACTTCAGCTTGGGCAGCACGCGGCGTTGCTGCACCGGCGCTGGTGGCGGGGCGGCGGCAGTTGTTTCTGCGGTAGTTGATTCAGCGGTAGCTGCTTTGGCGGTGGCGGCTTCAGTCTTCGGAGCATCAGTCGGCGCGAAATGCTTCTCGGTGACCGGCGTGCCTGGCGTCGCGACTTGCTTCGCTCCCCCCTGTGAGTCTGGCGTCGCGGCTTGCGCTGCTGCGTCCCGTGAGTCGGGCGCCGCAGCCGCGCCTGGTGTCGCGGCCACCGGCACCTCTGCCGTGGCGGCCCGGGCATCGCCCATGCCGGACGCGATGGTCAAGGGCTTGGCGGCGGCAGCCTGCGCGGCGGACTTGGCGCCAGGTGCCGCCGCCGGGGTGGCGTGTTTTGCCACCTGTGCCGCAGCCGCTGCGCCGGTAGACCCGGCCAGCGCGCTTTGCAATCGCTTCACTTTGCCTTCCAGTTCCACCAGCTTGGTGGACAGCGCCTGGCTCTGCAGGTCGAGTGCCCGGCACTCTTGGGCGCTGGCGCCGGACGGCGCGCAAGCTGCTGGCGCCGCCATTTTTTTCGCGCCGGCCGGCAACGGCAAGGGTGGCATCGGCAACAACGCTTGCGCCACTTGCGGCGGTGGTGCAGCGGTAATGGTGGTGGCGGCCAACTGGCTGGCGCCGGCTGGTGCAGCAGCGACGGCTTCTGTCTTGGCAGCGTGCTTGTTATCGGCCTTCGACGCCAGCGCCTCCGCTGGCTTGTCAGCCCGTTTGGGAACGCTCCCCACGGTGGGCTTGTCCGCCGGTTTAGCCGCACCTGACCCGACAGATTTGTCCGCCCGTTCAGAATCGCCTGCCCCGTGCTTATCTGCCAATTTAGGATCGATTGGCCCAGTTGGCGTGTTGGTTGGCTTCGCCATACGATTCCCGGCCACCCTCGATGCCGGCGTCTCGGCAGCAGTTGATCCCGGCTTATCAGCCATTCTGGCCACACTGGATACCGGCGTCCCTGCCGCCCTCGCTGGCGCCATCACGCGCGAGCCAAGCGCTTCGGAAATCCGCTCCGGAATATCGCGCACCGGCACCAGCGCTGGCGGCCGGGCCTGCACCGCTGCAGCTTTCAAGCCGCCCGGCCCGCCTACTTCCGATTCGTGGAACGACGGCATCGGCGCCGGGCGAGTGCGATCGCGCACCAGGCGGGCGGGAGAGGCCGGTGCGGCGCTGTCGGCCACCTTGGCCGGCTCGGCGGCGGCAACCACGGCAGGCGCCGTTACCGCTGGCGCTACCCGGACCGGTGGCGGCGCCGGATTGGGATCGGGCTGCAACCAGACCGTGGCCAGGCGGATATCGCGCCGGCCGCCCGCCGTCAACTCCACGTACACGTGCACGTAATCGGCATTGACGGTACCGGCGGTGGAGATGTGCAGGACTTCCTTGCCGTCGCGCCGCACCACCGCCATCTTGACCGACGCCAGCGCCGGATTCATGGTGATGTTGGCGCCGCGATAGACATCGAGTTGTGCCAGCCGGGCCTGCACCGGGCCGCCATCGCCAGCCAGCAGTTCGACATCGGCCGACAGCGGCTGGCCGATATAGGATCGCGCAGTGACGTCGCCCAGCTCGGCGGCGTGCGGCGCGGGCGCCAAGACCGCCAGCGCCAGCACGGCCAACAGGCGAAGTAAATTGTAAGTGAAAAAGCGTTGCATAATCGGTAGGCCGCCAGGCGACATCTGGGAATCTTCTTCATTAACGGCTGGAAATCGAGTTTTTGTAGCCCTCAGTAAATTTTTCCGAAGTGCGCTACACTGTTCGATGCATGTCAGATGAGAATGATTGCCATTTCCAAAAAGGAACCTTTATGAGTACCCGTAGCGAAAAAGACAGCTTTGGTCCCATCGATGTACCGTCTGAACAATTGTGGGGCGCGCAAACCCAGCGTTCCCTCGAGCATTTCCATATTTCCACCGAGCGCATGCCGCTCGAGCTGATCCACGCGCTGGCCAGCGTCAAGCGCGCCGCCGCCCGCGTCAATCTCGACCTGGGCTTGCTCGACGTCGCCAAAGCCACCGCGATCACCGGCGCTGCCGACGAAGTACTGGCCAACCAGCATCCCACCGAATTCCCGCTGGCCGTGTGGCAAACCGGCTCGGGCACGCAATCGAACATGAATATGAACGAAGTGCTGGCCAACCGCGGCTCCGAACTGATGGGCGGCGTGCGCGGCGAATCGCGCCTGCTGCACCCGAATGACGACGTCAACAAGGGCCAGTCCTCGAACGACATCTTCCCCACCGCCATCCACGTGGCCGCCGCCCTGGCGCTGGCCAACAACGTGCTGCCCGGCCTGCGCCAGTTGCGCGCCAGTCTGCACGCCAAGGCCGAAGCTTTTGCCGACATCGTCAAGATCGGCCGCACCCACTTGCAGGACGCTACGCCGCTCACGCTGGGACAGGAATTCTCGGGCTACGTGGCGCACCTGGACTTCGCCGAACACGCGATTCAAGCCGCCCTGCCCGGCGTGCTGCAACTGGCGGCCGGCGGCACGGCGGTAGGCACGGGCCTGAACGCCCATCCGCAATACGCCACCCGCATCGCCACCGAACTGGAACACGCGCTGGCGCTGCCGTTCCGCACCGCCGAGAACAAGTTTGCCGCGCTGGCCGGCCACGACGCCCTGCTCTCGGCCCACGGCGCGCTGAAAACGCTGGCCGCAGCGCTGATGAAAATTGCCAACGACATACGCTGGATGGCCTCCGGTCCGCGCTCGGGCCTCGGTGAAATCACGATTCCCGAAAACGAACCAGGCAGCTCGATCATGCCGGGCAAGGTCAATCCCACCCAGTGCGAAGCGGTCACCATGCTGTGCTGCCAGGTGTTCGGCAACGACGTGGCGATCACCATGGGCGGTGCGTCCGGCAACTTCGAGTTGAATGTGTACAAGCCGCTGATCGCGCACAACTTCCTGCAAAGCGCGCGACTGCTGGCAGACGGCATGCGCAGCCTGGAAGAACATTGCGTCCACGGCATCGAGCCGAACCGTGACCGCATTGCCGAACTGATGGAACGCTCGCTGATGCTGGTCACCGCGCTGGCGCCGCACATCGGCTACGACAAGGCGGCCACCATCGCCAAGAAAGCCCAGCACGAAGGCACCACGCTCAAGCAGGCCGCACTGGCGCTGAACTATGTGACGGCGGAGCAGTTCGAGCAGTGGATTGTGCCGATCGACATGACGCGCCCGGGTTAATTGGCATTCCTTCGAGTAGCGGACGCTAGCCCGTCGACATGACGCGCCCGGGCTGATCAGTATCCATTCGAGTAGCGGACGCTAGCCGATCGATATGACACGCCCGGGCTGATCGGTATTCATTGACTCAGAAACCGTGCGAGTAACGCACGCCGGCCAGCCAGTCCGGCGCGGCATTGGCGTCGTGGCCGGGGTTGAAGCGCAACATCACGGCGCCCGTCACCTTGCCGCCGCGTCCATCGCGGCTGCGGCCGACCATGGTGCTGTAGCCAAATTCGATATCGCGCTCGGTGGCGGTCGGTTGCAGATTGAAGGCCGGGGCGCCGAAGGCCTGGCTGCCCATGTAGGCGGCCTGACCTCTGCCCTGCTGGACGCCGGTACGCACCTTGGCCGGCACCGACAGCGTGATGCCGATGCGGTCGCGGTTGTCGAAAATTTCGCGTGTGGTCCAGCCGACGCTGAACGCCACCGTGCGCACCGAAGACACTTGCGCCATCAGGCTGTCCGGGCTGCCGTAGCCGTCGGTCTTGCCGTAAGTGGCCATCGCCATCACCGAACTGCGCGGCGTGACCGAATACCCCATCGATAGCGAAGTAAACGCCGTGGTGGGCCGCGCCCGCAGCGCCAGCGCCGTGTTGCGTTCGGCGCCCGGACCGGTTTCGCGCAAGATGCCGGCGGTCACCGCGCCTACCGCCCGCCCCATATGGGTTTCGAATTCCGCGATGCTCGAGTAGCGACGGTTGCGATCGGCCAGCAGCGGGCGGAAATCGGCGCGTGCTTCGCTGGGCTGGACCAGCAGCGGTAGCGGCGTTTCGGCCGCCGCTGCGGCGCCACAGCAAGACCAGCCGGCCACGGTGATGACCATCGAAAGCTTGTTCATGATGCCACCTCGAAGGTAAGACAGCACTCAACGTAAAGAGGTATAAGTCACACTACCAGTTTTTCTTGCTGGCAAATACGGGTTGCACGGTAAACTGTGCGCCTGTCGGAATACCGCTACACTATCCTGGCGGGAGCCCGTACTTGAAAACCATGGTATCAGAGGAAAAAATGCAGAAAGTCAGTTTTGAGTTGAATGGCGAATTTGTTGAGTTGAATCAGTTGCTCAAGCTCGTGGGGCTGTGCGACAGCGGCGGCGCCGGCAAGATGATGGTGGCCAGCGGCGACGTCAAGGTGGACGGCAAGCAGGAGATGCGCAAGACCGCCAAGATCCGCGCCGGCCAGCAGGTCACCGTGGGCGACATCCGTATCAGCGTCGATCCCGTATAATTTATCTTGCATTATGGCAATAATGCGCTAAGCTGAAAACGCTGCGCGGTCCATGACACCGCGTAACGCGGCCAGCGTCCACATCTCGTATAGTGTGGGGTCGGCTGCGGTCTGTGGCGGGCGCCAACGTTGATATTGAAACGCTTATTGAACAGGGGGACGTCATGGACGGTCCGCAACCAGCCAAGCCCACCCAGGAACGCTTGCTTGGCGATCTACGCGAAGTAATTGAGAATGCCGAAGAATTGCTGAAGAACACCACGCAATACAACGGCACCTTGTACGAAACTGCCCGCACCAAGCTGGCGCAGGCGCTGCTGGCCGCCACCGAAGAGCTGGCTCGCTTCGAGGACGCCCATATCGGCCGCATGATGGAACTGACCGCGCGCGCCAACCAGCTGCACCAGGATCTCACCGGCGAAGCCCGCCTGCTGCGCGCCTTCCACCGGCAAAACTAGCGCGCCTGCTCACCCACGGTGCAAGGCGCAGCGACGCAGAAGGTGCGACGACGCGGACAGTACGTGCCTGCAACGCCGCTATGAAGGTTCAGTCTGGCGCTCTATAGCGACGATCAGTTGCAGGTCCAGCCACAGGCGCAACTGCCCCGCCACATCGAAATCCTCTTCCACGTCGAACGCCGCGTCGAGCGCGGCCCCGAAGGTGCCGCCCGCGCGCAACACCGTCAGGGCGGCATAGCCGCCCGCGCCGAGCGCAACCACCCGCACGCGCCAGCCGGGACGCGCCACCACACCAGCTTGATGCACCGCCATGTCGGCGGGAAAATCAATGTCGGCCGCCGGCTGGTGCGCCAGCCAGAGCGACACCACCGCCCAGTCGAACCGCACCGGCACGCAGGCGTCGTGCAGGCGTAACCGGGCCGCTTCCAGTTGCGCCGGCGCCAGCTCGCCCAGTTGCTGCGCCGTTACAGGCGCCGCGTCGGCTGCGTAGTGGGCGCGATGCACGACCCATTCCAGGCGCGCCATGTCAGCCAGGTATGGCAATTGGGCCGCGTGCGGAAAATCGTCGAGGAATTCGCCCAGCAGATCACCGAAACGATTGAGGTCGCCATCACGCGACGGTCGGGCACGCAAATAGGCATGCGCCAGGGCGCCGAAAAATTCGGTTCCGACCAGCGCGGCAATGACCGGGTAGGCAGCCGCTAATGCCTTGGTCGCGGTGGCAGCCAGGTTGCCGCGATACAGCGCCAGCCGGTGCCGATTATGCGGATGCGCGTGCCATAACGCCAGTGCCGGCGGCGCGGCATCCGGGTTCAGCAAAGCGTCAGCGAACAGTTGCTGGTTCGAGGAAAGTGTGGCGAAGCTGCCGTCTGCGCCCTGACCGGCTGTGCTGCGGCCCACACCCGAAGCGCCCGCAACATCGCCCGCACCGAGTCCAACCAAGGTGACGATAGTCTGTTGCGCCACCGGTGCAAACAAGCAGCTGTGCTGCGGCGGCATTATCTGATGACTGGGAAACGCCACCGGTTCGAGCAAGTGGCTGTGCTGCAGCGCCCTCGCCTTCGCCGCCTCGTCCAGCAACACGGCCAGCGGCGGAATATCGGTGTCCCATTCGACCAGGGTCGGTACGGCGCCAAAGCGCTCCAGCGCAGCGGCGTACAGCTGCCACACGGGCTCGGCGACGGCGGCGCCGTGGTGGTCGATCACGGCCTGCGGTGTGACCAGGTGGCCGCCCAGGTGCAGCTCGCCTACCGTGCCGGGGGCGATCATGAGCAACGCTTCGAGCGCGTCTTCACCGTGGTTGCACTGGTTGACGTACAGGTTGTTGATGTCGAGCAGCAGGCCGCAGCCGGTGCGTGCCGCCAGCGCGGCCAGGAACTGCGCCTCGCTCATGCTGTCGCCATGGAACCTGGCGTAAGTAGAAACATTTTCCAGCAGCAGTTGCCGTTGCAATGCGTTCTGCACCTGGTCCACGCGGTCGCACAGCAGGTCGAGCGCGGCGGCGTCCAGTATCAAAGGCAGCAGGTCGTTGAGGTGGCGGTCGCCCACCGCGCCCCAGCACAAATGCTCGGATACCAGGCACGGCTCGATGTTGCGCACCAGCGCACGGACGCGCTCGAGGTGCTGCATGGAAAAGCCGCGCGCCGACCCCAGACCCAGGCCCACGCCATGCAGGCTGACCGGATAATCGCGCCGCAACTGTTGCAGCACATGCCAGTCGCGGCCCGATTGGTCGAGGTAGTTTTCGGTGTGAACTTCGAGCCAGTCCGCCGCCGGCCGGTCGTCGAGAAACTCCCGGTGGTGCGTCGCACGCAAGCCGACGCCCACGCCGAAGGCGCGTGATCCAGGGGCGGGCACGGCGGCGTTACTGGCCAACTTGTTGCGGTCAATCAGGTAGAAGCACGGACGGCTTACTTGGCGGGTGGCGTGGTCTTGCCGCCGACTTTATCGCAGGTTCCCTTGGGAACGTTTTTCCATTCGACCGGGGCGTTATCGGTCGTGGCCTGGCCTGCGCAGGAATGCGAGCCGTCCGCCGCGGCGCAGTCGTTCTGGCCGGCCTTGGCAACGCCATAGCATTTTTCGGTATCAGCCGAGCCGGCCATGGATGGGGTGGCAGCGGTGGCCGTGCTGGCGGTGCAAACAGCTGCCAGGGCGGCGGCGATCAGGGCGTGGCGTTGGTTCATGGTCGGTTCTCCTCGAAGATATTGGTATGCAGACGCAGCGTAGCAGCAATCACGCTGCCACGGCTAGCCCGCGCGCCCCGTCCGCATGGGAGGACCAACGCTGGCACCGCTGTCAGGCGGTGGTATTGATGGTGTTGCCGAGGTTGGAAGGCAGGCGCGGCGCCGATGGCACCGGCGGAATCGCCTCGATCAGCGCATTGGCGCTGGACGCCTGGATATCCTGCGCCTTTTTCAAAACGGCAATTCCCACCGCCTGTTTGTTACCGGTATCGGAAAGGCTGGTTGCAAGCTGGGCAATGTTGGAAACGTCCATGGTGTCCTCCTTTAAGGCGTATCCCTTATTTACGGAAGACCACGCCGAAACTTTAGGCTGGCGGCGAGATTTAAACGCGCTTTTCTTCCACCAGCGCCAGCAGCCAGTCGAGCACGTCCTGCGGCGCGTTCAAGTCCAGCCAGGCTGTACTGTCCGGCAGCTCCAGCGGACGCGGCAAATCGGACGCCACCGCCACCACGCGCGCATCGTGCGGATACAGCGGTTCGCGTCCATGTTCGCGGCGATACACTTCCAGCTTGTCGATCGGATATTTTTTAAAGCCTTCGAGCAAGGTCAGGTCGGCCGGTGACAGGCGCGCCAGTTGCTCCTCCAGCGTCGGCTCTGGGGCGCCGCGCAACTCGTGGACGATGGCGTAGCGGAACGGCGACGCCACCATCACCTCGGCCGCGCCCGCCATGCGCAGGCGCGCGCTGTCCTTGCGCGGCGGTTCCAGCTCCAGGTCGTGGTGGCTGTGCTTGATCACGTTCACCTTGAGACCACGATCCGCCAGTTGCGCGATCAGGAATTCCAGCAGCGTAGTCTTGCCGCTGCCCGATGTGCCGATTACGCCCAGCACCTGGCGCAGCGGTGCGGAACTTGCTTGATGCATGAATTACTCTCCCCGCAACGTCATTGCTATTGCCGCACATTATACGCAGCAACATTCAACGCGGCAGGTACCGTAAGACCTATTGCTCTTCGTCCAGCTGGCGAAAGCGGTCGTTGCCGGAGCGGCCATTGGCCAGCAGGATCAGCAGCAGGCACACCAGCGCCGTAATGTAGGTGCTCGGTTCGCTGTCGATGGCGGTGTACACCGTGTGGACCGCTGCATGGGCATGCGGCATGGTGATGGCGGCAGCGATCAGGAAAGGCAGCAGCGTCAGGTATTTCATGGTCATCCCCTGCAATGTTTGCAATGGGGATCAAGTTATCACCGCACCATGACGCTTTGATGACAATTTAGAATCTATTCCGGTAGGGAGGAGGCGCTGCTTGCGCGCCTCATTCCCTGCCGGGATAGATTCTTCAATACGGGACGCGGTACCTGTAGCCCTTGTAATTGAACACGGCTTCTTTCGGGTTCAGCTTTTCCAGCAACAGGCCCGGCGCCACTTCCTCGCCCTCGCGGCGCAGGATCTTGTCCACCAGCAGCAGCCGGTCGGCGGCATTCCGGGAGTAGATGTAGCCGCCCACCGTCACCGGGGGAATCGCGCGCTGTATCGGTTCCGGCAGTTCGCGCAGATTGAGCACCGGCTCCTCCACCCTGGCGGTGGTGGCCGGCGCAGGCGTGGCAGCCGATGCCGGGGAGGCCATCGATGCAGCCGCCGGCGTCGATGGCCGCGCCGGCGGGGTTGACGGTTGCGCCAGCGCGGTCGCCGATTTTGCCGGCGACGTCGACGGTTGCGCGAGCGGCGTCGTCACCGTGGCGACCGGTGGCGGCAGCGCGGTAACCGGTTCCGGCAGTGCCGTCACCGGTTCTGGCAGTGCCGCTGGCAGTTGCAGCGCCGGCCCCGGTTGCTGCGGCGCGACGGCAATAGCGTCCTCAGAGCCGGCCGGCATAGCCGGTGCAGCCGGTGCGCTGGAGACAGCAGGCGCTACCAGCGACGCCGGCCGCAGCATCAAGACCAGCAGCACCACGATGACAACCGCCATCGCCACCAGCGCCAGCATTACCGGCCTCTTGAGGCGGCCGGAGGCAGCGGTATGCGCGCCGGCCTGCAAGGTGGGCGCGTGGATGGTAGGAGAACTGCCGAGTTGACGTTCGGCTTGCGCTTTTTTCAGCGCTTCCAGGATGTAAGACATTTTATTTCCCCGCTCCGGCCGCAGACTGCGCCAGCAGGCGCGGCTCTTGCACGCGGCCCAGTTGGTACAGCCGGATAAATGTTTTCGGACCGGCCACGCCGTCCGCCTTGAGCTGCTGCGCGGCCTGGAACTGGCGCAGGCGCTGGACCAGCGCAGTGTCGAGCGGCTGGTTTTCCCTGGGCGCGGCCAGTTCGTACAACTGCGCCAGGCGCAGGGCCAGCCAGTCGACGTCGGGGCCGCGATCGCCCGCCACCACCTGGTCGCGCCAGTTGGCAGGCGCGCGCCAGTAGGTCGTGAACTCGCCGTCGAGCCGGGCAGCCAGCGCGGCCACGGTCACCCGCTCGGGCTGGCCGCCGGGCGCGGTGATGGTGGCGTTCTTCGCATCGAGCGCGGTCAGCAGCACGTAGCCGGGGATGACCGGGTTATCGCGCAAGGTCAGCACGGCGGGCCGGTCGAGCTGGCGCAGTTCATCGATGCCGCCACGGGTTTGCAGGCAGCGCAGGTTCAGGCGCGCTGCGGCGCTGCACGGATCGCCGTCGGTCAGCGTGAGTCCCCACAGGCCGGCCAGTTGACGTAAGGCGGCAGCCTTGTCGGTCGCTACACCGGACTCTGCAGGAGAAGTCGCCGGCGCGGACCCAGCCGCAGACAAGGATGCCGACGCCGGCGCGCTCGTGGACCCGGCACCGGTTGTCGCCGCCCGCGCGGCGGCCGCCCCGGTTTCCTGCCCATTATCGCTGGCCTTGCCGCGACCTGCTGCTGGCTTGCTCGGTGCCGCCACGGCCGCCACCTGGGCCGGCACGCTGGTTTTCTGCCGCTCGGCAAACTGCAATAGCAACACGCTGAGCACCACGCCGCCGGCCACGCCGGCAGCCACCAGCGGCCAGCGCGCACCGGACGCGAACGCGCCCCCCTGCCCGCCCGCCCCGGCACTGTCGGCACCGGCGAACACTTCTGCCGCCGCGCGCCGCAAGATGATGCGCGACACTTGCGGCTGGTTTTCCACGTAGGCACCCAGCAACGCGCGGTCGCACAGCAAGTTGATGCGGCGCGGCACGCCCTTGGTCAGGCTGTGCACCAGGCCCATCAAGCGGCGCGGGAACGGCGCAATGGCCGCGGCGCCGGCCACTGCCAGGCGATGCTCGATATAGCTTGATGTCTCCGCCTCCGATAGCGAACCCAGGTGGTAACGCGCGATCACGCGTTGCGCCAGCTGTTCCAGCTCGGGCCGGGCCAGCATGGTGCGCAGCTCGGGCTGGCCGATCAGGATGATTTGCAGCAGCTTGCGTTCGCTGGTTTCCAGGTTGGTCAGCAGGCGCAGTTGCTCGAGCACCTCGGCCGACAGGTTTTGCGCCTCGTCGATGATCAGCACATTGTTCTTGGCCTGCGCATGGCTGGCCAGCAAATAGGCGTTGATGGCATCGACATAGCCCTTGACGCTGACCGCACCCGCCCCTTGCGGCGGCAAATCGATGCCGAACTCGTCGCAGATGGTCAGCAGCAGTTCCTCGACCGTGAGCTTGGGGTTGAAGATATAGCCCAGCTTGCAATTCTCGGGAATCTGCTCCATGAAACAGCGGCAGACCGTGGTCTTGCCGGCGCCGATTTCCCCGGTGAGCAGCACGAAACCGCCGCCGCTGCCAATGCCATACAGCAGATGCGCCAGCGCTTCGCGGTGGCGTTCGCTCATGAACAGGTAGCGCGGATCGGGCGCGATGGAGAACGGCGATTGTTTCAGGTTGAAGTATTGCGTGTACATGAAAACCTTGAGAGTGCGCGTGCCGGTATTCTAGCCCCAAGCTTCCTTTCATGGGGGCAGCCAAAAACCGGAGCCAGCGGCTCGATATCGCCTTGAGTAGCGCAAGCGTACGGAGCTACGCTGAGCAACGGAGAGGCGATAGCGTGCCGCGCAGAAGGTTTTGGGTGGCTCCCCACTGATTAGCGCGAGCGCACGGGCGGTGGTTGGACCGGGGGCAATGGCTTGTATTTGGCGCAGTATATCTTCGACTTGGTATCGAAATAAACGATGCGGCTGGCCGGCTTGGCCTCGCGCACAGGGTAGGCGGACGTGTCGATGCGGATGTGGTGCACGCCTACCTGGGTGATGATGGCCTGTTGCAGTTCCTCGGGCGTGGCTTCGGCCACCGCGCCCACGAAAATATAGGTGCTGGTATCGTCGCTGACCATCACTTCGGAAATCTCGCGGCCCCACAGGCTGGCGCCGTCGGTGCGGAACCAGAAGGCGCCGCCCTCATGCTTGTAGGCCGGGCCGAAATGCTTGACCAGGTAATCGTAGTAATAAAAATTGGCGGTCTGGTCACGGCACAGCAGGCCGTTGCCGATGATGGTGCCGAACGTGGTGGGAACGTTTTGGGCCAGTGCCGAACCGCCGGCCAGGCTCAGCATTGCAACGAACGCCAGCGCGCCACGCCGCAGCGGGAAAGATGGAACTATCACCGGCTCAGGTCTTCGACAGCCAGGCACGGTTGGCGCTGATGCGGGCCTTGGCCGTGGCCGGCAAGGCATCGTAGCAACCGGGATACTGCTTGAGCGCGGCTTCGCGGATTTCTTTTTGCAAGCCGTTAATCAGGAAAATATACAGCACCCCACCTTCCTTGGTATTTTTGGTTCCCAGGTATTTGATCATCTGTGGTCCTCCGTCCTTGGCCCATGGCTATGCGGTTTCATTATGACATTATCGGCGCCGCGCACGAGAAATTGAATCGCTTACCGTTCTAACCCGGACAAACACCTTTTGACAGCGCGCTTTGCCACACTCTATAGTGCCGCATGATCGAATTTCTCATCGGCGTGGACGGCGGCGGCAGCGGCACCCGCGCCTTGCTGGCCCACCTCCCCCACCAAGCTTCCGGCATACCGGTCCAACTCGGCGCCGGCACGGCTGGCCCTTCCGGCCTGTCGCTCGGCATCGCCAATGCCTGGACCGCCGTCGAACAGGCCATCGCTGCCGCCTTTGCAAGCGCTGGCCTGCCAGTGGCGCCGCGCACGGCGATCGGGCTCGGCTTGGGCCTGGCCGGCGTGCATAACCGGCAGTGGGCGGCGCAGTTCACCGCCGCCAATCCCGGCTACGCCAGCCTGGCGCTGGCATCGGACGGCCATACCACCGTGCTGGGCGCGCATGACGGCGCGGCCGGCGCCATCATCGCGCTGGGCACGGGCAGCGTGGGCGAAGTCAGGCTGGCCGATGGCCGCCACCTGGAAGTGGGCGGCTGGGGTTTCCCGTCCGGCGACGAAGCGGGCGGCGCCTGGATCGGGCTGCACGCCATCAAACACATGCAGCAAAGTTTCGACGGCCGGCTGCCAGCAGACGCGTTTGCCGACGCCGTGGCGCAAGCGTGCAGCGTGGCGCCAGCGGGGCGCCGCGATCCGGCAGCACGGGAAATCCTCCAGCAATGGCTGGCCGCCGCCTCGCAAACCAGGTATGCGCAACTGGCGCCGGTGGTGCTGCAGCATGCCGCCTCGAACGGCGCCGCCCGCGCCATCCTGCAGGCAGCGGGAACCCAGGTGGCGCGCCTGGCCCACGCCTTGGATGCCGACGGCACGCTGCCGATTGCCCTGTGCGGCGGGCTGGCCGCGCCGCTGCGCCCGTATTTGCCGCCGGCGCTGCTGGCGCGCGTGGTGCCCGCGCGCGGCGATTCGGCCGCTGGCGCGCTGCGGTTGATCCGCCAGCATCTGAACCAATAACCGGAGTGCCTCCCATGCGCGCTGCAATCACAGGCAATATCCTCACCCCCCGGGGCTGGGTGCACGGCGACATCGGTTTCGATACGCATATCGCCGTCGTCAAAGGCGGCGCGGTCGATCCGGCGTCGAACACCGACGACTATATCCTGCCCGGTTTCATCGACCTGCACGTGCACGGCGGCGGCGGCAAGGACGTGATGGAAGCCGGCGACGCCGTGCGCACCATCGCCGCCCTGCACGCCCGCCACGGCACCACCAGCCTGCTGGCTACCACCATGACCGCACCGCCCGACGACATCGAGCTGGCGCTGGCCGCCATCGGCCGTGCCGCTGCCCGGCGCGGCGCCGGCGAGGCGCGGGTACTGGGCGCCCACCTGGAAGGGCCGTACATCAACCCCGGCAAGCTCGGCGCGCAGCCCGACTACGCGCGCGCGGCCACGCTGGACGATGTACACGCACTGGCAGCACTGGCGCCGTTGAAACTGATCACGGTGGCGCCCGAAATCCCCGGCCACCTGGACCTGGTCAAAGCGCTGGCGGACGCCGGCATGCGGGTGCAGCTCGGCCACACCGCCGGTTCGTACGAAGACGGCAAGGCGGCGCTGGAGCACGGCGCCCACGGCTTCACCCACCTGTTCAACGCCATGACCGGCCTGCACCACCGCGAGCCCGGCATGGTGGGGGCGGCGCTGGCCCATGCGCAGTACGCGGAACTGATCCCCGACCTGCTGCACGTGCACCCGGGCGCGATCCGCACCGCGCTGCGCTGCATCCCGAAGCTCTATTGCGTGACCGATTCCACCGCCGCCACCGGCATGCCCGACGGCGAATACATGCTGGGCCGGCAAGTGGTCATGAAATGCCTGGGCGGCGTGCGCCTGCCGGACGGCACGCTGGCCGGCAGCGCACTCACCATGGACCAGGCGCTGCGCAACCTGGTCAAGATCGGGCTGGACCTGGCGGAGGCCTCGGCGCGCGTGTCCACCTACGCGGCCGACTACCTCGACCTGCCCGACCGGGGCCGCCTGGCCACCGGCGCCTGGGCCGACCTGGTGGTGCTGGACCGCGACCTGCAACTCAAAGCCGTGTACCTGGAAGGCGAGCGACTGTGACCGACATAAACCATTTACGCCAGTTGGCCGGCCAGCTGATCATGATCCGCTTCCCCGGCACCGAACTCGATGCCGCCACCGCCAGCTTCATCAAGGCCAACGGCATCCGCGCCGTGTGCCTGTTTCGCGGCAATATGACCGACGCCGCCCAGCTGTCCAAGCTGACGGCCGACCTGCGCGCCGTGATGGGGCCGGAGTCGCTGATCGCCATCGACCAGGAAGGCGGCGCCGTGGTGCGTGCCACCTGGGTGCCGGCGCCGCCGTCGGCCATGGGCCTGGGCGCGGCCGACGATGCCGGCCTTGCGCGGCGCACCGGGGCGGCAGTGGCGCGCGCCATCCGGTCGCTCGGTTTCAACTGGAACTTCGCGCCGGTACTGGACCTCAACAACAACCCGTACAACCCGGTGATCGCCGAGCGCTCGTTTGGCGCCGATCCGCAGCGCGCCGCCGACCTGGCGCTGGCCTGGATGGCCGGCAGCCATGCGGAAGGCGTGGCCTGCTGCGTCAAACACTTCCCCGGCCACGGCGACACCAACGTCGATTCGCACCGCGACCTGCCCACGGTGAACAAGCCGGTGCTTGAGCTGGAGCTGCTGGAACTGGCGCCGTTCCGCACCGCCGCTGCACATGCGCCAGCCATGATGACCGCGCATATCGTCTATCCCACGCTCGACGCCGACAACCCCGCCACCATGTCGCGCGCCATCCTGCACGACCTGCTGCGCGAGCAGTGGCAGTATCGCGGCATCATCATCACCGACGGCATGGACATGCATGCGATTGCGCACCGCTACGGCGTGGGTAACGCGGCCGTGCGCGCGCTCACGGCCGGCGCCGACATGGTGATGGCGCTGGGCACACCGCAAACGCAGGAAGAAACCCTGGCGGCGATTGCCGCCGCCATCGCCTCGGGCGAACTGCCCATCGATGACGTGCAACAGCGGCTCGCGCGGCTGGCGGCGCTGGCGCGCGACTACCCGTGCAGCCAGCCGCCTTACCTGATTGATGCCGCCGACCGCGTGGTAATGGCCGAAGGCTGGCGCCGAGCGCTCACCGCGCATGGCGATCCGCAGCGCCCCGCTCCGGGCGCCAAGCTGCGCCTGGTCGTAAGGCAGGACGTGGTCAGCGATGGCGTATCGGAAGCGGGCGTGCCGGCGGCGCGGGTGGCGGACTCGTTGCGCCGCCTGTACGACGTCGAGCTGCTGACGTATGCCGATGCCGACGCCTTCGACTGGACCGCGCTGCCGCAGGACGGCCGTTTTACCATCCTGGCGTCGACCTCCCGCCTGCGCTACGGCGAACATGCGCGCCGGACCTGGCGTCCCGATTTGCACCTGGCGCTGTGGAACCCATACCAGGCGCTCGACATCGCCGCGCCGGCCCTGCTCACCTACGGCTTCGCGGCGCCCGCGCTCGACGCCGTCAACGACTGGCTGGCGGGCGAACTGCCAGCGTCCGGTCGCGCGCCGGTGCCGGGCTTCGGCGCGCCCCTGCCGGCACACACTTGAATTCGGCGCGGAAGGCGTTTTTTATGTAACAATACGCGCGTTTGGCCGCTGTGCCTGCGCCAGCGCCCCTGAGAAAACCAAAGTCTTTGATCGAAGGATTACACATGTCCCACATTCGTCTTGCTCGTATCAGCCTGATCCTGGCCGCCATCGGCCTCAACGCCGCTCCCGCCATGCTGGGCATGAACATGGTCCACGCCCAGGACAAGGAAAAGGCCGCTGCGCCAGCGCAGGCCGACACCGTCCGTCCCGAGATCTTCAAGCTGATCGAAACCAAGCAGATCAAGGAATTGCTGGACGCCAAGAACTACGCCGAAGTCAAAACCCGCATCGATACCGCGGCCGCCACGCCCAACCTGACGCCATACGAATCGTTCGTGCTTAACCAGTTGCGAGCGCAGCTGGGCCAGACCAGCGGCGACCAGCAAATGACGGTCCAGGGTCTCGAAGGCATGATCGATTCCGGCCGCCTGACGCCGGAGCAAAAGCTGAAATTCATCGACGCGGTGGGCAGCCTTTACTACAGCAGCAAGGACTACGACAAGGCCATCGTCTGGTTCAACCGCTATGGCGCCGAGTCGGGCGACACCGCCAAGCAGCGCCAGTTCATCATCCGCTCGTACTTCCTCAAGGACGATTTCGCCAGCGCCAAGACCGAAGTGCAGAAGGACATCGCTGCCGCCAAGCAGGCCGGTACCGCGCCATCGAAAGACACGCTGAACCTGCTCGGCAACATCGGCATCAAGACCAAGGACACGGCGCTGTACCTGACCGCCGTGGAAGAGCTGGTGCGCTACTACCCGAGCGAAGACTACTGGTTCGACCTGCTGAACCGCACGCGTGGCAAGAAGACCTACGCCCAGCGCCTGGACCTGGACATGGCCCGCCTGAAAGCGGTAGCCGCCCCATCCAAAATGGAAACCGAAGACTACCTGGAGCAAGCCGAACTGGCCTCGCTGGGCGGCTTCTTCACCGAAGCAAAAATCGCCATCGACAAGGCCTATCCGAACGGCACCATCCCGGCCGGCAAGGACAAGGCAGCGATCACCAAGATCCGCGACACCGCCACCCGTGGCGCTGCCGACGATGCCAAGAACATCGACTCGGGCATCGCGTCCGCGCAAAAATCGAAGGACGGCATCGGCCTGGTCAACCTCGGCTACAACTACATCACGCTGGGCCAGTTCGACAAGGGTATCGACCTGATGAAGCAGGGCATCGCCAAGGGCGTGTCGAAAAATCCTGACGACGCCAAGCTGCGCCTGGGCTACGCCCTGGCCATGGCCGGCAAGAAGGAAGAATCGATCAAGCTGCTCGAAACCATCCAGGGCGACGACGGCCGCGGTGACCTGGCCCGCTTCTGGATCATGTACCAGAACAAGCCAGCCGCTGCACCAGCTGCCAAGTAAGCAGCCGCAACAAAAAGCCGGCTAACCGCCGGCTTTTTTACGCCCGTTACTTCGGGGTCAGTGCCGACATTTAGACACGAGCTCAACAGCCGCAAGGCTTAGTTCGTGTCCGAATGTCGGCACTGACCCCGAAGTTAGGCGGCTTGGGCGCCGAAGATGGTGACGCGGTGGGCGGCGACGCCGGCCATCGCGCCGTCGGCCACTGCCATGGCGACATTGCCGGCGGCGCGGGCGGCGTCGCCGCAGGCGAAGACGCCGCCCACGCTGGTGGCCTTGGTTGCGTCGGTGCGCACGAACAGGCCGGTCGGGCCCTCTTCCATCTCGCAGCCCAGTTGTTCTGCCAGCGGGCTGCCGCTGTGGGTGCGGCTCACCACGAACAGGCCCGCCATGTCGAGTGCCCGGCCATCTGCCAGCTCCACCGTGGCGTGACCCGAGATCCGCTTGACTGCCGTGCGTTCGATGGCCACGCCACGCGCGGCCAGTGCCTGAAGCTGCTCCTCATCGGGTTCGAACGCGTGGTTGAGGAACAGCGTGACTTGCCCCCAGTCGGGCAGCATCATAGCGTGATGCATCGACAGCGGACCGACCGCCATCACGCCGATATGCCCTTGCATCAATTCGTAGCCGTGGCAGTACGGGCAGTGAAACACGGACATGCCCCAGCGCTCGGCCAGGCCGGGCAGCGCCGGCAGTTCATCGACCACGCCGGTGGCCAGCACCAGCGCCTGCGCGTCAAAGCCACGGCCATCGGTCAGGGTGATACGAAAGCCCTGGGACAGCCGCGTGGCCTGGGCGGCTGCGCCCTCCAGCCACTGCACCGTCGGATACTTCAAAAGCTGCACCCTGCCCTCGGCGGCAATCGCGGCCGCCTCGCGGCCGTCCTGGCCGAGGAAGCCGTGCGAGTGCTGCGCGTAGCGGTTGCGGCGCTGGCCGGCGTCGATCACCAGCACGCGGCGGCGCGCACGGGCCAGCTGAGTGGCGGCCGACAGGCCGGCATAGCTGCCGCCGACGACGATGACGTCGAACTCAGCCGACATTTTTTGGGTGGTCATGGAGTGCTCCCTGGTGATGGGCATATTCGCGATTGAAGCGGGCCGACATGTCGGCCAGCGTGACGTCCTTGAAACGCTCGATCAGCAATGCTTCCGCCTCATCGAAGGCGCAGGCCAGGGCGTCGTTGACGGCCCGCTCGACCAGGCATCCCGGTTCTTCGGTGCGGTTGCCCATGGCGAATACGGTGGGCGAACCCACGGCTTCGTAGATGTCGCGCAGGGTCACCGTCCCGAGGTCGCAGGTGATGACCCAGCCGCCGCCATGGCCCTTGCCGGAACCAACATAGCCACGCTCGCGCAGGCCGGCCAGCACGCGCCGTACCAGCACCGGGTTGGTATCGAGGAAGCCGGACAGCTCCTCGGAAGTGAACGGGCGGTTGGCCTGCGCCATGTGCAGCAGCACGTGCAGGATGGAAGATAGCTTGCTGTCTCGTCTCATGTAACTAATGATAGTACATAAAACGAAATCGCGCACACCAACCGCTAAAAACGCTTTAAATAACGCTATCCCACGGAGCGGACAGCCGCATGGCGCAGTTGATCAGCCCCACCATCGAATACGTCTGCGGGAAGTTGCCCCACATTTCGCCGGTGACCGGGTGCGTATCTTCCGACAGCAAACCGAGGTGGTTGCGGGCCTTGAGCATGGTCTCGAAAATTTCGCGCGCTTCTTCCTTGCGGCCGATGCGCGCCAGCGCGTCGATGCGCCAGAAGGTGCAGATGTTGAACGCGGTTTCCGGCTTGCCAAAGTCGTCGGGGGCTTCGTAGCGGCGCATGTACGGGCCGTCGCACAGGGTTTTTTCCAGCGCTTCCACGGTCTTGATGAAGCGCGGGTCCATCGGGTCGATGAAGTTCACTTCGGCCATCAACAGCACGCTGGCATCGAGATCGCGGCCGCCCAGGCTTTCGACGAATGCCTGGCGTTCCTCGCTCCATGAGTCGCGCAGCAGCGGTTCGCGGATCTGGTCGGCCCGCCCCTGCCAGTAAGCGGCGCGGTCCGGCAGTTCCAGCACATGAGCGATTTTCGACAGGCGGTCGCACGCGGCCCAGCTCATCAGCATCGACGAGGTGTGAACGCGGGCGCGCGTGCGCAATTCCCACATGCCGGCGTCGGGCTGGTCGTGCACGCGGAACGCCTGCTCGCCCACCGCTTCGAGCAGCGCGAATTCGGCCACGCCGGCGCGGTTGAGCAGGCGGTGGTCGAGGAAGGCTTGCGCCGCGCCGAGCACCACGTTGCCGTACACATCGTGCTGGAAGTGTTCCTGCGCCTGGTTGCCCACGCGTACAGGCTTGTGGCCGCGATAGCCTGGCAGATGGTCTAGGGTCGATTCAGGCAAGTGTTCTTCCAGGCCGATGCCGTACAGTGGCTGGATATGGCCGCCCTTGGAACTGGCGACAATGTTGGAGAGCCAGCGCAGGTACTCTTCCATCGTGCCCACTTCGGACAGGCTGTTCAAGGCGCGCACCACGAAGAACGCGTCGCGCAGCCAGCAGAAACGGTAGTCCCAGTTACGCTCGCTGCCGGGCGCTTCGGGGATGCTGGTGGTCATGGCGGCAATGATGGCGCCAGTGTCTTCGTACAACGACATCTTGAGCGTGATGGCCGCGCGGATCACCACGTCCTGGTACTCGTACGGCAGCGCCAGGCGGCGGCTCCAGTTGCGCCAGTAGTTGATGGTCTCTTTCTCGAAACGGCGGCAGATATCCTCGATGCCTTCGTTGAGCGTCTCGTCCGGGCCCAGCGTGAAGTTCAGCGATTTATTCACCAGGAACCACGATTCGGACAGCAGGTGGCTCAGCGACGCGTCGGTGTTGAGGCGCAGCGTCTGCTCAGGTCCCACGTAACGGATATGGTGGCTGCCGCGCGTGATCTGCGGCGTCACGCGGCCCCAGTCGAAGCGCGGCCGCACCCGCACGCGGATGCGCACCGCGCTGTTCAAGATGCGGATGCGGCGGATCAGCATCAGCGGGCGGAACATGCGGTCGCGGCTCAGGAAGCGCGGCGCGAAGTCGGTGATCTCGATGCCATGGTTGTCGGCATCGGTGAGGCGCGTGCGCAGTACGGCGGTGTTGGGATCGTAGAACTGCTCGGTCTTGACGCAATTTTCCAGCTCGATGCTCCACACGCTGCCATTGTCGGAGTTGTCGAGCAAGGCATTGAACACCGGGTCGCCGTCAAAGCGCGGCAGGCAGCACCAGACGATGTTGCCGCTTTTATCGACCATGGCGTTGTACGAGCAGTTGCCGATCACGCCGCAGTTGAGCGATGCTTCGGGGGTGACTGGGGCGTTGACGGGGCCGAGCGCGGTCGGTGCGACGGGGATGCCGGGTGTGCCGGTCGTGCCGCTTATTGAGGTCATGGCGTGTCTCCTGGGCTGATGCTACTGGTAGATAGGGCCGCCTGCGCAGCATGGGCCAGCTGCGCGTGCAGCGCCTGGGGCGAGTCCAGGCGGCAGCGGGCCGCACTCGGTCCCGCGCCGACTTTCACGCCGATGCCGCCCAATTGCTGGGCGTACGCGATGCCTGCTTCGTCGGTGGTGTCGTCGCCGACGAACACCGGCAGGCAATCCTTGAACGGTTCTTCCTGCAAAAATTCGGCCACAGCGCTGCCCTTGTTGGTGGCAGCGGGTTTCAATTCCAGCACCATTTTGCCATGCAATAGCACGGTGCCGGGCGCGGCTGCCAGCGCGGCGGCCATGGCCTGCTCGCACTGCACCCGCAGGCCGGGCGCCAGGCGGTAGTGCAGCGCCAGCGCGCCGCGCTTCTCTTCCAGCAGCAGGCCGTCATGCGCCAGCACCAGCGCGCGCAGGATCAGTTGCGCGGCGTCGAGCGACGGCGCCTTGGCGATGTGCAGCACGCCGTTGTAATCGCGGCGCTCGGCGCCATGGACGCCGGCCACCGGCAGCTGCAATGGCGCCAGCATGGCGTCGATCTGCGCGATCGGCCGGCCGCTGACGATCGCCAGCCGGCCTTGCAGCCGTTCCGCCAGCGATGCGAGTACCTGCACCAGCCCCGGCGCCACCACCACGGTATCGGGCGTTTCCGCCAGGTCCACCAGGGTGCCGTCGAAGTCGAGGAATACCGCGCCATCGAGCCACTCGGCAAGGGCAAATTTTTCCACTTCAGCAGTCATCATCAGCCCACCCGGCGCAGGTTGGTGCGGCTGTGCGCGCGGATCTTCTGCATCACTTTTTCGCGTTTGCGCAGGCGTGCCGCGTCAAGCAGCATGTGGCCCGCCCAGCGGTACACGTTAAAGCGGCGCACGCGGTCGCGCATGCTGCGCATCCGCTCGACCTGCTCCACCGACGGCATGGTCAGGCCGCGATACAGCGCTTCGGCGCCCTGCTCGATGTGGTACGGATTGATGATCAGCGCCTCGTGCAGCTCGCGCGCCGCGCCCGTGAACTGCGACAGCACCAGCGCGCCGTGTTCGTCGTCGCGGGCGGCGATGAATTCTTTTGCCACCAGGTTCATGCCGTCGTGCAGGCTGGTCACCATGCACACCTCGCTGGCGCGGAAGTAGCGCTGCAATTCATTCTGATCATGGTGCTCGATTTTCAGGATGATCGGCAGGTAGCCGTCCTTGCCATAGCGGTCGTTGATCCTGTCGGCCAGCTTGCGCACGCGCTGCTCGAAGTTCATGTACTCCTCGAGGTCGGAGCGGCTTGGCGCGGCGATCTGCACGAAGCTGAACTTGCCCACCATGGCCGGATGCATTTCCAGCATGCGGTCCACGGCCTGGAAACGCTCCAGGATACCCTTGGTGTAATCGAGGCGATCGACGCCGAAGGCCAGCAGGTGGTCCTGCGGCACGCCGAGGATCTGGCGGATCTCGGTGCGGCACACGTCCACCGGCACGGTATCGGGGTAGTCGGGCCAGGCGATCGAGATCGGGTAGTCTTCCACCTGCGTCAGCTCATTGCCATACGAGATGGTCGACGCTTCGGGCTCTATACGGGTTTCCAGGTAGCGGTCCACGGTGTCGAGGAAGTTCTTGCGGTGGAACGGCGTGTGGAAGCCGAGGATGGTGCTGCCCAACATGCCTTCCAATATCTCTTCGCGCCACGGGCAGATGCCGAACGACTCCGAGTTAGGCCACGGGATGTGCCAGAACGTGATAATCGTCGCTTTCGGCAGCGCCTCGCGCACCATGCGCGGCAGCAGTGCGAAGTGGTAATCCTGTACCAGCACCACCGGGTTGTCGGTGCGCGCCTCCTTGATCACGGCGTCGGCAAAGCGGCGGTTGACCTTGACGTACTCTTCCCAGTCCGACGAGCGGAACACGGGGCGCACGTGGGCGATATGGCACAGCGGCCACAGGCCTTCGTTGGCGAAACCGTAGTAGTAGCCCTTCTCTTCTTCTTCGGTCAGCCATACGCGGCGCAGCGTGTAGCTCGGATTTTTCGGCGGCACCGGCACGTGGTCGTTCTTGTCCACGGTCTCGCGGTCGGCGCTGCCGGCGCCGTGGGCGATCCAGGTACCGGAGCAGGCGCGCATTACCGCTTCCACGGCCGTCACCAGGCCCGATGCCGGACGGCGCACCTTGACGGTGCCGTCGGCGGCTTTTTCGTGGATGTAAGGTTCGCGATTGGAGACCACCAGCACCTGGTCGCCGGCCAGGTCCTGCTGCAGCAGCGCCTTGAGTTTTTCAGGCGCCCAGTCCGAGCCATTGGCGGTGTAGCTGCCGCCGTCGCTGTGCTGGCGCTCCTGGTGGTATTCCTCGAGCAGGCTGCGCAACTCGCCGATCAGCGGCTCCATCTCCGGCGGCGGCGGCGGCGCGCCGGGGTCGGGCTTGGCGGTGGCGCGCGGAATCAGCTGGCCGCGCAGCACATCGTTCAGGCTGGCCAGCCAGCCGCGCCAGCTCAGGTGCGAGACCAGCAAGGTGATGAAAGCGATGGCCGCAGCCAGCAGCGCAAAGAAGCCCAGTACGTACTTGGTGGTTTCGGCGCTGCGGCGTTCGATAAAACTCATGTCGTGCACCAGGATCAGGCGGCCAAGCTCGGAGCCGGCATCCATGATCGGGGTTTCAGCCACGTGCACCGGGCCGCGCGGCAACTGCACCAGCGACTTGCGCGCGGTGCCGTCGGCCGGCGCATTCCAGCAGCCCAGCGATTGCGGATAGGTATAGGTCTTGTACAGCAGCTTGCCCGACGCATCGCAAAATCCCAGCGCGAACAGGCGCTCGTCTTCGATGGCGCCGTCGAACAGGCGCTTGATGTGGGCGCTGTCGTTGAGCAGCACGTCTTCGCGCAGCGGCACCTGCAAGGTGGTGGCGAGCAGCTGGGAACGGTTGTCGAGGTCGCGCAGCGACCAGCGCAACGTGAGCTTGTCCATCAAGGGCACGACGATATAGGCAAACAGGCACAACAATATTGCCAGCGGCAATATGAAGCGTAACGATAGTTTTACAGAGCGTGACAACATGAAGAATTCCTCTCAGGAGATTGCAGAGTGGCAGTGAATCGCGACATCTTCTGGTGGATGCGTACAATCGACCTCAGCCCGCCTATTGTTTCACTATTGACGGGAAAGCATTTGTTCGTTAGCGCACGCATAGGGTACATTGTGCGACGCAATATCTTTCCTTTGTCTAAAATGCTCACTCATGGAACTAGAATATTTTACTGATTTGCAGCAGGGTCCGTGGCGCGCCGCAGCAGTGGTTGCCATCACTGCCGTCATCTTCGTCGCCATCGCGCTGGTGCTGCACCGCGCCGGTATCGAGCTGCTCAAGCGCATCGCCCGCCACCGCCCCTACACCACCAACGCCGTCAAATATGCGTTCCGCCCAAGCCAGATCGTGGCGGCGCTGTTCGCGCTGCGCCTGGTGCTGACCGGTGCACCCGAGACCACGCCGTTTCTCGCATCGATCTCGCGTATCGTCAGCGTGCTGCTGATCGTCTGCCTGACCTGGCTGGCCATCGCCTGCGTCAATTCGATCAAGAAGACCATCTCCGACCTCAACCCGGTCGATGTGCTCGACAACATGCGCGCGCGCCGCGTGCTCACCCAGACCTCGGTGCTCACCCGCAGCGCCAATGCCATCATCGTCTTGCTGGGCCTCGGCTTCATGCTGCTGACCTTGCCCGGCGCGCGCCAGTTCGGCGCCAGTTTGCTGGCGTCGGCCGGCGTGGCCGGCCTGGTGGCCGGTATCGCCGCCAAGCCGGTGCTGGGCAACTTCATCGCCGGCTTGCAGATCGCGTTCTCGCAGCCGATCCGCATCGACGACGTGTTGATCGTCAAGGGCGAATGGGGGCGCGTGGAGCGCATTACCGGCACCTACGTGGTGGTGCGCATCTGGGACGAGCGGCGCATGATCGTGCCACTGCAATGGTTTATCGAAAACCCGTTCGAGAACTGGACCCACACATCGGCCAGCATCCTGGGCACGGTGTTCCTGTGGCTGGACTTCAGCGTGCCGGTGCAAAAAGTGCGCACCGAGTTCGAACGCATCACCCACGCATCAACGCGCTGGGACAAGCGCGTGTGCGTGCTGCACGTGACCGACGCCAACGAGAAGGGCATGCAATTGCGCCTGCTGGTGAGCGCCGTCGATTCCGGCACGGCGTTCGATTTAAGGTGCGAAATCCGCGAGGCGATGATCGCGTTCGTGGCGGCCAACTACCCCGATTCGCTGCCGCGCTTGCGCCCTGTGCTTGATTCGCCGGGGCCGCAGGATGATACCTTGGGCATGCGGCCGGTGAAGGTGGCTGATAGTCCGCCGCCTTGACAAGGTTCAGCTATTGAGGCGTTCCATGGATCCCCGCCTGCGCGGGGATGACGGATTTCAAGCCAGCGCCTACTTTCCTCCCGCCTTTTTCTCATCGCCCACCACCACCACCGTCAACTTGGCCGGATCGACCGCCTGGCGGAATGCCGCATTGACCTGCTCCAGCGTCGCAGCCTCCAACTTGGCCTCGTATTCCTTGCTCCAGCTATAGGTCTGGTTCAGGTACAGGTTGCGGGTCCAGCCGCCGGCCACCACCTTGTCCTGCGAACGGTTTTGCACGCGCTGCTGCAGCAATCCCGACTTGGCCTGCGCCAGCTCCTGTACCGTGAAGCCCTGCTTGACCGCGCGATCGAGCTCCTCACGGATAGCCGCTTCCAGTTTTTTCAGGTTCTGCGGCGCGGCGATGGCGTTGATGGTGAAGCTGCCGGCGCGGTCGATATCGCCCGCGTGCACGGACGCCCCGCCGCCGTACGACAGGCCGTCCTTCTGGCGGATACGATCCATCAGGCGCGATTTCAGGCTGCCGCCACCGAAGATGTAGTTGGCCAGGTCCAGCGCCGGATAAACGGGATCGTTGACGTTCAGGTCCAGGTTCAGGCGCGCGGCAAACATGCCGTTTTCCTTTTCCGGCGCGTCGATCATGCGGTGCACGGCCGGCTTGTCCACCGCCGTGTCCTTCAATGGCGCGTAGGCCATCTTGCTGTTCCAGCCAGTGAAGCTGTCGTCAATGGTTTGGGCAATGGCCGCCTTGTCGAAGTCGCCGACGATGGCCAGTTCACCGTGACCCGCGCCATAGTAATCGCGGTGGAACGCCACCACGTCTTCACGCTTGAGCGCCTTGACCGCCGCCAGCTGTTCATCGACCGTCATGGCGGCGCGGAAGTCACCTTTCGGGTGGGTGTCGAAATATTCTTCGAGGGCGTTATGGGCCAAGGACTCCGGCTCGTTGCGCGACGATTCGATCCCGACCAGCCATTGCTGGCGCTGCTGCTCGAATTCGTCCTGCGGGAAGCTGGCCTCGCGCAGCACGTGGGCCACCAGGCGCAGTGCCGCATCCAGGTTCGGGCCGGTGGTCTGGAAGCCGTACACGCCGCCCGACATCTTCAACTTGGCAAAGGCGTCGGCCAGTTGCTCGCGCGTGTACTTGCTGGTGCCGCGCATGAGCATCTCGTCGGCAAAGGCGGCCACCATCTGCTGGTTGAACAGGTTTTTCTCGTCGCCCCAGTGCAGCTGCAAGTCCACCGATACCGCCTCGCCGCGGTTCTTCTTGGGCAGCAGCGCCACCTTCAGGCCGCCGATGGTCTTGATCTCGGTGCGGGCGTTGATATTGTCCTGGCTCGGGTCGAACACTTCCGACGTCAGCACGCTTTGTTTTGCCTTGAAGTCTTTCATCACTTCTGCCACCGGCGGCGCGGCGGTGATCTCGGCGCGCTGCGGCTGGTCGTCGGGGATAAAAGTGCCCACCACGCGGTTGTCGCGCTTGAGGTAGCGGGCAGCGGCGGCGCTGACCTGTTCGGCCGTCACCTCGGGCAGCTTGTCACGGTTCTGGAACAGCAGGCGCCAGTCGCCCAGCGCGATTTCCTCCGACAGCGCCACGCCTACCTGCTGCGGATCGTTGAGCGATTTTTCCACGCTGTTGCTGTAGCTGCGCCGCACGCGCTCCATTTCATCAAGCGTGGGCGGGGTGGCGGCAAAGCTTTCCACCGCCTGCGTCAACGCGTCGCGCACGGGGTCGAGCGGCTCGCCTGCCTTGACCACGGCGCCGATGATTTCCAGGCCCGGCGCATAGCCGGTCTGGCCGAACGCGAACACTTCGGCGGCCTTGCCGGTGGCTACCAGCGCCTTGTGCAGGCGGCCGGACGGCGTGTCGCCGAGGATTTCGCTCATGATGGCCAGCGCATTGGCATCGGGGTGCAGCGCCGACGGAATTTTATAGCCGAGCATGACGATCTGCATATCGCCCTTGCGGCGCACGACAAAGCTGCGCTCGCCGTCCTGTTGCGGCTCCACCGTCCAGAACGGCGGCAGCACGCGCTTCGGTTTCGGGATGGCGCCGAACGACCTGCTGATCCACGCCAGCGTTTGCGCCGGGTCGAATTTGCCGGCGACGAGCAGCACCGCGTTGTCGGGCTGGTAGTAGGTGCGGTAGAACGCCTGCAGGTTCTCGATGCGCACGTTTTCGATGTCGCTGCGGTTGCCGATGGTGGAGCGGCCGTAGCTGTGCCAGTCGTAGGCTACGCTATCCATCCGCTTGAGCATGACCGAGAACGGGCTGTTCTCGCCGCTCTCGTACTCGTTGCGGACCACCGTCATTTCGGAATCGAGATCCTTGCGGGCGATGAAGGAATGGACCATGCGGTCCGCCTCCATGTCGAGCGCCCATTTCAGGTTCTCGGGGCTGGCCTGGAACACCTCGTAGTAGTTGGTGCGGTCGTAAGACGTGGTGCCGTTGAAGTCCATGCCCCGGCTGGCGAATTGCTGCGGGATGCTGCGGTTCTTCGGTGAGCCCTTGAACATCATGTGTTCGAGCAGGTGGGCCATGCCGGTCTCGCCGTAGTTTTCATGGCGCGAGCCGACCAGGTACGTGACGTTGACGGTGACAGTGGGCTTGGATGCGTCCGGGAACAGCAGCACTTTCAGGCCGTTGGGCAGGCGGTATTCGGTGATGCCTTCGACGGCGGGGCCCTGGACCACGCCGGCCGGCAGCGCGGCAGTGGCAGGAGCGGCCCAGGCGGTGCCGGTGGCGACAAAAGAGAGGCCGCACAGCAGCATGCTGGCAGCGGCAAGGTGTTTCAGACGGCTGGCGTTCATGGTGTCTCGCGAGAATACGGAAGAACACAGCATACGTCCTGGCCTGCCCTGCCGGGGAGAGCCCTCAGGGAAATTTACTGAGGAAGAACTTAAATTTATTTTTTCTCGGGGACCAGGCAGGCATCGACCACTTGCAGATCATTGTCCTTGGCGAACGAGATCACGAAGTGATACGCCATCGGTTCGAGGTCGCGCAGCTTGCCGTTGACCACCACCGACTTGACGCCATTGACCACGGTAGGCGTCACGTAAGGCGAAAATTGCAGGTGGGAATCGCGGCCGCCACCGATGCCGGGCGGCTTGAAGCAGGCCATCACGCCGCACAGACGCTCGGCCCAATCGCTGGGACGGAACGCCCGGCCATTGCTGGTTTGGCCAAGGATGAAGAACGAATCCTGCTGTTCTACCGGTTTTTGAACTGACTCTGCCATGGGCGGCTGCTCTGCGATGAGACGTGTGGGTGAGGAACATACGTATTATATCTTATAGAAGACCTGAACACGTAAGCCCTTGATTTGACGTGGATTTTTATTTAAAACATCCACAATGGTGCAGAAAATGCGCGCCCTGCACCACCGAACACCGCTATTGTACCGCGCTATCGCCCGCTCAAGCGATCCTCAAGGCGTGGCGCCGAGCCATACCGCGCCGGAGAGCAGCAGCAGCAACATCATCCACAGCAGCAGCGCACGCCATACCAGGCCCACCGTGCTTTGCAGCGACCGCACGCTCGGCTCTTCGCCCGGCAGGGTGTCGGCCTCGATGTCGGAGATGTCCACCGTGGCCGAGTCGATCAGCGTCACGCGCACCGCGTGTTCGGCCGGGGATCCGAGGCGCACGCCCATGGCGCCGCCGCCGGCCGACAGGATGATGCCGATCGCCTCGTCGGCCCAGCGGCGCGAGAAATTGCGCCAGGCATAGATGGCGTCCTCGAAGTTGCCCACCACGGCAAACGCCACGGCGGTCAGGCGCACCGGCAGCCAGTCGATCCAGTAATAGGCGCGGCCGGCGAACAGGCCGAAGGCTTCGTTACGCATGTGTTCCGGCTCGTTCCAGGCGCGCGCCACGTATTCCGATACGCGGTACAGGATGGCGCCCACCGGGCCCAGTATCAGGAACCAGAAGAACACGCCGAACACGTTGCGGTGGGTGGTGATCAGCGCCTTTTCCACGGCCACGCGCGAGATTTCGTTGGCGTCCATGCCGATGGTGTCCTGGCGCGTCCAGTCGGCCAGCAGCGCGCGGGCGGCGGTCTCGTCGCCGGCGTTCAGGGCCAGCTGGATCGACGTGAAATAGTGGCTGTAATGGCGAAAGCCCAGCGTGAGGTACACGATCAGCACGTTCCAGGCGAACGACGCCAGGAACCAGTCGTAGTAGTGCAGCACCCACGAGATGGTGGCGACCGGCACCAGCAGGATCGCCATCATCAGGAACCAGCCGATGCGCCCGTGCGTGGCCTGGCCAGCATTGAACCAGGTCTCCATTCGCAATGCCAGGGCCTTGATCTCCGCGTAAATAAAATTATCCGCCCGCAGCGGTTTCATTTGCTCGATCAGCAGCGCGCACAGAATGGAAAGAAATGTCATCAATAATCCTTTTGGTCGGTACGACGTGCAGCCATACCTCGATGCCCGTTACGATAACCTAGACGTGTAACAGAATCAAACATTAAGAAGGCGTCAGGCACGCAGGAAGTGGAATAAATTCCTGAGCATGCCGGCAGTCGCGCCCCAGATGTAATAGGTGCCGTATGGCATGGCGTAGAAGCTGCGTCGGCCGGACGGCAGTTCGACCGACAAGCGCTGGTGGTGCAAGCCGTCCATCAGGAACGCCAGCGGCACCTCGAAAATCTCTTCCACCTCGCCGGGATCGGCCTGCAGCGTGAACGGCGGCGTCACCAGCGCCACTACCGGGGTGACGCGGTAACCGGTGCCGGTGTAATAGTCGGGCAAGCTGCCGATCACTTCAACGTGGGTGCGATCGAGGCCGATTTCCTCCTGCGCCTCGCGCAGCGCGGTCTCGACCGGGCTGGCGTCGTAGTCTTCGGCGCGGCCGCCCGGAAAGCTGATCTGGCCCGGATGGTCGGTGAGATCGGCGTTGCGCTGGGTGAGCACCAGGCTCAAACCCTCGGGACGCTGCACCAGTGCTATCAGGACCGACGCGGCGGTGGCCGGCGAACCGTCCGCCCGCACCGCGTAGCTGGTTTCAGCCGCTTCGGGCGCCCACTCGGGCTGCTCGGCAAAGCGCTGGCGCAACCAGTCGGCGTTGAGACGTTCGAGCGCAAGACCGGGTTCGCCGGCGATGGCGTCAATGGGTAGTGAACGAGGATCGAACAGCAACTTGGCCAAGTGGGCTCCGGAATGAAGTAAGCGACTAAAAAAAGAGGGGCACCAACTTGGCGCCCCTCTCTCCAAACACAATCGCTGCTATTAAGCGGCGACTGCTTTTTTCGCCGCTGGGCGACGGTTTGGCAGTTTTTCCTTGATACGTGCCGATTTACCGGAACGATCACGCAGGTAGTACAGTTTAGCGCGACGTACGTCACCGCGGCGTTTCACTTCGATCGAAGCGATCAGCGGGGAGTACAGCTGGAA
>Ga0182006_1000214_pt1 | contig 56285 bp, 47 predicted proteins | sample Sormic07211104_1_FD_123022 | JGI IMG/M metagenome (GOLD analysis project Ga0182006, IMG submission 123022) | Rhizosphere microbial communities from Sorghum bicolor, Mead, Nebraska, USA - 072115-104_1 MetaG | ecosystem: Host-associated > Plants > Roots > Rhizosphere | place: USA: Nebraska...
TGCTGATCATCGTGGTGAGCGTGAGCGCCATCGACCTGGCGTCGGCGCGCATCCGCAAGTTCCTGATCTGAGCTGAAGGCGGGTTGGAACTGGGGCGGAATCTCAAGATCGCCGTCAACCCGCACCAGCACTCGCTTTCGCCAATTTGTCCAATCTGCCGGGTACACGTTTGGGTACACCAAAACTGCCGGAAGCAGCCCCAAGTTTCAGGCATCACACCAGAGACAAACGGGCCACCGAAACAGGATTATCCCACTTGCGAATCGGCGCACCAAGCTACGCGCGGCCGTGCCCAAGCCAGCTAGATGGGGGCCACAACATCGCGCAGGTGCGCTGCAGTCTGGGGCAAGCCAAAGCAAGCCGATATTCATCGTTGCCGGCGGTGCTTGAGACCTGTGGAGGCATCTCAAGTGGGGTGGGATCTTGGGGTGACGGGGGCAGCGAGACCATCGAGCCCAGAGTCATATCCAGAGCCGGGATGCCAGTGCTTGAGTCCTCGTCATCCCAGAACGACAAGGACGTTATCGCGAGGAAACCAAATCCGGATGGAAAGGAGCCTGCCCGCTCGAACCAGCGTGTGTTGGAAATCAACTCGCGGAGCTCATCGGATGGCGGCGGGGTTCACGCCCTTGAAGCCGAGTGCTTGAAGGTCCAGCTCTTCAACAAAGACATCGACGACTCGCACCGGGTTGTTTTCGCCGATGTAGTCATCAAGACACTCCGGCAACAACGCGACCTGCTGTCGGTCTTCGCCTTCGATGAATCGCTTCATGGGCACCTCGCTGAGAACGGGTGCCATGATTTTATTTAGATGAGTGCCGACGGCGAAGCGTTTTCACACAGCCTCGGCTAGAAGCGGTCGGTCGGCCGCGCCCTCTCGTTCGCACGCAACCTGCCCACATGACTCGCAATGAGCTCATCGGCCAAACGCCACCTACTTATTGCTTCAGGCCGTTGGCAATCGCCAGGGCTGCACGCGACACATAGGGTTCTTCTCTGAAGCAGATGACGAACTGCCGAGTGCTCCAGGCATCCGCTAGCGGCACGATCCGCAGCGCCAGAGAGTTTGCCAACGGTTCGATAACCTCGCGGGGCAGCACGCTGACACCAAGCCCTGCCGCCACCACCCGCGCCACGCCGTCGAAACTCTGAACCTCGATACGGGGAGCCATCGGCATGCCGGCAGCTCCCGCGTACTGGTGCAGCTTGGTTTCCATCATGCTTCCGGGCATCGCACTGATGTAGTCGTACGCCAGCACTTCGACAAACCGTACGGATTTGCGCAGCGCCAATGGATGGTTGGCGGGAACGATGGCGCACGCGTGGTCGCAACGATAAGGAAGCGCCGCCAGCCCTGTCAGGTCCGCAACGTCCCAGCAAACCGCAAGATCGGCGCTGCCTTCGCGCACCTGCTTCACCATCTCTGCCGAAGAGGCCTGCTTCAGGCTGACCTTGATGGAGCGATGTTTCCTCAGCACCTTGACCATGTCGGCCGGGAGTGAACTCGAAAGTGCAGCCAGGCTCGCAAGGATACGCACGCTCCCCTCCCCGCCGCTTGCGATGACCTCCGTGGTCGATTGCATGCGCTCTAGGCTTGCCAATACCTCCCTTGCTTGGCGGGCCAGTGCCAAGCCGGCATCGGTCGGCTCCATGCCGCGTGCACCTCGCCGCAATAGCTGCATGCCCGCGCGCTCCTCCAGCGCGGCCATCCGTTTACTGACTGCGGATGGAACGGTACATTCGCGCTCGGCGCAGCGAACGATGCTGCCTTCTTCACACACGGTGAGAAACAGGCGAAGCGTTTGCGGGTCGTAGGGCTGGCGCATGAGTTTTCCCAAATGGAAAACATGATGCGCCAAATACCATCTTCCCGCCCCGTTCGGAACCCTACATTGACGGCTCCATAACGGAGACAACGATGAAAAAACCTATTCGCACCGCCGCTGCGGCGTGCGCTGCGTTGGCGCTGAACGCAGCGGTCGCCAACCATGCCGCCGCCGAGACCGCCTACCCGAGCAAGCCGATCACGTTGGTGGTTCCGTTCGCCGCCGGTGGCAGCGCCGACATCCTTGCGCGTGTGGCCGGCGCGGCCGTGACCGCAAGCCTGAAACAGCCCGTTATCGTTGACACGCGCGCGGGCGCCGGGGGCCTGGTCGGCACTTCGCTGGTCGCAAAAGCCGCGCCGGACGGCTACACCTTGCTGCTCACGACGGACAGCCTCTACGCGATTAATCCAGCGCTCTACGGCAAGAAGGCCGAGGAAGCCATGGCGCACCTGATGCCGGTGGTTCATCTGGCCGAAGCGCCGCTGGTGATCGCGGTGAACACCGAATCGCCCGCCAACGACTTTCCCGGCTTCATGGCCTGGGCCAAGTCGCGCGGGGCGCTCAGCTTCGGCACGCCTGGCGTGGGAACCGACCACCATTTGCTCGGCGAACTCATCGCCAAGAACGGCGGCATCTCGCTGAACCATGTGCCGTACAGGGGCGCTGGCGCGGCGCTGGCGGACATCGCCGGCCAACAGATCGATTCGCTGATCACGCTGGTCAGCACTGCGCAGCCCATGATTGCCGCCGGAAAGATCAAGCTGATCGCCGTGGCTTCGAATCAGCCTTATGCGGCAATGCCCGGCTTGTCGCGCACCAGCCAGACGCTCAAGGGGACGGACATGCTGGTCAGCTACAGCGTGATGGCCCCGGCCGGTACGCCCCCGGCCGTGGTGAGCAAGCTCAACGAGGCATTCAACGCCGCCCTCAGCGACCCCGTCGTGGCGAACAAGCTGACGGAACTCGGCCTCACCCGGACGGGTGGAACGGCCGGTGCGTTCTCCCAGCGCATGGCGGCAGAACGGGCGCAGCGCGAAGGCATCATCCGCGACGCCAACGTCAAGCTGGTCGAGTGAGAGCGGGGCCTGCCATGAACAGCATCCAGTTCGCCGGGCGAGTCCTCTTCCTGTCCGAGGATCCCGAGCAGATCGACCGCCAGCTGCGCGGCGAGGACCTGACGCTGGCGCAAGCAGGCAAGCTGCGCGACGACGTCTCGACCGATGAGATCACGCCGGGTTGGGCATGCTTTCACGTCGACGAGACACTTGGCCGTTATCCGTATGTAGGCCTGACCTGCGGAGGCCGCCGCCCCGTTGGCACAGACGCCATCCGGCTCGGCGGATTCGCCGTCACGGTGGCCGGCACCCGGTATGGCAAGGGATCGTCTCGCGAAGCCAGCCCGTATGCCGAACGGGTAGCAGGCATCCGGCTCGTCATCGCGAAGAAGTTCGAGCGCATCTATCGGCAGAACTGCCACAACCTGGGCATCTTCACCTCGAACGACTTCGGCCTGATCGACCGCATACGGGCGGGCGAATCGATTCCGCTGGCAGAGCTCGTGGAGGGATGCGATCCGGTGACCACCGAGATCCTGGCAAGAGGCGGGCTCTTCAACTACACCAAGGCCCGCTTGTCGGGCGAGATCGGCATGGCGCCAGTTCCCGCCTCGACCGGCCCGATGAGCTATGTCCACAAGATCATGGCCCGCACGGCAAGGCGTCCTGTTTCCGGCCCCTTTGCACAAGACGATATCCGCTTCGTTCGCGCCGACTGGCGCTATTCGCACGACTATGTGACCGGCATGTGCGCCGCTTTCATGGAAGACGCGATGGGAGAAGGCGTCCAGCTCCACGATGCCGCGAGCATCAAGTGCTTTGCAGATCACCTGGTCTATATGCCGCAAGCGATGTCGGCGGAAAAGCGCGCAATGGGCCTGCTGGATTCCGCCATGGCCATGGGTGCGATGCAGGAGCGCTTCTGCGAACGCTACGGCGTGCAGTTGCACCACCACGTGCCCGGCAAGACAGGCGCGGAGGGCATTTGCCACTCGATCATGGTCGAGCGCTACGTGCTGCCGGGCCAAGTGGCCGTGGGCACCGATTCGCATACACCGCACTGCGGTGCGGTGGGCGCCCTCGCTTTTGGCATCGGAGCCACTGAGATGGCGAATGCATGGATCAACGGCGACGTGCGGGTCGCGCCGCCCAAGGTGTGCCGGGTGCATCTCAATGGCAGGCTGCCATCAAACGTCGACGCCAAGGATGTCGTGTTGCACCTTCTGCGTCTCGAGGCGGTTCGCAGCGGTGAACTCGTAGGCCAGGTGTTCGAGTACGCAGGCGAGGCGTTGGCCCAGATGACGACCGACGCGCGCGCGACGCTCACGAACATGGTGGCCGAGATCGGCGGATTCACCGGCATCGTCGCGCCAGATGCGGAGACGGCGCGCTTTCTGCGCGAGCGTCGAGGCATCGACTTCCAGGTGGCAGACTGGATGCATAGCGACGAAGGATTTGAATACGACCACGAGATCGAAGTCGATTGCTCGGCCCTGGAGCCGATGGTCGCGCGGCCGGGGGATCCTGGCAGGGGACTGGCCGTATCCGATCTGTCCGAGAAGGTGGTAATCGACATTGCCTATGGCGGATCGTGCACCGGTGGCAAGCTTGAAGACATCGAGGCCTACCATGAAGTCATGAAATGGGGCGCGGACCACGGCTTGCAACTGGCGCCAGCGGTGGAGTTTTTCCTTCAATTCGGCAGCCAGGACGTGCGGGAACGAAGCGATCGCGCAGGAATGACAGAGGTCTTTCTGCGAATGGGCGTCCAGCTCGTTGAACCAGGCTGCGGTGCTTGTATCAACGCCGGACCCGGCGCATCGAAGAGGACTGAACAAGTCACCATCAGTGCCATCAACCGCAATTTCCCAGGTCGCTCAGGTCCAGGGTCGCTGTGGTTGGGCAGTCCTTCTACCGTGGCAGCAAGCGCTCTGGCTGGCTACATCGTTTCGTTTTCCAGCCTTAAAGAGGAGGTGGGCATTGGCTGGAGCTGACGACCACGTCGTTTGCAGCGTCCGCTATTGAGAGAGCTGAAGGTCTCCTCAGGGCCGACTGTAGCCAGTCGGGGGACCGTCGTGAATGGACCCGAAGCGATCTTTTCATTGCTGCAGAACGGGTTGTCGACTCGCATCGGACGACACCGAGCGATCGAGATCAAAACCGCACTAGGAATGCCTTCGGCGGCGCAGCATCAATAGACGACAACTAGGTCACCTGAGACCCCAAGAGCCAGTTGCCACGACAGAAGATCCGAGCTATCGCACACCATTGGCTTGGCGTGTGTCCGGCAATCTCCTTTGCAGCTAAACGCATTGCATACGCTGCGGTCTTCATCGCCGGCCAAGAATAGTCGTGCCCGGAGGAACGCAGACATGCGAGCCCGTCGCTGCTGCGGAGGGAATCCGCGCTTCTCGAGCAGGGCGACCAACGCGATCGCGTCGTACCGCGGCCGGGCCCAGCGCTCGCGCATTCGCTTCAGGCCGCGAGAGCGGTGAGCTTCTCCAGCATCAACTGGTTGAGAACGAATTCGTCAGGGGTCTGTACCTCGATGCCGAACGGGTCCAGCACCTCCCTGGGAAAGTCCTTTTCGTTCCACGTCACGATCGCATCCGCGTGCCCAGTGATCGCAGCAGCCAGTACGTGGCGGTCATCGGGGTCCGGCAGCTTCAGGCCCTCGATCAGGTGTTCGTAGCCGGAGACGAGGCAGTCCGGAATGGCGTCCTCCATGGCCCGCGCAGCAGCGGCAATCTGGACGCCCATGCCGGGCCGGTCCCGCAGCAAGCTGCGCGTCCACCTATCACGAATGTGGACGGACCACTTCGCGCTATAGAGGTCCGCGTCGGCTAGGCTGAGCAGCACGTCGCGCAGCAGCGCCGGATACAGGACGTTGGCATCGAGCACTGCCGTGTACTGGGCGCTTCCGGCCACTCACAGCTCCTCGCCCATCTCCTGGGAGAGGTCGTTCAAGCGTTTGAGGGCGCCGGCCGACCGCTGCTTCTGCTCGTCCTTGTAGCGCATGAGTTCTTCGAACTCGATGCGGCGGTGCCGGTTGATGAGCCGGCACTTCAGCCGGCCAGCCTCGATCTCCTTGATCACGAAGGGACGCGACACATTCAGAAGTGCCGCCGCTTGCTGCGTCGTGAGCTCCAGCTTCTGCGGAACAAGCATCATCGGCTCGCGCTTGGCCATCTGGCGCAGCACATCGGCAAAGAAGCGCAACGCATGCGGAGGCAGGAGCAGCACTGGGGCCTGACCCTTGGTATCCCCCTCCACTTCGATGGTCACCTTGACGGCTTTTGCCTTGGAGTGATCCAGGGCCGCAACCAAGCACGCCGTCGCCGCGCCGGCCATCTCGGCTTCTATTTCGCTGGCGGGGCCGAGTATCTGGGTCATGCTGAGTCCTTTCATAGCTGGCGCAACGCCGGCACGTTAAGAGAGCATGCGCACAAACCGCAATATTCGCAGGGACGAGGCATCGGAGGGAAGATGGCTCTTTGCAACTGGCGTCATCATTCAGCAGTCTCAGGTTGGTTGACCGTTGCCTTGCCGCCCTTCGCCACCGCGCATCCGGACATTGCACTCGACATCCAAGAAGTCACGGCCGACGACATCTTGCGCCTGATCGAACACGACTTTGCAGACCTTCTTTTGTGCCAGGAGCCTGCGTCGCTGCCAACCAGCCATGGTTTCACGCCCGTGCTTGAAGATCGGTTTGTCGTCGTCGCGCGTCCGGACCACCCACTGGCTGCGCTTGACGGCGTGTCCGACCGGTTGCTGGCCGCACAGAGGTGGATCACACCGCCCCTGACCGGCATCGCACCACGCGAGTTTGCGGAACTGTTTGCTCGGTTGGGCGGTACACCGACAACCTGTCAGATGTCCACCCGCTCGGTCATGCTGGCCAACGCTTTGCTGAGCCAAAGCGACATGCTCGCGCTCGCGCCCTACGACCTGATCCGGCGGTTGGGTGAAGAAGGGCGTATCGCCGTGCTGCGCACCCCTGCTATCGTGCTGGCGCCGCTCGGCTATGTGGTGCGCCGCGGGCTCGAAACGCAAACGTCATCAGCACTTGCACGAACAATCCGAGGGCTCCAAGAATGGGCTCCGTCTTGACACTCCGGTCTGTTCGTCGGGGCAACGCAAAGCGCGCGCAGACACTTTGTGGCTGCACTCTGTGTCCTTGCCATGGGCCGCTTCGCCCAGGCGGGTGGGCAACCGGCGTTTTCACATCGGCCACATATTCTCCTTGTGCCTTAAGCCGCCGACGATGACCTAGCGTGCCTGTATAGGAAGACAATCCGCAAGGACTGAAGGCTGTCAATCGGCGAGTTCCAGTGGCAGCCCAAGCGCAATAAATATGTTGTTCCCAGAGGCCGCGCGTTGCGCAACGATCGACGGCAGTCACGACGCTTCACGCTCATCACCAAGGCCGACACCGTCGTCTGTCGGGCGAGCCAAGCAGACTGTCGGCTGTGAAATGTAGGATCGGTATTGCGATGCGCGTGTGAATGTGCCCTTTCGGTTTTCTCACGGAAGCAAAACTGCTTTGATGCAGGCACCGCGATGCTGATCCTCGATAGCCTCGTTGATGGCGGCGAGCGGATAGGTCGTCACCAAGCGATCGAAGGGCAAGCGCCCCTCCGTATATAGGCGCATCAGCTGTGGAATGAACTCATCGGGTTCGCTGTCTCCCTCGACGATGCCGCGATAGGTGAAGCCGCCGCGCATCACTTCCACCAACAAGCCGGGCAAGACCGTTTCGCGCGAGGATGGCAGGCCCACAAAGCCAAACGTGCCGCGAGCGGCCAACATCTTTGGCACTGCCTCCAGCGCCAGTGCGTGACCGCTGGTATCTATAACGTAGTCCATCCCAAAGGGCTTTATTGCGCGCATAGCTGCCGCGAGCGAGCCCGCAGCGGCTGGGTCGATCACATGTGTAGCGCCCAGCGACAGGGCCAAGTCCCGCCGCCCGGCGTGCGGCTCCACCACCACAATCGTCTCGCATCCCTGCACCAAGCCGCCCATCACAGCGCTCAGACCCACTGAGCCACCGCCTAGCACGGCCAGGGACGAGCCAACCTCGCAATGCATCGAGCGCATGACCGCGCCTGCACCGGTCTGGACGCCGCAGCCCAGCGGCCCGGCAATCTCCAGAGGGACGCCATCCAACAGCTTGACGACATTGGATTCGTGAGCCAGCGCATGGCTCGCGAACGAGGACTGTCCAAAAAAGCCCCCGCTTACAGCTGAGCCGGAACGGCGTAGCGTTGCAGAGCCATCTGTTCGGGAGCCGCCGAAGTTCAACTCGCGCATGGACTGGCAGTACGCGGAGGCACTGCGAGCGCACGCCGGGCACCGCCCGCAAGCCATGAAGGTCATGACGACGCGGTCGCCAGGTTTGACCTTCCGTACCGCCGAGCCGACGCGCTCAACGATGCCCGAACCTTCATGGCCCAACACGGCCGGCAATGGCAAGGGTAAGCCACCGGCCTGCGCCACCAAGTCGGTGTGGCACATGCCTACGCCCGCGATTCGCACCAGAACTTCATCTTCACGAGGTTCGTCGAGCTCCAGCTCTACGATTTGGAAAGGCGCGCGCGGCTCAAGCGCAAGGGCGGCGGTGATACGCATGGTTGTCTCCTGGACAGGGTTCTTGTGGCCGAGAGTCTCTTCGCAGCTACCAAGCACCTTCAATGGCCGCGGCGCCCTACCGGCATGGCCGCAGCGGCCATGGGTTGGCAGTGCCTAGGCTGGCCGCCGCAGCCAAGCGGGGTGGGCGGGCCGGCCATCGCGTCTTCTGCTCGCGCGTACCTATGCTGCCGCGGCACCGACGCCACAGCCATCAAGAAGGAGACATACCATGCCGCACAGCCTAGACGCACAAATTGTCAGCCACCACCTATTTGCCGACGCGAGGCAGGCGCGCGCGCTATTCGCGCAGCTTCGCCGGGATGATCCCGTGCACCACACTCGGGCTCCCGGCTACCCTGACGCTTGGGCGATCACCAAGCACGCGGACATCATAGAGATCGAACGACAATCTGAGCGTTTCGTGAATGCACCGCTAACCTTCATTCGCCCAAAGGCCGAGCAAGAGATCCGGATGAAGGAGACCGAGGGCACAGGTCAATACTTCCGCCTTCTCGTGGCGATGGACGGGAACGACCATCGCGCCCACCGCGCGATCGCCCAGGCATGGTTCATGCCGCCGAACCTCAAGCGTGTCGAGCAACTGATCCATGAGAAGACAACCGAGCTGCTCGATCAGATGGAAGCGGCCGGTGGCAGCTGCGATTTCGCGATGGATGTGGCGCAATGGTTTCCCCTGCGGGTGATGATGACGCTGCTTGGAATTCCAGATGAGGACCACGCGTGGCTGCTGCGCATGACGCAGCAGCTGCTGGCACCGACCGATCCCGACTTGAAGCGCGACGAAGCGGATAGGGCCGGGGCCGCGTCGGTCAGCAAGCAACTGGCGGGCGAGTACCTGGGCTACTTCGGCAAGGTGGCGCAGGACCGCCGCGTCAATCCTCGCGACGACCTCGCCACGCTTCTCGTGCAGGCACAGCCCGACGGAAAGCCCATCGGACCACTCGAACTGATGTCCTATTTCCTGATTCTCGCGACAGCGGGTCACGACACCACGGCCGCTTCCCTCGGTGGCGGCTTGCTCGCGCTGATGGAACATCCCGACCAATTCGAGCGGCTGCGCCGCGAGCCTGCATTGCTGCCTTCGGCGGTGGAAGAGATCTTCCGCTGGGTCACGCCCGTCAAGCATTTCTGCCGCACTGCTGCCGAAGACTACGTGTTGCGGGGCAAGCAGATCCGCAAGGGAGACATTGTCCTGTTGTTCTATCCCTCCGCCAACTTCGACGAGGAGGTTTTCGCAGACCCAAATCAGTTTCGAATCGACCGTAAGCCGAACAAGCACATTGCATTCGGCTTCGGCCCGCACGTGTGCCTAGGTCAGCACCTGGCGCGGCAAGAGCTCAAGATCTTCTTCACCGAACTGATGCGACGCTTCCCGCGCATCGAAATGGCCGGCGAACCAGAGTTGGTGATCAGCAACGAGGTTGGAGGTATCAAGCACCTGCCGGTGCGGTATGGGCCCCTACGCGCCTGAGAAAAGTAGGGGCGGTTACGTGTGATCCAGTTGCAGGAAGCCTAGGGCGCCAAAGTACGCGCACGACGATCCGTCACGGATGGCGAGCCGCCGCGCAGGCGCCGCCATTCACCGGGCGCGACGCTCGTCCAGCGCTTGAATGCGCGATGAAACGTGCTGGCATCGGAAAACCCGAGCCGGGCGCCGATCTCCGCCAGCGACAGCTCGGTGGCCGACACCCACTGAAGCGCGAGTTGCTGCAGCACGTTCTCGCGCAGACGAAGGAAGTTAACCCCTTCAGCGTGGAGGCGACGGCGCAACGCGCGAGGGCTCGCGCCGAGCCTGCTTGCCACGCATTCCAGCGAGGGCAGGCTCGTCAAGCGCTCGCCGCGCAATTGCTGCTTGATCTGGGCTCGCACTTGCTGGGCGGCCGCTACCGGGACGCCCTGGCTGCGCAGCAGGTTGGCGGGGGCTGCATGCAGGAAAGCTGGCAGGTCGTCCGCGCCTCGCGCAATCGGCCGGTACAGCCAGCCTGCATCGAAAGCCACCCCCGTGGCCGCAGCATCGTAGTGAGCCATGATCTCGAAGAACGGTTGCGGCTCGTGATAACGAGCATCCATGGCAGGTTGGGTCATTGACGCGGCGGCTATGCGTATGGGCCGCCCTGCCAGCCAGCGCGTCGTGCAAAGCGCCCAATAAACACAAACCATGTTGAAATGGAGTGCCCCTTCCTTGCTGCGCGGAATTTCGAGCCACGCCAATTGACCCCGGATACGCAGCCGCAGAGGGAATCCCGGCGCGGCCAAGCGATAAAGCCGCAGCCCGAGTGCCAAGGCCTCACCCACCGTTGCGCAGCGCAGCATCTGGGCCGTCACCAGCGCGACGGTTCCGAGCGGCACGCGCTCACGCCATAGGCCAGCCAACTCATCGCGGGCGCGACGGCTCGCCCAGCGAAGGACATGTGCAGTGCGTTTCAACGTAACGCGCCACTGGTCTTCGACGCCTGCCACGGCCGGCACGTCCAGACGTCGAAGCAATTCGGTACGTGAGACGCCGCAAGACTGCGCCCCTTCGAGCAAGCCCATCACGCCCCAAAGCGGCAGGCTGCAACTCAAGGGGTCGTCCTCGGGGCCGAACGTGTCGCGAAAAGACGGCATGTCGTGACAGCCCGAAAACTTGATGGTGTTGCGATTCACGAAAGTCATGCTCGGTGAAGCAGCTTACAGGCTGTCTGGTGGTGCGACACGCTTTTCAACCACCGTCCCCAGTTTGGCGGTTGGTGCGCCGAAGACCAACCAACCGCTGTCGACCGGGAGCGTCACGCCCGTAACGTGGCTAGCCTTGTTGGACGCGAGGAAGGCAATCACCTCTTCGACTTCCTCTGGCAGGCCGGGCTGGACCATTTTGGGTCCGTGATCGGCGGAATTCAACATATTTCCCTCAGATTCCCCGTGTCGCATCCCATCCCACATGCAGTCGTTTAAACAGGCTACCCGCGGCCTTGCGCAGTGCGGGCAGGAAGGTTTCGCGCACCTCCGCCAGCGTCATACGCTCGGCGCGCACGGCGATGCTCATCGCCGCCATGACCTGGCCTGAGCGGTCGAACACGGGCACGGCCATCGAGCGCACGTCCAGTTCGAGTTCGCCGTCGTTGGTGGCGTAGCCCTCCTTGCGGCAATGCGCGACGAGCGCCAGCACCTCATCCGCATCGGTGACGGTGCGCGGGCTCAGCCGTGGGCGCGGCATGGCGTGCACGCGCCGCGCCGCTTCGTCGGGCGGCAAGCCCGCGAGCAACACGCGCCCCAATGCCGCGCAATACGCAGGCAGCCGCGAGCCGATGCCAAGCCCCGTGCTCAGGCTGCGACGGGCGGTCGAGCGCGCAATGATGATCGCGTCGTCGCCCTGCAGCATCGCGAGCGACGCCGACTCGCGCGTGCGCTCTGATAGCGCATCGAGCAGCGGCTGCGCGAGCGACGGCGCGGGCCGCGAGGCGAGGTATGCGTGCGCCACCAGCAGCGTCTTGGGCAACATCCAGAACCGCTTGCCGTCGCTGTCCAGATAGCCCAGCGTCTGCAACGTGAGCAGCGCACGGCGCGCAGACGCGGGCGAGCTCTGCGTGAGCCGCGCTACTTCCGACACCGTGAGCCGGCTGTGCTGGCGGCCGAAGCAGGTCAGCACGTCGAGGCCCTTTTGCAGCGAGGCCACGAAGTTCTTGTCGGGTGTCGCCTCCTCGCTGGGAGAACTCGCCTGGTTTTTGCGCATCGCGCAAATCTAGCTTGTTGCGCGCGCAGAGGCAAAGAGACACTGGAATCTCCTCGACGCATGAAGAACTCGGAGACCAGCCAATGTTCCAGAGACTCACCCGGCGCACGCTTGCGCTGCTGGCCTGCGCTTGCCTGACAGGCTTGCTCCAGGCGCAGGTCCACGCACAGAACGACAACAAGGTCGCACGCCTGATCGTGCCCTTCCCCGCCGGCGGCACCGCCGACATCCTGCCCCGCGAGGTGGCCGACAAGCTGCGCGATTTGTACCCCGCGGGCGTGGTGGTCGAGAACCGCACCGGCGCGGGCGGCAACATCGGCGCCGACGTGGTCTACCGCGCCGAGCCCGACGGCAAGACGCTGCTGGCCTCGCCGCCCGCGCCCATCGCCATCAACCAGCACCTGTACAAGAAGCTCGCGTTCGACCCGACGCGCTGGGTGCCCGTGACCGTGCTGGCCACCGTGCCCAACGTGCTGGTGGTCAACCCCAAGCTGCCGGTGCACAACGTGGCCGAGTTCATCGCCTACCTGAAGGCCAACCCCGGCAAGGTGAGCTTCGCCTCGCAGGGCAACGGCACCACTTCGCACCTGACGGCCAGCCTGTTCATGCAGCTCACGGGCACCGAGATGACGCACGTGCCGTACAAGGGCACCGCGCCCGCGCTGGTCGACCTCATCGGCGGGCAGGTGGACGTGTTCTTCGACAACGTCTCCTCCTCGCTGCAGTTCGAGCGCACCGGCAAGGTCCGCATCCTCGCGGTGGCCGATGAGCAGCGCTCCAAGGCGCTGCCCAACGTGCCCACCTTCGCCGAGCAGAAGCTGCCGGCCATGAACGCGGTCACGTGGTTCGCGGTCGTTGCGCCGCCGGGCACGCCCGCGGCCACGGTCGATGCCACGCAGAAGGCGATGGCCGCGGCGCTCGCGCTGCCCGACGTGAAGCAGAAATTCGCCGAGCAAGGCGCCGAGCCGCGCGGCTGGGACAGCGCGCGCACCGGCCAGTTCATCCAGGCCGAATCGGCCAAGTGGCACAAGGTCATCCAGGCCGCCAAGGTCACCATGGAATAAGCGACCCAGCGAAGAACCCTCATGCACAACGACATCCAACCCCAACCGGTCCACTGGTCCGGCCCCGGCCTCACGCGCATTCCGTTCGCGGTGTACAGCGACGCGCAACTGGCCGCCGACGAGCAGGTGCGCATCTTCCGCGGCCCGGTGTGGAACTACCTCTGCCTGGAGGCCGAGCTGCCCGACGCCGGCAGCTACCGCACCACCTTCGCGGGCGAGACGCCGGTGGTGGTGGTGCGCGACGACGACGGCGAGATCTACGCCTTCGAGAACCGCTGCGCGCACCGCGGCGCGCTGATCGCGCTCGAGAAATCGGGCCGCAGCGACAACTTCCAGTGCGTGTATCACGCGTGGAGCTACAACCGCCAGGGCGACCTCACGGGCGTGGCCTTCGAGAAGGGCGTCAAGGGTCAGGGCGGCATGCCCGCGAGCTTCTGCAAGGAAGCGCACGGCCCGCGCAAGCTGCGCATCGCGAGCTTCTCGGGCCTGGTGTTCGGCAGCTTCAGCGACGACGTTCCCTCGGTCGAGGAGTACCTGGGCGAGGAGATCTGCCAGCGCATCGAGCGCGTGCTGCACAAGCCGGTGGAGGTCATCGGCCGCTTCACGCAGGCGCTGCCCAACAACTGGAAGCTCTATGTGGAGAACGTCAAGGACAGCTATCACGCGAGCCTCCTGCACATGTTCTTCACCACCTTCGAGCTCAACCGCCTGTCGCAGAAAGGCGGCGTGATCGTGGACGAGACCGGCGGCCACCATGTGAGCTTCTCGATGATCGACGCTGCCGCCGAGAAGGACGCCTCGTACAAGGAACAGGCCCTTCGCTCCGACAACGACCGCTACCGCCTGAAGGACCCGAGCGTGCTGGCCGGCTTCAAGGAGTACGGCGACGGCGTGACGCTGCAGATCCTCTCGGTGTTCCCCGGCTTCGTGCTGCAGCAGATCCAGAACTGCCTGGCCGTGCGCCAGGTGCTGCCCAAGGGCACCGCGCGCACGGAGCTCAACTGGACCTACATCGGCTACGCTGACGACACCCCCGCGCAGCGCAAGGTGCGCCTGAAGCAGTCGAACCTCGTGGGCCCCGCCGGTTTCATCTCGATGGAAGACGGCGCGGTCGGCGGCTTCGTGCAGCGCGGCATCGCGGGCGCCGCGGACCACGAGGCCGTTGTCGAGATGGGCGGCGATGCGGCCGTCTCCGGCGAGGGTCGTGCCACGGAGGCCTCGGTGCGCGGCTTCTGGAAGGCCTACCGCCAGCACATGGGTGCCTGAGCCCCTGAGCCGCATCCGAAGAACGAGGACTCCCACATGATCGACCTGCTGGCGCTGTGCGCCTTCAACGCGGCCTACGCCGATGCCATCGACAGCGATGCGCTGGAGCAATGGCCTGGCTTCTTCACCGAAGACTGCCACTACCGCATCACCCACATCGAGAACGAGCGTGAGGGCCTCGCGGCCGGCATCGTCTACGCCGACTCGCGCGCGATGCTCGAAGACCGCATCGCCGCGCTGCGCGAAGCCAACATCTACGAGCGCCAGCGCTACCGGCACCTGCTGGGCATGCCGCTGGTGCAGCGCGCGGACGCCGAACTCGCGGAGGCGCGCACGCCCTTCCTCGTGGCGCGCATCATGGCCACGGGGCAGACCGAGGTGTTCGCCACCGGCGTCTACCAGGACCGCTTCGCGCGGCAGGACGGGCAACTGCGCCTGCAATCGCGCGTGGCCGTGTGCGACAGCACCGTGACCGACACGCTGCTCGCGCTGCCGCTGTGACCATGCAGGCCCCTTCACTGCAACTCGCGCTGGCGGCCGGCGACCCCAACGGCATCGGCCCGGAGATCGCGCTGAAGGCGCTCACCGCGCTGCCCGAGGCCGACCGCGCGCACATCACGCTCTATGGCCCGGCCAGCGTGCTCGAGCGCACGGCGGCAGCGCTCGGCATGGCCGCGCTGCTGCGCGACGTGCGGCTCGTGAACGCGGGCGAACTGCCCGCGAGCGCCGCGGTGCCCGGCCGCATCGATGCGGCGGCAGGCGCCTCGGCCGTCGCCTCCGCCACCGCCGCGCTGCAAGCGTGCCGGCGCGGCGAGGTCGATGCGGTGGTGGCCTGCCCGCACCACGAAACCGCCATCCACCAGGCCGGCATCGCGTTCAGCGGCTACCCCTCGCTGGTCGCGCGCGTGTGCGGCGTGCCCGAAGACCGCGTGTTCCTCCTGCTGGTGGGCGGCGGGCTGCGCATCGTGCATGTCACGCTGCATGAAAGCGTGCGCACCGCGCTCGACCGGTTGACACCCGAACTGGTCGCGCATGCTGTTCGCGCGGGGGCGCAGGCCTGCGCGCTGCTGGGCGTGGCCGGTCCGTCGATCGGCGTGTTCGGCATCAACCCGCATGCGTCCGAAGGCGGACTGTTCGGGCCGGAGGACGCGGCCATCGTGGTGCCCGCTGTCGACACGCTGCGTGCCGAAGGCTTCCGCGTGGACGGGCCGGCCGGCGCCGACATGCTGCTGGCGCAACGCAGTCATGACCTCTACGTCGCGATGCTGCACGACCAGGGCCACATCCCCGTCAAGCTGCTCGCGCCGCAGGCTGCCAGTGCGCTCAGCATCGGCGCCAACGCGCTGCTCTCGAGCGTCGGGCACGGCAGCGCCATGGACATCGCGGGGCGCGGCATCGCCGATCCGGAGGCCCTGCTGCGCACGATCGCGCTGCTGTCTGGAGGCCGGCCATGAACCATCGCATCGCCATCGCGGGCAGCGACGTCGCCTTCGAATGCGCCGGCCATGAGAGCGTGCTCGACGCCGCCGCGCGCGCCGGCATCGAGCTGCCCTACTCGTGCCGCAAGGGCGTCTGCGGCAACTGCGCCGGCGCGGTGGTGCGCGGCGAGGTGGCGGCCGTCGGCACGGGCGCCCTCACCAACGAGACCTGCTTGCCGGACCAGGTGCTGTTCTGCATGTGCGCGCCGCGCGGCGACATCGAGATCGCGCCGACCGCGATGCGCCGCATCGACCCTACCGCACGCAAGCGCTTCACGGCGAAGGTGTTTCGCAACGAACTGGCCGCGCCCGACGTGTCGGTCCTGCAGCTTCGCCTGCCCACGGGGCAACGCGCCAGGTTCAGGGCCGGGCAGTACCTGCAACTTTCGCTGCCCGACGGCAGCACGCGCAGCTACTCCATGGCCAATGCGCCGCACGAGAGTGATGCCGTCACGCTGCATGTGCGCCACGTGCCCGGCGGCGCCTTCAGTGGGCGCGTGCCGCGGCTGACGGCCGGCGAGCTCGTCGACATCGAGCTGCCCTTCGGCGCGTTCTCGCTGCAGGAAGAACAGGCGCGGCCCGTGGTGTTCGTGGCAGGCGGCACAGGCTTCGCGCCGGTGAAGTCCATCGTGGACGACATGCTCAAGCGGCGCATCGACCGGCCGATCACGCTGATCTGGGCGTCGCGGCAGGCCGAAGGCATCTACCTGCGAACGGCGGTCGCGCGCTGGCAGAAGCAGTGGCCGCAAATGCGCTTCGTCTGCGCATTGAGCGACGAAGGTGCGGCGGGCGAGGGCGACTTCGCGGGCCGTGCCGATGAGGCGCTGCTGGCGGCATGCCCGGACCTGAAGGGACACGAACTGTATTGCTGCGGCTCGCCGGCGATGGTGAACGCGGTGCGCGATGCGGCCCTGCGGCATCGCGGACTCGACGCGAGGGACTTTCACTCCGACGTATTCGTCGAAGGACCCACCATGACTTCAGTGAAGGCTTCCTGAGCTCCTTCATCATCGGCTTGCGACTGACGTTGTTGGCGTGCTCGAAGGAATCGCACGTGAAAGATGCCGCCGCGAGTAGTGAAGCCCGACAACGGCGGCGAATTGATTGGAAGCCGATGGACAAGTTGGCGCCGTACGAGAACGCGGTACAGCACCCACCCGCGGCGATCGGACAAGCCGACTGAGAACTTCAATGGTTGATCGCGACAGAAGTGGCTGAGCGAATATTGGTTCTTAAGCTTGGCCGCTTCTTGAAAGCGGCCAGAATATCGGATCGGTCTTCGCAAATACTGCGGCGCGGAATTACTGCCCTGCCGGAGGAACGGCGGGTTGTGATGGCGAGTCGCCTAGTGCCTCCCTTCAGGTCGATCTTGCCGAAATCAGAACGCAAAGGACGTTCACGATATCCATCGATGCTCGGATTGCATTCACTGCCTCCCTCGAATCGGTAGGCAAGACCTGCCCCCGCTTGCGCGCCTTCAAACCAGCGCACGTCATTGACATGATCGTCAGCGCTTGGTCTCGCTGGCACCTCGCGCGCCGCGCATCGACCTGAGCACTGCGCTGAACTTGCCGCTGGCGCTGGTTTGGGCGCCAGGCCGAGTCGCTATTGCAATGGCCACGTCCAGCGGGACTTCTGACACCACCTTTCGAAACACGACCTGCCGCGACGAGTGAGCGCCGCTCATTGAGGGTACAAGAGCCACTCCCATACCGCTTTCCACGAGACTCACCACGGTCTGCACCTGAACCGCCTCCTGAACCACCCGTGGCGCGAAGCCGGCCGTCTGGCACGCAAGCATCACCTGCGCCTGGAGGTTGGGCGCCCCCGAAGCCGAATACAGAACGAATGGCTCGCCGGCCAAATCCGCGAGTTTGAGGGTCCGCCGCCGGCTCAGACGATGTCCAGCGGGCAGCGCGGCCACCAGCACATCTCGCTCCACCGGCTCCACTTCCAGCACTGTCGACTCGATGAGTGGATAGCGCACGAGACCCAGGTCGAGCGCTCCGTTCTCAATGTCTTTGAGTATCTGCACTGTGGTGCTTTCGTGGAGCTCCAGCACCACGTTGGGATAGCGCTCTCGAAAGGCCGGCAGAGCTTTGGGCAACAACTGATAAGTCGCCGAACCGACGAAGCCGACGCGCAGCGTGCCTCCAACGCCGGTCTTCTGCGCCTCAACCGCCGCTCGCAGATGCTCAACATGGAAAGCAATCTGCTGTGCGTCGGCCAGGACCGCTAGGCCCGCATCGGTCAGAGACACGCCTCGGCGGCTCCGATCGAACAGTCGCGCACCCAAGTCCTCCTCCAAACGGCGGATTCCCGTCGACAGCGGTGGCTGAGCGATGTGCAGGCGTTCGGCCGCTTTGCGAAAGCTGCGCATCTCGACCACGGTCAGAAATTGGTTGAGCTGTCGAAAGTTCATTTACCAAAAGGATATCACCCACTCTTTAATCGGTATTGGACTTGATATCTAAGGGGGCCTAAATTTCGAGCCAAGGTTAGGCAACCAGTACGAGAGACAAAACATGAAGATTCTGATAGCCGTGAAACGGGTCGTTGACTACAACGTGAAGGTGCGCGTCAAGAGCGACGGCACCGGGGTGGATATTGCCAACGTCAAGATGAGCATGAACCCCTTCGACGAGATCGCTGTCGAAGAAGCTGTGCGTCTGAAGGAGAAGGGCGTTGTGACTGAAGTCATTGCCGTCTCCTGCGGCGATGCGAAGTGCCAGGAAACGCTGCGCACCGCGATGGCCATCGGTGCGGATCGCGGCATCCTGGTCGAGACCACTGAAGAGTTGCAGCCCCTGGCTGTCGCCAAGCTCCTGAAGGCGCTGGTCGACAAGGAACAGCCCCAGCTCATCATCCTGGGCAAGCAAGCCATCGATGACGACGCCAATCAAACGGGCCAGATGCTGGCTGCTCTCGCTGACCTGCCCCAGGCCACCTTCGCCTCCAAGGTCGAAGTCGCTGGCGACAAGGCCACGGTCACCCGCGAAGTGGACGGCGGACTGGAAACCATCTCCCTCACGCTGCCAGCCGTCATCACGACCGACCTGCGCCTGAACGAGCCGCGCTACGTGACGCTGCCCAACATCATGAAGGCCAAGAAGAAGCAGCTCGATGTCTTCAAGCCCGAAGACCTGGGTGTCGATGTGAAGCCGCGCCTGAAGACCCTGAAGGTCAGCGAGCCGCCCAAGCGCGGCGCCGGCATCAAGGTGCCTGACGTTGCAACGCTGGTGGACAAACTGAAGAACGAAGCGAAGGTGATCTGAACATGACCGCACTTGTTATTGCCGAACACGACCACGCCAGCATCAAGCCGGCTACCTTGAATACCGTGACTGCTGCACTGGCTTGCGGCGGCGAAGTGCATGTGCTCGTGGCCGGCGCCAACGCCGCCGAAGCTGCGAAGGCTGCAGCGCAGATCGCAGGCGTGACCAAGGTCATCGCAGCCGACAGCCCGAGCCTTGCTGAAAACCTTGCCGAGAACGTAGCAGCCCAAGTCCTGGCCATTGCCAGCAACTACAGCCACATCCTGTTCCCCTCGACCGCCAACGGCAAGAACGTCGCCCCGCGCGTGGCCGCCAAGCTGGATGTGGCCCAGATCAGCGATATCACTTTGGTTGTCGGCCCCGACACCTTCGAGCGCCCGATCTACGCCGGCAACGCGATTGCCACCGTGCAGAGCAGCGATGCCACCAAGGTAATCACTGTCCGCACGACTGGCTTCGATGCCGCAGCCGCCACCGGTGGCAGCGCCACCGTCGAAACCGCCGAAGGCGTGGCAGACAGCGGCAAATCGAGCTTCGTCGGCCGCGAGGTCACCAAGAGCGAACGCCCCGAACTGACGGCAGCCAAGATCATCGTCTCCGGTGGCCGGGCTCTGGGCAGCGCCGAGAAGTTCACCGAAGTGATGGCGCCGCTGGCCGACAAGCTCAACGCGGGCCTGGGCGCCAGCCGGGCCGCCGTTGATGCGGGCTACGCCCCGAACGACTGGCAAGTGGGCCAGACCGGCAAGATCGTCGCACCGCAGCTGTACATCGCAGCCGGCATCTCGGGTGCGATCCAGCATCTGGCCGGCATGAAGGACTCCAAGGTGATCGTGGCGATCAACAAGGACGAAGAGGCACCGATCTTCTCGGTGGCCGACTACGGCCTCGTGGCCGACCTGTTCACAGCCGTGCCTGAGCTCTCGCGGACTCTTTAAAGCTCTGCAATCTCAGATTCATTTCTCCCCTATATCCACTGGATCAAAAAAATGACCGACCGCGAAGACACCCTTGAACTTCTCGTTGACGCTGTGCGTCGATTCGCACGCGAAGTACTGATCCCTGCTGAAACCGAAGTTGCCGAAACCAACGAGATCCCTCACCACGTGGTCGAAGGCCTGCAGCAGCTGGGATTGTTCGGGATGACTATTCCCGAGGAATATGGTGGTCTTGGACTGAGCATGTACGAAGAAGCCCGGCTCGTGTTCGAGGTTGCCTACGCGCAGCCCGCATTTCGGTCCTACTTCGGCACGACAAATGGCGTCGGCACATTGGGCATCGTCAACGAAGGCACCGAAGAGCAAAAACGTAAGTATCTGCCCAAGCTGGCGACCGGCGAGATGATGGCGTCGTTCTGCCTGACCGAACCCGATTCGGGTTCGGATTCCGCGTCATTGACCACGCGCGCTGTTCGCGACGGCGATCACTATGTACTGAATGGAACCAAGCGGTTCATCACAAACGCCATTCATGCCGGCGTGTTCACAGTCTTTGCACGCACGGCGCCCAAGGAGGCGGGATCCGCAGGCATCTCGGCATTCCTTGTCGACCGCGACACACCGGGCATCACTGTGGCTAAGCCGTACAGCAAGATGGGGTTTGCGGGCTCGCATGAATCTGACGTGATCTTCGAAGATGTCCGCGTGCCGGCGAGCGCGCTGCTGGGTGCAGAAGGCACCGGCTTCAAGAATGCGATGCGTTCTCTGGATCACGCTCGGCTGCACATGGCCGCCGTTGCAGTCGGGCTTTGCCAACGCCTGCTCGATGAAGGCGTGCGCTATGCGACCGAACGTAAGCAGTTCGGGCAACCCATCGCGAACTTTCAACTCATCCAGGCGATGCTCGCCGACAGTCAGGCCGAGACCTATGCCGCCCGTGCCATGGTGGAGAAGGCCTCCAACGACAAGGACGCAGGCCGAAAAACAACGAAGGAAGCAGCATGCTGCAAATACTTTGCAACTGAAGCCGCTGGGCGAATCGCCGATCGCGTGCTGCAAATACACGGCGGGAACGGCTATATCAAGGAATATGCGATCGAACGGCTCTATCGTGACGTGAGGCTCTTGCGGATCTACGAAGGCAGCAGCCAGATCATGCAATTAATCACCGCCAGGGAACTGATTCGCGAACACGCTTAAGTTCATCGAAAAAAACCAAGGAGACACCACGATGAGGCTCAAGCACCTGCTGCTCGTAGTGCTGATGATGAGCGTACCGATTGCCTCGCTTTCACAGGACTTCCCGAGCAAGCCGATACGAATGATTGTGCCGTTTGCGGCAGGGGGGCCAGCGGATGTTCTCGCGCGATCACTGGCCAAAGGCCTGAGCGACTCGATCGGCCAACCGGTCATCGTGGACAACCGCACGGGAGCGGGTGGAAGCATCGGTATCGACATGGTGGTGAAGTCGCCCGCAGACGGCTACACCATCGGCTTGGCGCACACGGGGTCCACGGCCATCAACCCTCACATCTACACGAAGCATCCTTACGATCCTCGCAAGGACCTCACGCCGATCACGCCAGTGGTTTCATACACGAATGTGCTGGTTATCAACCCCAAGGTGCCGGCGCGCAACCTGCAAGAGTTCATCGCGTGGACCAAGGCAAACCGCGGCGCCACCATTGCCTCCGGGGGAAACGGCGCCACCAACCATTTGTCGGCCGAACTGCTCAAGTTCCTCACGAGTGCAGACCTCACTCACGTCCCGTACAAGGGAAACGCGCCTGCCCTGGTAGACGTGATGAGTGGCAATGTCTCCGCGATGTTCGACATTCCTTCGACTTCGCTGCCGCAAATCAAGGCCGGCAGGCTGACCGCGCTTGCCGTCACCAGTGAGAAGCGCAGTTCGTATCTACCCGGCGTTCCGACGATGGCTGAAGCTGGCGTCCCCGGTTTCAAGGAAGTGGGCAGCGATCTGTGGTTCGGTCTTGTGGCACCTGCCAAGCTGCCGCAGCCAATACTTGATCGCCTCCACGACGCCACGCTGAGCGCCATGCAGACCACCGAGCTCAAGCAAGCGATCCGCGGGATGGCCTACGAGCCATGGGCGCTCTCGCCCGCCGAATTCAAGACCTTCATTGGCACCGACTACGACAAGTGGGCCAAGGTAGTGAAGCTCGCCGGCGCCAAGGTCGAATGATGCAGAACCACGTAGGGAAAAGAATATGAGCGGACCACTCTCTGGCATTCGCGTACTGGATCTCACCACGGTGGTCATGGGGCCATACGCGAGTCAACAGCTTGCGGATTTGGGGGCGGACGTCATCAAGATCGAGTCACCGGACGGCGATGTAATGAGGCAAGCAGGTCCGATGCGCAACCCCGGGATGGGCCACCTATACCTCACGACCAATCGCAACAAGCGCTCGATCGTTTTGGACCTCAAACAGGAGGCCGGGCGCGACGTGCTACTGCACATGGCGCGCGACGCAGACGTGTTGATGTACAACATCCGCCCTCAGGCAATGGCGCGGTTGGGTCTGTCGTACGAGGCACTGCAAAAGGTGTCACCGCAGTTGATCTACGCCGGTGCATACGGCTTCAGCCAACGCGGCCCCTACGCTTCAAGACCCGCTTACGACGACCTCATCCAAGGCATGGCGGGAATTCCATGGTTGGCCGGCGAAGCGAGTGGAGAGCGCCCGCGCTATGCGCCAATGGTGTTGGTGGACCGGGTCCTGGGCCTGCAACTGTGCAACGCGATCACGAGTGCACTCCTGTACCGCGAGCGAACTGGCATCGGTCAGCGAGTGGACGTGCCGATGTTTGAAGGTATGCTGGCGCTGACGCTCGGCGAGCATCTGGCAGGACACCTGTTTCAGCCGCCAATCGCGCCCACCGGGTACCAACGAAGCCTAGCGCACGATCGACGGCCCTACGAGACGACGGATGGCTACATCTGTGTGCTGGTCTACAACGACAAGCACTGGCGCAACTTTCTCGCAGCGATTGGCCAGGGCGCACTGTTCGAGAATGACGAACGCTTTTCCAGCCAGGGGATGCGTCTAAAGCACATCGGCCACGTGTACGGCTTTCTTAGCGAGGTGTTTCGCACGCGCAGTACGAATGAATGGCTGGCGCTGATGGAAAAGGCCGACATCCCAGCCGCGCATATGTACAGCATCGACGACATCCTGGCTGACCCCCATCTGGGTGCCATAGGCTACTTCCGTGAGGTCGAGCATCCGACCGAAGGCCGAATTCTCGACACGGCTGTTGCTTCGGAATGGTCACAATCCGTGCCCGAGTTTCGCCACCCGGCACCCCGCGCGGGCGAGAACACCCTAGAGATTCTGCGCAGCTTCGGCTACACCACGGAACGCATCCAGGAGCTTTTGGCAGAGGGCTCGGCTCAGGTCGCGACAGACGCAAAAAGCGTACAAGCCCTTCACGAGTGAAAAGACCCCCAACGTTCTCACCAGACCCTGGCATATCGCCGGGTCGTGCCGGTCTCGCATGGGCGCCGAGCGAGCGCGTCGTGATTGATCATGTCGACGCGCGTCTCGGGCCACGAGCATTCTCAGCGAGCGCTGACATTAACCCGATGTGCGCACGGTCGAAGCTTGCAGCCCATATCCTTGCGAACCGACGCGGAGAGCGGCCCGCTCGGCGGACACTGCACGCAGTCATGCAAATTCGGATGCTGCGGCCCGCAGCAGAGGCAGGAAGCGCGACTTAATCTCGCGCAAGCTCACTCGATCCGATGGCACCGCCACACTCATGCTTGCGACCACCTTGCCGCCGCTGCGGATCGCCACTGCGACCGATCGCACCTTCTCGTCGAATTCCTGATCCACGATCGAGTACCCGACTTCGCGCACTTGCTGAATACGTGCAAGCAATTGCTTGCGCGTGGTGAGGGTGCTGGGCGTTAAGCGAACCAGGCGTACGTCGGTCAGGTAAGCATCGAGTTCGGCCGCGGGCAGCGTCCCGAGAAGCACTTGCCCATTGGCCGTACAGTACGCCGGCAGGCGACTGCCCACGGCGATGTTGACCGAAACCATAGGCACCCTCGACGAATGCCCGACGAACAGGATGTCCTCGCCATCGAGCACCGCCAGCGTACAAGTCTCTTGCACCTCGCGTGCAAGACGATCAAGGATCGGCTGTGCAGTCGCGGTCAGGGGGACAGCGAGCAGGTAGGTATGGCCGAGCGTGACGATGCGCGGCTTCAGATAGAAGGAACTGCCGTCCACACCCACGTAACCCAGGCACTGCAGCGTGTACAGGCAGCGCCGCGCTGCCGAACGCGGCAGACCACTACGCTCGCTCGCCTGCGCGACCGTCAGGCGCGAGTGGCTTTCGTCGAACGCACGGATCACGGCGAGACCGCGGGCGAACGAGGTCATAAAGTTCGGATCGCCCTCGTAGGCGTCGAGTTCGTCGATCAGCAGCGGTGCAGGTTCGACGGGCCTGGAGGGCGCTGCTTTCTTTTTGGAAGTGACCATGCAAGCAGAATTAAGTCCTCGGATGATGACGCCGCGCGCAACCGCACAGCGGATGAATCGGGCATGTTAGCCGATGATCGGACACGCGCCTCCCCTGCCCCAAACTGCAGGCGCGCCGCGCAATTGGCCCGAACCAATGGTCTTCCTCCGGCACCTCACCCTGACCGCCAATTGGCTGCAAATGTAGAAGTCGAAAAGAGGATGCTGGCTAATTGAGCCCGTAAAGGCGGGCAGAAAACCCTCCGCGCTCATGGGCACGCACCGCCGATGAGCAGCGCCCAAGCCAAGGTGACGCTGAGCTGAGCGGCCGCCGGCCGATGTGCCGCTGAGTGAATGGCTGCGCGCCATGCGTATCAAGCCTGCCAGTTCGTTTGTGGAGTCCTGGCTGCCGATTGCTTTGGGCCGTCAATTCACACAGAGGACGCCGACGATCGATTGCGCGTGCCATGCACGATGCGCGGGAAGTTTGAAGCGCACAGCATGAGATCACAGGGGTGTCAGAAAAAGCCACGGCCATGGCAGCCGTTGCCGCGTCACACTGGCAAAAGGACACCCACGGACTTACAGGAAACATTGCGATGACTAACTTTTCCTTTGATCCCACCGCTGCCATCGACACTGAAGACTTGGCGATCGAGCAGGCCATGGAGATCGACGCGCACAACGAAAAGAGCCCGTACAACTACTACGGTTACGAGCCGGTCAAGGACGAATTGCGTCATGTGCCGCTAAGTGTGACTGGCATGATTCCCAAGGATCTGACCGGAGTCTATCTTCGCAACGGCACGAACACCCAGTTCGACAAGACCCATCAGTACCTGCATTGCTTCAACGGTGCCGGCATGTTGCACCAGGTGCAGTTCCTCAATGGCACAGCTACCTACTCGAATACATACATCCGCACACCGGTGTACGAGGCAGAGAAGCACGCCGGCAGAGAACTCTATTCCTGCTTCAGCGATATCGCCAACGGCGGGAAGCTAGCGCTCAAGAAAATCGAGCACATCGAGCGCAAGAAGAAAGAGGGTCGCATTCCCAATATCGGCTATCTGGAAACCGTGCAGGCCTCTACTGCAGTGCAGGTCCACGAGGGTCGAATCATGGCCCTGGCCGAGGTGGGGCTGCCTTTCGTGCTCAACGCCAAGCGCGAAGACAGCGGGCTTCTGACGCTAGACGGAACCGGGCACTTTGAGGACTGGGGCGGAAAACTGAAAACAGCGTTCTCGGCGCATTGCCGAATCGATCCGAAAACCGGCGACTTTTACAGCGCGACCGTGGATCGACTGACCGGGAGCGTCAATCTCACGCACTTATCCAAGAATGAGATCGCCAAAGCTGCCGCAGTTTATCGGCAGGACGAAAGCACGGGGCGCATGGCCAACCTGCACGACTGCTTCCTGACAGAGAACTACATCATCTTCGCAGATGCATCGCTGCGCCAGTCGCGCGACTGGATTGCCGGTCCTTCCGGCAGCATGTTCCGCTTCGATCCAAATCGCAAATTGCGTTTCGGCGTGATCCCGCGGAACTTCGGTCCGGAGACCGAGGTACGTTGGTTCGAGACCCATCGTGCCGGCTTCGTCTGGCACAACATCAACGCGTGGGAGCAGACGCGGGCTGATGGGGGTCGCGAGATCGTTCTGTACGCGCCGATGTTCCACGAGTATCCGGACCACATGCCCATTCATACGCCTGAGGAACCGCCGAGCAAACTGAACAAGTGGGTGCTAGACCTTGAAAGCGACCGATGCACCGTGGACAAGACACTGATAGAACATGGCTACGAGCGCCCGAGCTTCAACCTCGATTACGCAGGCCGTAAGAACCGCTACGCCTATCTGCTGGACGAGGAGAAGAGTGGGTACATGGGCCGCGGCGTCCTGAAGTACGACCAGCTCGAGGAAAAGGAAATCGCAACTTTCGACTATGGCGATTTCTATGGCGGGGAGGCTCTCTTTGTGCCGCGCGAGGGGGGCACTGAGGAGGACGATGGCTACCTGCTCGAACTGCTCATGGGCCACGAGACCGCCGATTTCGTGATCATCGACGCCAAGAGCATGACAGAACTAGCACGCGTACACCTTCCGCGTCGCGTACCGTTCGGCGTCCACGCCTGCTGGATCAACAAGTCCAGATTGGCTGCACTATGCGTGTGACGGATTCACGGCGCACAGTCTCAGGCCCGCTGAAAGGGTTCCGTGTTGTCGAGATGGCGGGAATCGGGCCGGGCCCCTTCTGCGCCATGATGCTATCGGACATGGGGGCTGATGTCATACGCATCGACCGCAAGGGTGGGGCGGATATCACCGGAGACCCCGCAACCGACGTGATGGGTCGGGGCCGCCGTTCAATCGCACTCAATCTGAAGGAGCCGGCGGCACTGGAGGTTGCCCGTGACCTCATCGCCAGCGCCGATGTGTTGATCGAAGGATTTCGCCCCGGCGTAATGGAGCGTCTGGGTCTGGGCCCACAGGACTGCCACACGCGCAACCCTCGTCTGGTCTACGGCCGTATGACTGGCTGGGGACAGGACGGTCCACTGGCCAAGGCAGCCGGCCATGACATCAACTACATCGCGCTGACAGGCGCGTTGCATTCGATTGGGAATGCAGAAGGACCACCGCTGCCACCGCTGAACCTCGTCGGCGACTTCGGCGGAGGCGCCGCCATGCTGGCCTTCGGCATCGCCTGTGCTGTCATTGAGACGCAGCGCTCCGGCCTGGGCCAAGTGGTTGACGCCGCGATGGTGGACGGCTCCGCGCTATTGATGGCTTTTTTCTACGGCATGAAGGCACGTGGACGATGGCAAGCCCGCGGCCGCAACGTGCTCGATGGCGCCGCGCCGTTCTATGCGTGCTACGAATGCGCGGATGGCAAGTGGCTCGCACTCGGATCGATAGAACCGCAGTTCTATGCGTTGCTGATGAAGACCGTTGGATTGGAGGAGCAGGCAGCGAGCCTGCCTCAGATGGATCGCAGCGGGTGGCCACAGCTGAGAGCATTGCTCGCGGGCCGTTTCGCAACGCGCACGCGCGACGAATGGTGCGCCCTCATGGAGGGTACCGACATCTGCTTTGCGCCGGTGCTTGACCTGGACGAGGCCCCCGCCCACGCCCACAACCGCGCTCGAGGCGTCTTCACCGAAGTGGCTGGCGTCCCGCAGCCCGCACCAGCACCGCGCTTCAGCCGCACTCCAGGGGCGGTGCAGGGGCCACCGACGCGGCCGGGTTCGCACACGGAAGACGTGCTCGCAGAACTAGGACTATCGCCCGAAGCGATCGCACAGTTGCGCCAGTCTGGTGCGATTTGAACTGATACCTCATAACGACTTATTGGAGACACAGACCATGTACCGACCCAGTTGGATGACCGCGGAACTCGAAACCTTTCGCGACACCGTACGACGTTTCTGTGAAAAAGAGCTGCTTCCCAATGAGGAGCGCTGGGCCGCCCAGCGCATGGTGGACCGTGAGGCGTGGCTGAAGGCCGGCGAGAGCGGGCTGCTGTGCCCCGGAATTTCTGAAGAATACGGCGGCGGCGGCGGCAACTTTCTGCACGAAGCCGTCGCGTTTTCGGAACAGGCACGCATGGTCGCCTCAGGTCTGGGCAACGCGGTGCACAGCGGCATGGTGGCTCATTACATCGATAACTGGGCCAGCGAGGATCAAAAGCGCGCTTGGCTTCCCAAGATGGCAAGCGGCGAAATGGTCGGTGCGATTGCCATGACAGAGCCAGGTGTGGGCAGCGACCTGCAGCGCATCCGCACGCGCGCAGTGCGCGACGGCGACCACTACGTCATCAGCGGCGCCAAGACCTACATCAGCAACGGCCAACATGCCAACTTGGTATGTGTGGTCGTCAAGACCAACCCGGACCCGGCCGCCGGAGCCAAGGGCATCTCCATCGTGGTGGTGGAAACGGACAAGGTCGAAGGATTCCGGCGCGGCCGCTCCCTGGGCAAGATCGGCCTGCACGCCCAAGACACGTCCGAACTATTCTTCGATGAAATGCGCGTGCCATGCGCCAACCTACTGGGATCGAAGGAGGGAGAAGGCTTCAAGCAACTGATGAAGGAGTTGCCGCGCGAGCGTCTGGTGACAGCTTGCGCCGCGTTAGGGGCAATGGAGCGCGCAATCGAGGAAACGCTGAACTACACCTCGCAACGCCAGGTCTTCGGCAGCACTGTGCTGGACATGCAGAACACCCGTTTCACGCTCGCAGAATGCGAAACCAAGACCCGCCTGGCAGCGGTCTTCATCGATCATTGCACGGTCAAGCTACTCAATGGCGAATTGGATCTGCCGACCGCAGCGATGGCCAAGTATTGGGTCACCGAGGCCTGCGGCCAAGTGGTCGATGAGTGCTTGCAACTCCACGGCGGCGCAGGCTACATGATGGAGTATCCGATCGCTCGTCTGTACCAGAACGTGCGGGTCTTTCGCATCCTCGCCGGCACAAACGAGATCATGAAAGAACTCATCGCCCGCGACTTGGTCAAGCGTGTGCGCTGAAGGAGTCGGAACATGAGCAATGTTTTCGAAGGCTTGAAAGTCATCGACGCCGCCAACTACGTTGCCGGGCCAGCCGCCGCGGTACTCCTCGCCGACTTCGGCGCTGATGTCGTCAAGCTTGAGCCCCCGGGGTCGGGAGATCTTTACCGCAACGTGCCACGCATGCCCAACCTGCCGAAGAGCGAGCACAACTGGGCATGGACCATGGCCGCCCGCACCAAACGAGGACTGGCGCTCGATTTGAAGCATCCTGATGGACAGACCGTCCTGCATCGGATGATCGCCAAGGCCGACGTCTTCATCACCAACCAGTCGCCAAAGGCCCGCGAGCGCTTAGGCTGTAGCCACGAGATGCTGACTGCCATCAACCCACGGTTGATATACGCCTCGTTGACCGGCTATGGAGAGACCGGTCCCGAAGCCGAACGTCCAGGCTTTGACGCCACCGCTTACTGGGCCCGATCAGGTCTGGCAGACGCCGTGCGTCCAGACCCGAACGGACCACCAGCAATGGTCAACATGGCGATGGGTGACCAACCGGCGGCTGTCGCCCTTTATGCCGCGATCGTGACGGGTCTGTTGCAGCGCGAACGCACCGGCAAAGGGCAATGGGTCACCACATCCCTGCTGGCCAACGGCGTATGGGCGAATGCCGTCATGGTTCAAGCCGCGCTGTGTGGCGCCGAAATTCCCTACCGGCAGCCGCGCCACAAAGCCAACAACGCCCTCACCTGCTTTTACCTCTGCTCAGATCGCCGCTGGCTTAGCCTCCTGATCATGCAAGAGCAGCGCGACTGGCCGCGATTCGTGCAGGCCCTGGGGCAGCCTCGCCTTGCCCAGGATTCGCGGTTCTCCGAACTCTCGCAACGGCACGCCAACGCGGCCGAATTGGTGACAGAGCTGGACGCCGTCTTCGTTCAACGCACGGCGGCGGAGTGGCAGCGACGCTTCGAGGCAGAAGGCTTGGCAGTGGGCGTGGTCGCACGTACGGAAGATGCAGTCAGCGACGAGCAGATGCGCATCGCCAACGCACTGGTGCCAGCCCCGGACGTTCCATTCACAGGCTTGACGGTGGACAGCCCGTTCCAGGTCGCCAGCATGCGCAAAGTAGCGCCACGCGCGGCGCCGGGCCTGGGCGAGCACAGCGACGCCGTATTGCTTGACTACGGCCTCACGGCCGCAGACGTCGCCGCACTGCGCCGGAGCGGCGTCGTGAGCTGAGCCCGCCTGCTTTCAGCGAGTGCCGAACAACGCACAGACCTTCTGGGAAGCCGCTGCCGGCGTCCTGGAACGCGAACGCACTTGAGGCCCTACTGCAGATCTGTTCGAGGACCCTCCGCCCCGGAGGCCGACCCTGTCGCCTTCTCTGTGTTTGCACCGCTTATTTTTTAGATCTTTCGCGCGGGTCTTACGCGCCCCCCACGAAATTGACCCGCCCTCTTTTCTATACGACAACGATCGAGACACGCTCAATGAATGAATTTTTCACCCGGACGATCACAGCGCCCGCCTTCTACGCCGATGGCTTTCGCCGCTGCGACCCATTGTTCACACAACTACGTCGCGAGTCTCCGCTGAGTTGGGTAGAGCCCGAAGGCTTTCGGCCCTTCTGGATCGTCACCAAGCGAGCGGACATCATCGAAATCGAACGTCAGCATGACAAGTTCATCAACGAACCGCGCTTGAACCTGAACCCTGCCGAGGAGGAAGAGCGGGTGCGCGCTGGCACAGGCCGCGGTACCCCAAATCCAGTGCGCATGCTTGTCAACATGGACGAACCGGATCACCGGCTGCATCGGGCGATTACACAATCCTGGTTCCTTCCGCTCAACCTCTCGCGGCTGGATGGCGCCATAGCAGCCTTGGCACGCGAGTTCGTGGACAAGCTTCAAGGGCTAGATGGCGCTTGCGACTTCAATAGCGACATTGCGGTCTGGTATCCGTTGCGCGTGATCATGACGATCCTCGGCGTCCCGCCCGAGGACGACCGGACCATGCTGCGATTCACCCAGGCGATCTTCGCGTCCGACGATCCCCAAATCAACATGGGCCGCCCACCTGTCGAGGTCCGCCAAGAGGCCATTCAGGGATTCTTCCGCTACTTTTCGGCGTTGGCAGCGCACAGGCGGCAGGCCCCCTCCGAGGATCTCGGCAGCGTGATCGCCAACGCTCGCATCAACGGCGAGCCGCTGAGCGACTACGAAACGCTGTCGTACTACATGATCATCGCCACTGCCGGGCATGACACCACCAGTGCCACCATCTCCGGCGGACTGCTCGCGCTGCTGGAGAACCCTGAGCAGATGGCAAAGCTGCGTGCCGACCCTGAACTGCTGGGCAGCGCAGTCGATGAAATGCTGCGCTGGGTCACACCGGTGACGCACTTCTTCCGCACCGCGACACAAGACTATGAACTGCGAGGCCAGCAGATCAAATCCGGTCAGTCGCTCATGCTGTGCTACCGATCCGGAAATCGGGATGAAGAAGTCTTTGACGATCCCTTTCGTTTCCAGATCGATCGGAAGGCCAACCAGCACATCTCCTTCGGGCACGGCGTGCATACCTGCCTCGGTATGCATCTGGCCAAGCTCGAGATCAAGGCGCTGTTCCGCGAACTGCTGTCGCGTACCGAGACGCTGGAACTGGCCAGTGAGCCGGAGTTCATGGTCGGCCGGTTGATCGCAGGCCTGCAAAAGCTTCCGCTGCGCTGCAACTTCAAGCAGACGACGCTCGATTAAGAAAAAGACAAGGAAATAGATCTCATGGAAAACCTCAAGCTACTCATCGGCGGTCGCACAGTCGCTGGCGACGGAAAAATCGACGTCATGAATCCCGCCACGGGCCAGCGACTGACGTCTGCGCCTTCGGCAAGTCGCGCACAACTCGACAGCGCAGTCAAGGCGGCACGAGTCGCATTTCCAAGTTGGCGAGACAGCGGCATCGAAGCGCGTCGCGAGGTCCTGATTGCGGTCGCTGCCGTGCTCGAGTCCAACGCGGACCTGCTGGGCGGCCTACTTACACAGGAGCAGGGCAAGCCGCTGGCGGAGGCCAAGCGCGAAGCGCTCGTTGCGGCACTTTTCTTTCGCGCGGTCGCCCGCATGGAATTGCCCGTAAGGCAACAAAATTCCGCCCAGCGCAAAGTTGAATTAAGGAGACGGGCTCTTGGTGTCGTCGGTGCCATCGTGCCGTGGAACTTCCCGCTCGTGCTGATGGCGCTGAAGCTTCCCGCCGCACTCTTGGCCGGAAACACGGTGGTGCTCAAACCTGCGCCAACCACACCGCTGGCAACGCTCAAGCTCGGGGAGCTTTTGGCCGAAGTGCTGCCCCCAGGAGTGCTTAACGTTGTGAGCGGGAGCCCCGAACTTGGCGCATGGATGACAGAGCACCCGGACATCGACAAGCTGTCTTTCACCGGTTCGACGGAGACTGGGAAGCGCGTGATGGCCGGTGCGGCCGGGACGTTGAAGCGCGTGACCCTGGAACTGGGCGGTAACGACGCTGCCATCGTGCTTGAGGATGCGGACCCCCGGCAGATCGCGCCGCTCGTGTTCGCCAGCGCCTTCCAGAACAACGGCCAAACCTGTATCGCCATCAAGCGGCTCTACGTACATGAGCGGCTGCACGATGCCCTGTGCGCCGAGCTCGCGACACTAGCAGAGAAGGCAGTGGTCGGCGATGGACTCGATCCCGCTACGCAGTTCGGGCCGCTGCAGAACGAAGCGCACTTTCGCAAGGTGCTCGACATGCTCGAGGACGGGCGGCGCCATGGCCGCATCTTGGCTGGAGGCACCGTCCCTGAGCGGCCGGGCTGGTTTCTCCGCCCCACCATCGTGACAGACATTGCGGATGGCACACAGTTGGTCGACGAAGAGCAGTTCGGACCGGTGCTCCCGGTGCTTCGCTTCAGCTCGGTGGACGACGCTGTCGCGCGCGCGAATCGCTCGTGTTATGGGCTCGGCGCTTCGGTCTGGTCTGCTAACGCGGAGCATGCCCGTGTCATTGCCGAGCGCCTGGAGGCGGGCACCGTTTGGATCAACAAGCATGGCGATCTCGCGCCGGACGTGCCCTTCGGAGGAGCAAAGCAATCCGGCCTCGGCTCCGAACTCGGACAGAACGCGTTGGAGGAGTTCACCCAGCTTCAGGTCATCAACGCAGTAGCCTGAACACGAGCAATCACATCATCTCGGGCGCTGACTCGACCAGCTGCGCGATGGCTGCCTGGATAAGTTGAGGACCCTCGCTGCCGCGTCACGCTGATCGCGGCTTGAGGAGCTGATCTCCAGCTGTTCTATCAGCCTGCCGGCTGCAATGGCCTCAGGCATGGATAGAAGCCTCCCGAATCGAAACCATCGTCCTACTTGGTCGCGACGCGGTGGCGGACAGCCGCGTACTCCTTTCATTCCTCCTCAGCGTTCATCCGGAGTGCACTCCCGACTCCTGGCAAGTCCGCCTGTAGTTGGGCCGCGTCCCATGCCCGGCGGAGATTGCCAACCCGTCGGCTGCGAAACAATGCGCAATCCTGCTGCGTGAGCTTGTGGCCGCACTACACCAGTACATCCTCGCTGGGCGGTCTCAGTGCATCCTGTCTGAACCTTCCTGGACTTGACCCGACCGCCTTCTTGAAGGCCGTGCTGAAAGCACTGTCAGACGCATAACCCAGGCGTGCCGCCACAGTCGAGAGGCTCTGTCCTTCATGGCTCAGCGCTGCTCGCGCAAGGATCATCCGCCAGCCATTGAGGTACGCGAGCGGTGACTTCCCAACACGCCGGCGGAAGCGCTCGGCAAACGCCGTCCTGGACATGCCGGCAGTTGATGCGAGGCCGGCCAGCGTCCAACGCCGCGCCACGTCGCCGTGCATCGCATACAGGACGGGGCCAATGAATTTGTCCGTCAAGGCGCCGAGCCAGCCGGCATTTTCCTGAGCCGATTCCAGGTGAGCCCTGAGAATCTGCACGAGCACCATGTTGGAGAGACTTGTCGCAACCGTCGCTTTGCCGGGCATCTCGCGCGAGGTCTCCATGCCGATCAGCTCCAGCACCGTCTGCAGCTGCCGAGTTTGCGCCGCACCTGCGGGCACGTGCACCAAGCGCGGCAACAGGGAAAGCAGCAGCGGTGCCGGCTCGTCGGGGAATGTAAAGCGCCCGCCGGCGACCCGGGTGCAGGTGTCGCCGAAGCCAAAGCGAACGATGCCGTCCTCGCACCGTCCCTGCGACAGAAGACCGACGCCGTCTACCGGTTCGGCAGATAGGTCGCTCGCGGTGCAGTAGGGAGCGCCATCGGTCAGCAGATAGCAGTCACCCTCGTGCAGGTGCACACGCTCGTGCGAGCCTTCGACCCACAACCAGCAGTTGCCCTCCAGCACGCTGCCAAACTTGAAGTGCCGGTAAGCCGGAAACCTCATCGCCCACCGGCCCCGGACTTCCACCTGGGCCAGAAGAACGGTTTCCGCACGCATGGTGAAAAGAACTTCGGAAAGTGGATCCATACCTTTGTCTCTGCAGCTTCGTACGATTGATAAATAAATGTGGCCTTTCGATTATTGATCTGCCGCAGCTTCCGAGCGACTCTTGGTCTTCACACATTTGGAGATTGCATGAAGCTCAAGAAGCCCCGGCCGAATCACTTAGCGACAGCGGCGATGGTTTGCACCTTGATGGCGACGCCAGCCCTAAGCCAAGAGGCTGTTTCTTCTTCCGCCGGCATCAGTGCAAGGGGCGTGTTGGCCATCATTTCGGATGGCAAGCAGGACGCGAATACTTACAGCTCGGGTTTGCTGGCCGACCCCGGACGTCGTGACACGATGACACTCTGGACCGAGCCTTTCGATCCGTCACGCGGTCCAACCGGTCGCATCGAGGCGCCCAATTCGAATTACTCGCCGTCGGGAATCGCGGTGCTCAGCCGTGACGGACGCAGGGCCTATGTCGTGGAAACCATGCGCAGGCCTCCTGGTGCGACGAAGCTGTCGCAACTTGTTCCTTCGGACCGTCTGATGACCTACGACATTTCCGACCCTGCCCGCCCCCGCGCGTTGGAGGAAACCACAGTCGGCCGGCAACCCCGCAGTCTGGACCTTTCTCCTGACGCCCGGACCGTGGTGGTGCTGTCGAAAGACGCCGCAAGGCCCCTGACGTTCGTCGCTACGAAATCCGACGGCAAGGCCTCAACGGCCAGTTTTCAGGTGCCTGGCGTAGCGAGCGGCTTCGACGAATTTACCTTCGTGCAATGGTCGCCCAAGCAGGATGCGATCGCGGTCCACATCCCCAGCCAGAACCGCATCATCTTCCTGCGGATCGAACGCAGCCTCGACGGCACGGTCGAGGCTGTGCGTCCCTGGGGCAACCCGGTAGTGACCAACAAATACCCTCTGGTGGGCCGGTTCACGCCCGATGGTCGCCACTACCTCAGCAGCGACGTCAACTGGGGCCCGGACGTGCGCGGCAATTCACATGTTCAGCGAGGGGTACTGACGCTAATCCGTGTCGCCGAAAGCGTGGATGCTGATGCGCGACACCAAGTCACCGACCTAGACATCACGGGACAGGGCGCGGAGAGCTTCGCCGTAAGCCCCGACGGGCAGTACGTGGTTGTCAGCAACATGGAAACGACAGGCACGCTGCCCGAGGATCCGCGGCACAACAGCCTCGCGTTGCTAACGCTTTACCGGTTGGATGCCGAGCGCAGCCAGCTCGCCAAGATTTCGGAAACCCGCTACGCCGGGCGCTTGCCGCAAGGCATCCTTTTCGATGCGGCCAGCCGTTACGTCTGGGTCGGCACCAATGAACTCGCCGAAGACCGTTCGCAGGGTGGCGTGCTCGTATTCCGACTTGACCGCTTGCCATCGCCGCGTCTGGTTGATACCGGCAGGCGACTGCCCGCCCCGCCCGGCGTACACACGCTGGCTGCCGCTTTACCGCTTTCGACTTCAGACTAGGAAAATATGCAATACGCACAATTAGGACAGACCGGCATTTTCGTTTCACGCATCTGCCTCGGCGCCATGACCTTCGGCGGTGCCGACACTCCTGCAGGCAACGCCATAGGGCGTCTGGACCAGCCGGAAGTCAACGCCATCGTGTCGGAGGCGCTGGACGCAGGCATCAACTTTATCGACACAGCCGACGTTTACAGTGGTGGGGCTTCAGAAGAGCTGCTCGGCGTTGCATTGGATGGGAGGCGACGTGAGGTAGTTCTGGCGACTAAGGTGGGCGCACGACTGGGGCCCGGGCCGAACCAGACAGCCCAGTCGCGCCTGCACATCATGGAAGCGCTGGAAGGCAGTCTGCGCCGTCTGCGCACAGACCATATCGATCTCTACCAGCTCCACAACTTCGACCCGCTCACGCCCTTGGAAGAGGTACTGCGGGTGCTAGACGACGCCGTACGCCAGGGCAAGGTACGCAGCATTGGTTGCTCCAACTTCGCGGCATGGCAATTGATGAAGGCACTGGGCATCTCCAAGCACGACGGGCTCACCCCGTTCGCATCGATACAGTCGTTCTACAGCCTGGTCGGACGCGACATAGAACATGAGTTGGTGCCAGCGCTGCTGGACAGCAGCACCGGCTTGCTCTGCTGGAGCCCGCTGGCCGGCGGCCTGTTATCCGGAAATTTTGACCGCAATGGCGTCGGCGATAGGTCCGCTCGTCGGGCAAATATCCAGTTTCCCCCGGTGGACATGCCGCGCGCCTTCGACGTGATCGATGTAATGAAGACCATCGCGCAGCGACATGCCGCCAGTGTGGCGCAGGTCGCCCTAGCGTGGTTGCTTGCTCAGCCGGTGGTGACCAGCGTAATCAGCGGAGTGAAGCGTCCCGCCCAACTGCAAGACAACCTGCGTGCACTGGAGCTGAAATTCAGTGAAGCTGAACTGGCCCAACTTCAAGACGTCAGCAAATTACCGGTCGCATACCCTGGATGGATCCAGACCTACAACGCCAATGGGCGCTTTCCATCCGGGCACGAGTTCATCGGTAAAAGCTGGAGGCTGGGAAACGATCCGGTCTGAGTAGTGGCTTGAGGACTGTTACGCGCATGGAGGATCGCTATCCGGGCGCTGGTAGTTCGACGCCGCGCCGAACACCTGCATGATGTTCGGCGCCTTCATCAAAAAATGCGGGCCTACATGCTCCGCTCGCTCGAGTTCAGTTGAGTTCGAGGCCGAGCTGCTTGTAGGTCCGACCGTAGAAGTCAGCGTCGTCTTGCACTACCTTTTGGAACTGTTCAGGGGTGTTGATCACCTTGACTAGCGCCATTTCCTTCAGGCGTGACTGCACGTCCGGCAAATTGAAAATGTCTGAAAGTGCGTTGTGGACTTTTTGGACGACGGGTTTCGGCGTTCCGGCGGGCAAGAACACCCCGTACCAGCCCAATCGGTCGAACGACTTGTAGCCTAGCTCCGTGAACGTAGGCACACCCGGAAGCTCAGGAATCCTGCGAGGGCCGCTGACTGCGAGGACGCGCAGTTTGGGCTGCGCCAAAACAGACGGCAAATCGGTGAACCCGGCAGCAATCTGACCGCCGAGCAGGTCCGTGACCAGCGGCGAAAGTCCCTTGTATGGAATGTGCGGCATTTGCAGGTCGGCTTGGCGATTGAGCAGCATTCCCAGCATGTGCCCTGTTGAGCCGCTTCCCCAAGAACCGAAATTGACGGTGGAAGAATTGGCCTTTGCGTATGCCACGAAATCTTTCAGGCTTGTGGGCGGAAGGCTGGCCGGAATCGCAAAGGGCACAGCGGAACTGCACAAGAGCGTGACGGGGACGAAGTCCTTCACGACGTCGTAGGGAATCTTGGTCATGAGCGCTGGCGCTTGCACGATTCCGGAAATCGTCAGAAGCAAGGTATGCCCGTCGGGGCGCGACTTCGCCACTGCGCTCGCGCCAATCGTGCCGAGCGCACCCGGTTTGTTGTCGACGATCACTGGCTGGGACCATGCTTCTTGCAATTTTTGCCCAACTACCCTTGCCAGCACGTCGGTCGAACTACCGGCAGGAAACGGCAAAACGATGCGTACCGTCTGTGAGGGATAGGTAGAGGACGGCGTTGCAAGGGCCTGCGCAGGGATGAGGCTCGTTGGGATAGCAATGGCCAAGACCATTTTCCCGATGCCTTTTCGAAGGAGTTTCCCGACGCCCGCTGTACTGTTCAGTTCACTCATGGTTGTCTCCATCATCTTGGTTGTTCTATGCCGAGTTGACAACGATACGGACGATGAGGCCCTCGTTCAACGAATAAGAACTCACAGGGGTGTGACTCAAGGACGCTCAAGTTGTGTGAAGGGCGAACCCGAGAACGATCAAAGCCAAATGCAGCCGCGCATGCTTCGTTCGTCGGCACCAGCTTGCGCCCCTGTCGCATCAGTACGTGGCCGAGCCAGTATTGAAACCTGCATCACAGCCAGTTGAAAAACATGCGGCAGCCGCGCGGTCCCGCCCACAGTGCCGCATTAAGAGATCTAGCGGCACGAAACCGCAGCTGATTCGTCAACGTAGAGTGCTCGTCGCGCAGCGAACTCGTGCCGATTCGGCAACCACGTTGGCTCGAACAGTCTGGAAGTTTCCGCAAAGCAGACCAGCAACTCCGCGACGGTGCCGCCGGCTCATAAATAGGCAGAAGCGTCGCACTCTCTGCCTGCTGCCGTCACAGATCCAACACGAGCTCTGCGCTTTTGCTGCGCGAGCAGCAGATCATCATCGACTTCCCCGCGGCGCGCTCTTCGGCCGACAGAAGCATGTCCCGATGCTCCGGCTGGCCGCCTAGAACCCGCGTTTCGCAAGCACCGCAAATTCCCTGTTCACAGGAAGCCGTTGCGTCAATGCCAGCTTCGCGCACCACGCTCAGGATGGAGCGGTCGGCCGGCACTTCAAGCTTTCTTTGGGTGCGAGCCAGCAGCACGCTAAATGCCCCGCCCTCCTGCCACACGATGGAAGGGGCGCTGAAGTGCTCCACATGACGCATCGACGCAGGCCAGAAGGAGAAGGCCGTCTCAAAAGCGGAGATCATCGGTGCTGGGCCACAACAGTAGGCATGCGCGCCGGTGGGCGCCTCGCGCGCCACGCGCGCCAGATCAAGAGGCGCGCCGCCGTGCTCCTCATCGACATGCAGATGCACTCGCGCGTCGCTACCCAACTCCTCAGCAAATACGGCCTCACTCCGATGCCGAACCGCATAGTGCAGTTCCCAAGGCAGTCCAAGCGCTTCGAGCCGGTGCACCATGCAACGGATCGGCGTGATGCCAATCCCGCCTGCGATCAGCACCGTATGGGGCGCCGCTTCATGAAGCGGGAAATTGTTCCGCGGCAGACTTAGTTGCAGCATTGTGCCGACCCGCAGACTCTCGTGCATGTAGCGCGACCCGCCTCGACTGGCGCGGTCGCACTTGACACCGAGCACGTAGCGACTCCGCTCGCTCGGGTTGTTGGCGAGCGAATACTGGCGCACGACGCCATTGGGCAGGTGCACGTCCACATGTGAGCCCGCCGTGAAGGGCGCCAATTCACCTCCATCGGGCGCTGCGAACTCGTACAGGGCAATCTGCTCTCCCCCGTAGCGCACCGCCTCCAGCCGCAACGCTTGTTGGCTGGCCGCGTCCAACCTCTCCAGCGCCGCGCTCATGATGCGTGACCCGATGCGGGATCGGGCGCCACGTGTTTCAGACGATCAGCGTGGGCGTAGAAGACGTCCGGCCACTGTGCGTCGGCATCAGCGAGGAAGAACCCGCTGCGGGCTGCGGCGAACGCTTCGGGATCGTCCACGCCCGGAGGAGCCGCGCCGTCCTCGACAAAGCGCTGAAGCGCCTTAACCATACGGCGACGCGTCTTGGCCACCATCTGGTCCGAAGGGACCAGATGCTCGAGCGAATGGTCAACGATCGGCCCCATGCTCTCCACCGCGGCCTGATCCTGCGTGCGGATGTTGTCCAGCCCAGAGAAAGTGACGCCGGTACGCTGCATCTCGCGGTCGATCAGCCAGTCGTTGCTGGGATTGGCCACTGGGCGCCAGCGCCCGAACCAATCGGTCGTGTTCGGCAGCAGCACGTTGTTGTTCTTCAGGCCCGGTAGCGGCTTGCCTTCCTTGCTCTCCACCACAAGAGGGCGCGATTTTTTGCTCCAAGAGAAGTGAAACATCATCGTGTGCGTGTCATCCATCGGCACGAACGCTCGCGCATCGAGATGGTCAGTGAAGTCGCCCTGCGGCGTTTGCGTCCAGAAGGGAAACAGGAAGTTAGCTACCCGCCAGTAGCGCTGCGAATCACCCGCCATGCGATGCGCGCCATACGACGTGCCCCATGGCATTTCAGAGGAAGCGAACTCGGGAGCTCGGTCCTCCGCTGCGTAGCGCAGCGGGTTGTCTTCGGGGAAGTCATCCGGCTCCAGGCATCCCAGATGCAGAAAGCCGAAATGCGACGTGTCCAGATCGCTCTCGGCCATCTGCAGATAGTTGCACTCACGCTGCAGACAGTAGACGCTGACATCCTCGGCTGGCATCAGGGCCGCTTCGATCATCGGCATTGCCGGCGGGATCGCTCGATCACCCATGTAGACCCAGACGACACCACCGACTTCGCGCACGGGATAGGCGCGAGCCTTGACCAGGTGTTTGCACTCCTGCTGCTTGGGCACGCTCGGCATATCAAGACATGCACCGGCAGTGTCGAACTTCCAGCCATGGTAGACGCAGCGGATGCCGCCTTCTTCCACTCGCCCGAGAACGAGCGAGACACCACGATGGGGGCACCGCTCGTCCATGATGCCCGGCTTTCCATTCGTGTCGCGAAAGGCAACGAGCTTCTCGCCCAGCAGCATCAGCCGGGTGGGCTCACGGTCGCGTTCCAGTTCGCTCGACAGGATGGCTGGCATCCAATACTGGCGCACGAAATTCCCCATCGGCGTGCCTTTGCCGACACGGGTCAAGGACTGGGTATCAATGCGCGTAGCTGGCATGGGGACGCCGCTGGCAGATGCGTTCATAGAGATTCCTCACTAAGGTTCAAGTGGTTTTCAACTGTTCGATTATCGGATTATTTACCGATTATCGGACTTTTACAGCATGGTGTTTACCCGGAATCACAGGCCTCAACCTTGACATCGTCCGTGCAGGCGAATATGTTCAGCTCCTCCGATAATCGGACCTGAGTTCGATAATCGCACTTTTTAATGAAAATTAAAGCGACTGCTTGCTGCTCGGCTTGGGTCACGCCCACATGAATCACTTTGTCGTCCGCAAGATCCCTCCAGCTCCCAAAGGGCCTTTCGTCGAAGCCTTGTGTGCGCTCGGCGTCGCCACGGTGCATGAGGCCCAAGGACGCAGCGGACTAATGCGTCCCACGATGCGCCCGTTATTCGACGGTGCAGTGGCAGCGGGCCGGGCCGTGACCGTGCTGGCGCCTCCAGGCGACAACTGGATGATTCACGTCGCGCTGGAACTGTGTGAGCCGGGCGACATCCTGGTCGTCGGGTGCATCTCCCCAAGCACCGACGGCATGGTTGGCGATCTGATCGCGACGTTGATGCAAGCCAAAGGGCTGGCCGGTCTCGTGATCGATGCGGGGTGCCGCGACGTGCGACTCATCCGCGAGATGGGACTGCCGATTTGGAGCACAGCGATTTCGGCCCAGGGAACCGTGAAGGCATCCCCCGGGTCCGTCAACGTGCCCGTGACCTGCGCCGGCGTTCACGTTTTTCCCGGCGACATCGTGCTGGGTGACGACGACGGTGTAGTCGTGATCCCTCACGCGCGCCTGGATGTGGTCATGGAAGCGGCACGCGTGCGCGCCGCGCGCGAAGAGCAGGCTCGCTTGCGAATGGCGGCCGGCGGTCCGGCCCTCGGCGCCACCGCGCCCATGCTTGCCCAATTAGAGAGCCTGGGCGTCACGTGGGTCGACACGCTCGAACAGGCCAACGGCCACGAATGATTCGTCTGGCTCCACTTTATCCCGCAGCCTTTTTTTAATCCCGCTTATGAAACTCGCCACTTTTCGCACACCCGACCATCTCGAACATTGGGGGCTGGTCGTCGGCACCGGCATCGTTGATGCCTCGCTGCGGTACCCGGAACTGCCAACCTTGTTGTCGGCCCTGCGCGCGGGGCTCCCAACGGGGCTGGCGGCCTTGTCCACCCAAGCACCCGATCACGATCTCTCTTCCGTGCAGTTGCTGCCGCCCCTGCCCGAGCCGCCGAAACTGATCATGATCGGATTGAACTACCGTGCACACCAGCTTGAGCTGGGGCTACCCGAGCCGAAGAATCCGGTGGTCATTGCCCGATTTGCCAACAGCCAGGTGGGCCACGGCCAACCGGTGGTACGGCCCCGTGTCTCCGAACAATTGGACTATGAAGGCGAACTTGCGGTGGTGGTCGGGCGCACCCTTCACAACGCGTCTGCCGCTGAAGCACTGGTGGGTGTTGCAGGCTATTCGTGCTACATGGACGGCACCGTCCGCGACTATCAAAAGCACTCTTCGCAGGTTACCCCGGCCAAGAGCTTTCCTGGTACTGGCGCATTCGGACCATGGCTCGTGACACGGGACGAAATCGCTGATCCTGACGCGCTGAATCTCGTCACTCGCCTGAATGGCGAGGTGGTGCAAAAGACGTCCACCAGCGACATGATCTGGACAGTCGGCGAGTTGCTCGCCTACCTGTCCACCTTTCTCGAACTGCAGCCGGGCGACGTGGTGGCAACGGGCACGACCAGTGGCGTAGGCTCGATGCGCACGCCTCCGCGGTGGCTTGCAGCTGGTGATCGCATTGAAGTCGAAATCCAGGGCATCGGTGTGCTGATCAATCCGATCGTGGAGGAGGCATGATGGAGCAGCGACGTTTCGGGCGCACAGACCTGCGCGTCCCGGTCATCGGCTTTGGCTGCGGCATGGTCGGCGGACTCATGGTTGGCGGTGGCGCCAAGGAGCAGGCAGAAGCCGTGGCTCACGCTCTGGACCTTGGCATCGACTACTTCGACACTGCACCTTTCTATGGCGCAGGAAAGTCCGAAGCCAATCTCGGCCAGGCGCTGAAACAACTGGGCCGCCGCGCGGTCATTGGCACCAAGGTTCGCATCGAGCCCGCCACACGCGATGACCCGGCACAAGCAGCGCGCATCGGCAGTCTGATCCGCGAATCGGTCGAGGCCAGCTTGACCCGCCTGCACACCGACAGTCTCGACCTGCTGCAACTTCACAACCCGATCTCGCCGACGCGCTTCGGCAGCGGCTTGACACCGGACGTCCTGCGTGACCAAGTCGTGCCCACCTTCCAGGCCCTTGTACAAGAGGGCAAGGTCCGCTACATCGGTTTCTCCGCACTGGGCGACACACCCAGCGTGAACGAGATGCTGGAGACTGGCTGCTTCGACACTGCACAGGTCTCGTACAGCCTGCTCGATCCGTCGTCCGGCAATGCAGCAGAGGCCGCTGCCGACAATGACCGCTTGCTGTCTCGCACGCGTCGCGTCGACACAGGCGTGATCGGCATCCGGCTGCTAGCGGGCGGCTCTCTCAGCGGCACGCTCGAGCGCCACCCGACGGCACTGCCCAAGGTGGTAGCCATGGGACAAGGCGTTGGCTCGGGCCATGACTACACCCGCGATGTGGCCTGCGCTCAAGAGTTCCAATTCCTTGTCCGCGAAGGATTGGCACGCAGCTTGGTCGGCGCTGCGCTGCGCTTCGGCATGTCGAATCGATCGATACATACGCTGGCGATCGGCTTTTCCAGCCGAGCTCAGCTTCAAGAGGCCGCTGACAACGCGGCAGACGGCACTTTCGACTCGGTCACGCTGGAGCGCATCACACAAGTGCAATCCCGATTGGGTCTGGACACAGGCGTTCCCAGTCCCTGAGCCAGTCCCGCGGCCCCTATTACTACAAACAAAGAGACTACCCATGACATCCCCAAAACTTCGCCGTCGGAACATCCTGTTCGCGGGGGCAGCAACATCGCTTGCAACAGCCCTGCCAGTGTGGGCAACCACCCCGCCCTACCCTTCAAACGTCATCCGTTTGATTTCACCGTATCCACCGGGAGGTACCAGCTCGGCGATTCTCAACCGGCTTGCGGAGCGTCTGCAATCAACCAGCCCGCTGCGGGTGATCGTCGACTACAAGACAGGGGCTGGCGGCAACATCGGCGTGGATGCTGTTCTCAAGGCACCGCCGGACGGCTACACAATCGGGTTCACGGCAATGAACTCCTTCGCCATCAATCCACATCTGACGAAGAATCTTCCTTACAACGCCGAGCACGACGTTCAGTTCATCACCCTGCTTGGTGCCGTGCCCAATGTCATCGCAGTGAATCCAAGCGTCAACGCGCGCGATCTGCGTGAGCTGATTGCGCTGTCCAAAACTACCGACCTGAGCTTCGCCTCGCCCGGCATTGGAACGTCCGTGCATTTGGCTGGGGAAATGTTGATGAACGACGCAGGGCTGAAGATGAGCCACATCCCGTATCGCGGCGAATCTCCTGCGCTACAGGACGTGCTCGGCGGCCGTGTCCAAGTGATGTTCGCGAATTTGACCGGTGTCATTGAATACCTGCGCAGTGGCCGTTTGCGGGGTATCGCCGTGACCTCCTCGAAACGCTCGTCCATCGTGCCGGACCTGCCCACAGTGTCCGAATCTGGAGTGCCGGGCTTCGACGTGAAGGGTTACTTTGTGCTCTTCACTTCCAAGGGTGTGCCGGAGCCCGTTCTCGACATTTTGCAGCGCGAAATCAACAAGGTTTTGTCGGGCGCAGAGTTCCGTACGGCGATGAGCCAAATCGGCCTTGAAGTGATTGGAGGCGCTCGTCAGGATGTCACGGCACTGGTGAACACTGAATCCGCCCGGTGGGCGAAGGTCGTCAAGCGCACGGGGGTGACATGGGATTGAGCTCCAATGGCGCTGAAACGCTGGTTCGCACTCTGGTAGCCGGCGGCGTCGAGGTCTGCTTCGCCAACCCTGGGACCTCGGAGATGCAGTTCGTGGCAGCACTGGACAAGGTGCCAGGCATGCGCTGCGTACTCGGACTATTTGAGGGCGTGGTCACTGGGGCTGCAGACGGTTATGCCCGCATGGCGGACAAGCCTGCCTGCACGCTGCTTCACCTGGCTCCAGGACTTGCGAACGGACTGGCCAATCTGCACAACGCCAAGCGGGCACAGGTGCCGGTGATCAACCTTGTTGGCGAACATCGTCAAGGCCACAAGGTCACGGACTCGCCGCTGACTGGAGACATCGAGGCGCTCGCCGGCACGATGTCGCAATGGGTCAAGACATGCACCTCGGCCGCAGAAATCGCAGCAGATGCAGCACAAGCTATCCGAGAAGCCAATACCCTGCCCGGGCGAATCTCCACGTTGATCCTGCCGGCCGATACCGCATGGTCGCAAGTGCGCCGAGCCGAACCGCTGCATTTCACGCCGCCCCGGCCGACACTGCCTGCCCCCGGGCGCTTCGATGCAGCGGTCTCGGCACTGCGCTCTGGCGAGAACGTAGTCATGGTCCTGTCGGGCCGGGCCTTGCGTGCCGAACCGCTGGCCATGGCACAACGGATCGTGCAACGTACCGGAGCTCACATGGTCGCCCAGTACGCCAACGGACGCATCGAACGCGGCGCAGGCCGAGTGGCGATCGCGCGGACCCCCGCGTCCGTGGATGCAGGTGTGGCGTTCTTCAAGGACGCGCGTCACGTCATCCTGATCGGTGCGAAGGTACCCGCTGCGATGTTCGGGTATCCAGAGAAACCGGATCTGCTGTTGCCGGCGGGGGCGAACCTTATCCCGCTGACCGAGCTTACGGACGATTTGGTGGCCACGCTGGAAGAGCTCGCCGACCGCGTCGGCGCAAAGGAGCTGATCCCTGTCGTTGATGCCCCGCAGCGCCGCGATCTACCTGGCGGCGATCTTTCCGCCGATGCCGTCATGCAGATCTCGGCCACGCTCATGCCCGAGCACAGCATCATCGTTGATGAATCGATCACTGCGGGTCGCCGCTTCTTCCCGTTGTCGACCGGCGTTGCACAACACGACTACCTGCAACTTACCGGCGGTTCGATCGGCAGCGGACTTCCGATGGCCACCGGTGCCGCCCTGGCTTGCCCGCAACGCAAGGTGATCAACCTGCAGGGAGACGGTAGCTCCATGTACACCATCCAGGCACTATGGACGCAGGCACGCGAGCGTCTGAATGTGGTGACGATCATCTTTGCCAATCGCGGCTATCAGGTGCTCAAGGCCGAACTCGACAATGTGGGGGCCACTCACTGGGGCGAGCGCGCCGAGCGAATGCTCTCGATCGTGGATCCCGACATTAACTGGGCCATGCTGGCTCAAGGCATGGGCGTTGAGGCAGCGCAGGCAGATACCTGCGACCGGTTCGCCGACTTGTTGCGGCACGCTCTCGGACGCCCCGGCCCATTCCTCATTGAAGCCAAGATCGCGGGATCGCGACCTTGAGGTCAGCGCAGCGTTGCCTGCGCGAATGCGTTGCCGTCTCTTGTCACTCAACGCGAAATTCCGAAGTCAAACCCCGCGGGGCTTCGCACGGCGGCATCAAGGACAGAGACATGGGCCTCGAAGGGTGGCCAGGAAACCTTCGATAGTTACCGAGTGACGAAATTTGTCACCGAAATGTCTCCCCATACTGAAAGCTCTAATGGAATACCGTCTTCTTGGGCAAACCGGCGTGTTCGTGTCGCGCATCTGTCTTGGCACCATGACCTTCGGAGGGTCCGGCCAGGAGCGATACCGAGCTATTGGTGGTCTCGCGTTACCGCAGGCAAAGGCGCTAGTTCACATCGCGCTGGACGCGGGGGTCAATTTCTTCGACACCGCAGATGTCTATGCGGGAGGTGAATCGGAGTCTCTACTTGGCGAGGCGCTCGGCGCGCGGCGACGCGATGTGATTCTGGCCACAAAGGCGCACGCCCGGATGGGACCCGGTCCGAACGAAGTTGGCCAGTCTCGCCTCCATCTGATGCGAGCGATCGAGGACAGCCTCCGGCGGCTCGGTACAGATTGGATCGACCTCTACCAGATCCACAACTTCGATCCCCTCACGCCGATTGAGGTGATGCTGCGCACGCTTGACGATGCAGTGCGGCAGGGGAAGATTCGCCATGTCGGATGCTCCAACCTGGCCGCGTGGCAGGTGATGAAGGCATTGGGCTTTTCGGCTAAACAAGGGCTGGAGCGATTCGAGTCCTTGCAAGCCTACTATTCGCTCGCGGGCCGAGATGTGGAGCGTGAGTTGGTACCCATGGTGCAAGATCAGCAACTTGGATTGCTGGCATGGAGCCCACTTGCGGGCGGCTTTCTATCAGGCAAATTCGACCGTGCCAGCAGCGATCCCGAGGCAAGACGTGCCAAGGTAGATTTCCCACCCATCGACCGGGAGCGCACCTACGATGTCATCGACGTGCTGAGGACAGTGGCTAAGCGGCAGAAAGCCAGCGTATCGCAAGTCGCATTGGCCTGGGTGTTGTCGCGTCCCGGCGTGACTAGCGTGATCGTGGGTGCCAAGCGGGAAGACCAGTTGCGGGACAATTTGGGAGCCCTGACCTTGCAGCTCGAATCGCAAGATCTCGAGGCACTCGATGCCGCCAGCAAGCTCGCTCCGTCCTATCCCGGTTGGGTGCAAGCCTGGCGCCAAGCCGATCGCTGGCCGGCCAGCACTCAGGGGACATCGACATGACCGGGAGGGTTTGCCTGACACACTGCACCGGCTATCGGGGCGTCGCTGGCTCTATGGACCCTTGCATCGAGCAGCAATGCCGCCGATCTGGTCATTGGCCAAGTCCCCAGCACGGGCGTGCTGGCCTCCTCTGCCGCGCAACTGCCGTTCGGGGGTGCGCCTGTATCTTGACCGGCTGAACGCAGCCGGGCATCAATGGACAGCGGTTGCGCCATGTGGTGCGCGATGATGAGCTAGAACCGGAGGTGATCTTGCAACGCACGCGCGAGTTGCTAGCCTCAGAGCGACCGGTGGCATTGATCGGCTACATCGGAACCGAGAACGTCCTTCGCCAGTCGCGCAAAAAGGGTAAGCGGCGAGCGGCGCCACTTTGACGGCGATGGAGGAGAGGCGAGTTCTGGGATTGCAATTCGCAGAAAGGAGACGCGCCAGATCAAGGATCGCTTGCAGTCTGCATACGTTTGGTGGCAAAAGGATTGTCAGCCCAACCAAGCTCGTCAACGCATGCGCCCGCCGAAAGCTCGAAGTCGTGTCCCGCCTCCCGCAGCCAATCGATGAACGCCGTGATCAACGGGTCAGTCGCACGCGACGCAAGAAAGCACGCGAGCCACGGGCGATGTCGCGAGTGACGCAAGCCGAACGGTGCCGTCAGGCGGCCCTGCACCATGTCGTCCAACACCACGGCCAAGGGAAGAATTGCAACGCCCATGCCCTCCAGCGCCGCCTGTCGTCCGAAGAACATCTGCTCGAACTGCTGCCGCCTCGCTCCCAGCGCGCCAGCCACTCCGGACTGCGGCAGCCACACCTCCCAGGAATCCGGCCACGACGCGTACGAGATCAGCACCTGCCGTTTCAACCAGTCCTCGTCACCGGCGGGCCGGTCCTCAAGCAGATCTACATGGCAGATGGGCACATAGTAATCGTCCATGAAAGAAACGCACGTGACGCGATCTTGCTTCGCACGCACGCTATGGATGACGATGTCGCTATCGCCATCCTGAAGGTGCGCCGGCTTGGTGGAAGTTGCGAGCTTGACGCTCACCTCGGTGTGCCGGCGCTGAAAGCCGGTCATCCTCGGGATCAGCCAGTTCATGGCAAACGTTGGTGCGGCCATGATGGAAATGACGCTTCCGACGTCCTCTCGGGCCGCAGCGGACAGCGTTGCCAGACGGTCGAGCAGTCCGGTGAGTTCGCGCCCATAGCGGCGGCCCGCCTCGGTGGGAATCAACTGGGAAGAAGGGGTGCGAATGAACAGCGGACGCCCAACCCAATCTTCTATCAGGGCCACCTGCCTGCTCAATGCGCCATGCGTGACGTGCAGTTCCTCAGCCGCCTTGGTCAAACTGCCGTGGCGAACGACGGCTTCAAAGGCACGCACCGCATTCAGTGAGGGTAGTTTTCGCATAGATCCTGCACGCATTCTCGGCGGGTGCCGATTGAAAAGATTCACGCCCCTGTGACTTATTCTCGTTTGACACGCTGGCGCCTCGGGCAAGACAGGAGCAGCAAGACGCGGCGGGCTCAACCCGTCGATGCAACACTTCAATGGTCATCAGCTGGTCCATTGGGGAGCACCCCAACGCTGAGCTCGTCAACACGATGCTGGGTGCAGCGCTCGAGACCATGGCCGACGGCAATGCCCGACCCATTGTTCACTCTGATCGTGGTGCCCGCTACCGCTGGCCAGGTCGGCTATCAAGGATCGCAGATGCGAAGCTCACTTACTCGATGTCTCGGAACGGATGCTCGCCTGACAACGCTGCATGCGAAGGCTTCTTCGGACGGCTGAAAACGGGAATTTTTGCCCTCGGGACTGGAGGGCCGCCACGGTCGAGCAGTTCATCAAAGACGTTGATTCCTGCACCCGCTGGTACAACGAGAAGCGGATCAAGATCTCCCTTGGCTCTCAGCCCCATCGAGTACTGAGAGAGTCTTAGACTTGCAGCATAAAACCAGTCCAAGTTTTATCTGCCCCCCAGGTCAAATTTCGGCCGGCGCTAGCAGGCTGAGCTTGCAACGGGTGATAAGCGCGTCCACGCCGGCCATCACGATCAGAAATCGTACTTGTAGGAGACGCCGTTGAAGACGAAAAATCGAAGCAAGCCTCTTACGGGAACTTGGAATCGAATCACAAACCGTGGTTCGGAGCGGTAAGTCCTTGATTCTTCGAGACTGTGTGAGCGACTAAGGCCCCGCTCAAGCTGGGGCGGAATCTTTAAATCGCCTGCAACCCGCACCAGCACTCGCTTTCACCAATTCGTCCTATCCGCCGGGTACACGTTTGGGTACACCAAAACTGCCGGAAGCAGCCCCAGGTTTCAGGCATCACACTAGATGAGTGCCACAACATCGCGCAGGTGCGCTGCAGTCTGTGGCAACCCACGCTTCTCGAGCAGCGCGACCAACGCGATCGCGTCGACCTGCGGCCGGGCCCAGCGCTCGCGCATTCGCTTCAAAGCCGCGAGGGCGGCGAGCTTCTCCAGCATCAGCTGGTTGAGGACGAATTCGTCAGGGGTCTGTACCTCGATGCCGAACGGGTCCAGCACTTCCCTGGGAAAGTCCTTCTCGTTCCACGTCACGATCGCATCCGCGTGCCCAGTGATCGCAGCCGCCAGCACATGGCGGTCATCAGGGTCCGGGAGCTTCAAGCCCTCGATCAGGTGTTCGTAACCTGAGACGAGGCAGTCCGGAATGGCGTCCTCCATGGCTTGCGCAGCAGCGGCAACCTGGACTCCCATGCCGGGCCGGTCCCGCAGCAGGCTGCGCGTCCACTCCTCGCGGATGTGGACGGACCACTTCGCGCTATAGAGGTCCGCGTCGGCCAGGCTGAGCAGCACGTCGCGCAGCAACGCCGGGTACAGGACGTTGGCGTCGAGCACGGCTGTGTACCGGGCGCTTCCCGCCACTCACAGCTCCTCGCCCATCTCCTGGGAGAGGTCGTTCAATTGTTTGAGGGCGCCGGCCGACCGCTGCTTCTGCTCGTCCTTGTAGCGCATGAGCTCTTCGAACTCGATGCGGCGGTGCCGGTTGATCAGCCGGCACTTCAGCCGGCCAGCCTCGATTTCCTTGATCACGAAAGGACGCGACACATTCAGGAGTGCCGCAGCTTGCTGCGTCGTGAGTTCCAGCTTCTGCGGGACGAGCATCATCGGCTCGCGCTTGGCCATCTGGCGCAACACGTCGGCAAGGAAGTGCAAGGCACGCGGAGGCAGGAGCAGCACCGGGGCTTCGCCCTTGCCGTCCCTGTCCACTTCGATGGTTACTTTGATCGCTTTTGCCTTCGAGTGATCCAGGGCCGCAACCAGGCACGCCGTCGCCGCACCGGCCATTTCCGCTTCCATTTCGCTGGCGGGGTCGAGTATCTGGTTCATGCTGGATCCTTTCATAGCTGGCGCCTCAAGCGAAATATACGCATTAAACGAAATATTCGCAACTGACGGGCGCCGGAAAGAAGATGGCACTCTTGTCAGCAGGCGCCTTCATTCAGCGGCCGGATTCTGCGGCCACCCAGCGGATATTCCCTTGTCCCCGCGGCGCTGCCGCCTTGATCTGAAGCTCGCTGAGTTGCCCCATGGTGTACCCAAGATCGGCTGCGGTTGAATAGCAGTCTGGGGTACACCGTGGGGTACGCGCAAGAACGAGACTGTGTGAGATTCGGTGATGCCGCTTGAGCCGTCATTGGCAGGTTAAGTCCTTGATGTACAAGGACTTTTGAGCTGCCTTGGGATCTACCGAGAAAGAAAAATGGTGGCCTGGGGCCGAGGCAGAATCGGGCAAGGACTTCCGCATGCACATGAACGCCCCGACATCACCCGCCATTCTCCAGCTCTACGACCTGGGCTTTTCCTATCCGGGCCAGCCCGCGCTCGCAACCGGCTGGTGCGCATCGTTGGGCGAGGGCGTCACGCTGCTGCATGGCGACACGGGCAGCGGAAAGTCGACCCTGCTGCGCGTGATCGCGGGCGCGCTGCCTTCGGCTTCCGGAACGCTGACGCTCGCGGGCGTGCGGCTCGACGCCGAGCCCGAGGCCTACAGGCGCAACGTGTTCTTCTGCGACTCGGCCGCCGAAGCCTTCGACCAGTTCACCGCGCGTGCGTGCACGGCCACCCTGAGCGAAGGCGACGCGGGCTTCGATGCGGCGCTGTGGCAGGCGCTGGTCGAGGGTTTCTCATTGGCGCCGCACATCGAGAAGCCGATGTACATGCTCTCCACCGGATCGAAGCGCAAGGTGGGGCTGGCGGCCGCGCTGGCCTCGGGCCGCCCATTGGTGCTGCTCGACGAACCCGAAGGCGCGCTCGACGCGCGCTCGATCGGCTGCCTGTGGCAGGCCGTCGCATCGCGGGCCGGGCGCGCGGGCCATGCGATCGTCATTGCGAGCAGCGCGCGGCTCGATCACGTTCCGAAGGTTCCGCTCGCCGGCTGCATCGAGCTGCCGTTGCGTTGAGCGCGGCACGCGATCAGGGTGCCGGCGGACGTTGCAGGCGCTGCCAGCCGATCACGGGCCAGTCGCTTCTCGACTGGTCGGCGTCACCGCCATAGACGACACTGCCGCCTTCCAGCGCCTCAGGAAACGACGCAGCAAAACTGCGAAGGCCGCGAAAGTCATCGGCGTTCACTGTCACGCCGGCCTTGATCTCGACGGCGCGGAGCTTTCTACCGTCGGGTATCGGCAAGTCCACTTCATTGCCGATCGCATCCCGGAAAAAGTACATCTCCCCTGACTCGCCTTGATTGAATCGCGTCTTGAGGGCTTCCATGATCACCAGATTTTCAAACAGGCTCCCAAAGAGCGGGTCTCGCGCGACCTGGTCGGCGCTGCGCAAGCCCAACAGCCAGAAGGCCAAGCCGACGTCATAGAAGTACAGTTTCGGACTCTTCACGAGGCGCTTCGACGTGCTGGTAAACCAGGGCGGTAGCACATGCACGATATAACTGGTCTGGAGCAGGTCCAGCCAGGCCCGAGCAGTGGCATGCGACACGCCGGCATCGTTGCCCAGACTCGTGAGGTTCACGAGCTGACCGACCCGTCCGGCGCACAGGCGGACAAAACGTCCGAATCGCTGCAAGTCATGAACGGCCGCCAGCTGCCGCAGGTCGCGTTCCACGTAGGTGGCGAAATAGTCCCCGAGCGCGCGCGACGGGTCGAGCCCCCGGTCGTGGATGCGCGGATAAAAGCCCGTGAGCAATGTCTGCGCCAGCGGCGGGACGGGGTGCAGTCGGGCCACCTCGGGGAGCGAGAACGGCAACAGGCGAAGCACGGCCGTACGGCCGGCCAGCGACTGGCTCACCTGGGACATGAGCTCGAACTGCTGGCTTCCCGTCAGAACGAAACGTCCAGGGGTTGGGTCGGCGTCTACCATCGCCTGAAGGTAAGAGGGGATCTGCGACGCGCGCCGAATCTCGTCGATGATGGCGCCAGCCTCGAGGCCCTTCAAGAAGCCACGTGGATCTTCTTGTGCGAAGCGCCGCGTGTCGGGATCCTCCAGCGTGACGTACGGCTTGTCAGGGAACAGGCTTCGACACAGTGTGGTCTTGCCACTCTGGCGAGGCCCCGTCAGGGTCATCACAGGGTACTGACGAGACAGTTGCGCGGCGAGCGGCGCGATGTCGCGAGGAATCATGACATGCGATTTCACGCATACTGTGCAAATTGAAGATTTAATCTTGTATTTGCAGACCCTAGCCAGTCTTCACCAGATGTGGAAGAACGGGCCGACGCGGAACTGACCATGTTCCCTGGGTCCCGCTCCCCGGCTGCATCGAGCTGCTGCTGCGCTGAGCGGTCCGGCGCAAGAGGTTCATTTCAGAGCGCGGACTCCCGAGTGCGATCGCGGTCCTTCCACTTGACCTCTCCTCGCTTCGGCTCTTGCTTGACTTCGCAAGCTCTGCCCCAGCGGTCCTCGCGCCAGTCCATGTGTCGGTCGTTGCGCCGCCAGCGGCAAGTGCTTACGCTCAGCGCCGATACGGATTGTGGGGGCGGCGGTCGTAGCGGTCGGGCACGCCGTCGCGGTCGCTGTCGCGGCGCGCGTGGCGGTAGCCGGCATGGCGGTCGTGGCGGTGGTCGTAGCCGTGCCGCACGACATGGGGCGGGGGCGGCGGAACAACGACCACGTGCGGGCGATAGCCATGGTCTCCAAGGTGCGGCTGCGCTTGCGCAGGAGCACTCAGGGCGGCCAGAGCGAGCAGGGTGGCCGCAGCCAATGCGAGGGACAACTTCTTCATTGCAACTCCTTCGAGTCGTTGTATTCAGGAGTTCCCATGCTGAGGGCGCCATGTGAAGGGCCGGTAAGGCTGCGGCGAATTTCCGATGAACTTTTTTGCGGGGCATTGCGGCATGCGCAGGCGCCGCCTCCCTAGACGGGCGGCATTCCCTTCAGCGCCCTCGCGGAGCGGGCGAGCCCTTCGAGGATCCGGCCCGACACCGCGGCCGGAAAGTGCGCGGGCAAGCGCGCGGCGATCCGGTCGATCACGCCTGGCGTTGCCGCGAGCACGCGCTCGATGATGTTCTCGGCATCCGGGCCGTAGTGGCACTTCTGTGCCATGGCGTTGAAGTGGCGCCGCTGGATGGTCTTGAAGTGGTAGTGCCTGCTCTTGCCGGACAAGGCCATCGCGAGCTTGGCCTCGTGCCTGGAAAACTGGTTCGGGCCGTTGCCTTCCAGGGGCCAGATGGACATCACGTCGTAGAGGGGCGTCAGCCTGTAGCGGCCCATCGGGAGCCAGGCGATGCTGAAGTTCTTGGCATGCCCGTCGGGCGCGCCCAGCATCCAGAAGAGCAGCTGCGCGGTGAGGAGCGTTGCCAGGTCTTCCTGCGCGTTGACCGAATTGCGCAGCACGTCGGCCAGGTCGGTCATTCCCGGTCCGCCGTCCGCTTCGTATTTCAGGTGCGACGGCTTGCCGAGGGCCTGGCAGAAGTCTTCCTGCGGCAGGCGCAGCCACCAGTTTCCGGAGGAGTGCAGCCGGCGGTCGAAGCGCTCGACGGCCAGCACCTTCTGCGAACCGAACCGGAGCAGCGCGGTCCGGGGCACGGGAAGGCCGTACGCCTGGAGGATGTTCAGGCAGAGCCATTCGTTTTCCACCGAGGTGCTGAAGTCGGCCCTGCGATGGCCGACCAGGCCCAAGGGCAGCTTCAGGATATGCGTCGTGGGGGTCGAGCCCTGCGGGCGCAGCCACTGGCCCTCGTGCCACAGAAGTGCGGTTTTCTCCTGGGCGCCCGCCAGCGAGATGCGCGGCTCGTCGCCAGGCACGGCCTGCGCGGCGAACCTGCCCGGATCGACCGTCTGCAGCAGCAGCCGCTCGACGCCGGCTTCGCTCATCGGTTCGCCCTCGATGCGTTCCACATCGGCCGGGCTGGCGTGCTCTCCCAGCAGCTGGATGGCGCCCACGCAATCCCTGCCGATCGCCTGCAGCAGGTCGAAGGCCTGCGTCGTCTGCGTGCCGAAGCGGCTCGCGATGCGCTGGCGGATGGGCAGGCTGTCCGGCAGCAGGTTGTCGAAGTAGTTACTGACGACTGCGCCCTTGTGGGTGAAGCCGCGCACCAGCGGCAATGAAAGCGAGAGCGGGCGCCCGGCGGGCGAATCGGCCCAGGCATCGTCATAGCGCAGTTCGTCCGCCCCGTGCGCGGGAATGCGCCAGCTGCCGACCCGTTCACCGTTGGCCCAGATGGACAGTGCCTGCAGGCCCCGTGTGCGTGCCATGCTCACCACTCCTGGGAAGCTGCCTGGCTGCCGGTGGGCGCGGGCTTCCTGGAGCCCACCACCATCTCGAGGCCCAGCACGCCGAAGATGGCCAGCAGCTGTTCCAGGCTCAGCGAGCCAGGGTTGAGTTCCATGTGGGACATCCGGCTCTGGCTGATGCCGAGCCGCTCGGCCAGCTTGACCTGCGAAATGCCCGCTTCCTTGCGCGCGGCCTTGAGCAACGCGCCGAGCTGGGAGGGAACCGAAAGGACCTGCTGCATGTGAATACCAATGAGGTTGGTATCCTGAGATTACCTATGTCATGGGTATTTGTCAAAAACCCATCACATGGGTAATCTCGCAAATACCCATGGGATGGGTATCTGGCCGGAAGCGCGGCCGTCCTCGAAATCCTACCGGCCCAGGAATTCGATCGCCTTGGGCACGAAGTCCGCATGGAACTGGAACAGGCCGCCATGGCCGGCATCGGGGTAGATGATCAGCGTGCTGTTCGGGAGCCGCCGCGCCAGTTCGCGCGAGTTCGCGGTCGGGACCATCCGGTCGTCGTCGCCGTTGACGACGAGCACGGGCTGCTTGACCACCGAAAGGTCGGCCGGGCGTTTGCGGCCCCAGGCCTTCACCGCCCGCAATTGCGCCA